>Ga0209056_10000800_pt1 | contig 34775 bp, 31 predicted proteins | sample GraSoiAngelo_114_FD_185876 | JGI IMG/M metagenome (GOLD analysis project Ga0209056, IMG submission 185876) | Grasslands soil microbial communities from the Angelo Coastal Reserve, California, USA - 14_0903_13_40cm (SPAdes) (version 2) | ecosystem: Environmental > Terrestrial > Soil > Grasslands... | reverse complement strand
TCATAGTAGCCGACTCGATCGAAATCGCCTAGAACCCACGGAAGCGGATAAACGCTGGAGCGAATCAGGTGGCCAATCAGATGGTAGTAAGCTGGATTCCGCTTTGCCAGCATCAGCAGCGGCCTGGTTAGCTTAAACATGTCGTTGTATGTTTGGACGTACGCGTAAGGCTCATCTGGTGAGCTGCAACGGAAGTAGTTCAGCCAAATGGATGAGCCAAGCGAAATGCATAAAAGGACACCGATGGTGCGATACGCGATCCGCAGACGTTTTGGGCGCACCAGCAGGACCGCCGCGCCAAAGATAAACAGGAACGGCCACCCAAAACTGATAATGCACCACGGCGTTTTGTATTTGACGTAACTGTACGCGATGAAAGTTCCCACGCCGTAGATCGCCAGATAACGCAGACTGAGGTTCTTAAACTTTTGGCAAAACAGGCAAAGAATTAATCCCGCCAGCATTGGCAGTTCGTAACCAAAAAAATCAGCCCGGCGGGCTTCCCACGATGGCCCCATCAATTTGAACCAGTAATCCCACGGCTTTTCATGGCCGTGACCGGCGGCGCCAGTCTCGGTCCAAGCCTTGAACGCTTGATATAGACCTTTAACGCCATTCCAGTTAAAGAAGGTTCCCGAATAGAGAAACACGACCGCGACAGCGCCGACAACAAGGACCATCGCAAGATCGATGTAGGTCCACGTTTGCTTTGCCGGTTTGGCATCGGGAACGCGGCTCAGCGCACAGGAAACTATGAGCACTGGAATGGCAAGCACAGCGCAGGCAAGATGGATTGCGTAGGTTTCCTTGGTCAGAATCATGCCGGCTGTTCCCATCCCGGCATACCAGAGGTAATTCACGCTGCCCAATTTCCAAAGACCGAGCAGTCCCAGAATGAACATGGTCGAGAAGAATTGCAGCCACACTTCGTGGATCGCATACCGCCCATAGAAAACAAATCCCGGCGACACCGCTATCGCCAAGGCAGCGATACGACTCACTGTTCGTCCAACCAATGGCTCGAACTTCAATGCCAGCCAGACGCAAGCGATACTTACGAGCACGACAGGCAACCGCAACGCCCACAGGTTCCGGCCAAACAAACTCTCCGAGAGCAACAGCACATAGAAGTGAAGGGGCCCGTGATAGTTCGTCGGGTCGTACCGGTAAAAGCCATTCTTCATCACCTGGTCGACGAACCACCCGTTGATGCCTTCATCAAAGTGCGGCGGTTTGATGCCGAGAAGGAAAAAGCGCAGGAACACTGCCAGTCCAATGATTACCCATGGCGCCCAGTCCGTATCCGCGAAATGAGCTTTCCAGCGTTGCAGTTGGGTCCGCAGCCTTGGAAATTCTGCTGGCGCGCTCTCCTCCGCGCTGCTAGTACGCGCTGGCATGCGCATCCTTGTGACCGGTGGCTGCGGATTCATCGGGAGCAACTTTATTCGATATATTTTGCAACATTACAAGCCGGCGTACGTGACCAACGTGGATGCGCTCACTTACGCAGGCAATCTCGCCAATCTCGATGGCGTGTTCGAGGAACATGGCGAACGTTATGAATTTTTCAAAGCCGATATCGCTAATGCCGACCAAATGGATGCTCTGATGACGGAGCACCGGTTTTACGCGGTCATCAATTTCGCAGCAGAATCGCACGTGGACCGCAGCATTAACGATCCGCTCAACTTCATTCACACAAACATTATCGGAACCAGCGTGCTACTGGATTGCGCGCGCCGCCATGGCGTCCAGCGCTTCATCCAAGTTTCAACAGACGAAGTGTATGGGTCACTTGGGCCGGCCGGCAAATTCACCGAGCAATCGCCACTCGATCCCAGTTCGCCGTATTCAGCAAGCAAAGCCGGCGCTGATCTTCTGATACTCGCCTCTTACAAGACGTACGCTCAGGACGTCCTGGTGACCCGATGCTCGAACAATTACGGCCCGTATCAGTTCCCGGAGAAATTAATTCCGCTCATGATTATCAAAGCGCTCCGCGACGACCCGCTCCCGGTCTATGGCGACGGTATGAATGTGCGCGACTGGATTCATGTGACGGATCATTGCGCCGCGATTGTGGCCGCTCTTTTCGGAGGGAAATCGGGGCAGATTTACAATTTTGGCGGCGAGAGCGAAATGGTGAATCTGGATGCGGTAAAAATGATTCTCGATCACTTGGGCAAACCACGCAGCCTCATTTCATTTGTGCCAGACAGACCTGGCCACGATCGCCGGTACGCGATCGACTCTTCATTCGCGCAACGGGAATTGAACTGGAAACCGCGCCGAAATTTCAAGGAAGGCCTGGAGGAAACCATTCAGTGGTACGCTAACAATCCATCCTGGTGGCAACCCTTGCTCGAGCGCACAGGAAGATATTGAGCTGTAGCGGCAGTTTCCGACTGGCGATTTCATGAAACGACGATCAGAGATCGCCGCTACAAAAAGATGAAAATTGTAATTATCGGCGCGGGTGGGCGGCTCGGGGCTGCGCTCATGAGCGAGTATCGGGAGAAGCATGATGTGATAGGCTTCAATCGTGCGCAGCTGGATCTATCGAACTTCGATGGTGTGCGCGATGAACTGCGTTCGACGAATTTCGCCGTCCTGATCAACGCTGCGGCATTGACTAATGTCGATCTTTGCGAGACAGAGCGCGATCGCGCCTCTTTGATTAACGGCGAAGCGCCGGGCGTTCTCGCGAAGGTTTGCAGGGATAAAGGCGCGAAAATGATTCACTTCAGTACCGATTACGTCTTCGACGGCGACAAACGCGCGCCGTACATCGAAGAAGATGAAGCGAATCCAATTAGCGTTTACGGCGAATCGAAGCTGGCCGGAGAAAAGAACGTGCTTGCTGCGGAAGGTCCGCACCTCGTTGTGCGCGCCTCCTGGGTGTTTGGGCCGGACCGGCCGAGTTTCATCGACGGAATTATCAAGCGAGCAAAGGAAGATGAAGAAGTCGATGCAATCGCAGACAAATTTTCAACACCTACTTACACGCTGGATATTGCCAAAATGCTCCCGCACTTTTTCAGTGGCAATGTCGAAGGCGGGATTCTGCATTTTGCCAATGCCGGCGAATGCAATTGGCAGCAATATGCACAATGGGCGTTGGATTGTTGTCACGAGGCTGGCCTTCCCCTGAAGGCGAGAACAGTCGGTGCGCTTAAATTGAAAGACATGTCAAACTGGGTCGCACGCCGTCCGGTTTATTCTGTGCTTTCTGCCGCGAAATACACGGAGTTGACAGGCATCCCACCTCGCACTTGGCGGGACGCGGTTGCTGATTATATTACGCGCTTCTATTCCAAAAAATGAAAACGCCCATCATTGCTTTTGCCCTATCGATCATCATCAGCCTTAGCGCACGCGCCGAATTGAAGTGGGAGCAGACCACGATCGAGCTGCATCCAACGCCTGCCGACAAACAGGCGGTAGGCCATTTCAAATATCAGAACCCCGGCAAGACACCGGTGCGATTTAAGTCTGTTCACGCTTCCTGCGGTTGCACTACCGCACAAACCCAGAAGGACGAAGTCCCCCCTGGCGGGAGCGGCGAGATTACGGCCACTTTTAACATTGGCGATCGCACCGGCACTCAGGTCAAAACGGTCACGGTGGAGACCGACGAACCCACGAACCCGAAGACGGTGCTCACGCTCAGGACGATTATCCCGCAGCAATTGGAGATCAGCCCGAATTTTGTTTTTTGGAAGCAAGGCGACAAGCCGGACCCGAAGACGATCACAGTCAAGGTCGGCAAGGAATTTACTGTGAAGCATATCAAGGTCACATCATCCAGTCCGGATTTTCAAACCAAAGTGGAGGAAAAAGGTAACGGCGAATTCAAAATCGACGTAGAACCTAAGGAAACGAACAACCTTGTTGCTTCGACTCTGACGATTCAACCGGAGGATTCACAGAAGGTATTTTACGCGACTGCGCGCATCACCAATTCCCCGGTCGTTCAATAAATAGTGAGATCTTCGCTGGTCCGGCAGGTTCTCTTTCTGGCAGCGCTCGCGCTCGCTCCTGGGGTGGGCGAGGCGGTCTATTTTCGCCATAAAATATCGTGGCAATCGGCCGTTCTGCCGTCGGAATCCGTTACTGTCGATCAAGCTCGCACATGGGGCCGAAACGTTATCTGGGTGGATGCGCGCCCGGACGAGGAGTTCGCACGCGATCACGTTCCCGGCGCGGTGTCTTTGAATGAAGACCGGTGGACTGAATTGCTGCCGCAGTTTCTGGCGGTGTGGTCGCCGGGAACAAAAGTCGTGGTCTATTGCAGCAGCCTCAGTTGTAACGCCAGCCGGGAAGTTGCCCGGCGCCTGCGCAGGGAAGCGCAACTTCCTGACGTGTTCGTGCTCGAAGGCGGATGGGAGGCGTGGCTAAAAACGAAATGAGTAAAACGCCCAACGCTCAACTCCCAACGGTCCACGTCCAGCTTTCCGCAGACGGAACCACATCGAACATCAAACACCCTACATCAAGCACGCTCTGGAGGATGGTCGATCTCATCATTGCCGGCATTTTCATTTATGCTGGCGCGATCAAAGCACTCGATCCAGTTCAGTTCGCCAGCGACATCGATAACTACAAAATTCTTCCATGGCCAATCAGTGTCGCACTGGCCTTTTATTTGCCGTGGCTGGAGATTTTCTGCGGCTTCGCGCTGGTGGTTCGATTGTTGTATCGCGGTGCGTTATCGATCTTAACTGCGCTAATCTTGGTCTTCACGCTCGCGACTATCGCGGCAAAAGTTCGGGGACTCGACATTACTTGCGGTTGTTTCGGTCACGCCAGCCAGAACTGGAGCTTCCCCGCTCACCTGGCGACCAATCTCGCAATTCTCGCTGCCTTGGTCGTGCTTTGGGTTTCGAATCGTTCGCCGAAGCCTTTGTAGGGCAGGCGCTTCGCCTACCTGTCTTAATTCGGCAACCCGAAGCGGTTGCCCCTACAATTCAACGCGCGGAGTCGACTTTATCTGCGAATACTCGATGGAGTCATGATCAGGAAACTCAAAGCCGACAAGTATCGACTGTATTCGCGCAAGAAAAATCCCAAGACGGGCAAACGAAGAAATCTCGGCACCTTCAAGACAAAGGCTGCGGCGAAGAAACACGAACGCGCCATTCAGTATTTCAAGCGGAATTAGTTCGTGCGCTCCTTGATTTAAAGTGCGACCCGTGTTCCACACTCTCTTGGCTTGAACCCCGAATGAGACAGTTGCGGCTAATTATTCGATACGCGGTTTGTCTGGCTGTGGTTGTGAGCGTGGGCTGCGGCCGAAAATCGACAAGCCAGGTTGTCGGCGAGTCACCCGTGGCGCAGTCACGATCGATGCCGCCGATGATTTCTGCGACTCAATCGCCGACCATCGTCCCGTCAGTCACTCCCTCGGCCGAAGCAAAACCTGGTCAAACTGCATCACCCGATTTAGCAAAACTGCAAACAACGGTGCAGCCTTCGGTAATTTGGGTGACGGTCTTTGACCCAAAGGGGAATTTGTTGCGGACGGAGAGCGCCTTCTTTATTTCTCCAGATGGCAGATTCGTTACCACAGCGCGCGCAATCGAAGGAGGAATCAATGCCGTCGCAAAGACGGCGGACGGCGGAATCTACAACGTCAGCGGGATTCTCTCGGCTTCGACAGAATTGGATCTGGCGGTTCTGCAGGTTGACGTCAAGAAGGTTCCGTTCGCCGGGCTAAAAAAGAACGCCAATGTGCCCGTGGGCACACGCGTTGTTATAGTCGGCAGCGCATTGGCCGGAAACGACGGCAGCGCTCGTGAAATGACGATTGTTGCACAACAGTCCGATCGTTTAGAAATGGCGGGAGCGACTGCTCCCAGTTCGGTCGGATCTCCTGTCGTGAACGAGACTGGCGAAGTAGTTGGTGTAGTCACAGCAGCCGGCGAAAAGACAACCGCTCGTCCGTCCGCTGCGCTGGAATCGTTGTTATCTCGCGTTGCGGTTGATACCCAGGCCCGCTGGCCGGCAACAGCCGAAACGCACCCCACACCGAGGCCGACGCCGAAGCCGCGAATAGTTTATGCGCCCGCGCCAGCCTTTCCGCCCGGCGTCTCCCAAGCCGGCGTTTCGGGAACGGGTCGCTTCCGTCTATCTTTTGATGCAAGTGGAAACGTAACGAACGTCCAAGTCGTTAAATCCACGGGGAACCCGTACTTTGACCAGGCTGCGATCAAAACGCTTCGGCAATGGAGATCTGCGCCAAGTCAGGGGTGGCAAGCGACAGTGCCTGTGACATTTCAAACGAGATGAAGCCGCAAACTGCGGCTCTGGGGTTTCGAGTAAAATCCGGTTGGGCAGCTGCAGTGCTGGAGGGCTCCGTTCGTTCGCCTCAGCTGTGCGATGTCCAAAGGATCGATTTGTCCGATCCGCAGCTTCCTGAAAGCCGGCAGCCATATCACGCTGCGATGGGAAAACTGGAAACCGATGGAAAAAAATAAATCGGCGCTTGGATGTGGTGCGACGCATTACGGGAAAATCGATTGCGAAACTTCTCGCGAGCTATCGGCAGCAGAATTTCAGGATCAAGCGTGCTGCTCTTGTGGTGGGAAGCCAGATCGATCCGCGTTCGGTCGCAAATCCGCACATCCGCGCACACGCCTTGGAGGGACAGTTGTTTCGCTCCGTGCTCCAGGAATCTTTGCAGGCACACCGCATTCGTACGGATATTCTCAGAGAGCGCGATGCGTACTGCCAAGCTGCTGTGGCACTCAAACGATCGAATGAGAACGTGCGGCGTGTAGTACAGAATTTTGGCCGAGACACGGAAGCGCCGTGGCGTGCAGAACAGAAACTTGCCGCAGTTGCTGCCTGGGTCGCGCTTGGTTAATCGCTGAGCTTCGGCAAGCGATGGGGTTGCTTTCGATTTCGAATTGCAAATGATTGGAATACGTGCGGCGACTAATGCAGATCGCGACGCGGTCTGGAGTATTTTTCGTGAGATCGTCGCAGCAGGCGATACCTACGCGTTTGATCCGAAAATGTCGCGCGAGGAGGCGCTCGCTTATTGGTTTCGAGCCGATACGCAGACTTACGTCGCAGAAAAAGATGGTGGCGTTGTGGGCACTTACATTCTAAGACCGAATCAACTCGGTCCCGGTTCTCACGTCGCGAACGCCGCTTTTATGGTCGTACCAAGCGCGCGCGCCTCGGGAGTCGGACGCAGAATGGCCGAGCATTGTCTGAGCGAGGCGCGCCGAATGGCTTTTCGCGCTATGCAATTTAATTTCGTGGTTTCTACGAATGCGCGAGCGATCCATCTTTGGAAGCAACTCGGCTTCAAGATCGTCGGCACTTTGCCCGGTGCGTTTCGGCATCCTGAAAAAGGATATGTCGATGTTTACGTCATGTACCGTTTGTTGCTTGAAGACTAGCTGTAGCGCCTCTGTGAGGCCCGCATACGTCGCATAGCAAGAATCACACGGATTCAGTCCAAACAAACATTGCAAAGCGAGCGATTTCCTGCTGAACCTAAGCGTGAATGCAAACAGTGATCCAAGTAATAGCGAGCGGTCGCGAATCGCTGCGCCACAAGATCATGAATGATCCGCAGTTAGAGCGAAAATTTGGGTTCATCAAAGTCTGGGCCAAACAACCCGGACGTCCGCATGGTTGGGCGAAGATTCACAGCGCGTGCGATCTTCACGGCGCAATCAATCTGGAATGGCACGGGCGCAGCCGCACCCTGATTTGCCGCGTTGTAACGAAATTAGGCAACAAGCCGAACTCAATCATCGGCGATTTTGTCGATTACTTGCTCGCGCGTCATCAAAACCGCATTCTTGCAATCCACATCATGCGACGATGATCTGTGCGGAACCCGGAGCCTACGGGGCTCGAACCCGCAACCTCCGCCGTGACAGGGCGGCGCTCTAACCAATTGAGCTAAGGCTCCTCGCGGAAGACAAAAGTGTAGCGGCGCCGATCTTCAGCCGCAACTATTCGCGCTCGGTAACTCCTGTTCACAATTTTTTTAAGTAAGAGCATCAGCGCGAGTGGAGAAAACGAGTTTCACGCAACAACAGATCGGCAGCTTGGTTGAACATTTTGTATGGGGCGGCGTCGAACTCCGAAATGTTTCGCGAGTGAAGATTGCGAATGCGCCTGATAAAGCTATAGTGAGGTCTGGTTCGGCGGATTGACCCAAACCATAAATGAGCGACAAGCGCAGCGAGGGACTTCAGGACGGGGTTGGGGACTCGGGTCCGGACAATCTCGTTGACGCGTTTGATCGAGTAATTTCTTCGTTGCCGCCGGGCAATCCAGTTCGGCGTGATCTGTTGGAACTGCGGCCGCAGATTTTCGATCAACAGGAGACGATGGTCGAGGCGCGCAGGATGATCGAGAAGCTCGAGGAAGTCATCAAGAAAGTGACTTCGCCAGCAAACCGGATCGGCACGTTTCTCGGCGCCACTTCGAAGGACACGGCGCATATCGTGGTGGGAGGCGCGGATTACTACTGCAACATCGATCCGCGCATTCCGCTCGCGAAATTGAAAAAAGGAACGCGCGTGCTCGTCAATGACGCTTTCGTTATTGTCGGTGACCTTGGATTTGAGACGGCCGGCCCGGTGACAAAGATTACTGAAGTGTTGGGCAAGGACCGATTGCGCGTTGGATCGGAGCACGGATTGCAATCGATGGTGTTACAGCGTTCGGCTGATCTTGCCCATTCCACCTTGAAATCGGGCGACGAAGTCCGAGTTGACTCAAACTACCGGATGGCGTTGGAGACGCTCTCGAGCACGAAGTCGCACGAACATTATCTCGACACTGTGCCGGAGCTGCCGTGGGAAAAAGTCGGTGGCCAGGAGGCGGCGCTCCAGGCGATTAAGGACGCGATCGAACTGCCGCTTTTGCATCCTGATCTTTTCCACAAATTTCAGCACGCCACGCCAAAAGGTTTTCTGCTTTACGGTCCACCTGGCTGCGGCAAAACGCTGATTGGAAAGGCGACTGCTTACAATTTAACGAGGCAGCTTCGGGAAAGAGCGGGAACCGAGATGCGCGAATATTTCATGCACGTCAAAGGCCCTGAGATTCTGAACATGTGGGTGGGCGAATCGGAGCGAATGGTGCGCGAAATTTTTGCCACCGCTCGCGAGAAACGGACCGAAGGTTTTATGCCGTTTCTGTTTATTGACGAGGCCGAATCGATTCTCGGAACCCGCCGCGCATCGCGCCACTCGAACATTCTTTCGACGCTGGTGCCGATGTTCTGCTCGGAAATGGATGGAATCGATTCGCTAAACGACGTTGTAATTATCCTTGCGTCGAATCGCGCCGATCTGATTGACCCGGCAATTCTGCGCCCGGGCCGGATCGACCGAAAAATTAAGATCGATCGGCCAGACAAGCAGGGCGCACGCGAAATCTACCGTATTTATCTTACGGACGGCCTTCCTTACGACGGTGTGCTTGCGAAAGAAGCCGATGGATTGGGAGCGTCCATCGAGCGCCTGATCGAGCGCTTTGTGGGCTGGCAGTTTACGCGCCGCGACGAAAACAAATTTTTGGAGGTAACGCTCCGCAGCGGGCGCAAGGAAACGCTTTACCGCAGCGATCTCATCAGTGGCGCGATCATTGCCTCGATTGTCGAGCGCGCGAAAGCGATGGCGATCAAAAGGGCTATTGCCACTCAACAGGAGGAAGGCATTCGGGAAACGGATTTGCAACTCGCGTTCAATGCCGAGTACACGGAGAACGACATTTTCCCGACGACCGACATTACCGAAGACTGGCTCAAGCTAATCGATTACGATCCGGAAAACGTCGTTAAGATTTCGCCTGTCAGACCGGTCTCCGAGGCGCGCGCACACGCAACATTTGGCGTAATCTAAGCCGCGAAGGAAATGGCCGCTGCGCCGCGCCGATTTAGCTTGATCTGAGTTCGTGCCTTGGCCGGACAACCTGGGAAATAGCAGCACCTGATGAAACGCGTCTTTGGGCTGGAAACGGAGTACGGCATCACTCTCGGCGGTGCGGACACGGTCGATGTGGTGGCCGAATCGATCGAGCTGGTGCGGCGTTATACCGATCACGGCGCGCTAATGAAATGGGACTATGACCTGGAAGATCCGCATCTGGATGCGCGCGGGTTTCGTGCGCGCGAATTGCTTCAGGACACCGACGAGTCGGCTTACTACGAGATCGATAAACGCCGGCCACTCAGTTTTGAGGAAATAAAAAGCGACCTTGTCCTTTCAAACGGCGCCCGGTTCTACAACGATCACGCGCACCCGGAATATTCCACGCCAGAGTGTACAACCCTTCGCCAGATCGTTGCTCAGGACAAAGCCGGCGAGCGCATTCTTGCTGAGTGCGCACGGCGCCGAAATGAGAAGTTGCGATCCGGTTACGAAGTTCGGCTCTACAAGAACAATACGGACTTCTCCGGGCATAGTTACGGTTGTCACGACAATTACCTGATGAGTCGCGACATCGCATGGGACAAAATCGTCGCCGGTATTCTGCCGTTTCTCGTCACGCGACAGATTTTCGCGGGCGCCGGCAAGATGGGTGTTGAGGCGGAGAGCGGGCAGAGCGAGGCTGGCATTTATCAAATCTCGCAGCGCGCCGATTTTTTCAGTGTGGTTGTGAGCATCGACACGATGAATCGGCGACCTCTGATCAACACGCGTGACGAGCCGCATGTGGACGCGAGCCGGTATCGCCGGTTTCACGTCATCCTTGGGGACTCCAACATGAGCGAATGGGCCACAGCCATGAAAATCGGGACCACCGCGCTCGTTCTCGATCTCATTGAACGCGGGGAAGCACCTCAGCTCGAGATTGCGCAACCCGTTGATGCCAATAAATCCATCAGCCGCGACCAGACTTACGATTGGATTATTGAATTGAAAGATGGCCGCAAAATCTCTGCGATCGACGTGCAGCGGATTTATCTGCGCGCGGCCAGCAGACTGGACCCGCGCCCGCGGGGCGACGGCGTGGCAGGCGGCGACGACGAGTGGGGATGGATATTGCGTGAATGGGAAAATGTCCTCAACGATCTCGAGCGTGACGTGATGTCAGCGCGAGACCGCGTCGATTGGACAGCGAAGAAGTTCTTGCTGGATGCATTACAGGAAGAGGAAAAACTTTCCTGGAGCGATCCGTGGCTGCAAGCCGTCGATCTCGAATATCACAACCTCGATCTCGACCGCGGTCTATATTACGAAGTTTTACGCAAAGATTTAATGCGCCGCGTTACAACGGAGGACGAAATCAAGGCCGCGATCTTCAATCCGCCAGAAACCACGCGCGCGTTTTTCCGTGGCCGCGCGGTGGCGCGTTTCAATGACGAGATTTCCTCCATTCAATGGGACGAAATCGTGTTTGCAAACGGAGCGCACTCATGTCGCGTCGCGCTGCCCGAGGCAGCAATGAATGCGCGCCTCGACGCGCTCAATCACGCCGCGCGCAACGGCAAAGATTTCTCGGAATTCATCAGCGCCATCGCGCAGGTGGACTGATTCGAGCGAACTCGAGCAAAAACCGAAAATCGACAATCGAAAATAAGATCACTCCCACTCGATCGTGCTGGGCGGTTTGCTCGAGATGTCGAAACAGACTCGGTTGACGCCTTTGACTTCGTTGCTGATGCGGGCCGAAATGCGTGCCAACAGTTCGTAGGGAAGCCGAACCCAGTCGGCAGTCATGCCATCCTGACTTTCGACGATGCGAAGCACAACCGTGTTTTCGTAGGTTCGTTGGTCGCCCATTACGCCGACTGATTGCACTGGCAGCAAAACAGCAAATGATTGCCAAACTTTGTAATACCAATCGGCGGCTTCCATCTCACTTTGCACAATCGTGTCCGCCTCGCGCAAAATGGCTAATCGCTCGGGTGTAACTTCACCGAGAATGCGAACGGCAAGACCTGGCCCGGGGAAAGGCTGGCGATAAACGATTTCTTTGGGCAAGCCGAGCTGCAAACCTGCCTGGCGCACTTCGTCTTTGAACAATTGGCGCACCGGCTCAACCAGTTCGAAGTGCATTTTATCCGGCAATCCGCCCACGTTATGATGGCTTTTGATCACCTGCGCGGGATTGCCCTCGATCGATACGCTCTCAATCACGTCGGGATAAAGCGTGCCTTGTGCGAGAAATTTGTAACCGCCATGTCCGCCGCCGGACGGAGTCGCTGTGGCGAGTTTACGCTCGCCGTTTCTTCGGTCTTCCTCAAGTAATTCCTCGGTAGCGCGTTGAAATACTTTAATGAATTCGTTGCCGATCAGCTTTCGCTTGGTTTCGGGATCGGTCACGCCTTTGAGCAGCGTGAGGAACCGATCGCTCGCGTCTACGTATTTCAGCCGAACATGGAAATTCTCGCCGAAAACGCGCTGCACAATTTCTTCCTCGCGCGCGCGGAGGAGTCCGTTGTTCACAAAAATACAGGTGAGCTGGTCGCCGATTGCCTTGTGCAGCAGCGCAGCTGTCACTGAAGAATCAACGCCGCCGCTCAAGCCGAGCACCACCTTTTGATCGCCGACCTGTTTACGGACGCGGGCGCAAGCTTCTTCGATGAACGAGCCCATCGTCCAGTCCATCGCGCAGTGGCAGATGTGATATAGAAAATTCTGCAGAATCTCCCTGCCGCGTGGCGTGTGCGCGACTTCGGGATGAAATTGCAAGCCGTAAAGTTTGCGTTGCCGATCCTCTACGGCGGCGAAGTTGCAACCTTCCGTGGTCCCGACGACGCGAAAACCTTTCGGCAATGCCGTCACTTCGTCGCCATGGCTGTTCCAAACGTCGAGCTGGTTGCCTAATCCATCGAAGAGTTCCGATCCATTCTTGATGTGCAACATGCCAGCGCCGTACTCGCGTCGTCCCGTGAACACGACCTGGCCGCTAAGGTGATGCGCCATCAGCATCAGCCCGTAACAAATTCCCAACACGGGAATGCCTAGCGAAAAAATCTGTGGATCAATCTGCGGGGCGCCTTTGTCATAAACGCTGGCCGGCCCGCCGGAAAGGATCAGCCCGTTCGGTTTCAGCGCGGCGATTTCAGCGGCTGACGTGTCGAAGCGAACAATCTCCGAATACACCTGACATTCACGGATTCGCCGTGCTATGACCTGTGTGTACTGCGAGCCGAAATCGAGGATGAGAATTTTTGAGTGCGTTGAGCGGGCTGCCATCTGTGCGCGCTACGGATGAGTTTGTGGGACGCTATGTTCTGCGGCCGGATCGTCGGGCGATCGCTCTAGCGGGCCGAGCGTTCCCTGACCGGTTACGCCGCGCTCCAACTGCCCTTGTACTTCCTCTGTCGAACGCTGTTCAAGAGGGTCGGCGCAGCCCCCGGCAGCCAGCCATGCGATCACGAGCAGGATCGATATGGGCTTCATCTGCTTATCTTAGGAAGAGACTGATCGATTGCAACAAGCTTGAAGCGTTGAAGAGGGCACCAACCCTATGCTGTCATGTTGAGCGAAGCGAAACATCTCTCATTGTCACCTTAAAAGTTCGCCGGAGGAACTAATCAGAGATTCTTCGCTGCGCTCAGAATGACAATGTTGTTGCCGCTTCAACGCTTCAACGCTTTAACGCTGTAACGACGATGATCGACCCCGAACTTTTGCTGCAGGGCTATCGGCTCGGTGTTTTTCCCATGGCGATGGAGGATGACTCGATCGAGTGGTTTTCGCCCGATCCGCGTGCCATTCTGCCATTGGAAGATTTTCATGTCCCTCACGCGCTACGACGTCTCCTGCGCAAAAAAGTTTTCGAAACAAGCATCAACGACGCGTTTTCGGAAGTGATCGAGGCCTGCGCGAAACGGGAAGATACGTGGATCAATCGGGAGATTATCGAAAGCTACACGCGATTGCATGAGCTCGGTCACGCGCATTCTGTCGAAACTTGGAAGCAAGGCAGGCTGGCCGGCGGCCTTTACGGCGTCGCGGTGGGGGGAGCATTTTTTGGGGAATCGATGTTTCATTGCGTCACCGATGCCTCGAAGATTGCGCTTGTAGCGCTGGTGGATCATTTGCACGCGCGCGAATTCGTGTTGCTGGACACGCAATGGCTCACACCGCACCTGCAACAATTTGGCGGTATTGAGATTTCGCGAAACCATTACCTGCGCCTCTTGCGGAGAGCGGTCGAATTGCCCCGGAAATTTTTCTAGTGCAGGCGGAAGTCGCTAGCGCCGCCTGTGCAGAGTGAATCGCAGATGATGCGAAGAGCTCCGCGAGCGATCGGTGCCAGCAATTGATAGTGACCGAATCTCGCCGATATTAAGTGCGAAATGGTTGGTTGGATTTTAAAGAAGATCCTCGGGTCCAAGAATCAGCGCGAGCTCAGGCGGCTTGCACCGATTGTCCGCCGGATCAACGAGCTGGATGAGCAGTTTAAGAGCTTATCCGACGACGAGTTGCGCGCGAAAACCGCGGCGTGGAAGGAAGAGGTTTCAAAGATTCCAGAGCTAGAGGATCAATGGAAAAGGGTGGATGAAATATTGCCGGAGGCGTTCGCGGTAGTCAAAAATGCAGCGCGGCGGCTGAAAGAACGACAACACAGCTTCACGGTGTGCGACCAGCCGATGACCTGGGACATGGTGCACTTCGACGTGCAATTGCTCGGCGGAATCGTCTTGCACCGTGGGCGGATCGCGGAGATGGCGACGGGTGAAGGCAAGACTCTAGTTGCGACGTTGCCGCTTTACTTGAATGCGCTCACCGGTCGTGGCGCGCATCTGGTGACAGTGAACGATTACCTGGCGCGACGCGACGCAGAATGGATGGGGCAACTTTACAATTTTCTCGGCCTAACAGTTGGCTGCATTCAACACGATCAGGAGCCGGACGAGCGCCGCGAACAATACGCGATGGACATCACGTACGGGACGAACAGCGAGTTCGGGTTCGATTATCTGCGCGACAACGGCATGGCCACAACGCGCGAGCAACAGGTCCAGCGCGGTTATCACTATGCCATTGTCGATGAAGTCGATTCCATTCTGATCGATGAAGCCCGCACGCCGCTCATCATCAGCGGGCCGGCAACCATTTCCACTCATCAGTACGACAAATGGAAACCGCTGATTGAGCAGTTGGTTCGGAAGCAAAACATGCTTTGCAACCGGCTGGCCAGCGAAGCGATCGAGAAATTTGAGCAAGGCGATGTCGAGACCGGGGGGCGTCTCATGTTCAAAGTGAAACTGGGTCAGCCCCGCAACAAACAGCTGTTGCGAATGATGGAAGATCCGGACAAGCGACGCGCCATCGATAAAGCTGAGCTCTCATTTTATGGGGACACGCGCAAGGAGGAACTGTTCGCGCTCAAGGAAGAACTCTTCTTCACCATCGACGAGAAATCGAACGAAGCCGATCTTTCGGAGCAGGGGCGCAGCTTCCTCAATCCCGACGATCCGAACGCATTTGTGCTACCGGATTTGATTAACGAATTCACTGAAATCGATCTCGACCAGACCCTCTCGCAGGAGGAGAAAGACAAGAGAAAATCGGAACGTCAGCAGCATTGCGACGCGCAGGCCGAACGAATCCATAACATTTCGCAATTACTTCGCGCCTACTGCTTGTTCGAGAAGGATGTCCAGTACGTCATCGAGGATAACAAGGTCGTGATCGTTGATGAATTCACGGGGCGCAAAATGCCGGGCCGACGCTGGAGCGATGGATTGCATCAAGCCGTGGAAGCGAAAGAAGGCGTCCAGATCGATCGCGAAACACAAACGCTGGCGACCATCACGATCCAAAATTATTTCCGGCTTTATCAGAAGCTTGCAGGAATGACCGGCACGGCCGAAACGGAAGCCGCAGAGTTTCACGACATCTACAAACTCGACGTGAATGTCATTCCGACCAATCGACCGGTGCGACGCACGGATCACAACGATCGCATCTATAAAACGCGTCGTGAAAAGTACAACTCGGTCATCAAGGAGATCAAGGAAGCTCACGCGAAAACTCAGCCGGTGCTGGTCGGCACGGTGAGTGTGGAAGCTTCGGAGCTCCTCAGCCGAATGCTGAAGCGCGAGAAAATTCCGCACAACGTGTTGAACGCGAAATTTCACATGCAGGAAGCCGAAATCGTGGCGCGCGCTGGTCAACCAGGGACGGTCACGATTTCAACGAACATGGCCGGGCGCGGCACAGATATTAAGCTTGGCCCTGGCGTAATAGAAGCGGGCGGGCTGATGGTGGTTGGGACCGAGCGCCACGAGGCGCGCCGGATTGATCGACAGTTACGCGGACGCTGCGCACGGCAGGGCGACCCGGGCGCATCGCGGTTCTATGTGAGTTTCGAAGACGATTTAATGCGCAACTTCGGCGCAGCCGATCGGATGACGAGAATCATGGAGCGATTCGGCCTCGAGGAAGGCCAGGAACTCGAGCATCGATGGCTCAATAAATCGGTCGAGACCGCGCAGAAACGTGTGGAACAACGTAACTACATGATCCGAAAACGGACGCTCGATTTCGACGACGTGATGAACATGCAGCGCGAAGTCGTTTACACGTATCGCAATGAAGTGATCGATTCGGAGGAACCGCGCAAACTCATCTACGAAGTGATCGACGAAGCGGTGCCCGCAAAAGTGAAGGAATATCTCGATGTCGATGAGCCGAATTACACCGGTTTCATCCATTGGGTGAACACGACTTTCCCGCTGGGTTTGACGAAAGAGAAAGCACAATTTGAAACGCGCAGTGTCGACGAAAACGCGCAGTTCTTGGTTGAAAAGATCAAGAACGCGTACGAGCGCAAATCAGCCTATGAAGAGCCCACGGCGGTAAAAAGCCTGGAGCGCTACATCATTCTGAACGCGATCGACCGGCTCTGGCAGGAGCATCTCTATGCAATGGACGCATTGCGTGAGGGCGTCTATCTCCGGGGGTACGCGCAAAAGGATCCGCTCATCGAGTACAAGACCGAAGCGTACGACATGTTCGTCGACCTAATGGCGAACATTAAAAACGAAGTGCTGAACAATCTGTTCCGCAGCACTTCAAACTTGCAGGCATTCGAGAATTTCCTGGCTACGTTGCCGCAATTTTTGCTGCGCGAGCACGCGCCTACCGCGCCAACAGCCGGCGCTCCATCGCGTACACGTCAGCCTCAACCGGTTGGCGCGATGGCTGGAATTGTCGGAGATGGCGATGGAGCAGGCGAAGTATCGATTGATCTACCAATTCGTCGTTCAATACCAAAGGTCGGCCGCAACGAACCGTGCCCCTGCGGCAGCGGGAAAAAATACAAGAACTGCTGCGGCAGAGTGGCGTAGAGATTCCGACCTCAGACCACGACTTGGTCATTGTAGGGCAACCGCATCGGTTGCCGGCAAGCGTCGCGCTTGCCCTACAAGATCAACATCGAACGCGTAGCGCAGCGGAGCCGTTGCTTGCAGCGCTTTGGCTAGGCTCGTCCCTCCAGATCGTAGGTTGTAATCTCGAGCTGGTGCCCGTCGGGATCGCGGAAATAGATGGAGTGCGAGATTTCGTGATCCTGGAATTCGAATTTGATTCCGCGCTTTTGTAGTTCTCGCTCCGCCGCGGCAAAATTTTCCCTGTTCGCGCGAAAGGCGAGGTGCAGCATTCGAATGTCGCGGCGCGTTGACGGTATTGATTTTGCATTCGGGTTCGCTGGGAACAATGCAATCCCGCTATTTCCTTTGCCAATAAAAGTCGGCACGCCACCCCAGGCCTCTTCATAAAGCCGCTCGAACCCGAGAACTTCAATGTACCATTTCGCTGATCTCTCGACGTCGCGCACGCCGACGGCTACGTGATCGATGCCTTCAAGTTGCATGAGAAGTTGAGACAGAATTTACAGAATTGCTCAGATCAATAAAGGGGCGGTCGTGGTGGAATTGTTCTCAGCTCCAGTTAAAAGCTCGCAAAGTAGTTTGAGGTCGACCCTCACCCCGGCCTCTCCCTGCCGGGGAGAGGTGATCGCTTCTCCCTGGGGGAGAAGGTGAGGATGAGGGCGAAGCAAACAATTTCAGTTCTCAAACCGCGTGTAGGTCGCCGCTCAATGCGGATAATCTAAACGGCCGTCCAACTTCCCGCGTCGCAATGCGTCGAGAAATGCTGGGTAATCTTTGAACGAATTTCCAACGGCGCGCCAAACTGCTTTGGGTTTCACGTCATCCTTCGTGAGTTTGGCAACCAAGATGTGAAAGCTGTGATCGATTCCGCCGCGCTCATAATGGACAACGTAATATTCGACCCCTACTGCTGCCCAAATGAGGCGCTTGCCTGGAAGAGTCGGGTCCGTGATCGCGTCAGTCGCGTTCCACTTCTGGCCGGGTTCCGCGAGTCTCCCGTCGTCGCCGGCACAAAGTGCGATGATCTCGGGTGGCAAATCGCTGGTGGAATGAACTTCGTGGAAGCGCGAGGAATCCCGTAACACCTTGCGATCCTCTGCCGGAAGCTTCGTCACATCCGCGCAACACAAGCTCTGAATCGTAATGGCGAAAACCAAGAAAAAGCTTAACTGCGTCATGCATGTCGTGCGATATAACTCCACGGGATAGACCTCATTGCTTTTTCTTTCCCCAGTCGTCATAATCGCTGATAAATATACTAGTCCCCTTCAATTGTAACGAGGTAGACGCCGTCGCTAGCGGGATCTTTGTCTAAGTTGCCGACGATTTCGTCGACTCGGCCGGGAGCCTATGGTTAGGCCATGTGAACGCGCTGCAAAAACTGTTCGATGGCATATAACTCTTGAGAGATTGGAGCATGCTCGCGGTCCGCCGGCGAGAGAAACTCCCGGAGAAGATAGTGGAGAAAGTGCTGACACGGAATCAGCGCCGAAAGAAAGAGGCGATGCGGCCACTGCGCCGCAGGTTTTGTGAGGCGCTGCCATGTAAGGTGAGCAAGATGGTCGTTGATGCGCTGGAGATCGGGCTTGGAGAGGAACGGACCTGGTGTGCGGTAGCCCGGGTAATGTGATGCGGTAATTCGGTCCTTTGTCTTTTCGCGGGTGAAGAATTCATTAAGTATTCTCAGGCTGACCAGCGTGGATTCGATGCAGGCGTTTGCGAAAATGGCTCTTTGCATCCCATCGAGTGGGATGCTTGGACTCAAGTACGCCCCAGTAAAGAGTCGAGATAGATTGGTCGATCGTGTAGCGAACATGAACCAAAGCATCGTGGAGTTCGCTGCGTGATCTACTCATGCCCTAACGAGACCAAGCTCAGCCACCGCTGATGGGAGCGGGCTTCGCTGTGAATTTCAGTGCTGAAGTTGTCATGCGCAAACTTTCTGCCCGGTCAGCGGTTGGCTGGAGCGCTTGGTAAGGTCTTATCTTCGTCGCGTCCAGTGTGACGCGCCGCTCCCCAAACTCTCACCGCAATATCGCGAATACCCTGAATGAAGCTGACGACCGAAAGAGGTAAAAACCCTGTAATGCCGACAAAAGCGACAAGAAAGAGAATGAAATCCGACATCTTGAGAGCATGCTCAGCCGAGCCGACGACCGAACAGACTCGACGAACGGCAACCCACAGCATTAGCCAGCCGGCTAAAGAACCAGCGAAGTTGAGCCAAAACTGATGGAACTTCCAGGCCGCAGGCTTATTGGCGTGATCCACTCCAAAGATGTCGACGGCTTTGAGGCCGTAAAACACGCTAAACGCGATGGCAACCAAACCGAGAACGACCGGCCAAATGTGTAAGCACATGGATAAGACCTAACGCCTCCAAGCTCAGCGACGCCGCCTAGAGGCGTTCGCTGCAGCGCGTGGTTAGGCGGCGGTTCATTTCTCGCCCTCGTGATGCTCCCGCGCTGCTGGACGGATTATCTTGCGCTTTGGTATGGGGACGGTCCACTCGTTGCTGTCGGGATGGTAGTATGACTCGCCCAGCGGGTTGTCTGCCACGACATAGAGAATCAAGTCCTGGGCGCCATCATTGGTGATCTGGTGCGGCTCGTTCGGCTTGAAGAGGAAGGCGTCGCCTACCTCGATTGGCGTGGTCCCCTCCGTGTGACGGACGACGCCGCTGCCTGAGATAACGTGGTAGAACTCCCACTGCGCGCTATGGGAATGGTAAGTGTAGGGGGTCTTCCCCGGCGGAATGCGGCAGATCTCGACATCGAACGGATGCCGCTCGTTCAAGTCGGTTGAATCAGGTTTTCGTCCCAGCTCCTCTGAAATCTCTTTGCCCGCGCCAATGATCTCGCCTTCCGGCGATGACCAGGTGAACTCAGCGATTCTTGCGGTGTTGACTTTAAGCATAAAACGTGGCGAAGCCGCCTAACGAGAAGTAGGCGAATGTTCGTAAAAGATCACGAACATTTCTTCATCTAATTCGGATCACTACATGGCTGCTTGCTTCCAAGCGGCGGCATGGGCGCGGACTGGGTAACCGAAGCCTTTGAGGATAACTTCGCCCAAGTCTTCGAATTGGAGGCCTTTGCCGAGGCATAGCTCAGCAATCGCGTTCGTCACCAAGATTTGTTCCGGTTGCGCGTGGGCGCAAAGCCGGGCGGCCAGTTGAACTGTTGATCCAAAGAGATCGTCATGTTGTTCGACAGGTTCACCTGCTGCCGCGCCGACTCGAACCTTGAGCGGGCGCTCGGGATTCGCTTGCTCGTGCCTCGCCAATTCGCGCTGAATCTGAATTGCGCATCGAACCGCGCCTGCGGCTGACACGAATGACGCCATGATCCCGTCGCCTGTGTGCTTGACCTCGCGACCGCCAAGGGCGGACAAGGCGTCGCGCACGATGGTGTCGTGCACGCCGAGCATTGCAAGCGCCGCCTCGTCGCCGAGCGATTGAGTCAACGTCGTTGAATCCATGATGTCGGTGAACAGGATCATTCGAATTCCGGGATCGCGTGCATCGGCTCCGCCGCCCGGCAGCAGAACGGCTCCTACGCTATTTGTTTCTGTGCCGCCAAGGAATACTTCTGCGACATCGGGCTCCACCTCGATAATCTTCTCGGCGAGCAAGCCGTGCGCTTCACGATGCACGCACTCTGCTGCCTCAGCGTTTGGCGCGTGTGCCAGGCAAAAAACTTTGCCGGTCTTTTCGTTAACCCAGTATTTGTGGTACTCGACGCCATATTTCCGCTGGATTTCCATATCCTTCGCGTGGGCCTTTGCAACGTCTTCAGGAGTGGTTCCCTCCGGAAGATTGTGAATATCCATGTATAACGGCATAGGCGCAGATTTTAGCGAGATATTACACGATGCAAAACGCTGATCTCGGCAGGGTGACTCAGCGTTTGGTAAACGACGCAATAACGCTCAGTGAGGCGAAGTAACGTTGCGACCTGTTCTTCGGTGGCGTCAGTGTCCATGTCGAAATGCAATCGAATTTGCTTAAAACCCACAGGCACATCTTTGGAAACTCCGAGCGTACCGCGAAAATCGAGATCGCCCTCTGCTCGAACCGTCGCGCCACGTAACGGGATATTTAAAGCAGTGGCGACTGCGCTTAGCGTAACGCCCGCGCAGCCTACTAACGCTTCAAGCAACATATCCGCCGAACATGCGCTCTGTCCGTCGCCTCCTGTCGCTGGGTGCAGCCCTGCTTCGACACACGCTTTTCCAGTTTCTATTTTGCAGGTGATATTTTCGCCGACCCGTCCCTCTGCGCGAAGAGTAACCAATGCGGTTTCAGAGCGCTCTCGATATTGCGCTTTCAAAGGCGCCTGCAATGATCTTAGCTCGTCAGCAGTCATCGGCCTAGTCGCTGCCCATTGTAGGGCGTTTGTGTCAAACGCCCGGCATTGTCGACTCGGCGCTTGGCACAAGCGCCGCTACAACTCCCTCGGGTTAATGTTCTGGTTCACTCGAAAGAAATTATCGGGATCGTATTTGTTTTTGATAGCGACCAAGCGTTCGTAATTTCCCCCGTAAGTCTTTTTCACGCGTTCTTCGCCTTCGTCTCCCATCAAAAAGTTTACGTACGCGCCACCGGCTGAGTACGGATGAAGCGCGTCATAATAACTCTTCGTCCAGGAAATCGTCTTTTCGTTATTTGCCGGATCAGGATCGACGCCGACCATCACTTGCGCCCACTTGGCATCGCGATAGTTCCAGGCAGTATCATTCTTGCCAACGTGTGACGCAGCCCCGTTTATCGGATACATATGCATGGTGGAATGCATCGTTGGAAGCGCTTCACCGAAGCGAATGTGCTGCGTAATTGCGTCATCGCTTAATTCATTCACAAAGTCGGCACGCCAGTACCATTGCAAGCCCGGCGGATAGAGCGCGTCGAACATGCTTTGTAGCGCAGGCTGCGGCAGCGGGCCTACAAAATCGAGCGCAGGCTTTTTGAACGCGCGGATCGGCTCGAATGTTTCTTCTGCGTTCTCCTGAGGTCCGGCGTATGCCCAAACCACACCGCACATTTTTTTCATGTGCAGATGCTCGGGGAAAGGCGCCACAGGTGGGACAGTTAAAAAGGCAAAAAAGCCATTCAAATCATCAGGTGCTGCGGGAATGAGATCCCGGTACCACTTCATCACGTTTGCTGTTTCGCTCAGTTCGTACAACATTGGCCCACCGTAGATCATATCGATTGGGTGCAGCTTAAACGTGAAGGAAGTTACGACGCCGAAATTGCCGCCGCCCCCGCGAAGTGCCCAAAACAAATCGGAATTTTCATCTGCGTTGGCCTTTACAAATTTCCCATTAGCCAGAACCACATCAGCCGAGACGAGATTATCGATGCTCAGCCCACATTTACGGGTGAGGTGTCCAACTCCTCCTCCCAGAGTTAATCCGCCGACTCCCGTCGTAGAAATGATTCCGCTCGGAGTAGCGAGACCGAACACATGCGTGGCGTGATCAACATCGCCCCACGTGCATCCACCGCCGACCGTGACAGTGCGCGCTGCGGGATCGACCCGCGTGTATTTTATCGGACTCAGGTCGATGACCAAACCGTCATCGCAAATTCCCAAGCCCCCCGCATTGTGCCCGCCGCTGCGAATCGCAAGAACCAGGTCATTTTCTCTCGCGAAATTTACTGAGCGAATTACGTCAGCCACATCTGCGCAACGCGCGATCATCCGCGGCTTTTTGTGGATCATTCCATTGTAAACCTTGCGAGCATCATCGTAATCATTGTCGCCCGGTTGTATCAATTGTCCGCGTAGGTTTGCTTTGAAATCGGCGATAGAATTTTCGTTGAGCATGACGAAGTGTCACTGAAACGGTCATGCGGTCAACATGTCGAGTCGCAGCATTTTCATTGAGGTGATAGCTTCCACGCGGCTAGTATGTTCTTACAGGACCTAAAGCGATGTTGCATCCGGATGGATTCTGGACTCGGCGAGATTTTGTAAAGCTCGCGGGCCGGGCTGGATTCCTCAGCGCATTCCCAAGCCTGGCTAGTGCGGCTGCCGCGCTTGAGTCCGATACGGTTTGCATCTCGATCCTGCACACAACCGATCTCCACGGTCACATCCTGCCCACCGCCGATTACAACGGGAATCCTGATTACGGCGGATTAGCGCGTTGTGCGGCGCAAATTCGTCGTTGGCGCCGGCAAAATTCGAACTCGCTTTTGATCGATGTCGGCGACGTCTATCAAGGCACGGACGTCAGTTTGCGCAATAAGGGCGAGCTGATGATCGATCTATTTAATCAACTCAAATACGACGCGTGGATCGTCGGCAATCATGAGTTCGATTGGGGAATCGAAACGTTTATCAACGCGCTGCAGAGATCGGCAATGCCCGTGTTAGCTTCAAACACGGTCCTAGATGGAAAGCCGGCCGGCGCATCTTCCGATTTGCAACACCCATTTGCGAAGATCCAGCCGCTAATCATGAAGGAAATTGCGGGGATCAAGCTCGCGATCATTGGAGTGACAACGCCGGGAATGCCGTTTTGGCTCCACCCGGAATTCACGCGCGGTATCGATTTCCAAAATCCCGTCGAGCCGGTCCGGCGTGCAGTTGCGAGGGCAAAGAGCGAGGGTGCGGATGCGATCGTGCTCAGCGGCCACATGGGATTAAAAATGCGCAGCGGCGGCGATGATTTTGCCAACACTGTAATGGCTCTGACGTCGGAATTCCCGGAGACGGCGGTGTTTATAGCCGGTCACACGCATCAGGCGATTCCAAGTCGTCTCACCAACGGCGTGCTTTTTACTCAGGCAGATCATTTTGGCATTCATGTGGGGCGCGTTGATCTTTTGTTTGATCGCGATTCCAAGAAGCTGCTCCATCGCGAAGCAATGTGTGAGCCGATGGATAATCGGTTGCATTCCGATCATGTGATAGTTTCGCGAGCGAAATCGCAGCTTGCCGAATCGAACACTGTGCTTTCATTGCCAGTCGGCGACTTGGCTGAGACGCTGCGTGGTCGAAGTCGCCCCGGCATGCCCAGCGATGTGGAGAGACTCATTGGCACGGCGATCAGGGAAGCGATGCTAGAACGAAATGTGGCAGTTGATGGCGTGATGCATGGAGCGTTCGATGACCAGGCCGGTTTGGTCGCCGGTCCCAAAACGCTGAATGACATCTGGACCCTGATTCCTTACGAGAACTATGTTGTGACAGCGCAGCTTTCAGCGGAGGAAATAAAAACTGTCATGGAAGAAGTGTTCACCAGCCACGAGAAGCGCAACCTCCTTGGTTTCGAAGTGAAAACACAAGGCCGCGCTGACAATTGTCGAATCTCATCGATGACGTTGGCTGACGGTCAACCACTCGATCGCAACAAAAATTATGTAATCGCCTTCAACAGCTTTGATTCGCGGAGCGGCGGACATCATTTCATGAAACTACGCGCATTGCTTGAAAGACCGGAGGCCAATTGCGTCCTGCACCCGGTGCAAACGCGCGACGCGCTCATCGAGTATTTTCAGCGCCACAAAATTGTGCATCGAATCGCCGCTAGAATCCCGCTCACAGTCGCGGCATAACCTTTCACCAGTTCACTCTTGCAAAAAGAACGGCTTTTGCTTGCCTATTTCGCCATGCGGCTCGGGATTTTTTGCATTATTGGCTTGCTGCTCGGTGTTAACCTCACGTCATCGCAGACGCCAAAACCAGGGTCACCATCACCAAAACCGACGCTGCCGGAGTTCCGGCCAACATTGATCGGCACGGCTCCCAATTCACTGATAAACACGATTGACACTGCCGATCTGATCAAAAAGGGCCAGAAGGAGGCCGCCGTAATGTTTTCCTGTCTCGTGGCGCCGACCGGCGATGTCGTTCGAAGCGGCGCCTATCGGGGCACGCGCGGATCGGCACTGCTCGAACAGGAACTACTGAAACGCCTCGCTAATGCGAAGTTGATTCCCGCGATTCACAATCACCAGCCGGTCATCGCCATTTTCTATGGGACAGTAAAATTCGCGGTTGTGAATGGAAAACCGCGGCTGCGTATTTTCGCCAATCAGGAACTGGATGAATTGGACAAAGAAAGCGATTTCATTGATCCACAACCGTATGTCGGCCAGGACTCAAAATTCACCGGCCTGAATTATCCTGAGACGGGAACCACGGTGCAGCTGACCGGTGTTGCGGAACTCGCGCTCAATGTGGACGCACGGGGAAATTTGAAAAGCATGCACGTTGTATCCGAGGAGCCGCCGCTGCTCGGCTTTGGCAAAGCAGCGATCACTGATTTTAATGGCGCGAAATTCATCCCGGCGTTCCGCAACGGGCAACCGGTCGAAAGCAACGTGAAGATTCCAGTTTACTATAAGCCGTCGAGCTAATCTCTTTACAAAAAGGAGCGGATCACCGAGGGCAAATGGCGAACAAGATTGTCCGCGCCTCTTTTTTCAAACGCGACCCGATCACGTGCGCGCGTGAGTTGATTGGTGCCGAACTGATTTGGGGCGACTGCTCGGGGATCCTTGTCGAGGTAGAAGCATACGCGGCAATCGATGACGAGGCCGCGCATACTTTTACACGGCCGAGCGCGCGTAGCTTTATCGAGCGAAATCAAGCCGGCGCAGCCTATGTCTATTTCAATTATGGGATGCATTGGATGCTGAATGTGCTGGTGAAAGGCGACGCGAACGGGTTCGTTTTGATTCGCGCGCTGGAGCCACGCAAAGGCATTGAGCGAATGAAGAAACGCCGAGGAATCAACGACGTGAAGCGCCTCTGTTCAGGGCCTGGCAAGCTAACGCAGGCGCTCGGTATTACTGGTCGCCACCACGAGATGGATCTGTGCGCCGGCCCGCAGCACTGTTTTGCTCGCAATGTAAATATGGCTGTAGATGTTGTCGCCGATGCGCGAATCGGTATCAGGCGCTCCGCGCATTATCCCTGGCGGTTCACTCTCCGTGGCAGTGAGTTTGTTAGTCGAGCTGCCAAAGTGTAGGTTGAACGCGTTGTCCCCAACGCGTTGGCTAACAATCGCAGCTAGCGCCGCTAAAATTTTTGCATCGTCTTCGGAGAAGCCGATCCACCTCCATTGACTCAATTCGCCGTTCACCGAGATTCTCGGCTCCCATGAGCAGAAATAAGCAACGCGTACTTCTCGGGATGAGCGGCGGAGTGGACTCCAGCGCCGCTGGATATTTGCTGCGCGAGCAGGGCTACGAGGTCATCGGCGTTACCATGAAAGTCTGGCCGCAGGATTGCATCTCCCGCGCGGAGGACAAATGTTGTGGCCCGCAAGCAATCGCCGATGCACGTGGCGTGGCGCACGCGCTTGGTATTCCGCATTACGTCGTCGATGAAGCAGACCAGTTCGAGCGGCTGGTGATTGATTATTTTTCCAGCGAGTACCAGGCCGGTCGAACGCCGAATCCGTGCGTGATGTGCAACGAAAAACTCAAGTTCGGCAATCTCTGGGGTAAGGCCGAAGCGCTTGGCTGCGATTACATCGCGACGGGTCATTACGCGATCATCGAACATCACGAACGCCGAGCCGTTTTGCGCAAAGGTGTCGATCCGCGCAAGGATCAATCCTATTTTCTCTTTAGTTTACGCCAGCCGCAGCTTCGGCGAGCGCTCATGCCGTTGGGCAGAATGACGAAACCACAAATCCGCGAGATCGCGCATTCGTTAGGCTTGAAAGTGGCCGATAAGATCGATAGCCAGGAAATCTGTTTTGTGTCCGGCAACGATTATAAAGCATTTTTGCGTTCGCATCTCGGTGAAAAAGAGTTTCATCGAGGCGAGATTTACGATGTTGCTGGGAATTTTCTGGGCGAACACCAAGGCATCGAGCTTTTCACCATAGGCCAGCGGAAGGGATTGCCGGGTGGTTCACCGCGACCGCGTTACGTAGTTGAGCTCGATCCAGAAACCAACCGCGTCATCGTGGGCGACGCCGACGATCTAATCGTGGATGAGTTCGAAATCGATCGCGTGAATTGGCATCCTGTTGCCGGGGTCAACGATCCCGGCTACAGCGAAGAAATCCAAGCGACAGTCAAAATTCGCTACAATCACCCGGGCACACCCGCAACGGTCATGGCATTAGAGAATCATCGCGCTTGCATCCGACTCCACAAACCGCAGCGCGCGGTGACGCCTGGACAAGCAGCGGTGATTTACGATGGTGATGTCGTTCTCGGCGGTGGCTGGATCTGCCGACGCGAAGCGCCGGTTCTCACCTAGCAGATGGCCGAAAAAATTCTGCTGGCGCTCAGCACGTTCCCGGATGCCGAAACCGCGCGGCGGATTTCGAATCAATTGGTCAGTGAAAGGTTCGCTGCGTGCGCAAATATTTTGTCGGCAGTTGAATCGATTTACCGCTGGAAAGAGAAAATCGAAACCGGAAGCGAAACGCTCGTGTTGTTCAAGCTGAGCGAGGATAGACAATCAGCGTTCCAGGAAAAACTGCGCTCATTGCATCCCTATGAAGTTCCTGAGATAATCACCGTCCCTGTTTCGAGCGGCTTACCGGATTATCTGCACTGGGTCCATGAGAACTGTGGCTAGAGACTCAACGGCTTTAAGCCGTCGAGTTTTGAGATGAGGTTGCCGACCGTCGCTTCTGGCCGACGAGAAAAATGGCGACGCCGATCGCGTTCGCGATTCCGGTTACGGCGATGATCTTCACGGCGAAGCTTAACGGGCTTGGGACGTCGATAATCGGATAGATGGTGAAAAAAATCGCTGACAGCGACACGGCAGCGCCGCAAATCGCCGCGATGCGCAACCAAACCGGAGCGCCCGAACGAATCCCAACGGCGCCAAAGATCGGTATTGCGAACATCGTGAAGTAAACAATGCCGTAGAAGACATTGGCAGCGTTATCGACGAGTTGAAACGCTTCCTGGATTCCGGCACCGATCTGGCTGGCGATCGCGATGAGGAGAGTCGTTGCGCCGACGAAGATGATGGAATTGACCGGCGTTTTGTATCGCGGATGCAGACGCGAGAACCAGTTCGGCAACAATTGGTCCCATCCCGCGACCATCGGTAATCGTGAGCTGCCGGTCACGTGAACGCTAGTCGAAGAAATCGTTCGCGTCGTCATCAACAAAATTCCGACACAAGCAACGGCGCCGGCGATTGGAAACGACTGCAAACCGAGTCGCAACGTTTGCGGCACCGGCCCAATGAGATCGATCGGATTGTTGCCGATGAACGCGAGCACCGAACTCGTGCCGAGAATGAACATCAGCGCGATAACCGGCGAAGCGATGAGAACCGAGCGTCCGATGTCACGCGCGGGGGAGCGCGTTTCGCCGGCAAGAATCGCTACGTATTCAAATCCGCTGAGCGCCCCAACCGCGAGCTTGCTGAAGATATTGAAACAATAGAAGATCGACATCGCGGGCAGCGCGAGTTGAAGCGGCTGATAGGTTTTCAATTCGCCGCGCGCGAGTCCGAGCAGAGGCAACAAAATCAGCGCTGTGTAGACGACGAGCATCGCGAAGGCGCCGACGTTGTGAAGCCATTTGCCTAAGGACAAACCGCGGACACAAGCCCAGCCCAGGCCGCCGACCAATGCCGCGCTGATCAGCGACACACACCATTTGCTGTCCGGCATCCATGCGGCGCCGGGGCCAATGGCGTAAGAGATGTTAGTGGTGGTGAACATTCCACCGAGTGCGATGACCGTGATCGATAGCAGCCAGAGATTCCAAGCGACAATAAATCCGGCGAACTCGTTGAACCCGAGCTTGGCCCATTGATAAATGCCGCCCTCGAGCGGCATCCGATTGCTCAAATAAATCACGACCGCGGCCTGCGGAATGTAGAAAAGCAAAATGGCGAGGAGCCAAAAGAAAAGGTGCGCTTGTCCGAGCTTCGCCGCGGCGCCGACCCAGCTCGAGCCGACGACAAAGAGAATTTGCGTCAAAACGAGATCGAAAAGGCCGAGCGGTTTCTTGAGAGATTCGCTGCGCGTTTCGATGTTTTGCTCGGCGCGCTCGAGTTCAGTTGGCATCGCTGAAGCGTTGAATGGTTGAAGCGTTGAAGCGGTCTCGCGCTGTCATGTTGAGCGAAGCGAAACATCGCTGATTGTGACGTTGGCGCTGTCGGAAGAAATAGTCAGAGATTCTCCGCTTCGCTCGGAATGAAAATGGCGTTTCCGTTTTAACGCTTCAACGGTTTAACGACTCTCAATGTTCGTCCTCGTGTGCCTTTTTCGGTGGCGGCGGTTCGTTGCGAAATTCGCGGTGCCGAATTTTGCCGCCCGCGTAAGCAATATAGCCGCCGGTTCCCAAGGTCACTGCGCCGACCAAAATGACCGCGGCGACGAGTGGCACAGAAGACTTTGGCCATTTTATTGGAGCTGCGATTGCGATGGCGCTCAAAGCCGCGAGCGCGTAGAAAATCCAGATCAGGTCCTCGCCACGATCTCGATGCTCAGCGAGCCAGCGTTCTCCATCTTCATCGGTCATCGACAGGACGCGATCATATCCCTGCTGGCCAAATTCAAAGACCGGCCACGCGGCCCCAGCGCTAACAAGTACCAGGGCTAATGTTGCGATTTGAGCGCGGCGACTTCTTAAAAAAAAGGCGATGATCAGTCCCAGCCAGGCAAGAAGCAAACCGTAAACTGGCAATGGGTTGAGCAACACATGAACGTACTCCGGCTGCCGCAGACCGCGGACTAAGCTCTCGCCTAATCCGCCAAGGGCGGACAGCTCCTTCAGTAACGACGAGGCAATTACCACGGCAAGTCAACAGAAGGCGCTGGGCGATCCAGCCGATTCATGGAATCGGCTGCCGTCTCGGCGCGAAGCGGATCGATCACAACCTGCCTTCCCAGCGAGTCCCTAAAACTTGCGCGGCACTCTTCGCTTTTTCGGGCGGCAAATATTTTTGCCAGTCAGCAATCGTGAAATGCCACCATTCAGTGCGTAATCCCCAAAACCCAGCCCTGTGCATTGCGTATTGCAGCAAACGCACGTGTGCGCGTATTTCATCAGAGGAGCCCACGTAACGCCACATTGCGGCGGGCGTAAAATCGTCAAAATCACTTGGCATGCGCACCGGGCGATTCCATGAATCAACCAGGGTGGCATCGACGGCGATACCCCAACTATGCAGCGAACCGACGCCGATTTCAGGGTTGGCGACATAATCACTGTTGTGTGCCGCTTCCCAAAGCTTGGCCTGCACTGCCGCCGGCCGATACGCATCCCAGATTTTGAGGCCGCATTGGTAACGCTGCAGAAAGGCCTGGGCCACAGCCAAAGCTAAGGCAACTTCCGGACGAGCGAGAGCGCGTGTTCCGAGGGGATAAAGCGGATGTCCAAGGAAATTATTTCGGCCTGCATAGCGCAACTCAACCGTGATCGTCGGGTCAACGGATCGGACATCAACAAAAGGTCCGCTGGCATTTGCATCCATTGACCCCAGCGCCGCCGCCATTCCGGCAACTAACAAAACGGACATGCTATAGCGTCGCATTTTCGTTGTGTGGTTAATACGCTGCCACTGCTTGAGGTGTGTCTGTTTTTGCCAGGCGTTGGAGTAAAAGGCGAGCGCTGCCTTCAGGTACGGCGAAACGCAATTCAAGGTTCGAGTCGCCGTGTCTTTGGACTTCCGGTGGCTGAGAGTAAAGCAACAGTTGAGAGTCCGGCAAACGCAGCCATTGCTGCGGCTTGTCGTGCAAATTTCGAGCGAGATCGGCGGCGCTTTTGGATGAATTCACCTTTATAAGCACTCTGGCTTTTACTGGATTTTGCAGGTTCACTGCAAGACCGAGCAATTGTGAAGCATCGAGCAATTCACGCGTAAAGATGGGGTGGAAAACGCGTGAAAGGTCGGGTGGATCGCGGGAAATAAGCCGCAGCGCGCTGTCACGATCCAGCGCTTGGAAACGATCGAATAGTTGACCAGTTATTTTCAGGTCCGGTTTCATCCCAAGACGCACGAGCACCAGTTCATCAACTTGGTCAGGTGCTCCGACGGCGAGCGTGGCGGGTCCCACTCGGGCGACGGCAAAATCCGGCTGTCGTTCCCAAACTGGCAAGCCGCTAATGAAGCGCCTTTGGAAAGTCTTATCATTCGTGATTGCACGAATGACATTGGAAATGTCCCGGCGGGCCTGAACCAGGTTAAACTCTCGAGTCTCTCCGGCTTCGTTCGTGGTGAGCGCACGGGTGATACGCACTGCATCACGAGGCAGATTCAATCCCGGAAGCGACGCGGCTGCGCCAATCAATGCTGGCCAGAGCGTTGGCTGCTCGTTGCGCAACCGTTTCGCAAAGTTCGCGCGCTCAAATGGGTCGGCGTTAATCGACAGGATGGTATCGGTTTCTTGCGGCAGCCACTCGCGTCCTCGCGGAGATTGGAAAACAACAAGCAACGTGAGTGCGAGCAGAACGAGCACCGAGAAGACGCTGAAGTAAAACTTCCTCAGGTCCTGCTTGTCGATCTGGCTGGATAGTAAAGCTAGCTCCGCTTTGTGCTGCAAATGCGCATCCACCGACTCGCGTCGGCGGTGCGCTTCGGCCAGCAGGTGCGGCGCGTTTGGCGGAGCAACGCCCTTTGCAGCAAGATGCCGGCCGATACTTAGATAGGCCGGATTTTTCCGCTCTTCGACTGTCTGGTGCCGTGCGCGCGCTTCGCGCGCTGCTTCCTGTTGCGCGCGAATGTTGTCATTCAGCTTTCGGTCGCGCGCTTCAAATTCGCTCCGCGTCCGCGCCATATTTTTTTCTATCGCAGAAAGTTCCGCCTCAGCCGCGTTCAGCTTCTCCTTTGCCAGGCGCGCTGCATCCGCGCTGCCCAGGCGTGCGCGGACAAGTTCTGCACGCTCATCAGGGAGGCGCGCTCGCCGCGCAGTGATACCGGCAGATCGTGCTTCAAGATCCGCAGGCGGGGGATTGAGCGCATGCAGATCCGAGAGTTGTTTCAAGAGATCGCGATCCGCAGCTTCGCTCTCCTGAATGCGCCTTTCCACGCCGGCAAGCTCGCGCTCGCACACATCGACATTATTTTTCGCTTGGTTGCGCTGCTGGAGAAGCGGCCTCTTCTCTGCTTCCAGCTTTGCAATTGCCTCAGCTCGTTCGCGCGCATTCTGCTGCCGTTCTTCTTCGATTCTTTTTATTCCTTCTTCGATCCGCGCGATTCGAAGTGCGACTTCTTTTTGCTCCTGCTCCAGTTTTCTAAGGGCAACGATCTCGTTGCGGAGCTCGGGGAAACTGGCCGCTTGCGCGGTGCCTTCGCGTCCGAGGTTGATTTCGCTTTTTTGGAGAAGACGCCGCTCATGACGAAGCACCATGCGCGTTCGCTGGCGCCTCACCTTCAAGGCGATTTCGCGAAAGCCTGTGCGGATGAAGCTCACGGGTTAAGGCTATACGAATGCATGATCGGAAAAAGAAATTTTCCACCGCGCGGGCTGACGCCGTGCCGAAGATTAATTGGATCCATTCAGCCCATGAGCCATATGGATTCGATGGGACAGATGCGACATATGAAGTTTTATTCCTCGGATTCCGCCAATTTTCCTAAAACGCTGAAATCCTCCAGCGTGGTTGTGTCGCCAGTGACCTTTGCGCCGCTGGCGATTTCTTTGAGCAGGCGTCGCATGATTTTGCCGCTGCGCGTTTTTGGGAGTGCTTCGGCAAAGCGGACTTCGTCCGGCTTCGCGATTCCACCGATATGTACGCCGACGTGATCTCGCAGTTCCTCTTTCAGATCACGAGTAGCATTAACTCCTGTTTTCAGTGTCACAAAAGCGACGACGCCTTGACCTTTTAACTCATCCGGCCTTGGGACCACGGCCGCCTCAGCGACTCGCGGATGACTGACAAGCGCGCTTTCAATTTCTGACGTCCCGAGCCTGTGCCCGGCGACATTCAGGACATCATCAATTCGGCCAACGATCCAGAAATAGCCGTCTTCATCGCGGCGGGCGCCGTCGCCAGTCAGATAATTGCCTTTAAACTCACTCCAGTATTGCTGCCGATAGCGCGCCTTGTCGCCGTAAATCGTACGCAACATCGCCGGCCACGGACGGCGAATAATCAGTTTCCCACCGATATTTGGTCCGACTTCGCGTCCGTTTTCATCGACAACGGCTGGATCGACACCGAAGAACGGAAGCGTCGCGCCGCCGGGCTTTGTCGGAATTGCGCCCGGAAGGGGAGTAATCAGAATCGTTCCAGTCTCGGTTTGCCACCACGTATCGACAATCGGACAACGGCCACCGCCGATGTTTTTATGATACCACATCCAAGCCTCGGGATTAATTGGTTCGCCTACTGTGCCGAGCAGGCGGAGCGATGAGAGATCATGTTTCGCCACCCATTCGTCTCCCCAGCGAATAAATGCGCGAATCGCCGTCGGGGCGGTATAGAGAATGTTGACCCGATATTCTTCGATAATTTTCCAGAATCGATCAGGCTCGGGCCAGTTCGGTGCGCCTTCGTACATCACAACTGTGGCGCCGTTCGCTAGCGGGCCATAGACGATATAGCTGTGACCGGTCACCCAGCCGACGTCGGCGGTGCACCAGAAGATATCTTCATCGCGAATGTCGAAGATGTATTTCATTGTTGAATAAACCCCGACGAGATAACCACCGGTGGTGTGCAAAATTCCTTTCGGCTTTCCGGTGGATCCGCTTGTGTAGAGGAGGTAAAGTGGGTGCTCGCTATCGAGTGAAGTAGCCGGGCAGTTTGCATCCACATACTCCAGTTCCCGATGCCACCAAACATCGCGGCCTTCCTCCATGTGGACGTCGTTCCCGGCGCGGCGAAAAACGATCACGCGCCTAATTGACGTGCCATCACCGAGTGCGTCATCGACATTTCGCTTTAACGGGACAATCCCGCCTCGCCGATAGGAACCGTCGGCAGTGACGAGAGCGATCGCGCCGCTGTCGATGATCCGATCACGAATACTATCCGAGCTAAATCCGCCGAAGACGACCGAATGCACCGCGCCGATCCGCGCGCACGCCAGCATGGCAATTGCGGCCTCCGGAATATTCGGCAGATAAATGATGACGCGGTCGCCCTTTCTGATGTTGTTTCGCTTCAGCACATTCGCGAAATGGCAAACTTCGCGATGCAGTTGCTGATAGGTTAGCGTGCGTTTGTCGCCCGGTTCGCCCTCCCAGATAATTGCTGCCTTGTTCCGGCGCGGCCCGCTCAAATGTCGATCGAGACAATTTTCCGAGATGTTGAGTTTGCCGCCGACGAACCACTTCGCGAACGGCGCCTTCCATTCGAGGACCTTTTTCCACTTAGCGCGCCAGACCAGCTCGCTCGCTTCTCGAGCCCAGAATTTTGCCGGCTGCCGGATCGATTCTCGGTACATCCGCCGATATTGACCGAGACTTTTAATTCGCGCCTTTCTGCTGAAGTCCCTCGGCGGCTTGAAAACGCGTTTCTCGACCAGATGCGATTCGATGTTGTCGTGCA
>Ga0209056_10000799_pt1 | contig 34832 bp, 31 predicted proteins | sample GraSoiAngelo_114_FD_185876 | JGI IMG/M metagenome (GOLD analysis project Ga0209056, IMG submission 185876) | Grasslands soil microbial communities from the Angelo Coastal Reserve, California, USA - 14_0903_13_40cm (SPAdes) (version 2) | ecosystem: Environmental > Terrestrial > Soil > Grasslands... | reverse complement strand
GCACGTCTGACTCATCCATAACGTATGAATTATAGCAGCGTCGTAGCGCGGTGCCGGAGGGTGAGCGGGGCCGGGGAGAGTGGTGGGGCGGGTGCCTTCCGGGATCCGTGTAGTCAGCGTTGCAGTCGCGCAGAGCCTAGGATCTATCGGATCCGGATCTCAGCAGTCGGATCCCGGGAGGCACCCGCCCCACTCTCCCCGGCCCCGCTCACCCTCCGGCTCAACCGCTACGACGGCAAATAAAGATCCTGGCGGACGCGGGAGAGAGCGTCGGTGACGTGGCGCGCGGTCTCGTTGACGATCGAGATGACCTCCGGATACGGCAGTCGCCGCGGCCCGACGACGCCGAGGATGCCGATGACCTGGTCGCGGTAGGTATAGGTCGAGGTGATCAGCGTGCACTCGCGCATCTCGGCCACCGGATTTTCTTCGCCGATCGTCACGCTCAACCCCTCGCCGCCGGCGAGCGCCGTCATCAGATCCGCGAGGCGCTCCTTCTGCTCGAAGGTCCGGAGCAGCTCGCGCGTCGTGTCGATGTTCCAGAACTCCGGATGGTCGAGCATGTTGATCGCGCCGCTGACGTACAGCGTGCGGCCCCGCAGCAGCGCGACAATCTGCTCGATGACGTCGCGCGTCCGCGTGTGGAGAGCATCGAGGGGATCGCTGGGCGCCGTCTCCATGTCGAGGACGTCCTGGACGGTGTGGCCGCCGTACCGGCGGTTCAGCTCACGCCCCACGGCGCGCACCTCGTCGGCGGCGAGCGGCGGGTCGAGCGTCACCGCGCGCGCGGTGACCCAGCCCGCGTCGGTCACGAGAACGGCAAGCGCGCGATCGTCCTCGAGCGGGATGAGGTCGACCCGCGCCAGGGTCGTCTGCTTGAGCGGTGGTGCGAGCAGGAGGCCGGTGAGCTTCGTGGCGCTCGACAGATGCGACGACGTCCGCTCCATGAATCCGTCGATCCCCGGACGGCGTGTCGGCAGACCCTCGCCCGACACCGCGGCCTTGGGGCTCTGCGGCGGTGGAAAGGACTCCACGTAAAAGCGGTAGGCCTTGTCCGTCGGGACGCGGCCGGCGCTCGTGTGGGGCTGGACCAGGTACCCCATCTCCTCGAGGTCGGCCATCACGTTGCGGAGCGTGGCCGCCGAGAGGCTCGGGAAGTGGCGCCGAACCAGAACACGGGAGCCGATCGGCTCAGTCGAGTCGATGTACTCACGGATGACCGCAACCAGTACGTCTCGATGCCGGGCATCCATGCCCGGAATTATAGCAATTCGACGAAGAGCGCGTCGGAGAGGAGGAACCCCGCCTCGGTGAGACGAACGCGGTCGCCGGCGTCGACCAGCAGCGCCTGCGCGCGCCACGTCTCGATCCGCCGGCGGAGGTCAGGGGCGCCGTCGAGCCGCGCCTCGAGCCACGTGGCGGGGACGCCGTCGGCGGTGCGGAGACCGAGGATCAGCCGCTCGCCCAGGCGCTGCCGCGACGAGAGCTGCTCCGCGGAGGCGACGGGGAGGACGCCGTCCGCCAGCGTCTGGCAATACCGCGGGGTCGCCCTCACGTTCGCGTAGCGCGCCGACCCCACGAATCCGCAGGCGCCCGGCCCGGCGGCCAGATACTCGGCGGCGTGCCAGTAGATCTGGTTGTGGCGCGAGCGGAAGCGCGGTCGCGCGTAGTTGGAGATCTCGTAGTGCTCCAGGCCGTGCGCCGCCGCGGCGCGCGCGAGCCGCCAGTACTGGTCGATCTGCTCCTGCTCCGCCGGCAGGCCGTCGATGCCGGCCGCGCCCCAGAGGCTGCCGGCGTCGAGGGTTAGGCCGTAGGCCGAGAGATGGTCGGGTTGCCAGTCGAGCACCGCGTCGACAGCCCGCGTCCACCCGTCGATGTCGAGGCCCGGTAGGCCATACATCAGGTCGACGCTCAGATTGGCGCACCCCGCCTCCCGCGCCGCCTCGAATGCGGCGCGGGCCCCGCGCGCGTCGTGGAGGCGGCCGAGCCGCGGGAGGATCGAGTCGTCGAGCGACTGGACACCGAGGCTCAGTCGATTCACGCCGGCGACGCGATAGCCTTCGAGCTTCTGGCGCGTCACGCTCTCGGGGTTGCACTCGACCGTGATCTCGGCGTCCTCGGCGACGGCGAACCGGGCACGGATCCGGTCGAGCGCCGCGGCCAGGTCCTCGGCGGCCATGAGCGAGGGCGTGCCCCCGCCCATGAAGACGGTCGCCAGGCGCACCCGCGCCGCCCACGGGAGCGCGCCCAGCAGGTCGATCTCGCGATGGAGCGCCTCGAGATAGCGGGCCATGGCCCCGTCCTCGAGGGGCGCGGTGTTGAAGCTGCAGTAGCCGCACCGCTTCGCGCAGAACGGCACATGGACGTACAGCCCCAAGATGTCGGACGACGGCGGATTGTCCGCCGGCACCGACGCGAGCCCAGGCTCTGCCGGTGCTGCACCGAACGGGTCGCCCGCGGTCACGGAGCCGGGTCCCATCTGTCTCAGGCCACCCTCGGCCGAGCCGTACTCACGGCCCCCGCTACAACAGGCCCGGGTCGCACCTTTGTCAGGCCACCCTCGGCCAACGCCGGCCTCACGGACCCCGCTCCAATAAACCGCCGGCAGGCGTCATGATCACGCTGCTAGGAAATGTAGTTCGCCAATCGCCACCAGCGAAGCCAGTGCCGGTCGCCGTCCCACGACCAGTAGATGAGGAAGGCCTTCCCCTTGATCTTGTCGCGCTTGACGAAGCCCCAGTAACGACTGTCCTGAGAGTTGTCGCGGTTGTCGCCCATGACGAAGTAGGAGTCGGGCGGCACCGTCGTGGGCTCGCAGCCGTACGCGTACCCGCAGTACGCGTCGCCGGCGCGCGTCGTCCCGGAATCGGCGAACTTGGTGTACGGCTCGTGGAGGCCCTTGCCGTTGACGAAGACCTGGTGGCCGCGGATCTGCACGCGCTCGCCTGGGGTCGCGATGATCCGCTTGATGAAGTCGCGCTTCTCGTCCTGCGGATACTTGAACACGATGATGTCACCGCGCCGCGGGTCGCGAATCCCCGGCATGTGCCAGTCGATGAGCGGTAGCTCGGGGCCGTAGAGGAACTTGTTGACCAGGATGTAGTCGCCGACGAGGAGCGTGTCCATCATGGAGCCGGACGGGATGGTGAATGCCTGGACGACGAGCGAACGGATGACCAGCGCGAGCAGGACCGCGATCGCAATCGCCTCGGCATACTCGCGGACGATGGATTTCCGGCGTCGCTTCGACTCTACCGCGTCGGCCGGGACCGCGGGGCCGGCTTCGATCTCGATCTTTCGCTCGTCCATGCTCAGCTCTTGAGGACGGAGAGGAACGCCTCCTGGGGAACTTCCACCTTTCCGACCTGCTTCATCCGTTTCTTTCCTTCCTTCTGGCGCTCCAGCAGCTTCCGCTTGCGCGTGATGTCCCCGCCGTAGCACTTCGCCGTCACGTTCTTGCCCATCGCCTTGACGGTCTCGCGCGCGATGACCCGGCTCCCGATCGCCGCCTGGATGGCGACCTCGAAGAGCTGGCGGGGGATCACGGCGCGCAGCTTCTCGACCAGCGCCTTGCCCTTCTCGTAGGCCTTGTCGCGGTGCACGATGATCGAGAGCGCGTCGACGGGGTCGCCGTTCAGCAGGATGTCGAGCTTCACGAGGTCCGACGGGCGGAACTCCGAGAGCTCGTAGTCGAACGACGCGTAACCCTTCGAGATCGACTTCAGCCGGTCGTAGAAGTCGACCACGATCTCGGCCAGCGGGAAGTCGAACCGGATGTGGACGCGCTTGCCGTGATACTCGAGCGAGCGGTGCTCGCCGCGCTTTTCCTGGGCGAGCTTGTAGATGGCCGTCATGAACTCCGTCGGCACGTAGACCGAGGACTTCACGTAGGGCTCGTCCATCTGTTCGATCCGGTCGGGTGCCGGCAGCTTGGACGGGTTGTCGATGTCCATCACCTCGCCCGCAGTGGTGAGGACCTTGTACTGCACGCTCGGCGCCGTCACGATCAGCGAGAGATCGAACTCCCGCTCGAGCCGCTCCTGGACGATCTCCATGTGCAGCATGCCGAGGAACCCACAGCGGAAGCCGTAGCCCAGCGCGAGCGAGGTCTCGGGCTCGTAGGTGAAGGCCGGATCGTTGAGGCGGAGCTTTTCGAGGGCGTCGCGGAGCGCCTCATAGTCGGTGTCCTCGATCGAGTAGAGTCCCGCGAAGACCATGGGCTTGGCGTCGCGATAGCCGGGAAACGGCGCCGCCGTGGGCCGCGCGGTCTCGGTGATCGTCTCCCCGACCTTCGCGTCGGCGACGCGCTTGATCGACGCGGTGATATAGCCGACCTGTCCGGCGGATAACTCATCCACGGGCCGCATGTCCGGGCTGAACACGCCGACCTGCTGGACGTCGTACGACCGGCCGTTGGACATCAATAGTATTCGCGTGCCCGGACGCACGCGGCCGTCCGTCAGGCGCACGTAGATGACGACACCCTGGTAGGAGTCGTAGAAGGAGTCGAAGACCAGGGCCTTGAGCGGCGCGTCCGGGTCGCCCTGCGGTGGCGGGATGCGGGAGACGATCGCCTCGAGCACGTCCGGCACGCCCGTCCCATGCTTCGCCGAGATGGTCAGCGCCTCGCCTCCGTCGAGCTCGAGGGTCTCCGTGATCTGGGCGCGGGTTCCTTCGACGTCGGCCGCCGGGAGATCGATCTTATTGATCACGGGGATGATGCTGAGGTTCGCGTCGCTGGCGAGATAGAAGTTGGCGAGCGTTTGCGCCTCGATCCCCTGGGCGGCGTCGACGATGAGGATGGCACCCTCGCATGCCGCGAGGGCCCGCGACACCTCGTACGAGAAGTCGACGTGACCGGGCGTGTCGATGAGGTTGAGCATGTACTCCTGGCCGTCACGCGCCCGGTACATCAGGCGGACCGTGTGCGCTTTGATCGTGATGCCGCGCTCACGCTCGAGATCCATGGAATCGAGGACCTGGTCGACCGCCTTCTTCGCGTCCATCGTCCCGGTGAGCGAGAGAAGCCGGTCGGCGAGCGTCGACTTCCCGTGATCGATATGAGCGACGATCGAGAAATTGCGGATGCGACTCAAGGCCATCGGTTCAGTCTAACACGCCGCGTCGCGCTTGCCGGGGTGCGGTCAGGGCCGGTCGAGTCGCGCGCTCCGGCTTCAACGGGTGAGCGTCGCGCGTTCGGGGACGACGGCGCCGGACGCGAGCACGACCTCGGGCCCCACGCGCGCGTGGGCGCCGATCTTGACGTCTGCGCCGATCACGCAGTCCTGGAGCACGGCGCCGGCCCCGACCTCGACGCGCTCCCACAGGATGGCGCCCTCGACGCGCGCGTCCGGGCCGATCGTCGAACCGTCGCCGACGACGGCGCCCGGACCGACGCGGCAGCGCGGGCCGAGCGCGACGCCAGCGCCGACGACCGACGGCGCGACGATCTGTGCCTCCGCCGCGACGGCACCGCCGCCAGCGATCCAGCTTCCGGCGACGCGCTCCCCGAGAGGCGCAAGCGGCATGCGCACTCGCCCGTGGAGGAGATCGAGCTGGACCGCACGGTACGCCGACAAGGTTCCGATATCGCGCCAGTACGCGGTCGGGCACCAGCCGAAGCACGGGATCCCGTCGGCGATCAGCGCCGGAAAGAACTCGCGCTCGATCGAGCTCGCCTGCTCGCGCGGGATCCGCCCGAGCAGCGGGCCGTCGATGAGATAGATGCCTGCGTTGATCGTGTTTGTCCCGATCTCCTCGTCGGCGGTCGGCTTCTCACGAAATCCGTGCAGCCGTCCGCTCTCGTCGGTCTCGACGAGACCGTACTGCCGTGGGTCCGGCACGGGCTGGAGGAAAATGGTCGTGCGCGAAGCCCGAGCCTCGTGGAGGCGTCGCATCGCGGACAGGTCGGCATCGGTGAGAATGTCGCCGTTCATGACGAACAGGGTGCCCGAGACCAGGTCAGAAGCGTTGCGGACGCCACCGCCCGTCCCGAGCGGCTCCCGCTCGACGACGTACCGGAGCCTGACACCGAGGTGCTCGGCGTCGCCAAGCGCGGCGCGCACGTCATCCACGCGGTACGAGCACGCCAGCACGACGTCGGAGACCCCGTGCGACCGGAGCAGCGCGAGCTGATAGGCGAGAAAGGGACGATTCAAGAGCGGAACGACCGGCTTCGCCCGCTCGAGCGTCAGCGGGCGCAGGCGCGTGCCCTGGCCGCCGGCCAAGATCACCGCTTGCAGCGTACCCTCGCCGGCCACTACCTAGCGGGCGACCAGGGCTCAGCCTCGCTGATGAGCATCACCGGGATCCCGTCCCGGATGGGGTATGCCTTTCGGCAAGCGGGGCAGATGATCCGAGTCTCCTCGAAGAGGAGGTCGCCCTTGCATGCCGGGCAGGCGAGAATCGCTTTCAGCTCTTCATCGATCATGCTCGAAGCTCCTTCCTGAACCAGGCGACTGTCTGCGTGAGGCCCTCGTCGAGTGGTGTCGTCGCTTTCCACCCGAGCAGCGCCTTGGCGCGGGCCGCGTCGAGCACGCTTCGCCGTTGCTCGCCGGGCCTGGCCGGGACATGCTCCGCGGCGCGGCTCACGCCGGTGAGCCGCGCGAGACGCCGATAGAGCTCGTTCACCGTCGTCTCGGCTCCGGTGCCGATGTTCGCGACCCCGGCGACGTCGGGGGACGCCACCGCGCGCGCGACCGCGTCGGCGACGTCGCTCACGTACACGTAGTCGCGCGTTTGCTCGCCATCGCCATTCACGAGGCACGGGTCCCCGGCGAGTAGTCGCGAGCTGAAGATCGCGATGACGCCCGCTTCACCCGCGGGGTCCTGGCGCGGGCCGTAGACGTTCGCCAGGCGGAGCGTCAACGCGCGGCCGCTCGTCAGGCCGGCCCAGCACTCGAGATACCGCTCGGCGGCGGTCTTCGACACGCCGTACGGCGAGGCGGGACGGAGGGGGTGGTCTTCCGGGGTCGGCAGGACGTTTGTATCTCCGTATCCCGCACCACCGGTCGAGGTGTAGACGACGCGACGAACACCGGCGTGCCGACACGCTTCGAGCAAGGCGACCGTTCCCAGGACGTTGACGCTCGCGTCGAAGCGCGGGTCCGCCACCGAGCGGGAGACCGCGGCCTGGGCGGCGACGTGGACGACGGTTTCGGTCCGCGCCGCGGCGACGACGTCGTCGAGCCGCGCATCGCGGAGGTCGCACACGTGGAGACGGGCGGCGGCGTGGATCCGCTCGCGCCGTCCCGTGGCGAGGTTGTCGACCACGTCCACCGCGTGCCCGTCCGCGAGCAGGCGGTCCACGACGTGAGAGCCGACGAAGCCGGCGCCGCCCGTGACGAGGACCTTCACGAGCGGAGCTTCTCCCTGAACCAATCAACGGTGAGCCGCAGCCCCTCGTCGGTGTCCACGCGCGGTTCCCATCCCAGCAGCGTGCGCGCCCGTCCGATGTCAGGCTGGCGGACCTTGGGGTCGTCGACCGGAAGCGGGCGGAACACGATCTCGCTACGCGAGCCGGTGAGTCGGATGATGCGCTTGGCGAGCTCGAGCAACGTCATCTCGTGCGGGTTGCCAATGTTGACCGGGTCGTTCAGCGGCGCCTGCATGAGCCGCCAGAGACCGTCGATGAGGTCGCTGATGTACTGGAACGAGCGCGTCTGCGCGCCGTCGCCGAAGACGGTGATGGGCACGCCGGTCAGGGCCTGGCTCATGAACGCTGGGATCGCGCGCCCGTCGTTGAGCCGCATGCGCGGCCCGAAGGTGTTGAAGATACGAACGATGCGCGTGTCGATCCCATGCGTCCGATGGTACGCCATGGTGATCGCCTCGCCGAACCGCTTGGCCTCGTCGTACACGCCGCGGGGGCCCACCGGATTCACGTGCCCCCAGTAATCCTCGCGCTGGGGGTGGACGAGTGGATCACCGTACACCTCCGAGGTCGAGGCGAGCAGGAAGCGCGCGCCCTTGGCCTTGGCCACGCCGAGCGCGTTGTGCGTGCCGAGGGCGCCGACCTTCAGTGTCTGGATGGGGAGCTCGAGGTAGTCGAGGGGCGACGCCGGACTGGCGAAGTGCAGCACCCAGTCGAGGTGCCCGTCGAGGCGGATGTACTCGGTCACATCGTGCTCGACGAGCGTGAAGCTGCCTCGCGATGCGAGGCCGACGAGATTGTCCGGCGACCCGGTGACGAAGTCGTCCATGCAGACGACCTCCCAGCCTTTGCCGAGGAAGAACTCGCACAGGTGCGAGCCGATGAACCCCGCGCCGCCCGTCACCAGCACTCGCATCGCAGACCCTACGAGCGGCGGACGGGCTTACGGCCGATCGAGTAGTACTCGAAGCCCAGGCGCCGCATGCGCTCCGCTTCCCAGAGGTTCCGGCCGTCGAACACGACGGGACGCCGCATCACGGTCCGCAACCGCTCCAGGTTCAGGAACTTGAACTCGTTCCACTCCGTAATGAGCGCGACGCCGTCGGCCCCGGCCGCCGCCGCGTACGGCGAGTCGGCGTACTCGACGACCGTCGGCAGCACCTTCCGCGCGTTCGGCATGGCGACCGGGTCGTACGCGCTGATCGTGGCGCCCAGCTCGGCGAGCCGCGTGATCACGTCGATGGACTTGGCCTCGCGCATGTCGTCGGTGTTCGGCTTGAACGCGAGACCCAGGATCGCGACGCGCCGGGCCGGCAGCGGCGCGAGCGCCCGCTCGATCATCGAGACGAAGTGCGCGGATCGTCCGGCGTTGATGTCGACCACGGCGCGGAGGAGATCGAACTTGTAGCCGAGCGTGGCGGCGGTGTGGACGAGCGAATCGGTGTCTTTCGGGAAACAGCTGCCCCCGTAGCCGAGGCCCGCTTGCAGGAAGGCCGGGTTGATCCGCGCGTCGAGGCCCATGCCCTTCATGACCTGGGTGACGTCGGCGCCCCCGAGCTCGCAGATATTCGCGATCGCGTTGATGAACGAGATCTTCGTCGCCAGGAAGGCGTTGGAGGCGTACTTGATCATTTCCGCCGACGGCACGTCGGTGATGATCATCGGGCGCTCGAGCGGCGCATACAGCTCCAGCAGGGTCATCGCGACCTGTTGCGTCGGGGCGCCGATGACGATGCGGTCGGGACGGCGCGTATCTTCGATCGCGGAGCCCTCGCGGAGAAATTCCGGATTCGACACGACATCGAAGGGCACGGGCTGCCGCTGGTGGCGCTCGATCACCTCGCGGACGAACTCGCCGGTGCCCACGGGCACCGTCGACTTGTTGACCACGACCGTGTACCGGTCCATGGCCCGCCCGATCTCCCGCGCCACCGCTTCGACGGCGCTGAGATCCGTCTGGCCGTCGGCCTTGGGCGGGGTGCCGACCGCGATGAAGACGATCACGGATTTCCGGACGGCCGCCGCGAGGTCGGTGGTGAACGACAGGCGGCCGTCGCCCACGTTCCGCGTCACCATTTCCTCCAGGCCAGGCTCGTAGATGGGCAGGCGCCCCGCCTGGAGCGCGTCGATCTTCTCGGCCACGTTGTCCACGCACTCGACCTCGTTGCCGAGGTCGGCGAAGACGGCACCCGTGACGAGTCCCACGTAGCCGGCGCCCACCACGCAGATGTTCATGGGTTGTCAATCATAGCAGAGGCTCTTCGACGACCGGGGATTCCTCGTCGGCCTCGGCGGCGACCCAGCGGAAGAAGACGACGGTGAACGCGATCAATGGGATCAGGCCGGCCGGCACCCACATGATGACGCCGCCGAGACGCTGATCGGCGAGCGCCGTGAGCGGCAGCAGCCGGGGCGCCGCATCGTAGTAGGGATACAGCACGTGCTCGGCGCCGGTGATCATCGCGGCCACGACCGTCATCGGCATCCCGAACGCGAAGAGATAGAGGATCTGCGTCCCGTAGTGCAGGCGCGGCAGGCGGGCCGAGGGCGACAGAACGGGCCACCACGCGAGGAGGGCGGTCGCGATAAGGACGAGATGCTCGACCACGTGCCAGGCGTGCCGCTCGAGCGCCGCGCCGTACGGCCCGGGGAGGTGCCAGCCGATGAGCGCCACCGCGTAGAGCCCGAGCGCGGGAAGGGGGCGCGTCGCGGCGCGGGCCAGGGGGCCGATCCGGCGCCGGCGCTGCAGCGGCACGATGAGCGCGTCCGCCACCCACGCGGGCGTCCCGCCGAGTAGGAGGGGAGGGACGAGAAGCGTCAGGAGCAGGTGCTGCACCATGTGGGCGCTGAAAAGGTAGTAGTCGCTCAGGTCGTGCAGCGGCCCGTTCAGTGTGACGAGCAGCACGAGCACCCCGCCGCCGAAGAGCGCCGGCTCCCGGAGGCCGGGGCGCGCGCCGCGCGTCCACGCGATCGCGTACGCGAGGGCGAGAAGACCTGCGCCGAACACGACGTCGGCGTGGATTTCGCCGGACGTCCACCCGAACGGTGGCGGCGTGTTCATCAGCGGCCGAAGACCAGGAAGGCACCGGTCAGCGTCATCAGGGCCACCACGAGCCCCGCGGCGAGGGTCAGCGGGCCGACGAACAGGAACGCGAGCACGCGGGGCTCGTATCGCAGGTGCATGAAGAAGAGGGCGACCAGCGCGAACTTGGCGGCCGACATCGCGAGGAGCAACGGCACGATGATCGGCGCGAGCTGCCGGACGTAGATCACGCCGACCTCGAGCGCCGTCACGCCGAGCAGCACGAGCGCCACCCGGATGTAGGTCCCGACGGTCGCGTGCTCGTCGGGTCGAACGGTCACGTGGTCGTCACTCATGGAATGAGATAGACGAGCGTGAAGATCGCGATCCACACCACGTCGACGAAGTGCCAGTAGAGCCCGGCAATCTCGACCTTGACGGCGTCTGCGACGTCGAGCCGACCTCGAAGGTCGAGGATCCAGAGCGACAGCAGCCAGAGCACGCCGATGGCGACGTGGGCGCCGTGGAATCCCGTGAGCACGAAGAACGTGGAGCCGAACAGATTCTGCTGGAGCGTCAGTCCCCGGTGGGCGAAGTGCGTGAACTCGTACACCTGGAAGCCGAGAAAGATGAGCCCGCAGAAGGCCGTGCCGAAGAGCCACCGCCGCGCCTGCCGGCGGTCGCCGCGCTGCACGGCGGCGAGCGCCAGCACCATGAGCAGGCTCGACACCAGAAGGTCGAAGGTGGAGATCGTCGTCACCGGGATATCGAGGATCTGGTGCGGCTCGGGCCCGACCACGCTTCGCCCCTTGTACGCGAGGTAGGTCGCGATGAGCGTGCCGAAGAAGAAGCACTCGGAGCCGAGGAAGACCCACATCGCCACCTTGCGGTGATCGAGGCCCAGCTCGCCCGTCTGGCGCACGTAGGCCGGCGTTCGGTGGTGCTCGAGCGCGAGACGGAAAACGCCTGACACGGTCAACAGGGCGCCGGCGAGGACCATGGCGAGATGGGTCAGCGCACCCACCGCCGCCAGCCCCATGCCGAGCGCGATCACGACCGGCCAGTGAGACGGAGCGGGCAGATGAAACTCGCCGTGACCCGGCCTGGCCGAGGGGGCACCCGCCGAGGGAGGGTCGCTCCGAGTCCCGGAGGTGTCCCGGGCCCCAGGCCGGGGCCGGCCGTATTTCTCTCGCCAGAAGGAATCTCGGCCATAGACGGGCGGGATCGTGTCGAAGTCGTGCACCGGCGGCGGTGACGGCGTCCGCCACTCGAGCGTGCGCCCGTCCCAGGGGTCCGCGGGCGCTGTCGCTCCGCGGCGCAAGCTCTTCCACGCGTTGAGCATGAAGAGGAGTACGCCCACGGCGATACCGAAGGCCCCGACCGTCGAGGCGAAGTTGCCCCTGCTCCAGCCTACGTCGGGTGGGTAGGTGTAGATGCGGCGCGGCATCCCCAGCGCGCCAAGGTAGTGCTGGGGGAAGAACGCCATGTTGAAGCCGGCGAACAGCACCCAGAAGTGGAGCCGGCCGAGCCGCTCGCCGAGGAGGCGGCCCGTCATCTTCGGCCACCAGTAGTAGGTGCCCGCGAAGAGCCCGAAGAGGCTCCCGCCGATCAGCACGTAGTGCAGGTGGGCGACGACGAAGTAGCTGTCGGTCTGCTGGAGGTCGACCGGCGGCGACGCGTGCATGATGCCGGAGAGGCCGCCGATGGTGAACAGCCCGACGAGGCCAACGGCGAAGTGGAGCGCCGTCGTCGTCCGGATGGCGCCGCCCCAGAGCGTCGCGAGCCAGTTGAAGATCTTCACGCCCGTGGGAATCGCGATGAGCATCGTCGCAATCGAGAACGCGGCGTCCGCGACCGGCCCCATGCCGGCCGCGAACATGTGGTGGCTCCAGACGCCAAAGCCGAAAAAGCCGATCAGGACGCCCGAGTAGATGACGACGGGCGCGCCGAAGAGAGGCTTGCGGGCGAAGGTCGGCAGCACCTCGGAGACGATCCCGAACGCCGGCAGGATCAGGATGTACACCTCGGGGTGACCGAAGATCCAGAAGAGGTGTTGCCAGAGATGGAGGTCGCCGCCCGCGGCCACGTCGTAAAAGTGGGTGCCGAAGAAGCGGTCGAACATCAGGAAGATCAGCCCGACCGTGATCGGCGGGAAGGCGAGCACGATGAGAAACTGGACGACCAGCGTCATCCACACGAACACGGGCATGCGCATCAAGGTCATCCCCGGCGCGCGCATGTTGAGGATGGTCACGATGAAGTTGACGGCGGCGATCACGGACGAGACGCCGAGGATCAGCAGGCTCAGGGTCCAGAAGTCGACGGCGAGGCCGGGCGCGTATTGCTTTGACGTCAAGTTGGCGTACGCGAACCAGCCGACGTCCGGCGGCGCGCCGACGAGGAAGCTCGCGTTGAGGAAGATCCCGCCCGCGACGAAGATCCAGTAGGACAGGGCGTTCAGGCGGGGGAACGCGACGTCACGTGCGCCGATCAGGAGCGGGATCATGTAATTGAAGAACATGGCGTTGAGCGGCATGATCGCGAGGAACACCATCGTCGTGCCGTGCATGGTGAAGAGCGCGTTGTACGTTTGGGCGCTCACGAGCGTGTTGTGCGGCACCGCCAGCTGGAGCCGGATCAGGAGGGCCTCGATTCCGCCAAGCAGGAAGAACACGAAGGCGGTCGCGCCGTAGAAGATACCGACTTGCTTGTGATCGACGGTGGTGATGCAGGCGATGATTGTCTTGATTGTTGTAGCGGGGGCCTCGAGGCCGGCTTTGGCCGAGGGTGGCCCGAGAAAGGTGCGACCCGGCTCCGATTCCGCTCTCATCAGTCGTGTCCGATTAGGTCACTTGAGGCTCGTCAGATACGTGGCGACCGCGCGGGCCTGGTCGTCCGTGAGGCCGAGCGGCGGCATCTTGGCGCCCGGTTTGAGGGCGGGCGGGTTCTTGAGCCACGCCGTCACGACGTCGACCGTGTTCGGCAGCATGCCGGCGGCCAGCGTGCGCCGGCTCCCGAAGGTCGTGAGGTCGGGGCCGAGGGCGCCGGTCGACACGCCGCGGATCGTGTGGCATCCCACGCACGCGCTCCGCGTGAAGATCGCCTTGCCCTCGGCGGCGAGCCCGGCCGACTCGCCCGGCACCGCCTTCTGCGCCGCGACCCAGCGCTCGAACGCGTCGGACGCATCGACGATGACCCGCATGCCCATGTTGGCGTGAGAAGTGCCGCAGAACTCGGCGCACTGGCCCCGGTATTCGCCCGGGATCTCGGCGGTGAAGGTGAGCCGGTTCCGGCGCCCCGGGACCACGTCGCGCTTACCCCCGAGCTGCGGCACCCAGAAGCTGTGAATCACGTCGGGGCCGTCCAGCCTCAGCGCGACGGGCCGCCCCGCCGGCACGTGCAGCTCGTTCGCCGTGACGACGTCGAGCGTCGGATAGCGGAACTCCCACCACCACTGCCGGCCGAGCACCGTGATCTCGAGCGCCCCGGGGCCGGGCGCGGCCTGGGTCCGGAAGATCACCTGGATCGTCGGGAGCGCGATGACGAGCAGGACCAGCGCGGGGGCGATCGTCCACGCGATCTCGAGCGCCGTGTGGCCACGCGTCTGCACCGGCGGGGGAGCGCCGGGCCGGTCGCGGAAGCGCATGAGGGCCCAGGCGAGGGTGATCCCGACGACCAGCGCGATGCCCACGGTCGCCCAGGTGATGATCGCGTAGACGTGGAGGATGTCGCGCGCGAAATCCGAGCGGGGAACGACCGTCGTCATGGGGGCGTCCCACGCACAGCCGCCCGCGGTAGCCACGACTCCGAGGCCCAGAAGGCCGAGACCCCCGAGTCCGGAGCGCAGGGAGCGGCGCACGCTCGGTCGGGAGACCACGAAGGTTGACGGTACAGAAGGGGAAACTGCTGCGCAAGCGGCTCTAAGCGGCGAGCGCGAGCAGCGTGTGGAGAAGCGCGTTGGAGCCGCGCTCGATCGCCTCCCAGTCACTCATCTCGTCCACGCGATGGCTCCGTCCGCCCTGGGAGGGGATGAAGATCATCCCGGCGTCGGTGACGCGGGCCAGGTTCTGGGCGTCGTGGCCGGCCGCCGAGTAGAGGCGCTGGCACCGAAGCCCGAGCGTCGCGCACGCGCTCTCGATCGCCGACTGCACGCGGTGCGAGCAGGGCGCCGGAGTCGTGGCCGACATCAGCCGGACGTCCGCCCCGACCCGGTGCACGCCGGCAACCTCGCGCGCGAGCGCCGCGCACTCCTGGGCCAGGCGTTCGAGCACGGCGCCATCCGGGTCGCGCATCTCGTGAACCAGCTCGGCGCTCCCGGGAACGATGTTGGTGACGCCGGGATGGACACGGACGACACCGAAGTTGGTGACGCTGACGCCGCTACCGCGGGTCACCACGTGCTCGCGCACTCGCAGCGCGTAGTCGGCGGCTGCGAGGAACGCGTCCCGCCGCCGATCCATCGGCGTCGTGCCGGCGTGGTCCGCCTGCCCGACGAAGATGACCCGCGACCGGCGTACGCCCACGATCGTCTCGACGACGCCGATCGGGACACCGGCTTCCTCCAGGCGGGCGCCTTGCTCGATGTGCAGCTCCACGTAGGCGGCCACGGCGCCGGCCGGGGCCCTCGCCTCCGGCGCGCGGCGCGCGTCGAAGCCGGCGTGCGCCATCGCGTCGACGAGCCGTGCGCCGTCCACGGCCGCCATCTCATCGATCCGCACGCCGTCGAGCAGCCCGCAGAACGCCCGTGAGCCGAAGAGGCTCCCGTAGCGCCCCTCCTCGTCGCTCCACGCCGCGACGACCAGCGGTCGGGAGCGGGGCACGCGCGCCTCGCCGATCGCCTGGAGACATTCCAGGCCCGCGAGGACACCGAGCGCGCCGTCGAGAATGCCGCCCTCCGGCACCGTGTCGATGTGCGAGCCGGTGAGAACGACTGGGCTGTCCCGACCGAGAGCGTGGATGCCGGTCGCCCCGAAAATGTTGCCCGCGGTGTCCACCCAGGTCTCGAGGCCTGCCGCCCGCATCTGCGTGAGAAGCCAGGCACGCGCTTCTTCGTGGGGAGGCGACCAGCACGGGCGCGTCACGCCGCCGCCCGGCAGGGCTCCGAAGCGCGCGAGCCCGTTGATCCGAGAGGCGAGGCGTGGCAAGGAGATGGCGACCATCGGGACGGGAGTATAAACCTTGACTTCACTGGGGAAGGACCCGAAAATGAACCACTGTTCAGTCGCTCGTTGTCGCCCACCTCCAGGAGGGGAAATGGATCTCTCACTGACTCCCGAACAGGAAGCCTTCGGGGCAACCGTCCGCGCGTGGCTGAAGAAGAGCATGCCGCGCGAGTGGAAGGCGACGGGAAGCTCCGAGATCCCGCGGGCGGAACAGTACGAGCTCCTCCGACGCTGGCAGCGCTCGCTCTTCGACGCGGGCTTCATCGGTCTTACCTGGCCCAAGGAGTACGGCGGGGGCGGGCTCACGTTCATGGAAGAGCTCATCCTTCAACAGGAGATGGCGCTCGCGAAGGCGCCACCGATCCTGAACGTGCTCGGCGTTGGCATGGCCGGTCCCACGATCATCGCCTGGGGCACCGAAGAGCAGAAGAAGCGCTACCCGCCGAAGATCCTCTCGTGCGAGGAGATCTGGTGCCAGGGATACTCGGAGCCGAACGCCGGCTCGGACCTCGCGTCGCTGCAGACGCGCGCGGTCCAGGACGGCGAACACTGGGTGATCAACGGCCAGAAGGTGTGGACCTCGTTCGCCCACGTCTCCGAGTACATGATGTTGCTCGCCCGGACGGACCCGAACGTCCCCAAGCACAAGGGCATCACCTACTTCTTGCTGGACATGAAGCTCCCGGGGGTGACGGTGAAGCCGCTTCGTCAGCTGACCGGCGAGGCCGAATTCAATGAGGTCTTCTTCGACAACGTGCGCGTGCACGAGACCCAGGTCCTGGGTAGCGTCAACAACGGCTGGGCGGTCGGGCTCACGACGCTCATGTACGAACGGCTGACGCTCGGCTTCGGCCTCCAGGTGCGCCTGCGTATCGCGCTCGACGGCCTGATCGACCTGGCGCGGCGGATGGAGAAGAGCGGCCGCGCGCTGACGAAGGAACCGGTGATGCGTCAGAAGCTCGCGCAGCTCTGGATCGACACGGAGTGCCTCAAGTACACGGGCGCCCGGGCCATCACCAAGCTGCTGCGCGGCGAGATGCCGGGTCCGGAGGCGTCGACGGGGAAGATGGCCTGGGTGGACACGCACCAGCGGCTGCAAGAATTGGCGATGGAAATCGAGGGACCGTACTCGCAGCTCTGGAAGGGCTCGGAGTGGGCGGTCGAGGGGGGCGTGTGGCCGCAGTCGTTTCTCCGGTCGCGGGCCAACTCGATCGAGGGAGGCACGACCGAGATCCAGAAGAACATCATCGCCGAGCGGTTGCTCGGCCTGCCGAAGGACTAGCCCCCATGGATTTCGGCTTCAGCCCGGAGCAGGAGATGCTCCGCGCGACCGCGCGGAAGTTTCTCGAGAACGAGTGCACGTCCGCGTTCGTCCGAGCGCGGATGGAGGAGCCGGCGGGCGTGACCGACGAATTCTGGGCCAAGCTCGCCGAGCAGGGATGGCTGGGCCTGATCTACCCGGAAGAGCACGGCGGCTCCGGGCTCGGATTCGTCGACCTCACGGTGCTGATGGAGGAGATGGGGCGCGTGGTGATGCCCGGGCCATTCTTCTCCACGGTGCTGCTGGGCGGGCTGGCCATCCGCGAGGCAGGCTCAACGGCACAGAAAAAGGAGTGGCTGGCGCGGATCGCGGCCGGGAGAGCCCGGACGGCGCTCGCGTGGACCGAGCCGAGCGCACGCTGGGACGCCGCGGGCGTCACCTGCGTGGGCCGCGAGGACAGGGGCGGGTTCGTCCTGAACGGCACGAAGCTCTTCGTGCTCGATGCTCACCTGGCGGACGCCCTCGTGGTGGTCGCGCGGACCGGCGAAGGCAAGGCGCCCGAGGAAGGGGTAAGCCTCTTCCTCGTCCCGAAGGGGACACGCGGGGTGGACGTGAAGCTCCTGCCCACGATGGACCAGACCCGCAAGCTCTGCGAGGTGAGCTTCAAGGACGCGTCCGTGCCGGCCGAAGCCCTCATGGGCGTCAAGGGCCGCGCGTGGCCGGCGCTGGCGCGCGTGGTCGAGCGTGCGACGGTGGCGCTCTGCGCCGAGATGTGCGGCGGCGCGCAGCGCGTGCTCGACATGACCACGGACTACGCGAAAATCCGGGTCGCCTTCGGCAAGCCCATCGGGACCTATCAGGGCGTCAAGCACAAGGCCGCCGACATGCTGGTGGACGTCGAGAACGCGAAGTCGCTCACGTACTACGCCGCCTGGACTGTCGACGAGAACGCCCCGGAGGCCGCGCTGGCGGCCTCGATGGCCAAGGCGTACGTCACCGACGCCTACCGCAAGGTCGCCGGCGCCGGCATCCAGCTCCACGGCGGCATCGGGTTCACGTGGGAGCACGACCTGCACCTCTACTTCAAGCGCGCCAAGTCGTCCGAGTTCACGTTCGGCGACGCGACGTACCATCGCGAGCGGGTCGCGCAGCTGATTAATTTGTGATGCCGGGGGGGTCCGAGACGCACCCCCCCAGACCCCGCGATTCGCGCCTCAAGCGAGCCTGAGGCTCGCTCGCGCCTGCTACGACGCGTTCCTGATGAGCATTCCTCCGACGAACGGTCCGAACACTCCGGTCGAGCCGAAGCCGGCGGCGTCTGTCGTGCTGGTGCGCGAGGCGCCGGCGGGCTCGCCCGAGCCGCTCGAGGTGTACATGATCCGGCGGAACCGGGGCATGAAGTTCCTCGGTGGCTACTACGCGTTTCCGGGTGGCAAGGTCGACCCCGCCGACGGCTCGCCGGCGGTGCTCGCCCGCTGTCGCGGCCTCGAAGCCGCCAGAGCCGAGGCGACGTTTCCGGGACACGCGGGCGGACCGGCGCTCGCGTTCTGGGTCACGGCGGTCCGCGAGCTCCTCGAAGAGAGCGGCGTCCTACTCGCGTGCGACGAGACCGGACGCATGCTCGATCCGGCGTCGCCACACATCAGGGACGGGATCGAGCGCTGTCGCGAGGCGCTGATGGCCGGCGAGGCTCCGTTCGCGGATCTGATCGCCCGCGAAGGGTGGTATTGCGACCTGCGGTCCCTGCGATACCTCTCGCACTTCATCACACCGATCTCGAGCCCGATCCGCTTCACGGCGCGATTCTTCCTCGGCCCGATCCCAGCCGGCCAGGAGCCGCGGCTCTTCACGGAGGAGACGTCGGAGGGATTCTGGATCTTCCCGGGCGAAGGCTACCGGCGCTTCCTGGCGGGTGAGATGAAGATGGCCGAACCGGCCGAGTACGGGCTTGCGTATCTGGCCCAGTTCGCCTCGTTCGACGACTTATGGGCGGCCCACGACGACGGCCGCCACAAGTTCCACGGCATCGTCGACCGCATCCACGTGTTCTGGGACAGCTTCGACTGGAAGCGAAACCGATTTCCGCGCTAACCGGTCGAGAGACGAGGTCGCTTCGTCGAGACCTATCGAGTGGGAACCGTTTCCCGGATAGGGCCCACCGCGGCCGGCTGGTCGGAGGATCGATGCGGCGGATCTCGCCGAGGTCACGCTGACTCGATCCGGCCTGACTCTGAGTGACCAGGATGCGTTGCTAGGAAATCTACGCGCCCGCCTTGCAATAGATCGTGGTCGTCGACGAGACGCGTGGCCGCTGCGGCGTATTGAACGGCGTTCATTCCGCTGCCGCAGCTCCGAACTTCACTCAATCGTCCGAGTCATGACCAGGCAAGTCTTGGCATAGGACGTCGAAGCCGACATCATGACGATGGCCGAAGTGGACCCAGAGCTGCGTCGGCCGGGAATCAATTCGAGGAACTCCAGGAGCTTCAGCACGGATGGAGGCTGTCAGAATCATCGTCGTCACCATCGTCACAGTCGTCGAGCTTGGTGCGCGTTGAGACCCACAGGTCGGTGGCTCCGGAACCTCCGGGACGGTCCGAGAAGAAGTAGAGACTCCTGACGTCGAAGGACAGAGCCGGGCGTGCCTCGAGACCTGCGGTATTGATGGAAGGCCCCAGGTTCACCGGGGGCGACCAGAGATCCGACGTGCTCACACGCCTCTTCATTGGTCTCCTCCTTTCGCCTTGGACCCCTCGGGGTCGACAAACGAGCGAGCCGAATCGCCTGCTCGGTCAGCTCATGGCTTCCTCGCCTCCGTTTGGGTCTACTGCTCCGCTAGCGTCTGGTCGATGATTCGGCGGAACGTCTCCAGAGGCTGAGCACCACGGATCAGCGTGCCCTCCACGAAGTCGCCCGGTGTCGTCTTTCCCACGACGAAGGTCGGTGTGCCCTGGACGCCGACGACCGCGCCGTCCGCGAGGCCTCTGTCCACCCGTGTCGCGTGCCGGCCCGATGAGAGACACTCATCGAACTTCGACCCGTCCACACCGACAGTGCGCGCATGCGCGGCAAGTTGCGGCGGCGCCAACGCCCTCTGATTCTGGAAGAGCACCTCGTGCATCTCCCAGTACTTGCCCTGCTCGCCGGCACAGTGCGCAGCCTCGGCCGCCTTGCGCGCCTGGGGGTGCATCTGATCAAGCGGGAAGTCGCGGAACACGTAGCGCACCTTGCCCGTGTCGACGTAATGCTGCTTGAGGGCTGAGAGTGTCGTCGCGAAAAACCGCTGGCAGAACGGACACTGGTAGTCGGAGAACTCGACGAGGGTCACCGGCGCATCGGCGCGCCCCAGCATCGGCGCCCCGCCCAGGCTCGTGCGCACGGGTCCACTCGTGGCGATGCGGCCGTCGGCTGGACGCTGGCTCAACAGCCGAATCAGCTGATCGAGTTGGCTCTTGACGGCGGCCAGATCTGCCTTGATCTGCTCGACGTCGGCCTTGATTGCAGTGAGATCGCGCGTCGTGTCCTGGGGCGCCTGCGCCCAGGCCGACGAAGCCAGCGCGAGGATCATTAGCACCGGAACAATTCGCCTCACGGTTCGCCTCCCCACCGGGCGACGGTTCGTGCTGTTACTGGCAAACGCCGCCGACGCAGATGCCCGACGCGCAGTCCGACTGGGTCCAGCAGTGCTGGCCGCCCGCGAACCGGCGACGGAGCCGGCTGACTTGCACCACGGTGTACCCCGTTCGCTCGGCGATCTCGACGCCGGCGAGGCCCTGAGCCATCAGCAACACCGTTCGGGCGCGCCGACTGAACCCCGCGGGGGCCGAGGGCGATCGCGGCACCCGCTCCGGCTCACGCCGATCCGCCTCGCTGACGACGATGGGGGCGAATCCGATTGGCCATGGATTCCCTCCCGGAGAATGCCATGGCACATATTAACTCGACTTCTTATGCGGAACACTAGGGCTGTACCGCGTTGGACCTGGTAGGGGTCGCGGCGTTCACCTGGGTGGCTTCACGGAGGGCGAGGGCAATTCGGTCAGCGTCCTCACCCAGGCGGAAGCCGACACCGCCGGAGCTCCGACTCGAGTTTGTACGACCGTGCCAGCGGAGACAAATTCGTTCCCCGCCGATGTGGGCATCACCCCATTCTTTGACGAGGAGATTGCGCCACTACGGACCACGATCGTCCCGACGGTCCACCAGGTCCCGGGGCTCGACGGGGCTGCGTCGGGCACCACGACGACGGCGGACGGTCTACTGATCCCGCCGATCTTGCGATTCTCCCCCATGCCGAATCCGCTCTTGTCCCTGAACGGAATTCCGATGGGCGACGCTGGGAACGGTTTTCCGTCTGGCATGACCGGCGTCTATGCGACCAACCGGATTGCCGGAGCGTACATGAAAGGCAACAAACATTTCGAGCTGCGGAGCGGAGCCGTCATCGCCCCGCCCCACCTGCCGCCACACTGATTGCAGGGTCGCTTGGCCGGCTACCCGAACTCGCACGAGGCCAAGCGGGCGGCGCGGGCACGGTGGAAAAGCGCCGTAAATGGGGAGCGGACCCGGACTACTGAAGAACTTCGAGCGCCGTATCAAGGCAGGCAAGGCGCCCCGCATGGTCCGCTCCCCCAGCAAGCGTATCGCGTGCCCGCGTTGACGGGGAGTGACCAGCTTTCGATACATCGCGCGGGCGCAGCAGCGAGCCTCGCGCTATCTACTGTCTATCAACATTCCTGCCCCTCAAGGGGTCCAAAGGCCGAACTCAGTCCCGTCTAACTTCGCGTATTCTCGGCTGGTGATGATTCCGGCGTTCCCCGGAAGGTCAATCGCTTCCCCGTAGTGAAGCATGATCGAGCACACAACCGAGGTGCAGGTGCGGTGGAGCGACGTGGACCCGGCCGGGGTCGTCTTCTATCCGCGCTTCTTCGAGTGGTACGACCTGGGGTGCGAGTCGCTGTTCGCGTCCCTCGGGCTCCCCTGGCCGGAGGCCTTTCCGAAATACGAGATCGTCGGTGTGCCGATCGTCGAGTCGGGATCGAAGTTTCTGAGCCCCGCGCGCTACGGCGACGTGCTCACGATCAGATCGAAGGTCGCGTGGGTGAGAACGAAGACGTTTCGGATGGAGCACGAGATCTCGGTCGGCGCCCGGCTCTGCTCGGTGGGCTTCGAGATCCGCGCCTGGGTCGGCCGGCCCGCGTCGGCCGGCGACCAACTCCACGCCCGGCCGATCCCCGAGGAAGTTGTCAGCCGGCTCCGCGGGACGTGACCGTCCGCCCGGGTGTGCCTGGACGCCTTCGGGCGCCCTTTGCTAGAATCGCGCAATTCGCTTCTGGAAGGAGGTCAACCGTGCGCACGATGACTCGCGCTGCTCTCGTCGGACTCCTCGCGGCCCTCGTCGCCGCTCCGGCGGCTGCGCAGACGGTGAAGATCGGCTTCATCACCACGTTGTCAGGACCCCAGGGCGCCATCGGCGAGCACATGAAGAACTCGGTCGAGCTGGCGCTCGACCATCTCGGCCGGAAGGTCGGCGGGCTCGACGTCGAGGTGATCTACGGGGACGACCAGGTCAAGCCCGACGTCGGCAAGCAACTCGCCGACGAGATGCTCAAGAAGCATCGGGTCCATTTCGTCTCGGGCGTCATCTGGTCGAACGTCATGCTCGCGGTCGCGCCCACCGTGACGGGCGCCGGCACCTTCATGATCGGCACCAACGCCGGACCGCACGAGCTCGCGGGCAAGATGTGCCACGAGCTCTTTTTCACCACCTCGTGGCAGAACGACCAGACGCCCGAGGCCATGGGCAAGTACATGCAGGAGCAGAGCATCACCGACGTCTACGCCATGGCGCCCAACTACGCGGCGGGCAAGGACATGATCTCGGGGTTCAAGCGCTACTTCAAGAACAAGATCGTGGCCGAGGTCTACACCCAGCTCGGCCAGCAAGACTACCAGGCCGAGATCAGCCAGATCCGAGCGGCGAACCCCAAGGCGGTCTTCGTGTTCTACCCGGGCGGCATGGGCATCCAGTTCCTCAAGCAGTACGCGCAGGCGGGCCTCCGCGGCCAGATCCCGCTCTACTCGGTCTACACGGTGGACGAGATCTCGCTCCCGGCCGTGAAGGAAGCGGCGCTGGGCCAGTGGGAGACGCGCTACTGGAGCCCCGATCTCAAGAACGAGGCGAACCAGAAGTACGTCGCCGACTTCCGGAAGAAGTTCGGCAAGACGCCCGTGTTCTACGGAGCGCAGAGTTACGACGGAATCATGTTGATCGACTCCGCGATCCGGGCCGTGAAAGGCGACCTCACGAACAAGCCGGGCATGATCGCGGCCATGCGCCGAGCCGATTACAAATCGACCCGCGGGCCGTACAAGTACAACGTGAACCACTTCCCGATCGAGAACTTTTACCTGCTCAAGGCCGTCCAGACCCCGGACGGCGACTTCGCGATGCAGATTCAGCGCACCGTCTTCGAGAACCACAAGGACGCCTACTTTGCCGAGTGCCCGATGAAGTGGTAAGGGCGGCCGGCGTGGCGCGGACCGAGGGGCGCGGCCTGGCCGCGCCCCTTTTCTTTCGACGGGAGCGCGGGTGGCGATAAGCGTCCCCCTCGTCCTGGAGCAGACGCTCAACGGCCTGCAGTACGGCGTCATGCTGTTCCTCATGGCCGCGGGCTTGACGCTCGTCTTCGGCATCATGAACCTGGTCAACCTCGCGCACGGCTCGCTCTACATGGTCGGCGCCTACCTCGCCACGGCGTTCGCGGGGTGGTCGGGGTCGTTCGTGCTCGGCGTCGCGTTGGCGCTGCCGGCCACGCTGCTGGTCGGCGTTGTGGTCGAAGTGATCGCGCTCCGGACGCTCTACGAGCGGGATCATCTCGACCAGGTGCTGGCGACCTTCGGTCTCATCCTCTTCTTCAACGAGCTGATCGCCGTCGTCTGGGGTCGCGCGGCGGTCTACACCACGATTCCGCCCTTCCTCAGCGGGCACATCCGCGTGCTGCCCGGTGTTCCGTATCCGACGTATCGGGCGGGGGTCATCCTGGTCGGCGTCGTGGTGGCCGTGGCCCTCTGGGTCCTGGTGACGCGCACCCGCCTCGGCATGCTCATCCGGGCCGGCGCCAGCAACCGCACGATGGTCTCGGCGCTCGGCGTGAACATCCGGCTCCTCTACACCCTGGTCTTCGGGCTGGGCGCCGCGCTGGCCGGCCTCGCCGGCGCGATGGCCGGTCCCATCTACGCCGTGCAGCCGGGCATGGGCGAGGCGATCCTCATCCAGGTCTTCGTCGTCATCGTCATCGGCGGCATCGGGTCCATCCGAGGGGCGATGGTCGGCGCCGTCGCGGTGGGCATGGCGGACACCCTCGGACGCGCGTTCCTCAAGCCCATGCTCGCCACGGTCATCTCCCCACCCGCCGCCGACAAAGCGGGGCCGGCCCTCGCCTCGATGTTGATCTACCTACTGATGGCGGCCGTGCTGTTCTTCCGTTCGGAGGGGCTCTTTCCGGCGCGTGGCCGCTCCTGATGGTGGTCTCGCGACGCGCGATCGTGCTCGGTGGCGCGGGCCTCCTGCTGGCGCTGGTGCCGCCGATCGCGGCGCTCACCAACCAGCCCTTCTACGTCGACCTGTTCCGGCGCATGATGATCTTCGCCATCGCCGCGGTGAGTCTCGATCTGATTCTCGGCTACGGGGGCATGGTGAGCTTCGGGCACGCGGCCTACCTCGGCATCGGCGCCTACGCGGTGGGAATCCCGGCGTTCCACGGCATCGAGAACGGCTTCGTCCAGTGGGGACTGGCCATCGTGGCCTCTGCGCTGGCGGCCCTGGTGATCGGCGCGATCTCGCTCAGGACCAGCGGCGTCTACTTCATCATGATCACGCTCGCCTTCGCTCAGATGCTCTATTACCTGGGCATCAGCCTCGAGACCTACGGCGGCGACAACGGGCTGCGGCTCGCTGCGCGCAGCCGGTTCGGCGGGCCGATCGACCTCTCCCAGCCCACGGTCTTCTACTACGTCGTGCTGGCGATCCTCGTCCTGTTCCTCGTCGTCGGCCGCCGGCTGGTCGAGTCGCGCTTCGGCATGGTCATCCGGGCGGCGAAGTCCAACGAGCCACGCGCGCGGGCGGTCGGCTTCTCGCCGTTTCGTTACAAGCTGACCGCCTTCGTCATCGCCGGGAGCACCGGCGGCCTCGCGGGCGCGCTGCTCGCCAACCAGACGGAGTACCTGACCCCGGAGTTCATGCACTGGACCCGCTCGGGCGAGATCATGTTCATGGTGATCCTGGGCGGGATGGGCACGCTGGTCGGGCCCGTGATCGGCGCGATCGTGTTGCTGTTGCTCGAAGATGTGCTGTCTGCCCTGACCGCGCACTGGCAGATCATTCTCGGACCCACCCTGGTCCTCGTCGTGCTGTTCGCGAAACGCGGCCTGTTCGGCCTCCTGCCGATCGCGCCTCCCGATGGCTGAGACGCTGCTCGCGATCCGCGGTCTCAGCAAGCGCTTCGGCGGCCTGCTGGCCAACGATCGGGTCGATCTCGACGTGGTCCGCGGCGAGACGCACGCGATCATCGGCCCCAACGGCGCGGGCAAGACCACGCTCATCGGGCAGCTCGCGGGCGACCTGCGTCCCGATGCCGGCGCCATCCGCTTCGCCGGCCAGGACGTCACGCGCCTGGACGCGCCGCGGCGGTCACGGCTGGGCCTGGCGCGCTCCTTCCAGATCACGAGCATCTTCCGCGAGTTCTCCGCCCTCGACAACGTGGCGCTCGCCGTGCAAGCGCACCGCGGCGGGAGCTTCCGATTCTGGCGCTCGGCCCGCGAGGAGCCGGCGCTCCGCGAGCCGGCGCGCCTCGTGCTTGACGCGGTGGGGCTCGGCGCGCGCGCCGACGCGCTCGCGGCCAATCTCGCGCACGGCGAGCAGCGGCAGCTCGAGATCGCGATGGCTCTGGCGACGGAGCCACGGCTGCTCCTGCTCGACGAGCCGGTCGCGGGCATGGGACTCGAGGAGTCGCAGCGCATGGTCCGCCTCCTCGGCACCCTCAAGGACCGGATCACGATCGTGCTCGTCGAGCACGATATGGATGCCGTGTTCTCCCTGGCCGATCGGATCTCCGTCATGGTCTACGGCCGGATCATCGCGACCGGGACGCCTCCGGAGGTCCGGGGCAACGAGCAGGTGCGGAGAGCCTATCTCGGCGAGGACGCGACGCCCTGATGCTGACCGTCGACTCGATCGAGACGGCGTACGGCGTGAGTCAGGTCCTGTTCGGCGTGAGCTTCACGATTGGGCGGGGGCAGGTCGTGACGCTGCTCGGCCGCAACGGCATGGGCAAGACCACGACCGTCAGCTCGATCATGGGCATCGCGAGGCCGAAGGCGGGCACGATCCGTTTCGAGGGCCGCGCGATCCACGGTCTGCCCCCGTACCGCGTGGCGCAAGCCGGGCTCGGCCTGGTGCCCGAGGGACGTCAGGTGTTCCCCAATCTCACCGTGACGGAGAACCTCGTGGCGACCGCGGCGAACCGCGGGCGGATCGCGACCCCGTGGCGGATCGAGGCCGTCTTCGATCTGTTTCCCCAGCTCGCGGCGCGCGCGCAGATCCTCGGCGGCGCGCTCTCCGGGGGTGAGCAGCAGATGCTCGCGATCGGTCGCGCGCTGATGACGAACCCGAGCCTTCTCATCCTCGACGAGGCGACCGAGGGGCTCGCGCCGCTCGTCCGCGCCGAGATCTGGCGCTGCGTGGAGCGGCTCAAGGCGGGCGGCCAGTCGCTCCTCCTCATCGACAAAGACGTGGGGATGCTGACCCGCATCGCGGACGCGCACTACATCCTCGAGAAGGGTCAGATCGTCTGGAGCGGAACGTCCGCCGACCTGAGAGCCCGCGCGGACATCCAGCACCGGTACCTTGGCGTGTGAGAGACTGCACGGCGTGAGCTGGATCGATCGCTCGTTTCCGACAACGGCGACGCCGAGCGACCTGGTGGGGCGGGTGCTGGGGCTCAACCCGGGGATGATGACGGGGCCGGGCACCAACACCTACCTCGTGGGTCGCCGCGATCCGATCCTCATCGACACCGGCGCCGGGATGGCCGAGTATCCGCCGCTCCTCGCTCGCTATCTCGCCGAGCGCGGCTGGTCCCAGCCCTCACGGGTCATCCTCACGCACCGTCACCCCGACCACCTCGGTGGCGTCTCGCAGCTTCGCGCGCGCTTTCGCGGCATCCACGTCGCCAAGATGATCTTCCGCGACGCGTCGCTTCCGGAGTCGATCCAGGACCTGCGCGACGGCCAGAAGATCGAAAGCGACGGCGGCACGCTCATCGCCGTCCACACACCGGGCCACGCCTCCGACCACCTCTGCTTCTACCTGGTGGAAGAAAGGGCGCTCTTCACCGGCGATGTGGTCCTGGCCGGATCCACGACGGTGATCCCGTCCGGCGACGGAGACCTCCTCGACTATATGAATTCCCTCAAGCGCCTTCAGGGACTCGACGTTCGGCGGATCTATCCGGCGCACGGCCCCGTCATCGAGGACGGGCCAGGCCGGATCCAGGAGTACATCGACCACCGCCTGATGCGCGAGCGCCAGATCCTGGAATCGCTCGGTGATGGTCTCGCCACGATTCCCGCGGTGGTCGAACGGATCTACGCCGACGTCGCGAAGGCCCTTCACCCGATGGCGGCCATGTCGGTGGAGTCGCACCTGAAAAAGCTGGCGCGGGAAGGTCGCGTGCTCGAGACCGTCGTGCGGGACGCGCCGTCCCGCTGGCTTCTCGTTCGCTAGCTCGCGCGGGCGTGCCAAGCCTTCGGGTGTCCGGCGCCCGAGGCGAGCCTGGGTCGATTCTCCGGCGTCAGGCGCTCGCGCGGGCCCGCTCGACCAGCGCCGCGAAGAGGTTGCGGGCGGTGCGATCGTGACCGACCAGCTCTTCCGGGTGCCACTGAACCCCGACGACGAACTGAGCGTTGTCGCCCAGTTCTACGCCTTCGATGATCAAGTCGGGCGCCCAGGCGACGTCTTTGAGCCCGCGCCCCAGACGACTGATCGCCTGGTGGTGGAAGCTGTTCACGTCCACCTCCAGCGCGCCGAGGATGCCGGCGAGCCGCGAGCCGCCCTGCACCTTCACCTGGTGTGTCGTCATGCTGCGCGCGTTGCCCTGGAGCGCCGCCTGGCTGTGATCCAGCGGGGAGCCCGGCCCGCTCGAAATATCCTGATGGAGGCTGCCTCCGAGGGCGACATTGAGTACCTGGAGGCCGCGGCAGATCGCCAGGAGCGGGACGTGCTTGTCCATCGCCCAGCGCGTCAGCTCGATCTCGAGCCCGTCGCGGGCCGCGGAGATGTCGGCGGTGGTCGGGTGAGTCGGCTCACCAAACCGTGCTGGATCCACGTCACCGCCCCCGGTCAGCAGGACCCCGTGCAACCGCTTCAGGAGCTCGGCCCGCCCGGGGAGCTCCAGCTGGGGCGGTAGCGGAACAGGCACCCCGCCGGCTTGCTGGACCGCGTTCAGGTACGCCGCGTTGACGTAGGCGCGTTCCGGATATTTGGCGACAGTGACCGACGTCGAGACACCGATGAGCGGTGGATTCATCGCTCCGAGCGTAGCACGGCGCCCCTTGGCGGGCGGCTCTCCGACGAGTATGATTGCCGCCATGAGCCTTGACTCCGCCAGTTCCCAGCAGACCGCGCCCGCCCATACCCCTACCTCCACGACCCAGGTCATTGGTACGCGCTGGGCGGTGGCCGCAGGCCACGCGCTCGCTTCGGAAGCTGCAGCGCGTGTGCTCGGGGCCGGCGGAAACGCGATCGACGCCGGCGTGGCCGCGGGCATCACGCTGGGCGTCGTCCACTGCGACATGGTGAGCGTTGCCGGTGTGGCGCCCATCCTCGTGCACGTCGCGCGCACCGGCGAGACGTGGCAAGTCTCCGGCGTGGGACCGTATCCGCGCGCGACGACCGCCGCGTACCTCCGCGAGCGTCACGACGGCCAGATCCCGCCGGGGCTGCCACGCACAGTCGTGCCGGCGGCGCCGGATGCCTGGTGCACCGCGCTGGCGCGGTGGGGGACGATGTCGTTCGCCGACGTCGCGACGGCCGCGACCGAACACGCCGAGCGGGGCTTTCCGATCTCGCAGTTCACCGCCTATCAGATGGCGTCGAACGCCGACAAGTACCGCCGCTGGCCGTCGTCGGCGGCGCTCTACCTGCGTGACGGTCGGGCGCTCCGCATCGGCGAGGTGCTCGTGCAGCGGGAGCTGGGCGAGACGCTCCGCCGCATGGCCCGCGCCGAAGCGAAGGCGGGCGGCAGCCGCGAGGCCGGAGTGCGCGCCGCGCGTGACGAGTTCTATCGGGGTGAGACCGCGAAGCGCATCGCGGAATTCCACCGTGCCGAGGGTGGCCCGCTGGCCGCCAGCGATCTCGCCGAGTTCAGCGTCGAAGTGGATCCAGCCCTGCGAACTACCTTTGGCCGGTACGAAGTCGCCGCATGCGGTTTCTGGTGTCAAGGGCCGTCATTGCTGGAAATGCTCAACCTCCTCGACGGCGTCGATTTGAAGGCCCTCGGCCACAACTCGCCGGCGTACCTGCACCGGCTCATCGAGACGATCAAGCTCGCCTTCGCGGATCGCGATGCGTACTACGGCGATCCGCACTTCGTGAAGGTCCCTGCCGACGGACTCCTCTCGAAGGCGTACGCGGCGGCGCGGCAGCGGCTCATCAAGGAGCGGGCGTGGCCCCAGATGCCACCCGCCGGCGACCCGGATCGGCTGGACGCCGTCAGACACCCGGAGGCCGCGCTCCCGCTGGCGGGAGGCTCGCACCCGGCGCCCGGCGGCTCGACGGACGCGCTCGACACGAGCTATGTCGCCGTCGTGGACGAGGCGGGCAACGGCTTCTCGGCCACGCCCAGCGACCCGAACGTCGACTCGCCCGTCGTCCCAGGCGTCGGTTGCGTCGTGTCACCCCGCGGCTCGCAGGGCTGGCTGGATCCGGAGCATCCGAGCGTCGTGGCGCCCGGCAAACGGCCTCGCCTCACGCCGGCGCCGGCGATGGCGTTCACGGGAGGCCGCCTCTTCATGCCCTTCGGCACTCCTGGCGGCGACGTCCAGCAGCAGGCGATGCTCCAGGTCTTCCTGAACACCACGGTCTTCGGAATGGACCCGCAGCCCGCTATCGAGGCGCCCCGCGTCGCGTCGCGCAGTCATCCCGATTCTTTCTGGCCGCACGCGATCGCTCCGGGCAAGGTCGAGGCCGAGCGACGCATTCCGCGCGAGACACTCGGCGCGCTGGCCGCGCTCGGTCACGCGGTCGCGGAGTGGCCGGAGTGGGAGTGGCGGGCCGGCGGCGTATGCGCGGTCAAGGTCGGGTCCGACGCTACCAGGTGGGCCGGGGTCGATCCGCGTCGCGGCGCCCACGCGATCGCGCGGTAGGTCCACGGGTCAGCCCCGGAGTTCCATAGTCGCTTCACCGCGATGAGGAGCGTTCCCTCCTCGACGGTCGCGCGCCTGATCATGTTGGTCGCCGCGGTCGGGCTCTGGACCGCGCCCGTCGCCGCGCAAGCGCCGCCTTCGCGGGCCGTCGCGGCGTCCACTACGGACAAGCTTCGCGCAGACCGCCCGATCTATCGGGTCGGCGACACGTGGGCTCGCACCGACGGCGTGTATGAGCTGGTGCGCATCGACAAGGACGTCTATGTCTTTTCGGGAGGTCCGGGCAAGGAATGCTACCTCACGAAGGATCTCGGGGTCGCGAGGATCGTCCTCGACGGGCGGACCGAACTCGACATCGATCCTCCGCCGAGGCTGGGCTGGCCGCTCGAGCTCGGCAAATGGGGTGTCGGCCGCGCCACGTGGCGCTCCCCGCCGCCCAGGCCGCTGGTGCAGTTCACGGGCGCAGTCAATATCTCCTGGCAGGTCGACGCGGCAGAGGACCTCGTGACGGGGGCCGGGACATTCCGGACGTTGCGCATCGTTCAGAAGATCGAGACCGTCTCAGGGGCGTTCGGCGGTAGCGGTCAGCTGTTCGGGCAGTTCTTCCTCTGGTATGCGCCGGATGTGCAGCGATTCGTGAAGGCCGAGGGCAATCTCAAGGGTCTCAGCTGGGAGCTCGCCGGCACCGCGCGGCCGCCGGCCCCGCCGGTTGTCGCGTCGCCGCCGCCGGCCCCGCTACGCCCCGAGCCCGCACCCCCCGCCGGGCCGCCGCCCGTCGCGATACCGGCCCCCGCGCCGCCGCGGGTCACGCCACCGCCACCGCCCGTTGCGGCAGTACCCCGAGGCGATACCGAGGCGCCGAAGATCACGATCAACTACCCGCCCCCCGACGCGAGAGTGGGGGAGGAGACGGTCCTGATCACGGGTCTGGTCACCGATAACGTCGATGTCGTCCGCATTCAGGTGCTCGTGAACGGCGTCGAGGCGACGCCGTTACGCGAAGTCGGCGTGATGGGTCGGGGGGTGCCGCTGAGCGCGCTGGCACCGCTCAAGCCGGGGCCGAACGTGATCGAGGTCATCGCGACCGACAGGGCGGGGAACGTCGCGCAGGTGCTCCGAACCGTGGTTCGCGTCGTTGCCGTGCCCGCACCCGGACCGGCCCCGACGTCTGCGGTCCCGCGTCGCTAGGTCGTCGCTATCCGGAAGTGGCGGGCGCTGCAAGCGGTGTCGGGCGCGAGGCGACGGGCTCTTCGCGGATGGCGAGCGCCAGGCCGGCGGCGAGAAAGCCCATCAGCGCGGCGGACACGAACGCGATCTCGTAGCCGCCCGTCCACTCGTAGATCCAGCCGGCGAGCGCTGCCCCGAGCGCCGAGCCCACCTGATGAGACAGGAAGATCCAGCCCGAGAGCTCGCCCACCGAGTATCGGCCGAAGATGTTCGCGGTCAGCGTGGTGGTGGGCGGGACGGTCGACACGTAGTTCAGCCCGAAGACGGCGGCCCAGATGTGGAGCGAGGGCGCGTTCCAGACGTAGAGCAGGAACAGGAGCGAGAGGCCTCGGAAGAAGTAGTAGAACGCCAGCGGCCCACGCCGGCCGAACCTGTCGCAGATCCAGCCGGAGGTGATCGTGCCGAGCACGTTCATGGCGCCCATGACGCCGAGGGCGGTCGAGGCCTGCAGCTCGCTGAAGTTGTGCTCCAGCGCGTGGGGCATGAAATGCGTGAGCACCATGCCGTTGGAGGTGTAGCCGCAGACGAAGAAGGTCGCCATCAGAAGCCAGAACTGGGGCACCTTCATGGCCTCGAGGATCGCCACGCGCTGCGACCTCTCGAGCGCCGCCGTCCGCGCCGCCGCGGCCGCGGTGCCCGTCGCGCCGTACGGACGTCCTCCACGCTCCGCTGGATCGTCACGCACCAGGAACAGTGCGACCGGGAGCACCAGCGCGAGAAGGCCCACGCCGAGCCACAGGTAGCTCGCGCGCCACCCGAACCAAAGCGTGAGCGCCATGGCGAGCGGGATCACGACGAGCTGCCCGGCCGACATGCCGCCGGCCGTCAAGCCGATGGCGACGCCGCGGCGGGCCTCGAACCACCGCGCCGCCACGGTCGATCCGGTGGTCATCGAGACGCCGCCCGCGCCGAGCGCCATGAGGAGGCCGGTCGTGACGTAGACGTGCCAGAGGCTCTGAACGAAGGCGGCGCCGAGAGAACCGATGCCGAGCAGGAGCAGCGAAACGACGATCACCCGTCGTGGACCCCAGCGATCGGCGAGACGGCCCACCAGGGGACCGGTGGCGCCCACGAGGAGCAGCGAGATCGCGGCGGCGCCGGACAGGGCGCCTCGGCCCCAGCCGAACTCCGCCTCCATTGGCTTGATGTAAACGCCGAAGATCGAGCGGAGCCCCGTCCCGGCCATCATGCAAAGGGTCACGGCGCCCAGCACGATCCACGCCGGGTGCACGCGCCGGATCGAGCTCACCATTTTGGGATGCCCGACCTCGCCCCCTGGATTCAGTGATCGAGGCACGGGGGTCGGGCTGGACCCGGGGAGGCAAACGCCCCTTCCCATGCCCGCCCGGCCCCCGGGGTCGCGTTTAGCTGACGACTTCGGCCGGCACTGTGCGCTTGAAGATGATCGCCTCGCCCTCCGCGTCCACCGTGACGGTGTCGCCGTCGGAGATCTCGCGCTGGAGCAGCTTCAGCGAGAGCGGGTCCTGGACCAGCCGCTGGATCGTGCGCTTGAGCGGCCGCGCGCCGAACGTCGGGTCGTAGCCTTCGCGTCCGAGAAGCGCCCTGGCCGCGTCCGTGACCTCGAGCTCGATCCGCCGCGCCGCGAGCCGGCGGCGGAGGTGTCCGAGCTGGATATCCACGATCCGCGCGATCTCCTCGCGCCCAAGCGGGGCGAAGATCACGACCTCGTCGATCCGGTTCAGGAACTCCGGTCGAAGGGTGTTTCGCAGCTCCTGCATGAGTAGCGGGCGGACTTTCTCGGGTCGCTCGTACTCGCGGAAGATGTGGCTCCCGAGGTTCGAGGTCATGATGACGACGGTGTTCCGGAAGTCCACCGTGCGCCCGTGGCCATCAGTCAATCGACCGTCGTCGAGCAGCTGGAGGAGCACGTTGAAGACGTCCGCGTGGGCCTTTTCGATTTCATCGAACAGCACGACCGAGTAAGGACGTCGACGCACGGCCTCGGTCAGCTGGCCGCCCTCATCGTAGCCCACATATCCGGGCGGAGCGCCGATCAGGCGGGCCACGGTGTGTTTTTCCATGTACTCGGACATGTCGATCCGGATCATCGCCCGCTCGTCGTCGAAGAGAAACTCGGCGAGCGCCCGCGCCAGCTCGGTCTTCCCGACCCCGGTGGGTCCGAGGAAGAGGAACGAGCCGATGGGCCGATTGGGGTCGGCGAGCCCCGACCGCGCGCGCCGCACCGCGTTCGCCACGGCGCGGAGAGCCTCGTCCTGGCCGACGACGCGCCGCCCGATCCGCTCCTCCATGTTGACGAGCTTCTGGATCTCGCCTTCGAGGAGCCGGGTGACGGGGATCCCCGTCCACTTGGCGACGGTGGCGGCGATGTCCTCTTCGTCGACCTCCTCGCGCAGCATGCGTCCGTGTGCGTGCTGGCTGGCGAGACGCGCGTCGAGCTCGGCGAGCTGCTTCTCGAGCGCCATCAGCGTGCCGTAGCGAAGCTCGGCGGCCCGGTTCAGGTCGCCGCGGCGCTCGGCGTCGGCCATCGCGTGCCGGGTCGTCTCGATCTCCTCCTTGATCGTGCCGATCCGCGTGATGCCTTCCTTCTCCGCCTGCCACCGCGCCTTGAGGCCCTCACCCTTCTCGCGGAGCTCGGCCAGCTCGGCGTCGATCTTCGCGAGCCGCTCGCGCGAGACGGCGTCGGACTCGCGCGCCACCGAGACGCGCTCGATCTGGAGCTGCATGACGCGCCGCTCGATCTCGTCGATCTCTTGCGGCATCGAGTCGATCTGCATCCGGATGCGCGCCGCCGCCTCGTCGACGAGATCGATCGCCTTGTCGGGCAGGAAGCGGTCGCCGATGTAGCGATGGGAAAGCACCGCCGCCGCGACGAGCGCGGTGTCCTTGATCTTCACCTTGTGGTGGACCTCGTACTTGTCCTTCAGACCGCGCAGGATCGCGATCGTATCTTCCACCGAGGGCTCGCGGACCATGACCGGCTGGAAGCGCCGCTCGAGCGCGGCGTCCTTCTCGATGTGTTTGCGGTACTCGTCGAGCGTCGTCGCGCCGACGCAGCGCAGCTCGCCCCGCGCCAGCGCGGGCTTGAGCATGTTCGCGGCGTCCACCGCGCCTTCGGCGGCGCCCGCGCCCACGAGCGTGTGGAGCTCGTCGATGAAGCAGATGATGGCGCCGGCGGACTCGGTGATCTCCTTCAGGACGGCCTTCAGGCGGTCCTCGAACTCGCCGCGGTACTTCGACCCCGCCACGAGAGCGCCGATATCGAGCGCGACGAGCTGCTTGCCCTTCAATCCTTCGGGCACGTCGCCGGCGACGATCCGCTGGGCAAGCCCCTCGACGATCGCCGTCTTGCCGACGCCGGGCTCGCCGATGAGGACCGGGTTG
>Ga0209056_10000798_pt1 | contig 34838 bp, 34 predicted proteins | sample GraSoiAngelo_114_FD_185876 | JGI IMG/M metagenome (GOLD analysis project Ga0209056, IMG submission 185876) | Grasslands soil microbial communities from the Angelo Coastal Reserve, California, USA - 14_0903_13_40cm (SPAdes) (version 2) | ecosystem: Environmental > Terrestrial > Soil > Grasslands... | reverse complement strand
TCAGATATCAGCCTCCGGAATTTCATCCATGCACATCCGCGAAATCCGCGGTTAGTCTTTTCAGCGTGCCTTAATTAGTTAAAGAATGGGCGAATCTTTTCGTATCGTTTGCCGGCGCCGATTCCCTTGACTCGTTGCAGGTCATCGGCGCTTTTGAATGGGCGCGCCTCGATAATGCGTTCTGCGATGGACGGGCCAATTCCGGGAACGTTCTCAAGTTCAGTTAGCGATGCGGTGTTGACGTCGAGTTTGGTTTGAGCCGGGAAACCAGAAGGGGTGGTTTCCTCGGAAGGCAATGGCGTAGCCCCAGGCGTGGCCGCGGGTTTCGCCGCGGCTTGCACCGGCATCTCACCAGCCGGGTGAAAAAATTTGTCGAATGAATCAATTCCTCTTTCACTTTCCGGTTGTTGCGCTCGAACTGTCATCCGTTCCTCGTTAGCCCCCCAACCGCCGACTTTTTCCCGCTTCGCCTTGTGTTCCAATTTGATCAGATTTTTCCATTCGGCGGCGGCTGATGTTAAACCTTCGGGTTTGGCGGTGGCAAGATGGGCCCGGGCGAGTCCATTTTCCACTAACTGCTCGCCGAGATCCCCGGTGCGCGTTTGCACGAATGCGTAAAAGCGCTGCATCCGGCTTCGACCACCCGCGTCTTCCCAACACGTCCGCACGAAAAATGAATCGGCCAGTTTTTCGCGGGTAAACTCCTTTGCCAACTCCCCAACTTGCAGCACCTGATCAACCGTGACTCCGAAGTATGTTGCCTGTTCCTCTACTCGATCGCCAAATTCGGCGCTGGTTTCGGGAGCATCCACAAAATAAAGCCGGAAGATGTATTCGTGCCCTTCAACACTAACGTGGAAGCTATCCCCATCGTTTGGCCGTTTTATCAGGTAATGACCGCCTTGCAGGGTGACCCACGGCGCGGACGCCAGGCAAGGCGTAGTCGCCAGGCCTGATAAAATTAAAATAAGAAGCCAGCGAGTCGTATGTTTCATCGCAGTGCTTCAAATTGACTCATCATTTCAAGTTCTACTCCTCCCGTTGCCAGGTCTGGCTGCGCCCGACCACTGGTATGCCAATGTAACCGTGCACCTGCAGTTTTTGCCCGCGCTCCAGAGGGGTAAGAGTGACGCGATAAATCATACCGTTCTCCGGATCGAGAATTTGCCCGTCCCCCCACGAAGCTCCATCCTTTTTCGCTCCCCACAAAATCGTCATGCCTTCGACTGGTTGATCTTTCCGTTCTCCTTCGCACGGTCGGCAAAGCGGATGCGGTCCCTCCGGGGATTCGAGCACCTGCAGGACTTTTCCGCGGAGCTCGCCATCTTGCTCGGTGATTCGTACAATTGACTTCGGCCGTCCCGTTTTATCATCAAACGTTCTCCATGTTCCGACGGGTGAATCGTTGCCGGCGAATGTGCTCGCTAAACCGAGCCAAAAAACGATTATCCATTTCATCAAGAAACTTTTCCTCAAAGGGAGCTACGCAGGGGGGCAAATGTTCGCGGTTAGGTTATGACCTCGAACTGGCTCATCATTTTGAACATCTGATATCGATCCGCAATTTGGTCCTGGGTCAATTTGCGCAGACGTTCGAGGCTGAATGCTTCCACGCAAAAACTCGCCAGCACGCTTCCGTAGATCACCGCTTTCCGCATTACATCGAAGGTCACGTTTTCCCGTACGTGCGCCGCCAGGTAACCGGCGAAACCCCCAGCAAAAGTGTCCCCTGCCCCGGTCGGATCGTGAATATCTTCCAGCGGATAAGCGCCGGCGCTAAAAAATTGGCCTTCGCCAAAAAGCAGCGCACCATGCTCGCCTTTCTTGATCGCCACGTAGCGAGGTCCATATTCGCGAATTTTTCGTCCGGCCCGAATAAGGCTCGTCTCCTTCGTCATCTCGCGCGCTTCGCTGTCGTTCAAAATCAACAGATCAACCCGCCGCAGCAAGGCGTCGAGATCGGAGCGTGTGCTTTCAATCCAAAGATCCATCGTGTCGGCTACAACAAAACGCGGTCGTTCCATTTGATCGAGCACGTGCGATTGCAATGTCGGCGCAATGTTGGCCAATAAGACGAAGGGTGTAGCCCGATAATTTGCCGGCAGCTCCGGGAAAAAAGTTTCGAAAACATTCATCGCAACCGAACGCGTCTCGCGCGTGTTGAGGTCCCAGGCGTACTCACCCGACCAGCGGAACGTTTTCCCATTGACGCGCTGGACGCCGGTGGTGTCGATCCGATGTGATTTCCAAAACTCGAATTCGCTTTCGGGAAAATCATCGCCGACTACGCCAACCAAATTCACCGGGGTAAAGAAACTCGCGCTGAGAGCGGCGTAGGAAGCCGAACCGCCGAGCAAATCGGCGTGCTCTTCGACCGGAGTTTTGACCGTGTCGAGCGCAATGGAACCGACCACGAGAAGGGACATCGAGATCAGAGGCCAGAGGAGGGCAAATGACGAAGCCGCGTAAACATGGAACCTTCCAACCCGTTTAACGTGGCCCTATACGCAGCGAAGCACCAACGGTTCGAGCCGGACTGGCGTTGAATGCCGAAGCAATGACAAAGCACGAATGAAGCACTCATGCTGATGCAGATGCTCATGCTCGCGATTGTAATTGCGGTCAGAAGTGAAGGTGAGAGGCTCAGACTTCAGAGATCAGTGGTTCGTAGTCACTTGGTCATGCTCTCGGCGAAGTAATTCTTTACAAGCTCTCGCATATCCGGCAATGTCGTTCGCTTGCAGCAAGCCGGAAACAATGACGACGCGTTTGGCGCCGGCGGCGATTACTTGCGTGAGATTTTCGAATTTGATCCCGCCGATGCAAAAAATGGGAATGGAAACGCGCTCGTAGACTTCGCGAATTTGCGCGAGGCCGATGGGCGAGTAATCGGGTTTGGTAGGAGTGGAGAAGATTGGGCCGAAGCCGATGTAATCTGCCCCTTCGCGCTCGGCGGCGACGGCTTGTTCGATGCTGTGAGTTGATTTGCCGACGACGATGGGCCGTTTGATCTGCGCGCGCACTTTTTCGATCGTAGGGTCATCCTGACCGACGTGCACACCTTGCACTTCCACACGTTGCGCGATCTCAGCGTGATCATTGGCGATAAGCGGGATGTTCGCCGACATGGTTAGCAGTTTTTCCGCGAGCGCGCTCAATTCATCGAGACTACGATTCTTGCCGCGCAACTGCACGATGTCGATCTCGCCGGCGATGAGTTCCTCCAAAATGGCCGGTGCATTTTCAGCATTGACATAGCCGAGATCGATAATTGCGTAGAGAAAGGCGTCCGTTAACGAGCGCACCTTATTCGTGTAAGCGGCCGGGCGTTGCAATCAATTCGAACTTGTCCGAATTCATCAGCCGCTCGACGAAGCCGGTATCGTATTTCCCCTCGCGAAATTCCATGCTGCGCATGATTGCGCCGTGAAATCCCACCGTGGTTTTGATTCCGGTGATGTAATACTCATCCAGAGCGCGCCGCATCCGGTCGATTGTCGAATTACGGGATGCTCCCACCGCGATTAATTTTGCAATTAACGAATCGTAGTACGGCGGCACGACGTAACCGGTGTAAGCGTGAGAATCAACTCGGATGCCGCGGCCGCCCGGCGCGTAATAAAATGCAATTCTACCTGGTGAGGATTGAAAATTTGTCGCCGGATCCTCGGCGTTGATCCGGCATTGGATGGCGTGTAATCGCGGCGAAGCCCGAGCGACGTGCGGGGAGAGACGTTCGCCCGCAGCGATGCGAATCTGTTCTTTCACCAGGTCGCAGCCATAGACCTCCTCCGTGATGGTGTGCTCGACCTGAATGCGCGTGTTCATTTCCATGAAGTAGAAGTGGCCGGATTTATCGACCAAAAACTCCATCGTGCCGGCATTTTGATAGCCGACCGCTTGCGCCAATTTCACGCAGGCGTGTCCCATTTTTTTGCGCAATCCCTCGGTCATGAGCGGTGAAGGGCATTCCTCAATTACTTTTTGGTTTCGTCGTTGGATGGAGCAATCGCGTTCACCCAGATGCACGACGTGGCCGTGCTTGTCCGCCACGATCTGAAATTCGATGTGATGCGGATTAACGATGAGTTTCTCGATGTAAACATCGCTGTTCCCGAAAGCCTTTTCCGCTTCCATCCGCGCGGCATGAAACGCGGGAAGAAATGAAGCGTCGTTATGGGCCGCGCGCATGCCGCGCCCGCCCCCGCCCGCGACCGCTTTGATCATTATCGGGTAGCCGACCTTCTTCGCGACCCTAAGCGCCTCGGCTTCTTCCGTAACCACGCCATCGCTTCCGGGCGTGACCGGCACACCGGCTTTGCGCGCAAATTGGCGCGCCAAATTTTTGTCGCCCATTGCCCGCATCGCGCTCGCCGGCGGCCCGATAAAATGAATGTTACAGCTCTCGCATACTTCGGCGAAGTGCGCGTTCTCCGCCAGAAATCCGTAACCGGGATGAATCGCGTCGACATCGCCCACTTCGGCGGCGCTCATGATGCGATCGATTTTCAAATAACTTTCCGAGCTCGGGGGCGCGCCAATGCAAATCGATTCATCCGCCAGTTGGACGTGGAGCGAATCGACATCCGCTTCCGAGTAGATTGCGAGGGTGCGAATGCCAAGTTCTCTGCAAGCACGAATGACGCGCAACGCGATCTCGCCGCGGTTCGCGATTAAAACTTTCTCAAACATGTTATAAGGCAAGCGCGCCGCTCGCCTATCCCAACTCCAAGGCAGGCGACAGGCCTACCCTACAATAAACGCGCTGCATTACCGCACGCGATACAGCACCTGGCCGAATTGCACCGGCTTTGCATTTTCAGCAACGATCTCCGCGATTACGCCTTTTGTTTCCGCCTTGATTTCATTCATCACTTTCATCGCTTCGATAATACACACCACCGTTTCTTCGGTTACCTCCTTGCCGACATCGACGAACGGGGACGCGTCGGGTGAAGCCGCGCGATAAAATGTTCCGACCATCGGGGAAACGATATCGCGCAAGTGCGACGTCTCGGCCGAAACGGGGTGCGCAACGCTCGCATTCGGTGGACTGTTTTGCACCATTGGCGCGGTCTGCGCTGGCATCATCGAAACTGGTTGCTCGCTGATTCCCTTTTGCAATTTCAACCGGAACCCGTCCTTCTCCATTTCGAACACGGAAAGATCGTTCCTCCGCATCAAATCGATGATGGCTTTTATATCTTTGAGTTCCACGGCGGGCGGGATGACTAAGCCGTTTTACGTAACGTACGTTCACCGAGCAGGTCAAGACACGAAATGTTCGGAAGTTAGGCTTCCAGCCTGACTCGGCCGGCAAGCTTGCAGCTTGTCAGCGTGGTGCTCGCCAACGCGCCGATCAAACGGGCAAGATGTCCGTTGACCCCACCGCCAAGATGGCCGTGCTACCGTTCGCGCCTCTGACTTTTTGCCAATATACTCCGCTGCGGTTTCATGAGCGGAATTACCTTAACAGACATTCACGCTCGGGAACGACGTGATTTCAAAATAATCGACGAGACCGACGACTATATAATTGTCGATAAACCGCCGCTGCTCCTGGTCCATCCCACCAAGCCGAATGACGCGACGACGCTTTGGGCGGAATTGCGTCAATTACTTGCATTTGAAATTGCCAGCGGCGGACAGGTTTCTATCGTCAATCGGCTGGATCGCGAAACGAGCGGCATCGTGCTTGTTGCGAAAACAACAGCAGCAGCGCGTGAATTCGGGCTACTGATGCAATCGCGTCGCGTCAATAAGGAGTATCAGGCGATTGTGTGGGGCTGGCCGGAATGGGAAACCAAAATCGTTGATGCGCCAATCATCCGTCAGGGAGAGATCGCGATGTCCAAGATTTATTTGAAGCAAACGGTTGATCCGCGTGGCGCCGAAGCGGTGACGGATTTTTGCGTGGTAAAACGTTTTCAAAAACTAACGCCAAATGGTGAATCATTTTCGTTATTAAAAGCGCAGCCTTTGAGCGGACGCACCCATCAGATTCGCGTGCATCTCGCTTCGCTCGGACATCCAATTGTCGGCGATAAAATCTATGGGCCGGACGAGAATCTTTATCTGCGATTTATCGAGACTGGTTGGACCGATGAATTAGCGCACAAATTATTGCTCGAGCGCCACGCCTTACACGCATCGCGCTTGCGCATCGACGAGCGGCGCAACTGGGCGAGTCCGCTGCCAAAGGATTTGTGCGATTGGCTGTACCGCGGGTCGCCGGCCGCGTCTACAACGCACTGATTGCAAACGATATCGTCCTTTTTATCGTGACCGGCTAAATGAACTCGCGGCTGACAATGTTAATCATCGCATCGGCTTTCGCGAGTGCGCCGTTCGCATTCGGCGGGACTGATCGCAGTGCAAATTCCAGCATCGGGATTTCCGACGAACCACCTCGTTTTGATTTCGCCATCGAAAGCGCATACCTCTTTGGCGCTTTTAATCCGCCGCAGAATTACGAGATCAGCGCCGATTTTCTGACCACGCGGGTGCGCTGGGGAAACTACCTCCACCGCGAAGGACTCTTTCGCGGTTACAATCAGGTTTACTTCAGCTTTTTGGCCGAGCCGATCATTCGCGGAATCGAGAACCATTACTTCGGGTTGAATCTGGGATTGCGCTACAACTTTGTCCGCCCCGGTAGCCGATTCGTCCCATATTTTTCGGGCGGCGTCGGCCTTGGGGGGATCGACAGCCATCCCGAGCAATTCGGAGCGCAGGGGCAGGATTTCACCTTCAACATTCTGAGCGCCGCGGGCGTTTCCTATCAATTTAGCGACCGCTTTAGCGGTCAGGTCGGTTTACTTTATCAACACTTCTCCAACGCCGGCCTAACCGATCCAAACCCGAGTCTGAATCTCTTTGGACCACAAGCCGGATTTACATTTTCATTTTAAAAGACGTGACGGCTATCATGAATTTACCGATCGAAAATATCCTCGTGGTTAAGCGCAGCCTTTTCGACCGGTTGGGCGCCTTCCAGGGATTGAACTTTGAGCCGGAGCGCTATCTCGGTGCGCTTTTATGTCGCGGGAACAATTTCTTTCTCCCGCGCGCCGCGGCCGAGCATGATCCGACCTACAAACAAATCATACCCTACGCCATCATCGCCTGTGGCGATCGCGTGCTGTATTACGTCCGCGGGAAAAAGGCGGGTGAACAACGTTTAGTCGCCAAAGGATCGATCGGCATCGGCGGGCACATGAACGATAGCGACGAATCGTTGTTTGCCTGGGACGAAGAAGCTTATCGTGCCGGGGTTGAACGCGAAGTAAATGAAGAGATTCGAATCGAGACAACTTTCGACGATCGGATCGTTGCCCTTTTGAATGATGACAGCACTGAGGTCGGCCGCGTCCATTTCGGGGTGGTGCACGTTTTCAATCTCGACGAACCAAACGTCGAGAAACGCGAAGCAATGATCACGAATCTCGAGTTTCTTTCCCGCGAAGAGCTGCTCAAGCGTCGCGACACTCTTGAGACGTGGTCGCAGTTATGCGTCGATCAATTGGATAAGCTTATTGCGGCGGCCGTTCGTAGGTAACGCCGAAATCGGTCACCAGCCAGATACCGCTCGGGCGTGCGATAGTAACTGACACTGTGGCGTGCTGATTGGGGTACGTAAGGATGGCCTGGTAGCTGCCGTGCGGTGAACCGAAGTAATGATCAAACTCCAATTGACCGGTGAGAGTGTAATTGCGATCGGGCACTCCTAGCTGCGTAAGGTAGTAAATAAACTGATCATCCATGGCGGGGGGCACCGCCAGACGGCGGTCGCTCGCGACGTTGGAATGGAGAAACTTCACGTCATGCTGAAAGGCACAACGTTCGATTAGCTGTCTTACGAAACGTTCACCCTCCGCTTTGGCATCCTTTCGCATGCTGATAAGAAAGAACAGGCCGCCTCCGATGACGGCGATAACGATAATAATGAAAACCAGTGCTTGCCCACGCTGGCCCGATTGTGGCAAGCGGTTCGTGCTCCTATTTTGTTTGGGTGGTGAAGAATTAATCATTTTTCGGGATAATTGCTTGTAGTCGCACCGCTCTGTCGGGGCGTTCCGGCTTACAACATCATGGCGACAGAGCGCCGAAGCTAAATGTGAGAAGCCATTATGAGATCACTTTTGTCCGTTGGAAAGCTTTCTCTACGTGGAGGGGGCGAGCTTGAGTTTACCCGCCGCGGCGGGCGAGCCCGCGCTTGTAGCACAGCCATCTTGGCTGTGGGGCCAACGGGCATCTTGCCCGTTGAAGAATATTTCGTCGAACACAAGGGCGAGCGCCGCGAAGCCCGCCCTTCCACATCGCAAATCACTCTCCGTAACCAAATCCTATTCCTTTAATCACATGATCATCGCGAATTAGTGTGCCGTGGGATTGTTTGCCGGTGTATTGGCCGAACCGATTGCGCGAGTTTACTCGAAACTCGACCAGCCACCCGTAAATATGCTGACCGTTCTTTCCCAAGTCGGCCGGCTTGGGGTCACCCTGCCATTCGATCTTAGCGCTGTCGGCATCGAGCAGCACTCCCTGCATCCAATTCCAAACAATTTCTTTGTAATTCTTGGGAAATGGTCCGCAAAGGGCCGGATCCACATTTTGCGCGACGGCGCTGAGAGCAAGAAGGCAGATTAACGCCACGGCTAGCTTCACGAATCTAAGAAAAGCGAAATGACAGCAATCGTCGATAAAAAAGCGTTGCGAACTCTTCTAAGCTTAAAGGCGATTGCTCGCTCTCGTTGCCAGGTGCAAACGGCCCCGCGGTTTGATGAATTGCTGCCGGACGCCGCGGCTAGTTCAAAGCGCCGGAGGACCGGCGCATTCCAAGACGCCTCGCGAATTCCGGTGCCCGTTCAACTCTGCGCCAGTTTTGGAGTACGGTCCCGCAATTGCAGGACCGCTTCCGATTCCCTGCCGCTAGCGAGGGCAACGACTCGATGCGGAACAGGCTTCCAGTCGCGCCGGTAATCCTTTAACAATTCGCGAATGATTCTTCGTCTCGCTTTTTTCAGCGTTGTCCTGGTTGTCTCCTCCATCCCCTTGCCAGCGCAACAAACTTCGGCTGCAACCGCCAACACAACTGCTTCGCCGACGCCGGTTGGGACCCCAGCCGGGATCACTGACCCCGAGGCAGCGACTCGCGCCTGGCTCGACACCATGCCGGCAAACGAGAAAGCGCGGTCGGACGCATATTTCGAAGGTAGTTACTGGCTCATTCTGTGGAATTTTCTCGTCACCGTCGCAATTGCACTCTTGCTCTTAACGACAAGACTTTCCGCGCGCATCCGTGATCTGGCGGCAACGCTAACGAGCTTCAGACCGGTCCAGGCCAGCATCTACGCAATCGGTTTCGCAATTATCATTTGGGCGTTGAATTTGCCATTGAACTGCTACGAAGGTTTCGTGCGCGAACATCAATATGGAATGTCGAACCAAACCTTCGGCGCCTGGTTCGGCGAGTCACTCAAAGCGCTCACCGTTGCGCTCATCATTCTGCCAATCGTTTTCGCCGTTCTTTATTCAATCTTTCGAGTAGCCGAACGCACCTGGTGGATTTGGGGAACCATCGTTGGAATAGTCCTGACGACGGCCCTTACGATCGCGGCTCCGGTTTTCATCGAACCGATTTTCAACAAGTATACTCCGCTATCTGACCCCCAAATTCGCGATCCGATTCTGGCCTTGGCGCGGGCGAATGAAATTCCAGTGCAGCAGGTCTTTGTCGTCGATCAATCCCGACAAACAAAACGGGTAAGCGCCAACGTATCGGGATTAGCGGGAACGACGCGGATCGCTCTTAACGATAATCTTCTCAATCAATGTACCTTGCCAGAAATTCGCGAGGTGATGGCGCACGAGATGGGCCATTACGTTCTCAATCACGGCGCTAAGATTACAATTTCACTCGCCATTTTTATCTTCATTGGCTTCGCTTTGGCGGCAGCAACATTCAATCGCGTAATTAGAAGACGTGGCCCGAGCTGGGGTATGACCGGCATCGCGGATCCGGCCGGATTCCCATTGCTGATGTTGATTTTCGCCACTTACGGCTTCTTGCTGACGCCGATCGCGAACACCATGAGCCGCACTATTGAAGGTGAAGCGGATATCTTCGGATTGAATGCCGCACGCGAGCCGGACGCGTCAGCCATGGTCGCGCTCAAACTCGGGAAGTATCGCAAGATGGAGCCAACACCGCTGGAGGAATTCATCTTTTTCGATCATCCCAGCGGCCGCTCGCGCATTCGCATGGCAATGGATTGGAAGGCAGCGCGGTTACCGTGCGAGGAGCCAAGATAGCTGATGATCACTTGCGCTTCGCTTAGAAGCTGTTCCGCCCCGGTCAAAACCAAAGCCCCTGGCGACATCACTCTCGAGGTTAATATTCCGGTGTCGCATATGGACCACCCAAATGTTAACTCTCCGGCACCCGCGCGCCAGGGTAAAAGGCCGTTGGGTTGCTTTAGCTGTTTACGGCCGTTGATCGATCGGAATGACTTTCTTGCCGACGGGCTCGCCGACATACTGACTCAGCGGGCGGTAAAGGCGATTGTCTTCCAATTGTTCAAGCACGTGTGCACACCAGCCGGAGCAACGGGCAATGGCAAAAATCGGTGTGAAGAGATCGGTTGGAATACCTAACGAGTAATAGACGGTGGCAGAATAAAAGTCGACATTCGCGTTCAGGTTCTTCTTTTCCTTCATCAACTGGGCGATGCGCTCCGACATGCGGATCCATTTCGGCTCCCCGATTTTTTCGCTCAGCTTGGCCGCCATCGCGCGCAAATGCGGTGCCCGCGGGTCGAGCGTTTTGTATACGCGATGACCGATGCCCATGATTTTCTTTTTTTGCGCCAACTGCTTTTCGATATAGGCATCGACGTTCTTCTCCTCGCCAATTTCCTGAAGCATCTGAATAACCCCCTCATTGGCGCCGCCATGCAACGGCCCCTTGAGCGTGCCGATGGCTGAGGTAATGGCGGAGTAAAAATCGCTCAGCGTCGAAATCGTCACGCGCGCGCTAAAAGTGGATGCGTTCATGCCGTGATCGGCGTGCAAGACAAACGCGACATCGAGCGCGTCACTCGCTTCCTGCGCCTGCGGTTCCCCACATATTAAATAGAGGAAATGCTCGGCTTCAGTCAGGTCGTCCCGAACCGGCGGCAGTGACTTACCCTGGCGGGCGCGATGGAAATAAGCGGCAATGACTCCGATTTTCGCGGTGATACTTCGCGCGCGTCGTTCATTTACTTCCCGCGTCGCTTCCTTCTCCATGTCGGGGTCGTAAACGCCCAGCATGGAAATGGCGGTCCGCATCACATCCATCGGGTCGGCATTTTTTGGCGCCGAGGTGATGAAATTGATCACTGCGTCTGGCAGTTGTCGCTCGGCTCGCAGCGCGTGCGTGAATTCATCGAGCTCCCGCCGATTTGGCAGTTTCCCTTTCCACAACAGATACACCACTTCCTTGTAGCTGACTTTGCCGGCAAGATCGTTGATATCGTAACCGGCATAGATGAGCTGGCCCTTATCGCCAATGACGTCGCTTAATCGCGTCGTATTCGCGATAATGCCTTCCAGCCCACGGGCAACGTTCGTCCCCTTCGGCGCCGGCGTGGATTCGGTCTTGCGCAATTCGGTCACAGTCATTTCAGCGAAAATAGCTCAGCGCTTCATTCGCGCAATCAGCGTGTCCGCCATCGTTGCTGGTGTTTCGGCGACGGCAATGCGGGCGGCCTTGAGCGCCTCGATTTTTCCGGCCGCCGTCCCTTTGCCACCGGAGACGATGGCGCCGGCGTGGCCCATCCGGCGTCCGGGCGGCGCGGTCACCCCGGCGATGAAAGCGGCGACCGGCTTCCGGCAATTGTCCTCAATCCACAAGGCCGCTTCTTCTTCGGCGGAGCCGCCGATCTCGCCGATCAAAATCATCGCCTCGGTTCCGGGATCATCGTTAAAGATCTTGACCGCATCGAGATGCGACATGCCATTGATCGGGTCGCCCCCGATTCCGATGCAGGTTGATTGGCCGTATCCACGACTCGTTAGCTGCCAGACTGCTTCATAGGTCAAGGTGCCGGAGCGGGAAATAACGCCAACCTCGCCCTCTTTATGAATGTAACCCGGCATGATGCCGATCTTGGCAGCGCCGGGCGTGATGATCCCCGGACAGTTTGGACCGATCAGGCGCGATTTTGTTCCGGCCATTTGCGCTTTGACCCGCATCATGTCCATCACCGGAATCCCTTCGGTAATGCAGACAACCAACTCGACGTCGGCATCGACCGCTTCCAGAATGGAATCGGCCGCGCCTGCGGCAGGCACAAAAATCATGGAAACGTTGCACCCGGTTTGCGCTCGTGCTTCCGCCACCGTGTCAAATACCGGAACTTTATCGTCGAATTTTTGCCCGCCTTTTCCTGGCGTCACCCCAGCAACTACATTCGTCCCGTACTCCATGCATTGGCGCGTGTGAAAGCCGCCGGCGCTTCCGGTAATTCCCTGAACGACGAGACGGGTATTTTTATCAACTAGAACAGACATGATGAGAATGACGAATGGTCCAAGCCGGACTGGCGTTGAATGACGAAGGAATGACGAAACCCGAAATGATTAAAAGAAACACTGGGCGTCCTTCGTCATTTGAGCATTTAGGTTTCCTTCGTCATTCGAGCTTCGTCTTTGCGAGCGCTACGCATTCGCTTTGCGTTTGTGCACAACAAGCTTGTTCCCGTCGGGGTCACGGAATTGCGCCATCCAACAAACAGGGGTCTCGGTTTTGGGGATATCAAAGGTCACCCCGCGCGATTTTAGTTTCTCAATCGTGGCGTCGATGTCATCCACTTCAAAGGCGACCGTCGTTCCATCGCGCGATGGTTGCCAGGCCGGATGACAACCAACCCCAATGGTGGTTGGGCCAAAATCGTACTCGACCCACGCTCCTTCCATTTGCGTTCGTGCTGGCTTTAGCTCCAGCGTTTCCTGGTAAAACTTTCGGGCGCGCTCGGCGTCCGACACGGCAATGGCAACGAATGCGACTTCTCTAATCATAAGCACGGTTCTTTCTCATTTTCTGGTTTCAATTTGTGGATGACGATGTTGTTCCCGTCAGGATCATTGATAATCGCCATCCAACAACAGGGACTTTCATACGCCTCCACCACAAAAGGGACGTGTCGATCTTTTAGCGACTTTACCGCTTCGTCGAAATTTTCGACCTCCAATGCCGCGCCGGTCCCTTGATCGGAAGGCAGCCACTGCGGATCAACATTGGCGATGGCGAGCGTGTTATTGCCAAGCGAATATTCAACCCATTTTCCGCTCATCATTTCCTCTGAAACTTTCAAGCCGAGCACGCCTTCATAAAACGAACGCGCGCGTGGCATGTCCGTGACAGGTATGCCGACGAAGGCTAGGCCCTTAATTCTCATTCTCGAAGCTTCAATGTCAGAGTGCCCAATAAGCAATTCGCGCTCGCATAATCAGCGCGGCTGTCATCCCGAGCGCAAGCGAGGGACCTCACCTAAACTGATGGCGTAACGCAAGCGAAATTTGTGCGACCAACTTCTTTTTGCCGGATCCCTCGCCGTCTCCGCGGCTCGGGATGACGAATGCATTTTGAACGCCGTTGCAATTCCATCCAACAAACGCTGGCGCCATCCGCGGTGATACATTTGATAACTAGTATTTGGGATTCTATTTGGGATTTGGAGCTTGGGATTTGGGATTTGCCGTGGCCGCGTCTGACTTTGCGGCCGCCACGGCCTTTTCCGCTGCGTCCGCCAGATCATCCGCGGTGATCAAGGCGACACCGCTTTCCTTTAGCAAGCGCTTTCCTTTTTCGACATTTGTCCCTTCCAGTCGAACGACCAGCGGCACCGAGAGACGCACCGTTTTTGCGGCGTTGATAATCCCCTGCGCGATTACGTCGCACTTCATGATGCCGCCAAAAATGTTTACCAGAATGGCCTGCACTTTTTTGTCCGCGATCAAAATCTTGAAAGCTTCCGTCACCTGCTCCTCCGTGGCACCGCCACCGACATCGAGGAAGTTCGCGGGATTGCCGCCGTAAAATTTGATGATGTCCATCGTTGCCATGGCCAGTCCAGCGCCGTTAACGAGACAGGCGATATTTCCATCCAAGCCGATGTAATTGAGCCCGTGTCTAGACGCTTCGACCTCGCGCGGATCTTCTTCCGCAATATCGCGCATGGCTGCGACTTCCGGATGCCGAAACAAGGCGTTGTCATCGAAATTAAATTTCGCATCGAGCGCCAGCACTTCCCCTTTGGGAGTAACGACCAGTGGATTGACTTCTACCATTGGGCAATCGAGCCCGATGAAGGCGCGATACAATCCGTCAAATAATTTCGAGGCGGCTTTCAATTGGGACGATTCAAACTGGAGTTGTTTCGCCAGTTTGCGCGTTTGAAACGGTTGCAGACCGGCCAGTGGATGGATGGATTCGCGGATAATTTTTTCTGGCGATTTTGCGGCCACGGCTTCGATTTCAACTCCACCTTCAGTGCTCGCAACAATCAGCGGTGCGGCGGTGGCGCGATCGAGCAGAATGGCAAAATAAACTTCGCGCGCGATCTGGGCCGACTGCGCCACCAACACTTTGTTGACCACGCGGCCAGCGGCTCCGGTTTGATGCGTGACCAGCGTCTGGCCAAGCATCTTGCCCGCGATCTCACGCGCTTCTTCCGGTGTTTTGCAAAGGTGGACGCCGCCTTTGAATCCATTCGCAAACGTCCCTTTCCCTCGCCCACCCGCGTGAATTTGGGCTTTCACCACAATCTCAGCCGGTGCGATTTCGCGCGCGATTTGTTCAGCTTCCTCTGGCGAAGAGGCCACTTTCCCGCGGGTTGTCGCGACCCCGAATTTCTGCAGCAACTCCTTGGCTTGATATTCGTGAATATTCATCGCAGGCGAAGCACGACTAAGCGCGGAACTTTCGCGCATTCAATCGAATTTCTTCTTCGCACGAGGAAGGAACTGACCCCGCTTTCCTTTGGAGGAACATGCTTCTGCATGTCCTCTATCGATAAAATAGGACGCGCGGAAGTGCGTCCCTCCGCTGCGTTTACGCTGTGATATAAAGCTCTCGCTGAACGAAAATAGCCTTTCCATTTCTTCACGATTGCGGCTACTGCCTTCCTCTAAAACATTCTCAGATTCTCGAGGCCAATGACAGCGCGACACTGCAATCGGTTCTTTATACAACCGGCGCCGATTCGATGATTGTTGGCTTTTACAAAATGATGCAGTCGAGCGGAGCAGGCGACAAAGTTTCAAAAATCGAGCTGGTAGATCTGACGCCAGACGATGCAAAGAAGGCGAGCGCGCCGCAGGAGTCTCCCTCCGGCGGAAAAGTTTGCCTCAACCTTAAGCCGACGAACAAGCTCGTGATTGTGATTGAGAAAAAGGATGAGAACGGCAGTTCAACCAATACGACCGACAATTTTATCGCTGAGAAAGACGGCAAATTTGTCATCCCCGTGCCAGGACCCCGTAAGTAACGCGATCATTCAGAAGTGAAGATTGTTTTGGCGAGCCGCCAAAAGTCCGAGCCGGACTGGCGTAACACGCGAGACGCGTATGCTCTCCGGAGAACATGGGCGCGCGAAAATCGTCACACTTTTGAGAGCGCTGACCGGCATTTTAGCCCGCCGCGCTTGCAAAGCCATTCTGCATCGGAATGATAGCGGGCACAATGCCGAGTCTGCTTGAGCAAATCGATGGCGCGCGCTCTGATGGGAAGCTTCGCCCCGACGCCGCAGAAAATATTCGCAGAATTTTGTCCGGTGAGGAGGGCGATTTCGCGGCACGTGTGATCGCTGAGCTCAGCCAGGCGAACGAATGGGAAGAACTAAATGATCGCTTTTACAAAACACTCGCCTTTGGTACTGGCGGACTGCGCGGGCGCACCATTGGCAAGATCGTGACCCCGTCGGAACTCGGTAATCCGACCGCGCTCGGCCGCCCCGAATTCCCATGCGTTGGAACCAACGCGATGAACTACTTCAATGTTGGTCGCGCCACGCACGGATTGGTCATTTACATCCAGGAGTGGCGATCGCGGCAAGGGATGGAAGGCCGGCCGAAAATTGTCGTCGCGCATGATACCCGGCACTTCTCACAAGAGTTTGCCCAGCTCGCCGCCGAGACCGCGTCGGCTAACGGATGCGATGCCGTTGTCTTCGACGGTCCGCGCTCAACACCAGAACTTTCTTTCGCCGTTCGATATTTGGACGCAGATGCCGGCATCGTCATCACCGCCAGTCACAACCCACCACACGACAACGGCTACAAAGTTTACTTCAGCGATGGCGCGCAAGTGACCGAACCGCATGCCAGCGGCATCATCGCGGAAGTAAACAAGATTGGAGGGACGGGCTCTGTCCCGTCCCAAAAGTCTCGGGACCACACGGAAGTCGTCCCTGCCAAAGGTGAGATCATCACTGCGGGTGACGAGATCGATCGCGCTTACATGGAGCGGCTCGAAACCTTGATCCTCAATCGCAAATTAATCAGGCGTGCGCACGATTTGAAAATTGTTTACACGGCCATTCACGGGACCGGCGGCGTTATCGTCAAGCCGATGCTAAGGAAGATCGGCCTGCATTTTTCCTTTGTTCCCGAGCAGGACCAATTCGACGGCCGTTTCCCAACGGTCAAATCGCCGAATCCGGAAAATGCAGAAGCGCTAAACCTCGGAATCTCGCTCGCACAAAAGGAAAATGCTGATCTTGTCATTGCGACCGATCCGGACTGCGACCGCCTTGGAGTGGCGGTGCGGACATCATCTGGTGAAATGAAATTACTGAGCGGAAATCAAATCGGCTCGTTGCTGGCGTGGTATCGGGCTAAGACATTTTTCGACCTGGGTATTTTGAACAATGAGAACGCAAGTCGTGGTGTCATCATCAAAACCTTTGTCACGACCGATCTGCAAAAGGCGATCGCGGAAAAGTTTGGATTACGCTGCGTGGAAACGCTGACCGGTTTCAAATATAACGGAGCTAAACTAAAGCAATACGAGGAGCTGACCGGTGCGCCAAATTACCGTGAGCTGCCGGAAGAAGAAACGCGCCGCCTGCGTTTAGAGAAATCGTCGTTCTACATTTTTGGGGGTGAAGAAAGCTATGGTTACAGCGGTGCCGATTTCGTGCGTGACAAAGATGGCAACGCCGCGGTGATTATGTTTTGCGAAGTGGCGGCCTACGCCAAATCGCGCGGGCTGAGGCTGAACCAACTGCTCGACGAAGTTTTCTGCGAGTTCGGTTACTTCGAGGAAAAGAACCACTCGCTGTATTTCGAAGGTGCGGATGGCGCGGAGAAGATTCGCCGACTGCTCATTTCCTACGACGAAAATCCACCGGACCAGATGCTGGACAGTGCGGTCACGCGTGTCCAGAACTTCGAGAAGGAAATCATTCGCGACGTCGACGGCGATGAAATTCCGAAAGAGAAAATGTTGATCTTCGAGTTGGCGGACAAGACTCGAATTGCGGTTCGTGGCTCGGGAACCGAACCCAAAATCAAGTATTACGTTTTTGGCGCACGCTTGCCGAAGAATGGAAAGTTATCGCGCGAGGAATTAGTTCGCGCGAAAACGGAAATCGACAACCGGCTGAGCGCGCTTTGGAATTGGCTGGAAAAAGACGCAAATCAGCGCCTCGCCAAATAACTCACTCGACACCACGCGATTCACGGTAAGAATTGCGACGTGGGACACCAGATCCAGTTGAGCGGCGGCGAAATTACGATTCTGAAAGCGATCGGCCTGAGCAGCACGGCCATGACAGGAAAATTCTTGATCGACCGCATGGAAGAAGTCGAGGCCGGGGAACTTATTGACACGCTCCGCGGGTTGCTGGCGATGGGCTACCTCCTCGCCAGCAAGGTGAATGTTCGGACGTTGGAGGATGTGCAGCGCACTTCTTTTCACGTGAATCCATCTTACGTGCACGACCTGAAAGATGCGCTCGATCCGAGCCGGCGGCGCGAAGCGGAAAAACACCGCCGACGGCGGCGTGGTTGAAGTGAGCAAGCGATTGCTGCGGCTCTGGCCGTGGCTGGCGGCGATCACAAGTGGCTTGCTCGGCGCAGCAGCTTTACCGCCACTCGATCAAACATGGCTTATCTGGATCGCCCTCGTGCCTCTGTGCGCGACGATTCTATTTTCCGGTGAAAATACCAGGCGCCGCTGGTTGCGCGATCTCCTCCTCGGATACGTCGCGGGACTGACATTCTTCTGGAGCTGTTTTTTTTGGCTCACCACCGTTTCCACACTGGGCTGGTTCATCCTGCAATTTTATCTGGCCCTTTATTTCGCAGTCTGGAGCTGGTTTTGCGGATTGATGCGACCGCGACCTCGCAAAATTGTCGCGCGCGATAAATGGAGCGAAATGCTTGCGCGCGCGAAACCGAAACCGTTGCCGGTGAGCTCACCGTGGCTGAGCTCCGGCCACAACTTCTTTCTCGCACTTTGTCTGACGGCAGCATGGGTGGCGCTGGAATGGACGCGCGGTTGGTTGATGTCCGGCTTCGGTTGGAACGGGCTCGGCATCGCGCTACATGGAACGTGGCCGCTGATTCAGATCGCGGAATTTACCGGCGTCGCTGGCGTAACTTTCCTGGTCGTCTTCTGCAATGCCATCCTGACTACAACAGCGCGCCGGATTTGGGAAGAAACGCGTAGCCGTGCAATGCGGCCACATTTTGATTTAACCCTCACACTGGTTGGACTGGTGGCGGTATTTCTTTTGGGCGTCGGCGCGGTGCAAATGCAGCCAGCCTCGCATCCATTACATGTAGCTTTGGTACAAGCGGCGGTCCCGCGCGCGGAAAAATTCGATGTCCGTTATAAGCAGACAATCTTTGATAAATTTGCGCGCCTGAGTAAAATAGCTCTCACATCCACATCTAACATCGATCTCCTGGTCTGGCCCGAAAGCGCAATGCCAGCGCCCGTTCTCGAAGATCAGGAAACATTTGATTTTGTCAGCCAGATCGGCAGTTCGAACAGACTTGATGTATTGCTCGGCACGATCGAGGAGGGAGCGCATCAAGTCTACAACGCCGCTCTGCTGGTTTCGCCGGAGAACGAGCCGCAACTTTACCGCAAGGTTCATCTGGTGCCGTTTGGCGAATTTGTGCCGTTCCGGCATTCCTTCCCGCTCTTCGCCAAAATTGTGGGCGACCAGGTTCCCGAAGATTTCGACCCCGGCACGGATTTCACTGTTTTTCAGCTTTCGGATAATCGCGGGAAGGTCGCGCCGCTGATTTGTTTCGAGGACACCATCGGTGAACTGACCCGGCAATTTGTTCTGCGCGGCGCAGACTTTCTAGCTAACGTCACCAACGACGGCTGGTTTCTGCGCTCAGCCGGTTCGCGTCAACATCTGGCCAACGCCGTTTTTCGATGCGTCGAAAACCGGCGCCCGATGGTGCGTGCTGCCAATACCGGAGTCACATGTTTCGTTAATGAATTCGGTCGCGTCACTCAAATCCTGCGCGACGAGCAAGGCAGCATTTTCGAAGAAGGAACGCTTATCGGCGACGTCAACATCGCCGCGGAGCCAAGGCTGACGTTTTACGCGCAACATGGCGAATTCTTCGCCAAAATTTGCACCGCTTTTGCATTCGTGATTTTGCTCGCAAAACTACTGGGACTGCTTCGTCGTCGCCTGCAACGCAAAAGCGATTAACTCAGCCAAATTGCCGCGGCCGACGACCGCGGCTACAGCAAAGAATGGCAGTGGAGCTTCCCATCGATCACCTGGCCGAGGTTTGGCCAGACGAATTGCGGGGCAGACGCATTGGTACGCTTCTTCATCCCGCGTCGGTCAATTCGAAGCTGGAGCACACTTCCCAAATTCTCGGTCGCGAAGATGGGAAGCTGTTTCAACTACGTGCGCTCTTCGGTCCGCAACACGGCTATCGCGGCGAGACCCAGGACAACATGATTGAATGGCGAAGCTACAAACATCCACAACTTCGAATACCGGTTTACAGTTTGTACGGCGAACATCGCGAGCCGACGCGCGAGATGTTGCAGGATCTCGATCTCCTGCTGATTGATCTGCAAGACATCGGCGCGCGCTACTACACCTTTATTTGGACGATGTATCTGGCGATGCGCGCCTGCGAGCGCCAGGACATTCACGTTGTTGTGCTCGATCGACCAAACCCAGTCAATGCTGTGACGATTGAAGGTCCGCGGCTGAATCCGGACTACCGCTCGTTCGTAGGAATGCATTCAATTCCTGTTCGTCATGGCAAAACCATCGGTGAACTCGCGACTCAATTTCGCGACGAATGCTTTCCCAAATGTGCGCTCACTATTTTACCAATGAAAAATTGGGAGCGCGCAATGTGGTTCGATCAAACTGGCCTCCCCTGGGTGATGCCGTCGCCGAACATGCCGACACTCGATACCGCGACGGTTTATCCGGGGATGTGTTTGCTCGAGGGGATCAACATCTCCGAAGGTCGCGGCACCACCCGGCCATTCGAAATTTTCGGCGCGCCCTGGATCGATCCCGAAAAATTTTGTCGTGAATTAAACGGGTTGAAACTTCCGGGGACATATTTCCGCGAGATGTTCTTCCAACCGATGTTTCAGAAATTTGCCGGTCAACTCTGCGGCGGCGCACAATTGCACGTGACTGATCGTAATTCCTTTCGTTCATTCGAAACCGGTCTCGAAGTCATACACTGCAGTCGGCGCATGTACGCGAATCATTTTCAGTGGAAGCAGCCACCTTACGAATACGAATTCAAACGATTGCCGATCGAAGTCCTGCTCGGTGGGCCGGTTTCCGAATTTTTTCCCAATTGATTAGATCCTGGAGGGGCGCGCGCATCCACGCTGGGTTATTCGTCGTCAGCGCTGTTTACGCCTTCGCCGAAAATCCTGAGATGGCGATGGATAAAATGACCGATGACGAACTGCGCGCATTTCGTGAGCAAAAGGTGACCGAGCTAAAACATCGCGCGCACGAGGTTCGCTCCGAACAAGTGGCGGACGGCGCGATTTATCCACGCATTTTTTTCTGTACCGTTTATTACACTCCAAAGGAATCCGGCTTCACCGCCGAGCGCGGATTCGACGCGACACCGATCACTGCGCCGGGCTTGCATGCCCGAAAGTACCCGCGCGATTTTCTTTTGGCCGTAAAGAAAGAAGGCTTCGGTCGAATCAACGAAGCAGTTGACGGCCGAAACTATATCCGCTGGATGGGCGATCACCGATACGCGTTCGCTGATGCGCCGGTCGGACGTCGCGGCGAAGTGTTGGTGCCGCGCCGCTCCTGCGCGATCTCGTCACGTAATAAGTTTCTTCGTCAACACGCCCGGCTCAAAATCAAATCGCAAACCGTCAATGAGGAGACCGGCAGTGATGAATGGTTCGTTTGCGATACCGGAGCCGGCGTGCATCCACTGCAAATCGATTTGTATTGGGGCGAAGATGAACCGCGGGGCGCGATCGGGCGGCAACGTGCGCGTCCACACGGGACTTGGATGGAATACGCATTTGAGGTGGAAGTGACGGTGGAGCGCTAAGGGACCGCTTGTACCTACACATTCACTTTTACTTAATGGCGACGGTGCGTTCAGAGTGAGAGCGTAAGTGCAGGTTCAGTTGTAGAGGGGGCTTGTGCCAGGCGTCCGTTGTGCGTTATTCGGCGCTTGATCCGAGCGCCCCTGCAACTTGCGGTTCTGGTTTTGTTTGCATTCATCAGTAGCTCGCTCGCCTACGGCCCGCTGGGTCACGAAATTGTCGGCGCGATTGCCGATCGCAAACTAGCCGGGACGCTGACGGCGGAAAAAATTAAAACACTTCTCGATGGCATTCCGCCGGAACGGGCTTCCTTAATTGCGAACGACATCAAGAGTTGGGACAAGAATGGGCCCGATGATCGGCGTCGAATTCATTTTTTGGCGCATCCGGAGATCGAGCAACAACTGCACGATTTTTGGAAAGCGAATCCACCGAGCCCGGATGCCAGCGATACCACGCCGTCCCATCATTGGATGCATTACACCGATGTGCCGGTGCTTGATGCCGAGGAATATGGCGATGGCAGAACCGGCCGCGGCAACTGGGATGTCGTGCATACAATTCCTTACTGCATTGGCGTTTTGCGGGGTGAAATTGCGGAGGATAATCCGCGCAAGATCACCAGGACGATGGCAGTGATTTTGCTGGCGCATTGTGTCGGCGACATTCACCAGCCGCTGCATGTGGGCGCTGAATATTTCAACGAGGCCGGAGAGCCAATCGATTGCGATCGTGGTGCGACCGGGTTGGGCGGCGAAGGTGGAAACTCCTTAAGCTTGGGGCAGAACGCGACAGCGGAGCGCACGCGACATTATTATCATTCATTCCACGCCTACTGGGGTTTGGATGCAGTGCGAAATCTGACAATCGGGACGCCGGACGAAGTACCCAAAGCGGAGCGTGAGAGTGTTTACGCTCCGGCTAAAGAGAAACTGATTGCCGACTTTGTCGCGAACGAACCAAAAATTTGGCGCACATCGGGTGATCCAAAAACATGGGCTGAACAATGGGCTAACGAGATTCTCCCCGATCGCGCGGGGGGCACACACCCGCGTGCGATTTGAGCACGTCCGTCGAGAAGAAAAAGACGGCCGTGTTTTTGCCAAAGGCGAAGCACACGAAATCGGGACCGGTTACCTCGATTGGTCAACCGCCGTCGTCGGCGACGAGTTGCCCAAAGCCGGCTGGCGCCTGGCGGAACTACTCCAGAAAGTTTTGTAACCGCGTTCTATTTCAGATTATCCGGCAAACACGCGAAGCACCCAAAAAACGCAATAACCTTTGTTTTGGCGCCCTTTAGCGTATTTAGCGGTCGAGATCATGCGTCTAAGGTTGCGTCGCGCTCGCACACGATCTTCATTTGCTTCATGAAAACAAAACTGGCTGAGTCGTCATCAGACGCGATTCGTGGGGAAGTACGGCAGCGTTATGGCGCCAGCGCGCGTGGGGAATCTTCCTGTGCCGAGGATTGCTGCACTTCCACCAGCAGCGATGCCCTTGGTTACTCCGCCGAAGATGCCGCGTTTGTGCCTGAAGCCGCGAACCTCGGCCTGGGTTGTGGTAATCCGCTCGGCGTCGCCTCTCTGGAAAGAGGACAAACTGTCCTCGATCTGGGATCCGGCGCAGGATTTGATTGTTTCCTGGCCGCTCGCGCCGTCGGACCGATCGGGAAAGTAATTGGCGTCGACATGACTCCTGAAATGCTGACCAAAGCTCGCGAGAACGCGAAGAGGAATGGATTCGACAATGTCGAATTTCGCCAGGGCGAAATTGAAGCTCTTCCGGTGGCAGACGAAAGCATAGACGTAATCATCTCCAATTGTGTTATCAATCTTTCGCCACAAAAGGAACGCGTGTTTCGAGAAGCTTTCCGTGTTTTGAGAACGGGCGGCCGGCTGGCCGTGGCCGATATTGTCGCAACGGCACCATTACCTGAGGAAATAAAAGGAGATTGGGACGCTTATACCGGATGCATGGCCGGCGCATCCGAGATCGGTCACCTCGAAAAAATGCTGCGCAATGCTGGCTTCGATCGAATCAAAATCGCTCCCAAAGACGCGTCGCGGTCATTCATTCGGGAATGGTTGCCCGGCAAGCAGGTCGAGGAATATCTGGTTTCGGCAACAATCGAGGCAACAAAGCCGCTTCGTTCTAACGGTTGATCGACCAACCAAAAAAAACGCGCCGGTGATAGCCGGCGCGCTTCTGAATCCTGGATCCGAAAAAGAATCAGGTCTTTTTCGCCATCGCTTTGTCGCACTCAGATTTCAGCTGGGCGTATTGGTCCGCAGAAAGGATTGTCCTAGCTTTCTTCATGAAGGCGGCGCGACTCTCTTTAGTGCAACCCGCTTTCATGCACTCATTCTGCCAGGCCGCCAATTTCGAATTCTGATCGGCGGTCAGATTAAGACTCGCCAAATTCATGCAACTGGCCGTGTCATTAGAGGCTTGCGTGCCCTTGGCGCCACAACACGATTTCCCGCCGGCAAAGGACGAGCTTGCTGCCAATACTCCCGCTGCCAATAAAGCTAAAGTCGTTTTGATCATGCACCTAAGACAGCATGAATTAAGGAATGTTCAATTGGCCGTGGCAGCCATCCTGAGTCCGACAACGTTTCGCGCCGTCATCCCGAGTCGCGGAGGCGACGAGGGACCTCGCTTACGTGAATGGAAGATGCAAGATAGCTTGTGTAATCCACGCAGTTTGCGTGAGGTCCCTCGCTTGCGCTCGGGATGACGCGCATTGCAAAGGACATGATTTAACCTGTGTCACCCTTAGCTTAGTCACGGGATTCCGGTGGAAGTTATCCCTCGATCCCGCAGCTGCCGGACTCGGTATGACACTTTATCGCGCGCTAAACTCGATCGCGCCGTTTTTCGCTTCTGCCCGGATGGTTTGGCCTTCACCAAATTTCCCCTCGAGAATGTTCATGCTCAATGGATCGAGCAGGTAGCGCTGGATCGCGCGCTTTAACGGTCGCGCGCCGTAAACTGGATCATAGCCTGCGCGCGCAATCAGCGTTTCCGCCGAATCACTCAACTTCAACGTGATATTTTGCTGCGCCAGACGTTTCGTTAAACGGCTCAGCTGAATCTCAACAATTTTTTTCAGATCCTCTTCGGTCAAGCGATCGAAAATGATGATTTCGTCCACCCGATTCAGAAATTCCGGACGGAAATGCGCCCGCAAGGCATCCATGACTAATCGGCTGCGGCCTTCGCTCGATTCTTCCTCGGTAATGAATTGCGAGCCAATGTTCGACGTCATGATGATGACGGTATTCTTAAAATCCACCGTTCTCCCCTGCCCGTCCGTGATGCGTCCATCATCCAGCACCTGCAGCAAGACGTTGAAAACATCGTGGTGCGCTTTTTCGATTTCATCGAATAACACCACCGAATACGGTTTGCGCCGGACCGCTTCGGAAAGTTGCCCGCCTTCCTCGTAACCGACGTAACCTGGCGGTGCACCAATCAATCGCGCAACTGTGTGTTTCTCCATGTATTCGCTCATGTCGATGCGAATCATCGCGTTCTCGTCGTCGAACAAAAACTCCGCCAGCGCACGCGACAATTCAGTTTTTCCGACACCGGTGGGCCCGAGAAAAATAAACGAGCCGATCGGGCGATTCGGATCCTGCAATCCAGCGCGGGCGCGACGAACAGCGTTCGCGACTGCCTTGATCGCGGCGTCTTGTCCGACAACGCGCTGATGCAAATGTTCTTCGAGCCGCAGTAATTTTGCGCGCTCGCCTTCCTGCAAGCGTGAGACTGGAATTCCGGTCCAGCTAGAAACTACCTGGGCGATGTCTTCCTCGGTCACTTCTTCGCGCAGCAGGCGTCTCCGAGGAGCGCCGGCCGTCTGCCGGGCACTCTTCGCAGAAGTCTCCGGCGCGCTTTGCGCGCTCGCTTCCATTGCCGCTAACTTCTTTTCCAAATCGGGAATCCTTCCGTATTGAATTTCGCTCGCCTTCGCGAGTTCGCCGCGACGCTGGGCGCGCTCCAATTCCGTGCGCAATTGATCGAGCTGTTCTTTCAATTTCGCTTGCTCGGTAATTTGCGCTTTCTCTTTTTGCCACTCCGCTTTCAGCGCGTTGGATTTTTCTTTCAGCTCGGCCAATTCTTTTTCGAGCTTTTTCTGCCGCTCTTTGCTCGCGGGATCTTTTTCTTTCTTGAGCGCCTGGCGTTCCATCTCGTGCTGCATGATTTCGCGCTCGATCACGTCGATTTCCGTGGGCATGGAATCGAGTTCGATCTTTAGGCGCGAGGCCGCTTCGTCCACCAGATCGACCGCTTTATCGGGCAAAAATCGATCACTGATGTAGCGGTGCGAGAGGACAGCGGCGGCCACCACCGCGGCATCGGTGATGCGCACTCCGTGATGCACTTCATAGCGTTCTTTTAAGCCGCGCAAAATCGCGATCGTGTCTTCCACGCTCGGCTCATTCACCATCACCGGCTGGAACCGCCGCTCTAAGGCGGCGTCTTTCTCGATGTATTTGCGATATTCATCAAGCGTGGTCGCGCCGATGGTGCGGAGCTCGCCCCGGGCCAACATCGGTTTAAGCATGTTGGAAGCATCGACGGATCCTTCCGCCGCGCCGGCACCGACAATGGTGTGCAACTCATCTATAAACAGAATGATCTCGCCTTGCGAATCGGTCACTTCTTTAAGGAATGCTTTCAGTCGGTCTTCAAATTCGCCGCGAAATTTCGCTCCCGCCACCATCGCGCCGATGTCCATTGCAATGATTCGTTTGTTTTTTAACGACTCCGGGACATCACCAGAGATGATGCGTCGTGCCAGTCCTTCCACGATCGCAGTTTTGCCAACTCCCGGCTCGCCGATCAGTACCGGATTGTTTTTGGTCCGGCGCGAAAGCACCTGCATGACGCGGCGAATCTCGTTATCGCGCCCGATGACGGGATCGATTTTGCCACGCCGCGCCAGTTGTGTGAGATCGCGCCCATATTTCTCCAGCGTCTGATATTTTCCTTCCGGATTTTGATCGGTCACGCGTTGTGAACCGCGTACCTGCTGCAAACCTTGCATAATCTTGTCCCGAGTCGCGCCCAAATCCTTGAGCGCTTTCGCCGCCGGATTGTTTTCGCCGGCGAGGGCGAGCAGATAATGCTCGCCGCTCACGTATTCGTCCTTCAACTTCGACATCTCGCTTTCGGCGGAGTCGAGCGTGCGCCGCAGATCATTTGAAATGCGCAAGTCCGAAACCGCGCCGCTTACTTTCGGTCGGCGCGCCAGATCTGTCTCAAGTCGCGAACGCAGGGCGTCGGCTGAAACCCCAATTTTCTCCAACAACGGGCGCGTTATCCCCTCGCCTTGATCAAGCAGGGCGAGCAGAAAATGTTCGTTCCCAATTTCCGAGCTCTGCGATTTCGCGGCGAAATCCTGCGCGCTTTGCAGCGCTTCCTGCATTTTCTGCGTGTATCGATCGATGCGCATAGCTAACGGTATCCAAGGAGAGGCGTTTTCAAAAATTAGCCAAATGGAATCTCAGCTTTTCCACAAGGAATACGATTGGCCGATATCCTCCGCGTGTTCGAGAAGCCGATCGCGATGAGACTGGCCACGGAAAATTATAGACGAGCGGCCAGTTCCATTTCAAAGTGGCGGTCGCTTCACATGACGAAAGAAACGCAAAAAGCTCTGGCAATTATTATCGCATCCCTCGGGGTGCTGGTGGTCCTGTTGCTTTGGGCAAATCATCTCCGGCCGCATCCGTAACATTCTACGCCCGGAAACGAAGCGGCTAACCGATTGCCACTGCATCGCGCCGCAGGTATCTATCTTTGCCCATGAATTCCGACGCGCCTGCTTCTCGAGGAAAAATGCTTGCGCTATTGCGCCCCGGTTCGTTCCGCCGCTACATCATCGGGTCGGCTATTTCGGATACCGGCACCTGGATGCAAGTAATGGCGCAGGGCTGGGTCATGAGCACGCTTACGAACAAGGCGATCCTGCTCGGCATGGTCAATTTTGCTGCCGGAATTCCTACGCTCGCGCTCACCATGCTCGGGGGCTCAGTCGCGGACAAATACGACAAGCGAAAAATTTTAATCTGGACGCAATTTGCCCAAACCGCGCTCGCGCTCATTGTCGGAATACTCGTTTATACCGGCCGGATTCACGTCTGGCACGTAGTGGTGATCGCTGCATTTTTAGGAATCTGCATCGCGTTCGAAATGCCAGCGATTAACGCGCTCGTTCCCGAGCTGGTAAAACGCGACGAGATCGCAACTGCCATCGCCCTGGACCGTTCCGTTTTTCATGGCTCGCGTCTGGTCGGTCCTTCGCTGGCGGGTTTATTTGTGGCGTGGTGGGGCGCTGCCTCCGCCTTTTTTGCAAATGCCGGATCGTTTTTCGCTTTGGTGATTGCGTTGATTTCTTTGCCGCCGCGCGTTCTGGGAACGGCGGAAGAAGAAGAGCAACGCCGCAGCGGATTCAAAGAGGGGCTGCGCTATGTTCGAAATGATCGCACCATTCTTTGCATGATCGCGTTGATCGCACTAACGACTATTTTCGTTTTCCCATTTCTATCGGTGATGCTCCCGCTCTACGTCCGCAACATTCTCAAGCTCGGACCCGAGCGACTGGGATTGTTAATGGCAGTCTCTGGCACCGGTTCGCTCTTCGGCGCATTGGGATTGCTCAGCGTTGCCCGTGATCACCGGTTTCGCTTCATGACCAGCGCGGTTGTGCTCGTTGCGCTCGCGCTGTTGTGCATGTCCCAGTCGAACAGTTTCCTTCTCACCTCTGTCTCGATGGGAATTCTCGCGGTTGGCCTGTCAGCGAATTTTGGACTAGCCAATACTATCGTGCAAGAACGGGCGCCGGCACCGTTGCGCGGTCGAGTTTCTGCCGTCTTTGGTCTCAGTTTTTTTGGCTTGATGCCGATTGCCGGCCTGCTTACTACCGGTCTCTCCGATTTGATCGGCATGCGAACCGCGCTCGGAATTTCCGCCGTTCTTTTCGGAATATTCGCGGTGTTGATATTGAACGTCGCCGGTCGAACTGGGTGCGAGAAAACCGGCGCCGCCGTTCCCGAACCCGAAGCGCAACCCGCTGCTGTCGCGTGACAATCACGCGATGATTGCATTCTCCACCTGCTGGAATTCAGGTCGTCATACTTGCGGTGACGAGATGTTGCGCGAGATCCGGGCGCTTGGATTCAATCTGATCGAGCTCGGTCATGGCATTCGTATTTCGCTCATGCCTGGAATTCAAAAAATGTTCGATGCCGGCGAAGTGCGTTTCAGCAGCCTGCACAATTTCTGTCCGCTACCGGTGGAAGTAATGAGCGCGTCGCCGGATTGTTACGAATTTTCCGCCGCCGGAAAAAGCGAGCGCGATCGCGCCGTCAAACAGACCCTGCAAACACTGGATTTTGCGGAGCGCTTGAATGCACCTTTTGTCGTGCTGCATTGCGGTTCCATCTCGATGAACCCGATCACTGATGAGTTGATTGCCCTGGCGCAGAACGGCGCCCTCCTTTCGCGCAAATACGTCCGGAAAAAAATCGACGCGGTGCGAACGCGCGAACGCGCCGCCACTGCACAATTGGCGCGCGTCAAAGAGTGCCTCAAGCCAATCATCGAACGGGCAGCTGAAAAAAATGTTCGGCTTGGGATTGAGGGGCGTCGCGGGTATGAAGAAATTCCGTCGGAGCGCGAAATCCCGCAATTACTTGATGAAATCGCGGCGGCGCACGTCGGATACTGGCACGATATGGGTCATATCCAAATCAAGGAAAATCTTGGCTTCCTTGATCATGTCGAATGGCTTAGAACGATCGCTCCCCGTACGATTGGCTGTCATATGCAGGATGTGACGTGGCCAGGACAGGACCATCAACCGCCTTTTCTAGGTGACATGCGACTGGAGCCGCTTACGCGCATGTTGCCGCAGAATTGCCAGATTGTGTGGGAGCTCAGTCCGCGTTCATCGGCAGAAGAAATCATGCAATCCCGCGCGATTTGGAAAGAACGCATCGGCGAATGAAAAAGATCCTTCTCACCCTTTTTCAAATCGCCGTCACCGTGGGCATGCTCATTTGGGTATTTCACGACCCCAACCAGCGGGCCAAAATGGCCGAGGCACTGCGCACCGCCGACTATCGATGGGTTGGCGCGGGGATATTGTCCTACGGTTTGGTGGAAGTTTTTGCGGCCTTTCGCTGGCAAATTCTGCTGCGCGTGCAAAAAATCCGACTCAGTTTTCCGCGGGTCGCCGGATTGTTTCTTATCGGCATGTTTTACAATCAGTTTCTGCCAGGCGGCACCGGCGGCGATATTATTAAGAGCTATCTCCTGCTCAAGGAGACATCGGATAAAAAAGCGGGCGCGTTGCTCGCGGTGGTCTTCGACCGGCTCATCGGTTTGGTGGCACTCGTCGCCATTACTGTCACCCTCGTCAGTTTGCGCTTCGATATATTGTCCCAAAGTCCGGAGACGCGACGGTTGCTCTGGATTTTGTTGTTTCTCCTGGGCAGCTCGATCACGGCTCTCCTCACCAGCTTCATCATCAGCGGCTTTAATCTCTTTCATTGGTTACCCCACAGGTTTCCCGGGCGAGAAAAATTGATCGAGGTTTCGGCGGCTTACCATCTTTACGCGCGGCACTGGATCGCAACTTTCCTTGCCTTCGGGGCATCTCTTGGCGCGCATTTGGCGACGTTCACCACTTTTCTTTGCGTGGCCTACGCTTTCAATGTGCCCTCGGCGTTTCCGGAAGGCGTGAAAGTGATCGACTTCTTCGCTGTGCTGCCGATCGAGCGAACGATCACGGCATTGCCGATTAGCTTCGCCGGGTTGGGTCTGCGCGAACAAATCTTGCAGGTCATGCTGCACAATGTTTGTCATGCCTCCGTCGCCGTTTCAAAACTCATCGGCACGATGGGTTTTCTCATCATTTTTTTCTGCTGCGTGCCTGGCGGGATCGTTTACTTCTTCTACAAGCCGAGCGGCGAGATCCGTCACGTGCGCATGCGTGAAATGGAAACAGAAGTAGCAACGCTTGAGCATGAAATCGGTCGTTCGGAATAAAAACGTGGAACGGGCCCCAGCGCCCCGGCTTTACCCGTCGCGGCGCCGAGGCCGGCCCAAGATCCAACTTCCATTCGTCGCCGTTACCTTTGCCATGACGGTTGATGGCAAAGTGACAACGAAAAACTACGCCTCTGTCGATTTCACCTCGCGCGAAGACAAAGCGGATCTCATTAGACAACGCGCGCTCGGTGATGCCGTTCTTGTCGGTCATGGCACCATCGAAAACGACAACGTGCGGCTGGGGATTCCGCGGGAAGACTTACGCAAGGAGCGAATCGCACGCGGACAACCGCCCTATCCGATCCGGGTGATTGTTTCGAATAAAGGTCGGATCAATCCCAGGTTGAAGATTTTCCAAACTGATTTTGCGCCCATCATTATTTTCTCGACCACTCGAATGCCGCTCAAAACGCGGGAACAGTTGCAAGAAAAGGCGACGCTTTATCTGAGTCAGGCCCGCCGGGTTGATCTGCGCTGGATGCTCCAGGAACTGCGTCACGATTACAAAGTAAAATACGTTGCCTGCGAAGGCGGCCCTGCGCTGTTTCGCTCGTTGCTCGAGCAGGGATTGGTCGATCAACTAAATCTAACAATCGCGCCATTTCTTTTTGGTGGAAAAAATGCACCGACACTTACTGGCGTGAGCTTTGATTTTCTGCCGCACAGCGTTCGCTGTTCGTTGAAGAAAATGAAAGTCCTCGGTGACGAATGTTTTTTGACATATCGAATCGCCCGTCATCCCGAGCGCAATCGCCTGCCGCGCCGTAGCTTTGTGCGAAGGCCGGGAGGGATCCCGGCGCGAAAGCTTTAAGGTAACTTCATTGGAATCGTTCGACTGCGCGCGACTCGGGGAGTGCTTCGGGGTTTTAAACTTCAGGTATGCCAGAACCAGGAACACAGACCTCAGGTCTGTGCGCCACACAGGTCGATGACCTGTGTTCCGGCGCTCCGGATGACCCCGGACTTTCCGTCCGCTGGAACGATTGCTAGATTGGCCAATGCGTTTGCGCGTACTGGTTTCGGTTAGCGCGATCTGCATCCTTTCTCCGATTGCCGTTCTCGCGGAAGCGGTCGTGGAAGGTCATGTGGAATTGCCGAAATCGCATTCCGCACCGGTGATGGCCAAACGCTATGAGATCGTCACGATCGGCGGCGTGCTCTCGCCCCAGCCGCCGCTTGCCGTGGTCTACCTCGATGGCTCCTTTCCCAAATCTACTGCGCCCGCAACGAAGGAGATCGCACAAAAAGATCTGGCATTTCTTCCCTCACTTCTGCCCGTGCAGGTCGGCACCAGGGTAGAATTTCCAAACCTCGACGATACTTACCACAGTATTTTTTCTTATTCGCCGGCCAAGCGGTTCGATGTAGGTCGCTATCGGCCAGAGGAACGGCCGATTCCATCGGAGGTTTTCGATACGCCGGGATTGGTAACACTTCGCTGCGATATTCACGAACACATGCGCGGCCTTATTCTGGTTCTAAATACTCCGTACTTTGTCGTGACCAATCCTGACGGACGATTTCGATTGAGTGGGCTCCCTTCGGGGCACTACGCGCTCAAGGCGTGGATCAACAGCAAGACGACGCGCGAACAACCCGTGGAACTCAAGGCGGACACGGTGTTGCATGTTGATTTTCCGTGAACTCTCCAGCTGAGGCAAACAAGCGCGGTGTCGTAAGGTTCCGGACGAAGCTTGTTGCTGCCATGATGCTGGTGGTTTTGGCCCTGACAGCTTTGGGACTCTATTTTACCCAACGTAAGGTGGCGGCGACGGCAGAGCGTGATTTACAGGAAAATTTTCAAGCCAAGCTCGTTTCCCTGCACAAAATCCAGGAGTTGCGTCACACCGCTCTCACCGAGCGGTGCGGCGAGTTGGTCTTCAAGCCACGAATTCACGCCGCGCTTGAGGACAACGCGCTTGATCTATTGTATCCCAGCGCCAAGGACGAACTCCGGGATTTGATGGAAGGGCCGGAGCCATCGCAAGCGGAAGCGGCAGGCTCCCTTCACGCCAGGTTCTACCGTTTTTTGGATGCTACGGGCGCGATTCTCTCGCCTCCAAATCCGCAGGATGTAGGCGAACTAGGCGCGAAAGTGAAAGCGCAGTTGGCCTTGAAGAAACTACCCGAGACGCAACAAATCGGTTACGTCTCGGAAACTGCCGACGCCAGCGATGAAGCGGTCGATGAGGTAATGGTGGTGCCGATTTTCTCGACTGAAACCGGCGACGTTATTTCCGCGCTCGTTGTCGGATTCAAGCCCTTCGAGGTTATCAGCAAAAGCGCTGGCCCGGGGTTAAAGAGCGGAATTTGGATGAATGGGCGGCTACATTTACCCTCGGTTCCGGAATCCGCGCAATCAGCACTCGGGAAAGAAATAGCTAACGCGGTCACTAAGTCAGATCGTGTGGAAAACAACTTTAGCGTTACGATAAATGGAACGCCGCAGCTTTTGTTCTACAAGCTTCTCAATCCAGAATCGATTTTTCCGCCGGCCTACGAAGTCTGCGTTTATCCGCTGACTGAGTCGGTCGCACAACAGCGTCGGCTGCGCTGGCAAATTGGCGGTGCCGGCGCGCTGCTTTTACTCGGTGGTTTTGTGGTCAGCCAACTGGTCGCCGCCCGCCTCTCTGTTCCAGTAGAGAAGCTGGCGCTGGATTTTGAGGAAGATCACATGCAACGAAAACGTGCCGAAGCGGCCCTCGCCTCTACCAGCGAAGAATTGGAAAGATCGGCCCGGTATTCCGCCGACGCCTCGCATCAATTGAAGAGCCCGGTGTCCGTTTTGCGCGCGGGTCTCGACAGTTTGCTGGCCCGCGAAGATTTCAAACCCGAGGTCTATCATGAGCTCTCGGCTTTGCTTCACCAAACCTACCGATTGACCGGCGTAATCGACGACCTCCTGCTTCTCTCGCGTGTGGACGCCGGCCATCTTCAGATTGAAGCCGAGCGAGTAAATCTCGGTAAGCTGATTGAAGAATGGTTAGATGATCTCAGCGCGCTGCCCGACTCAGCAGATATGAAGATCGAGAAGGAGCTTCCAGCCGAAATATATGTTGCTGGCGAAAAGCGCTACACTTCGCTTATCGTACAAAATCTTTTAGAGAACGCGCGCAAGTACAATCGCCCGGGAGGCTGCATCCGAGTTGCGGCCCGGAGAGAGACCGCCGAGGTGATGCTGACTGTCGGTAACACTGGGCGGCCAATTGCGCAGACTGCACAACAACACATTTTCGAGCGGTTCCATCGTGGGGCGCCGGTTTCAGAAATTTCCGGTCATGGGCTCGGCTTGAATTTGGCGCGTGAACTCGCGCGACTGCATGGCGGCGATTTAAAACTGCTTCGATCGGATAATGATTGGACGGAATTTGAGGTGCGCTTTCGCGTGGCTCATCCGTCGTTCAATCGCGCCGCGGAAGTAGCATGAAGCTACTTCGAGGACTAGCCTTTCTTGTCGCCTGCACCGCATACGCGACTGAGCCTGATGATTTTTTAGACCGACTTGATACCGCTCTTACCATCGCCTCCTTTCACGACAATCTTCGTCTACGATTGAGTGGCACGATTGACCTTGAAGCGTATCACCTCCAGCAGCCGGCGCCGGGGCTCATCGACAGTAAGATCGATAATCTGTTTAACCCACGACTGACCCTGTTTCTCGACGCCCAAATTGGGTCGCACATTTATTTTTTCACGCAAGCGCGATTAGATCGTGGATTCGATCCAAGTGATCACGGCGCTCAGGTTCGGCTCGACGAATACGCACTCCGGGTCACGCCATGGGACGACGGCCGTTTCACATTGCAAGTGGGAAAGTTCGCTACCGTCGTCGGCAATTTTGTCCCGCGACATTTGTCATGGGACAATCCCTTTATCAACGCGCCGTTAGTTTACGAAAACATCACAGCCATCAGCGACAAATCCGCACCTGCTTCACCGCAGGATTTCGTCCGAAGCTTTGAGGCGGACGCGAAGTATGAATTCAATCCCGTGATCTGGGGACCAAGTTATGCCAGCGGCATTTCTGTCTCCGGGCGACTTGGCCGATTCGATTACGCCGCGGAAATGAAAAATGCATCGCTCTCTTCGCGGCCGGAATCCTGGAATGTGACCGAAACTGATTTTGATCATCCAAGCTTCAATGGGCGGCTTGGCTTCCGACCAAATCAAATGTGGAATTTTGGCGTGTCAG
>Ga0209056_10000796_pt1 | contig 34867 bp, 24 predicted proteins | sample GraSoiAngelo_114_FD_185876 | JGI IMG/M metagenome (GOLD analysis project Ga0209056, IMG submission 185876) | Grasslands soil microbial communities from the Angelo Coastal Reserve, California, USA - 14_0903_13_40cm (SPAdes) (version 2) | ecosystem: Environmental > Terrestrial > Soil > Grasslands... | reverse complement strand
GGCGGTTGCCGGCCCACTGCAACGCTATGACTTCGCGGCGGAAATTCGGGGGGTTGAGCGGAACGTCGCTCACATCCCCGCGCTGCTGCCGTCGCTAGGCAGCGCCATCGGGGCGATCCTCGACGGTGCGCAAGAGCTGCACGAGCGGCTACCCCAGGAGCCAGCAACCTTCACCCATCGCGATTTCAAGTGCGAGCACCTGTTGGTCGCTGCCGCGGGACTCACGCTCATCGACTTCGACCGCTGTGCCTTGGCCGATCCGGCATTCGACGTCGGGAAGTTCCTCGCCGATCTCGAGTGGTGGTTCACCGCCCACGACCACGACGGACTGGAGCAGGCGCAAGAGGAATTCATGGCCGGGTACGCCACCGGCGCGCCGGAGGAGCGCCTGATCCGCGCTCGTCTGTACGAGGCAGTCGAGTTGGTCCAAATGACCGTGCTTCGTGCGCGCCTGTTCGAGCAGCACGCGGCGAGCAGCACCGAACGGCTGATTGGCCGCGCTCAGGCCGTGATGCGCAATCTCCAGCGTACCCTGGGGTGGCCTCGGCCGGTGGTCAATCGCGCGCGGCCCGTCGCCTTGAACCTCGCCGCTGCGTTGTCGGAGCGCGCCGAGCTGGAAGTCATCCAGTGGCTGCTGCGCTCTCCGGCGCCGCGCAGGGCATTGCGGGCTCAGCTGCAAGGGCTGTTATCCGCTCCGGCCAGACTGGGGCCGTGCCGCCTCACGCGCGCGAGATTCAAGCCCGGCCACCGGCTCACGGCCTACTACGACGTGCTCGTCCGCATGGGGGGGATCGAGGGGGGTTGCGCTCGCCCTATCGCAGTCACCTGGGGATCGAATGGAAACGCAGCACGGCATCAGGGGGGGGAGGATCTCGCCAGGATCCACGCCGAGGCAGTTAGTCGCGGTGTGGCGGCCCCGTTCCGGGAGCTGACGACGGATCTATCTGAGTGGAGCATGCGTATTCAGGTCTCGCCCCTGGACGCGCGGTTTCCCCAGCTCGTGCGCGCGTCGGATCCACGTCACGTGCGCGAGATGCTCGCGGCCGCCTACGCGGCGGACGCTGGAGCACCAGATCAGCCGCGGCCCAGCGGGTACACGGTCACCGCTGTCAGGTACCACCCCGGCCAGCGCCACGTACTGCGCTATGCCCCCATGGACGCCGCCAAGGGAGGGGGAGGGACGGTGTTTGCCAAGCTTTCCACCGGCGAGGAGGGAGCCCGCGCCTTCCATGCGGCGCGGGCCGCGGCAGACTGGCTCGCAAAGCACGGAGAGGGCGTGTCTGCCGTGCGGCCACTTGCGTATATGGCCGAGGACGGGGTCGTGCTGTACCCGGGCCTGCGCGGCGCGCCGCTCTCCAACCACCTGCGGTGCCCGAGCCAGGGCGTCATGCGGTGCTTGGAGCGCGTCGGAGCAGCTCTCCGCGTCTTGCATCACGTGCCACAGGCGCTCGCCGGCCCGCTTCCACGCCATGTCTTCGCCGCAGAGGTCAGCGAGATAGCCCGGGAGGCAAGCGACCACATCCCCGCGCTGCTGCCGTCGCTAGGTGCGGCGATCGGCGCGCTCCTCCACCGCGCACAAGACCTGCACGAGCAGCTACCGGGGGAGACACCAACCTTCACGCACGGGGACTTCAAATCCGAACACGTGTGGGTCGCTCCTGGCGAGCCAATGCTGATCGATTTCGACGCCGCGTGCTTGGCCGACCCGGCATACGACCTCGGGAAGTTCCTCGCGGACCTGCAGTTGTGGTACGCCACGTACGACCAGCCGGGATTGGAGGAGACGCAGGAAAGGTTTCTGTTGGGGTACGCCCACGGCACGCCCGAGGGGCGTCTGCTCCGCGCCCGTCTGTACGAGGCGGTGGAGTTGGTCAAGATTGCTCGTCGCGTGCCGCTGTTCGACCACGACTGGGCGTCTCTCACCGAGCGGGCGATCCGCCGCGCGCAGGCCGTCATGAGTGATCTTGAGCGTACGCTCGGTTTGCCCGCGACGCATGAGGCATATGGCACGTAGGACATCGAGTCGATTCCGGCAGATCGCTTGGGCTCACCTCCATCGGGTGAAGAGGAGTCTGCTCCTGGGTGCGCTGTGCACACTCGGCGTCAGCGCCGCGGGGCTGCTCAAGCCTTGGCCGCTGAAGATCATCCTCGATCACGTCTTGGGTGGTGCACCGCTGCCGCCGTCGCTGGGTTTTCTGCAGGGGATGCTAGCGCAGCGCAGGGTGACGCTCCTCGTGGCCGCGTCGGCCAGCATCGTCGTGATCGCGCTGAGTCAAGCGCTGTTCGGCTCGTTACAGACCTTCATCAGCTCGGCGGTGGGGTACCGGGTGGTCTACGCCGTGCGGCGGGAGGTGTTCACCCATCTGCAGCAACTGTCGTTGTCCTTCCACAACCGCGCGAGGTCAGGCGACCTGTTGAGCAGGATCGTCGCGGATACCAACGATCTGAGGAACATCTTTTCGGACGACATTCTGGAGTTCTGCTCGCACATGTTGATGGTCATCGGGATGTTCGTCATCCTGTTCGTCATCGATTGGAGGATGGGTCTGATTGCCGCGTCCACTCTGCCGTTCCTGGGCTACAGCCTGTTTCATCTCTTCGCTAAGACCAGGGCCTCGTCCAAGGCGCAGAAGAAGCATGAAGGGCAAGTGGCCTCCCGCATGAGCGAGGTGCTCACGGCGATCCCTTTGGTGCAAGCCTATGCCCGTGAGAAACACGAAGCGGCGCAATTCGACGCGGTGACGGCCAAGACGCTGCAGGAGGGCATCCGCATCGCCCGGCTCAAGGCTGCTGCCAAGCGGTCCTCCGAGATCATCACGGAGATGGGAATGGCTGCGGCCCTGCTGTTCGGTGCGCTGCAGGTCCTCCACGGCACCATGACGGTCGGCGAGCTCGTCGTGGTCGTGGCCTACATGGGCAACATCTACAAGCCGATGCAAGGCCTGGCCAAGGTCTCGAGCGACTTCTCCAAGGCCATGGGCAGCGCGGACCGGCTCGGCGAGGTGCTGGACATCGAGCCGGACATTCAGGACCGGCCCGATGCCATCGAAGCCCGTGGCCTCAAAGGCGAGATCGTGTTCCAGGACGTGTCCTTCGACTACGGGGACGGCAAGGAAGTCTTGAGGGGCGTGTCCTTCGCCGTGTCACCGGGCCAACGGCTGGCGCTGGTCGGGACGTCGGGAGCGGGCAAGTCGACGATCGTCAGTCTGATGCTCCGGCTTTACGAGCCGCAGCAGGGGACCATCCTCATCGATGGGGTGGACATTCGGGAGTATCGACGTGAGTCCTTGCGTCGCCAGATCGGGCTCGTACTGCAGAAGTCGATTCTGTTCGGCGCGACCATCCGGGAGAACATCGCCTACGGCAGACCCGAAGCGAGCCTGGAGCAGATCGTGGCCGCGGCCGAGGTGGCGAAGGCCGACGAGTTCATTCGCGAACTGGACGATGGGTACGACGCGGTCATCGGTGAGCGCGGCGCGACCCTCTCGGGCGGGCAGCAGCAGCGCGTCGCCATCGCGCGCGCGCTCATCCGCGATGCCCCGATCCTGATCCTGGACGAGCCGATGACGGGCCTCGACGTGGAGAGTGAAGCGAAGGTGCGCGAGGCGCTGGATCGTCTGATGGCCGGCAAGACCTGCATCATGATTACGCACGACCTGCCGTCCATCGCGGATGCAGACCTGGTGCTGCTGCTGGAGGAGGGGCGGATCCTCGGTCGCGGCACGCATGCCGAGCTGTTGGCCTCGAGCGGCCGGTACCGCCAGCTATACACGCTTAGTCTCGAACAGCCGTCCGCGCTGACAGGGTGACCGCCGCGGTCGACTAACGCAGGCGGCGCCGGGCTGCTTCGCGCACCTCGGGGTTGGGATGCGTTTGGGCGATGTTGCTGAGCGCGCCCAGCCCGGCGCCGTGCTTAATCTTCGCCAGGCTCTTCACCGCCTCCTCCTGCACCTCCTCCTCCGGATCTGTCCGCGCGATCGTGGCGAGCAGCGGCACGACCTCCGCTCCGGCGAATGCCTTCCTGAGCTCCTTGACGGCTTTCCGGCGCACGCTGGCGTTGGGGTGGGTGCGGGCGACGTTGACGAGCGCGGCGCCACCCCCGGCGCCAGCGAGCTCACCCAGCGCATCGACCGCCTCGCGCTGCACGTGCTGATCGTGGTCGTCCCGCGCGATCGCGATCAGCGGCGCCAGCGCCCGCGGGTCGCGCGTGTCGCCGAGGCGTTCCACGGCCTCCTCCCGCGCCGCGGGGTTCTCGAGCGTCTGGGCGAGGGCAATGAGTGTATCGGTGGCGGCCGCCGCGTTGGCGCCGACGAGCGCAGCGCCGCCGCCGAGGCCGAGCAGCAGTGTCGCGGCGACGACACCGGCCATCCAGCGCGGGACCGCTTCGACCTGCGTCGGCGCCACCAACCGCCGGACCCGGCCGAGCAGCGTGCCGCCCTGCGTTCCCGCCGCCGCGAGAGCGAGCGCTGGCGTCTCGACCCGAAGGCTCTCCATCCTGAGCAGGGCCGTCGCGTAGAGGTGGGCGTCGTCGCACACGGCCACGGCCAGGTCGTCGCAGCAATGCTCGCGCTCCTCGCGCATGCGTCGCGACACCCACCACACCGCCGGGTGGTAGAACAGTAGAGTCTCGATCACCGACTGCACGAGGTTCACCAGGTAGTCGTAGCGCCGCACGTGCGCCAGCTCGTGCGCAAGCAGCACGTCGAGCTGCTGCGGGGTCAGCCCCGTCAACGCGCTTGCCGGGAGGAGGATCACCGGACGGAGCCAGCCGACGACGGCGGGGACCTGCACGGCCGCTGACTCGAGGACGCGCACGGGCCGCGAGACGCGGAGGCGCGTCGCCAGGCGCGCGAGCGCCTGCCGGCAGGCCTCCGACACGGGGTGCGTGGTCGTCCTCCCCAGGCGCCGGGCCGCCAGCCAGCCGGACGCGAGCCGCAGCGACAGCACCAGCACTCCGCCGAGCCACACCAGCACGATCCAGGGCAGCGTGGGCTCGATGGTGGTGTGGACGCGCGCCGCCACGACTGCAGCCGCGGGCGATTCCGGGCCAAGCAACCAAGGTGCGGGGTCTTGCAACCGCAGCCCCGTCGCCAGCGGGAGCGCGAGCATTACCAGCAGCGTCACGGCGGCGAGCCCGTAACGCATCCGCGCCGCCCCAGCCGGGACGAGCGCGAGTAGGGAAGCGAGCGTCGCCGCCGCGAGCGCTTCCTGCCACAGCGAGTGGAGCAGGGCCCAGCCCAGCGCCTCTGTCACGCTCATGGGCGTCCTCCTTAGCATCTCACTACGACCTTGTTCGTACGTACACCGACTCTGGCCGCGCGTTTCAAGCCCGGGGGGAACGCGGTCGGCGCGAGGCGAGGCGTACGGGGGCGCTACAGGCAGGGTGCGAAGAAGCTGCTACGACTTCGGCGCCGCTGGCTTGGCGGCGTAGATGAACTCGTAATAGTCGCGCATCGTCAGATCCGTCGCCGCCTCCTCGTCCACGATCACGATCGCGTCCCGGTGCAGCTGCAGCGCGCTGGCCGTCACCAGACTGGTCACCGGCCCCTCGACCGCTCGCGCGACCGCTTTGGCCTTGGGCTTTCCGGTCGCCACCAGCAGCAGCTTGCGGGCATCGAGGATCGTGCCGACACCCATGGTGATGGCGTACACCGGCACATCCTCCCTGCGGTCGAAGAACCGCGCGTTGTCATCGATGGTCTGTTTGGACAGGGTCTTGAGCCGTGTGCGCGAGCTCAGCGAGCTCGTCGGCTCGTTGAAGGCGATGTGCCCATCGGTGCCGATGCCGAGGATCTGCAGATCGATCCCGCCGCATTCCGTGATCCGCTTCTCGTACCATTCGCAAAAAGCCGGATAGTTGCTGGTCGTGCCTGACGGGATGTTGATGTTGTGCGGCGGGATGTTGACGTGCCGAAAGAAGTGCTCGTGCATGAAGTAGTGATAGCTCTGCGGATGGTTCACGGGCAGGCCGACGTACTCGTCGAGGTTGAACGTCGTCACGCGCGAGAAGTCGAGCTGCTCCTTCTGATGCAGCCGCACGAGCTCCTGATACAATCCCAGAGGGGTGGACCCCGTCGCCATGCCGAGCACGGCACTCGGCTTGGTATTGAGCAGTTCCGCGACGACCTGCGCCGCGACTTTGCTCATCTGCGCGTAGTCTCGCTGAACGATGACTTCCACGGGGCCTCACCCCTGGGGGAATGAGGGTTCGGACTACATCCCGCGGCGCTGCGCCGTGGGTGGCAGCACACCGTTCAGCCGCAGGTAATTCGCTTCCTGGCTGTAGTGATCCGCCCAGTCTCCCACGGTGATCATGATCGCGGCCGCGCGCGATGGGTTCATGCCGAACATCGGGGTCGGCTCGCTCAGCTTCGAGTCGTCCAGTTTCGCGAACGCCGACTCGCAGAATGCGAACGTCTCTTTGAGCCTGGCGATGAGCTGCTCCTTAGTGGCCGTGGTGTCCACCGCCGCGCGCTGCGGCGCCGCCACTCCCGCGACCTTACTGCAGAGGACGTCGTTGCCTTCGTTCGCGAGGTGAACCTGAATCGCGGCGAAGCTCATCTGCGCCGGCGTGGGCCGGTAGTTGTACTTATCCGCCGGCATCGCCTCAGCGGCGGCGATCAGGTTGCGCGCAAATCGCTGCTCCATCTGGCGCAGCGCGTCGGCGACCGGGCTCGTGGATGGGGCGGGTGCGGTGGTTGCTGCCGCGGTCGACCCTTGTGCGGCGAGTGTCTGAGGCAGAGCGGCGATCGCGATCATCAGAAAACAGGCTCGGGGCTGCATCTTCAGCTCCAGTGAGAGGAGGCGTGGATTTTGTCCCGATTACGGTCTTACCGCCAGACCGACGCCTTCTTGGCCCACGTGCTGGTCTGAAACCGCGTCGTGAACGCCTGGGCCGTCGCCTTCAGCGACTTGGGATCCCCCGTCGCCTTGTACGCAGCGACGCCCGCCCAGTAGAGTGCCTCCGCCGCGGCATCGGTCTGCGGCAGCTGCTCCACGATCTCGCGAAACCCGCGCTCCGCTTCCGCCCACTGCTGTTGTTGAAACGCCATGCGCGCACGGCCCAGCATCAGCTGCGCGAGTAAGTCATCGGCGGGCAGAAAGCCTTCGATGCGATGCTGCTCGACTCCCTCGGGATCGAGCAGGAGGATCGTCGGGGTCCACGGCGCCTGGTAGCGTTCGCCATATCGCTTGAACGCCGCCGCATCGTCTTTCACATGCACGCGGGCGGGAAGAAAATTCGCGTTGACGAAGCGCACGATGCGCTCATCCGGCCACACCTCGGCATCCAGCCGAGCACAGCCGCTTCACATCGGCGCGGCGCTGAAGTCGAGCAGCACGGGCTGCTGTTGCGCCTTGGCGTCCTTGAGGACCTGATCCACATCGTGGCGGAAATTGATTTCCATGAGAGCCTCGCTGCTTCAAGGTGCTACGCTGAACCTGAACACCGTACGCGAGCGATACGTCGCGCCGGAACGCAGGATCGTGGACGGGAAGTTCGCGTGATTGGGCGAGTCGGGAAAATGTTGTGTCTCGAGACACAGCCCGGAGCGGTAGGCGTACACGCGCCCGCCCTTTCCTTTAATAGTGCCGTCGAGGAAGTTGCCTGAGTAGAACTGCACCCCCGGTTCGGTCGTGCTGATGTCGAGCGTGCGACCGCTCTCCGGCTCCAACACGCGCGCGGCGTGGACGAGGCCGGATCCGCCGGGCCGATCGAGCACCCAGTTGTGATCGTATCCCCGGCCAAACCGTAACTGCTCGTTGTCCTGGCCGATCCGGTCGCCGATCCGCGTCGCAGTTCGAAAATCGAGCGGCGTTCCCGCCACGGGCGCGATCTCGCCCGTGGGAATTACGGCCGAGTCGACTGGCGTGAATGCCGACGCGTCGAGCGTCAACACGTGATCGAGGATGGTGCCGCCTGTCGTGCCGTGCAGGTTCCAATACGTGTGCTGTGACAGATTCAGCGGCGTAGCCTTGTCGGTCGTGGCCTCATAGTCCACGACGAGCTCATCGCGCGGCGTGAGGGTGTAGGTCAGGCGCGTGATGAGCGTGCCCGGGAAACCCTCTTCACCGTCCTTGCTTATGTAGCGCAGCGTGACTCCGACGCCGCTATCGGTCTGGAACGGCTCGCCGGTCCACAGGACCTTGTCGAATCCGCGGACGCCCCCATGCAGCGAGTTCTCTCCGATGTTCTTGGCGAGGTGGTACGTCGTGCCGTCGAGGGTGAACTGCGCATTCCGGATGCGATTGGCGTACCGGCCGACGATCGCGCCGAAGTAGGGCACGTTCTTGAGGTACCCCGCGAGACTGTCGAAGCCGAGCACGATGTCGTCGAGCTGACCGGATCGGTCGGGGGTGCGGATGGTGGTGATGATGCCGCCGTACGTGATCACACGGACTTCGATGCCGTGCGCATTCGTGAGCGTGAACTGCTCCACGGCGCGCCCATCGGGCAATCGACCAAATGGCGAGCGCGCTTTCATCGTGTCACGTAGCACAAAGAGCACCGACGGATCGATCGGGTAACGCCCGAACCGTGCGCCATAGATCGCGAGGCCTCCGGATAGCGCCGCATCCACCTCCAATCTGACGATCATCGCTCCACTGCGCGCTGCTTCGCGGATCGCTGCGGCGGGAATCGGCACCCGCAACAGCTCCCCGTACGATCCCGCTTCATAGAGATGGCCATCATGCGGCTGCGCGTGCCAGCTGAGGATGCCGCGCGAGTCGGCGGGGTCATCGGGCAGGTCCCGGCGGCCCGCGACTTGGCCGTTGACGCGCACTGTCACCGCGCTGCGAAAGGGCGTCGCACCGGTCATCGGATAGCTGTTCGGGTTGCGACTGGGGTCGTGGAAGCCGCCGCCGCGCATGTAGTCACCATTGTCCGCGGCTGTCGAATCGCGATCCTTGCCGTTTAGCCGCTTGGCGGACGCTTCGACGAGAAATGTCGCGCTCGCGACGTCGTTCGCGTCGAGACCGGCAGGCCAGGGAATCTGATACTCGAAGAATCCGCTGCCCGCCCCATTCAGTTTGCGATCGCCGAGTACGGTCCACTGCTTGAGAGTCCAATGGCCATCGCGCGCCGCGGTGGCGGGCACACGGGCGACGCGCACGTTGCGGCCGTCGGCCAGCGTCGCCACCGCCGGCGCATCGCCCTCGACGACGAAGGTCGTGAAGTTGCGGTGCAGCACAGAGTCCTTCGCGTCCACGAGACGCGTCGCCAGCACCAGCGTGGCCGGGGGGGGCTCGTTCGGCATCGTGATGGCGAGTGGCGCTAACGCTTGCGACATCCAGGGTCGGTAAGGGATGCGGATCACCGACGAATCCCACACGCGCCGCTCGCCCAGCGCGTTCCACCCAAACAGCTCGGCGCGCAGCGTGAGCGAGTCGCCGAATTCCGTACTGCCGCTCAGGAACGACGCGTAGAGCGGCACATGGACGTGTTCGCCGGGACGCACCGTTCGGCTGAGCTCCGGATCGCCCACGGCGATATAGAGCGGAGCGTGCAGGTCGTGTAGCGACATCCCGGGCACGATGTCGCCGAACCCCGTCTCCTTCCAGGAGCGGTCGTAGCGCCAGTAGCCATTCCACTCGTTGATCACGTCGTGGTGCTCGGTGTACAACCAGCCGCAGACCTTGGGGTGACGGCGAAATGCGTTGACGGCGCGGTGGTAGTCCCAGCTCCAGTCCACGTCGCCGGTGCTGCCTTCGTAGCCCCACACGTTGCCGAATTCCGAATTGCACATCGGCTGCTGCGCCTGCCGCCACGGCGATCGAAAGTTCCAGGTCGAGCCCGGGAACGTGCTGTCGCTGAGCTGCTGGTCGTGCGCTTCCCAACGCCAGCCTGGCGCGTACTCGTGCCAGGTGTTGAGATCGGTCTCGGTGTGGCCGCTGCCGCAACACACCGAGTTGTCTTCGACCAGTCGTGTGGGATCGAGCGACTTGGCCATACGGTAATCCTGCGCAACGCGACGCTCGGTCTCGGGCAAATAGCGATCGTGTCCGTCGACCTTCGTTTCGAGCCCCCACGTCTCGTTGAACAGCACCCAGGAGAACACGGACGGATGGTTGTAGTCGCGCTCGATCATGCCGCGCAGCGCGATGTCGTGCTCGCGGAACGCCGCGGAGTCGGGCGGACCCCACCAGTTCGGCACGTCGGCCATGATCAGTACGCCCAGTCGATCGGCCCAGTACAGTTTGCGCGGTGCTTCGATCTTGACATGCTCCCTCAGGCCGTTCAGCCCAATCTGGCGCGCCCGGAGGATCTCATCGCGCAACACGCTGTCCGATGGAAACGTGTAGTAGCCCTGCGGATGGTACGCCTGATCGAGCGCGAGCTGGAGATAGACAGGCGTGCCGTTGAGTGCGACGTAGCGGTACGTCGTACCTGGCAGGTTCACGACGCCGATCGTCCGCATGCCGAAATAGGTCTGGACGCGATCCTCAGCTAGTCCGCTGCCGCTCACGCTCACGACCACGTCGTGCAGGAAGGGATCGTCGAGCGACCAGCGGCGCGCCTGTGGTAGCGGGACGTCGAGATGCGCGTTCCTCACGCCGCGGGCGATTTGGTGCGTCACTACTGGCCCGCCGGCGCGATTTGTGAACGCGAGGCGCAGGGTAAGCACGCGTGAGGCGGGGTCGAGGAGTCGTACGTCCACGCCCACCCCAGCGAGGTCGGCATGCGGAGTGAAGTGCACGAATTCCAGGGGATCGCTGCCGCGCGCCTCGAGGTACACGGTCTGCCACATTCCCCGCGCTTTGCCGTAGCCCTGCTTTCCCTCGAGCTTGAAGGGGTGGGGTGTGTCGTCCACGCGGACCACGAGCCGCCGGCGTTCGCCGGGATGCGCCGGTGTCAGCTCGAAGGAGAACGGGGTGTAACCGCCCTGGTGCTCGCCCAGCTTGTGGCCATCGAGCCACGCCGTGGTGCGCCAGTCCGAGGCCCCGAACACGAGAAACACGCGACGGCCGCGCCACGCGTTCGGCACCGTGATGTCGCGGGCGTACCAACCGATGTCTGCGCTGTCAGGGACACCGGAGAGCGGTGATCCCCAGGAGAACGGCACGAGGATGTCGCGTCCCGCGGGAATGCCACGACTTGGCCAGCCGCCCTGTTCGCCGCTGTCGTGCGGATCGAATCCGAATTGCCAGCGCCCGTCGAGGTTGAGCCATTGGGCGCGCTGGAAGTCGGGGCGGGGGTGTTCGGGAAGGGGAGTTCCCACGCCCTGGACGAGCGCCAGGACCACGCTGAGGCACGCCGAGCCAAAACCCATTGCTCTAGACTAGCATGAAAACAACAACGGCGCCCTCGTAGGAGAGCGCCGTGTCTGTACTGCGTACCGCAGTGGTTACGAGAGCTTGACGACGTTCTGCGCCGCCGGGCCCTTCTGGCCCTGGACGACTTCGAACTCGACGCGCTCGCCTTCGGCGAGAGACTTGAAGCCCTGCGCCTGGATTGCGGTGTGATGCACGAAGCAGTCCTTCTCGCCGTTCTCGGGCGTGATGAAACCGAACCCCTTCGCGTCGTTGAACCACTTCACGGTACCGGTGATACGTGCCATCTGATGAAACTCCTGTGCTAAAAGCTGTTCCCGGCGTCGCGCGTCGTCACCTTGCGGTGCGCCGCGACCTGTGATTCCGGCGCCGGTGAGCGAGGCCAAAAGACAAAAGACCTGAGACGCTGTCCCAGGTCCTCTCTCGGTCTGGCTTGTTCGCTCGGCACAACTATCTCCAGTTGGACCGGAAAAGTCAAGCGGCGACTTGGGACGCCTCTAAACCCTCCACCCGTGCTGCCGCGCGACGTCGCGTAGCCTCCTCCAGTACGCCCGCCCACCGAGATTCGGTGCGGCGGCCGTCACAATATCCGTCGGGGAGATGGGACAGAACTTGCCGATGACGTGAGGGGTCGTGTAGACGGGGCCTGGTGTGGGATCCGGCTGCGTGAAGTCCAACTCATCGGCCAGGTTGTTCGCCGTTGCGTCGCGTACGGTGAGCGGGTCCAAGCCCCAACGCCACTCGATCATGCGGAGCACGGAGGTGTGGTCGTACACCACGTGCGACGTCTGCCCGCGCCGCGCGAATGGTGAGATCAGCAGCGTGGGCGTGCGAAAGCCGAGCCGGCCGTCCGCGTTCCCGGCCGCGAGGTCGGCCGGCGGAATCGGCGCCACAGGCGGTGCGACGTGGTCGAAGAATCCGCCCCACTCATCGAAGTTGATAACGAGCACTGTGCGGCTCCATGCGGGGCTGTGTGTCACAGCCGCATAGATGCGGTTCATCATCGCTTCGCCCGCGCGGACATCAGAATGAGGATGGTCGTCCGCCCCCGTCCCGGTCAGCTCCTGGAGGAAACTTCCATCGACGAACGCGACGTGCGGCAGCGTCCCTGCTGCGCAGTCAAGGAAGAAAGCGCCGATCGGACGGCTGATCGGCAGGTACTTAGGGCCCCACAAACCTAGGAACGGGACATCCGTGAAGTAGTAGCGACCGTCCAGTCCCCGCGCGGCGAGGCGATCCCAGATCGTGGGGAGCTGCGACACTTGCGGGGTGTTTGCGATCCGATCCGTCTGGCCCGCGTGTTGGTAAATGCGATTGGGGAACGTCGGTCCGAGGATGGCGCAGAAGTACCGGTCGAAGGACGTCCAGTCGGAGACCGCGCGGCCGAGGAACGCCAGATCCTCCTGGCGGTAGTAACCGATCGAAAACACGTCATTGACGCGCAGCCACCCGTCACACGCTCCGCCGTCGTATTCCACGCGTCCGCCGGCATAGGAGTGATCGGGATCTTTATAGCCACAGCCCTGGAAGTCGGGCGCGAGTGGGAACGTCGAGTGCGGGACGGCGGCGGCATCGAGGTAGGTCAGCCCCGCCTGCCGACCGTCTGCATTGGGCAGCCAGCCGAGGAAGTGGTCGAACGAGCGGTTCTCCATCATGAAAACGACCACATGGTCGATCCCCGACGAGGCGGGATCGGGTAATGCGGCCAGTGAGGATGTGATGCGCGGCGAATCAGGGCCGGTGGGCCGGCAGCCAAGCGCGATGGCGCCGGCGGCGCTCGCAGCGTTCGTCAAAAACGTGCGGCGGTCCATGATCTCTCGCGGATACCCCCGGGGGCCCGCGGGGGTCCGGTCGACGACCCAGCTAGGGAGGAAAGGCGAAACTATCCGCGGACGGTAAGCCGTCAAGCGCCGGCGTGTTCCATTCGAGCACCGGTCTCCGGTTCGAGCGGCGCGAACTTTCTCCGCTCGGCCCGGTGCGCCCGCCAATCAGCCGCCGTCTTGATCACCACCAGCATCACCAGGCCGGGCAGCGGCGAGCCGAGCAGCATGACGATCCACCCGCCGAATAGCACGGTCAAATGCAGCACGATGACGCGACCCGCGGTTGTGCGAGCAGCAGCTTGGCCACGTTGAAGCCGCCGACGACCACGTTCTCGAGCCAATAGAGCAGCACCAGGGGGAACACTGTCCAGCCGAGGAACAGCACGCCCACCAGGGGGAGCGCGTTTGCGATGACGAGGGCAACCAGGGATGGCGTCACGGAGAAACAATATGGGAGAAACCCCTCGGAGAACCTCCACGGTGGATGCGGTAGCGCCGCAGGCTCCCGTCCATTTAGAATTCGGGTGGCGCAGTGGTTCGCGCCCCACGCCGGGAGCGGTCCATCATCTGCGATGGACCGAGGCGTTTCCCAAACGGCCCCCCGGCGGTGGTACTTCCACCAATGGGAGCGTCGTATGTCGTCCGAAGCCTCGCTCGCAGCGGAAGTCCGCGCACTCAAGATCGAGCGCCGTGCAGCAATCCTGGCGCACAACTATCAGCGCCCCGAAATCCAGGACGTGGCGGACGTCGTCGCCGACTCACTCAAGATGGCGCGCCGCGCCACCGAGCTCGACGCGCCCGTCCTCGTCGTCTGCGGGGTGCACTTCATGGCCGAGACGGCCGCGATCGCGAATCCCGACAAGCGCGTCCTGATTCCCGATCTGGACGCGGGCTGCTCGCTCGCCGACACCATCCGACCCGAAGACGTGCGAGCCTGGCGGGCCGATCACCCCGACGGACTCGTGGTCGCGTACGTGAACTGCAGCGCGGCCGTGAAAGCTGAAGCAGACTACTGCTGCACATCCGGCAACGCCGTGGCGGTGGTGCAGTCGCTGCCACCGAGCGTTCCTGTACTGTTCGTCCCCGACTTCTACCTGGGCAACCATGTGCGGCGCGTTACGGGACGCGCGCTGGACGTGTGGATGGGTGAGTGCCACGTCCACGCGGCACTCGGCCCGGGAGACGTCGCGGCGAAGCGTCGCGCGTACCCCGACGCGGAGTTCCTGGTCCATCCCGAGTGCGGCTGCGTCACCGGCCAGATGTACTACGCCGCCGCGGACGGCGACGTCGCCGCTGGCCGCACACGCATCGTCTCCACTGAGCAAATGATGGAGCGCGCCCGGACCTCACCCGCCCGGCGCTTCGTCGTGGCGACGGAGACCGGGGTGCTGCACCGCCTGCGCCGCGAGAACCCCGACAAGGAGTTCCACGCCCTCGCGGAGTCGGCCGAGTGCCGCTTCATGAAGATGATCACGCTCGAAAAACTGCGTGATTCGCTGCGCGACCTTAAGCACGTCGTCACCGTGCCTCCGGTCGTTGCCGGTCGAGCCCGGCGCGCGATCGACCGGATGCTCGCCATTGGCTGAGCCGCTGGGCTGCGAAGAGGTCCGTCGCGCCCTGGCGGAAGATGCCGCCGCGGACGACGTCACGACCCGCCTGCTCGGCGCCGGCGCGCGGCGGCCGGCGTGCGCGCAGTTCGTTGCCGAGGGGCGCTTCGTCCTGGCGGGGCTTCCCCTGGTCTCCCGCGTATTCTGTGAGCTCGACCACGAGACGCGCGTCGAGGCGCTGCACAGGGAAGGGGAGTGGGTGGACCAGGGTACGGTCCTCGCACGGGTGCGCGCGACTGCTGGGACGCTGCTCGCCGGCGAACGCGTCGCGCTCAACTTTCTACAACGACTCTCAGGCGTTGCGACGTTGACGCGTCGAGCGGTAGACGCGGTGGCGGGGACCGGTGCTCGCATCACGCATACGCGCAAGACCACACCGGGGCTGAGGGCGCTCGAGCGCTACGCGGTCACTGTGGGGGGTGGCGTCGAGAATCGCGCCTCGCTCGCGGATGCCGTGCTCTGGAAAGACAATCACTGGGCACTGCTTGGCACAGGAGACCTTGGCGCTGCGCTGGCGTCGGCGCCTTCCGGTGCGTCCATCGTCGTCGAGGTGGAAAATGCGGAGCAGCTCGAACGCGCGCTCGGCGCGGGCGTCCGCCACATTCTCGTCGACAACCAGCCCGCAGATCGCGTGGCGGCGTGGCTGCGGCGCGCCGGCCCTGGAGTCACGGTGCAGGCGTCGGGCGGCATCACCCCCGAGCGGGCGCGGGCCTACGCGGAGGCCGGGGCGCAGCTGATCGCGATCGGCGCCCTCACGCACTCAGCGCCGGCCGCACCGATTCGCTGCGATATCGCCGCTATCCAATAACCGGTTCCCGAGACTCCTCTCGGAGCCCCGGGAGCCCCGGGGTCTCGTCACCACGCGACTGCGTAATTCGAGAGAGCCTCAACCAGCCAAGCGATCAGCGACATCGAGCGTCACCCCCTTTCTGAGTGGAAGCGTCAGTTGACGGGGCCGAGGGCCGCCCTAACGTCGCCGCACGCCCGGCCGTAGCTTAGACGAACAGCAACGTGGCCATCCAACCTCAGCAAGATCTCAACACGTTGTTCGGGAGAGGCTTAGAGTTGTTTCAGCTCAAGGTTTTCGGATCCCCCCAGCTCGTGCGTGGCGGCCAATCGCCCGTCCAATTCCGTACCAAAAAACATCTGGCCGTTCTGCTCTACCTGCATTTCGAGGGACGCACGCAGTCGATCCCGCGGGATCGGCTGGTCGATCTGCTATGGCCCGAAGTTCCGCCCGAGAAAGGACGGCATTCGTTGTCGCAGGCCCTGCTCGCCATTCGCTCTTGCCTGGGCACCGGCGCGGTGACCGGCCGAGAGCACGACGTGCGGCTACTTGCGGAGCTGCCGTCGGACCTGTCCGCCGTGCGCCACGGTCAAGTAGCAACGGTGCATGTAGCAGAACCGCTGCAGGGGCTCGACGATTGTGCCGGGACGGAATTCGCCCACTGGGTGGACGGCGCGCGGGTCCGCCTCAGGGCCCAGGCGCGAGATGCTCTTCGAGCTGCACTCCAAGAGGCGCGGTCCAGTGGCAACCTGTCGGAGACGCATCGTCTCGCGACGGCGCTGGGCGACGTCGACCCGCTTTGCCCCGACGCGGTCTCCGCACTCGCCGAGCGGGCGCTGCTCGACGGGGATACGGTGGCCGCGGTGGGGCTGCTCAAGGATCACGTCCGGCGCGCCCAGGCTGAGCTCGGAACCAATCCGAACCCCGAGATCGCTCGGCTGCTGGGGCGGTTGGAGCGTGGCGAGCGACCCATCGTTCCGGCTCAGACGTCTCCACTCCCGGAGCGACTCACCCGGCCGCACCGCTTCGTTGGCCGAGAGGTGGAGCTGGGGCAACTCGAAGCGACGTGGAATCGCGTTGCTACGGACGGCTACCAGATGTGTCTGGTCACCGGCGCACCGGGCGTCGGGAAGACCTCGCTGATCCGCCGGTTCGCCACGTCACTCGAGGCACGCGCGTGGCCGGTGTTCGTGGTGTCGTGTCAGGAAATCGGCCAAGGCATTCCCTACGCCACGGTCTCGGAACTCATCACCGGCTTGGGACGGGATCCGGCGGCCGGTGGCACCGAGCCGCTCTGGCTGGCGGAGGCCAGCCGCGTGTGTCCGGGCCTAAGGACGATTTATCCCGGCATCCCGCAGGCGCCCGATGCGCCCACCGAGTCGATTCGCTTGCGGGTGGCCGAGGCCGTCGTCCGGATGATGGAAGCTGTGGCGGACAACGGCCCCGTGCTCCTGGCGTTCGACGATCTGCAGTTTGTCGATCCAGCGAGCAGGGACGTGTTGTTCCTCATCACGCGGCGGCTGGAACGGATGCGCACGCTCATCCTGGCCGGAGCTCGTGCGGGCGAGGCCGAGCTGGGACACGAGGAGGCCGGGCGGGGCGGAGGCGGACTGGTTTGGCAGGAGACCGTTCGGCTACAGCCCCTCGATCGACTCCAGGCCGAGACCTTGATCGGTGATCTCGCGGTTGCTGACGAGGACGTGAGCGCAGAGATCCGAGAGACCATCGTGCGCCTGGCGCAAGGAAATCCCTATCACATTGAGATGCTGTTGGCGGACTGGCGGAGGCATCAGGCGAAATCGCTGGTTGCGGCCGAGAGCTCGGGGGACGCGAGCGTGATCTCGTGGACACCTCCGGAAGACTTGCGCACCGCCTTCGCCCGACAATACGGCGGTCTCTCGACCGACGTGCAGCACGTCCTTCAGGTGCTCGCGGTCGCGGGCAGGACCATGGCACCCGCTGAACTGGCGAGTTTGTTGGGGCTCCAAGACGGCGCGGTCGAGCGGGCGGCGGTCGAGATGCTGGAGCGGGCGGTCGGTCGAGTGGAGGAAGGGCGGCTGTCGTTCAAGAACGAGTTGTACCGGGCATATGTGTACTACGCGATGGGGGAGGATCGGCGCAAGTATCACCACGCGCAGCTCGCCCAGCTGCTCGCGGCATCCCACGACCGGGACCACCTCCAGCCCATGCTCGAGTTGGTGCACCATTTCAGCTCCGCAGGCATGCAGCATCAAGCTATGGACACCGCGCTTCATGCAGCCGAGCTCGCGATTGCGCGAGGCGCTCCGCGCGAAGCCGAACACGTGCTCACACGCTTGTTCCGGGCGTACGCGGTGGCTCCTGGTTCCAGACTCCGCTTACTCCTCGCGCACTCCCTGGTCGCGGCGGGTCAGTACCAGCGAGGTTTGGACGCCTTGGCCGACTGGCGGCCCGAGGAGGCATCTTCGACCGATCTGGCGCTGGCGGCGTTACTGCGTGCCGAGGCGCTGCAACACGCGCGTCTGGGCGGCGACGAGAGCATCATCGCGGCGGCGCAGGAGGCGATTGTACTCGCCGAGCGCGCTCACGCAGCATCGTTCCTGGTCCGAGCGAACTACATCCGATTCGAAGTCAGTTTGGATGCCGGTGACCTCGACGCGCGGGCGGAAGCCGAATCGCTGGCAGCCAGAATCGCCGCGTCGGGTGCCACGCGCGAGTCTGTCGCGCTCGCCAACCTCACGCTTGGGACCGGCGCACTCTCGCGCGGCGAGCTCGTTCAGAGCGTGGAACGACTCACCACGGCCGTCCCCGTTTTGGAATCGCTCGCGCTGCTTGTGGAGTTGCGCCTGGCCTTGAACACTCTGGGGATTTGCTACAAGGGCTTGGGGAGATTCGGGGACGCGACACGAACCTTTAGTAAAGCCGTGACAGTTGCCGAACGCTGCGGCCATCCGGGCGCGATCTGCCACAGCCGCATGGCTCTCGCAAACTTGTACCATGACCTCGCCTGCTTCGATTCGTCGGTCAGATGCCTCCGCGCGGCTCTGGCTCCGCTCGAAGCGCTGGGTTCGCCCCGCGCATCGGTCGAGGCGTACTCCAGCATCGCCAGATTGGCCGTAGCGTTGGGCAGCGGGTCGGAAGCGGAAACGGCAGCGGAGCGCTGCGAGGAAGGTGCGCGGCGCTCGGGACTATGGCGGCACGCGGTTACTGCCCTTATGACCAGGGCGGAGGTGTACCTCTGCAAGCGCCAGCCGGAGTTGGCATGGCCGCTGGTGAAGGAAGCCGCGGTCATTACCGGGGATCGTCCACAGCTCCTTCCGGATGCGGGACTTTACGAAAGGCAGCAGCGTCAATTCTACTGGGCGACACGGGGCTACGAAGCCATGAAGTCGCTCGACCGGCCGGTTCCCACCGCCCTGTTCGATTCATTGGTAGACGCGCTCGAGGTCAGGCTGTTCGATGAGGCAGTGGCGCTCATCGCCGCGGACGAAATTGAGGGCCGAGGTCCTGCGCTGGAGGAAGCGGTTACCACGGGCCTGCTAGGGCCGCTCGCCCGACTGCTTGCGGTTGGCGTTCACCATCCGGGGTTGCCTCAACGTCTGCCCGGCGAATCTGCCGCCCAACTCATTGCGCGCGCTTTTCCACACCCCGAGCGTACCATCGTCCCGCGCTCGGTCGGGCTGCTCGCGACCGCGGACGAACTGTCGGACTCCCTTTCCGACTGATGTTCACCCCCGCCTCGCTAGCCTTCCTTCGCGGTCTTGCCCGCAACAACAACAAGCCGTGGTTCGAGGCCCACCGCGAGAGTTACGAGAACGACGTGCGCGCACCGATGCGCGCGTTGATCGAGGAGGTGGACGTCCGGCTCGCGCGCCTCGCCCCGGAGATCACGGGCGACCTCAAGCACTCGATGTTCCGCATCAACCGGGACATCCGGTTCTCAAAGGACAAGTCGCCGTACAAGACGCACGCGGCATGCTGGTTTCGTCACCGCGACGCCAGCCATCGCGTCGGCGGTGACGCCGAGGAGGGCAGTGCCGGGCTCTACTTCCACCTCCAGCCCCGCGAGTCGTTCGTCGGCGCGGGGATCTGGATGCCGCCGCGCCCAGCGCTGGACAAAATTCGCGACGCCATAGCGGAGGACACCGCTCGGTTCGCCAGCGTTGTAGGGAACCCGCGGACGCGGAGGCGATTCGGGATGCTCGACGACGGCGCGATGCTCAAGCGCATGCCACGGGGATTCGCCGACGATCATCCGGCGGCGCAATGGCTCCGCTATCAGTCTTTCACGATCGGTCGTTCACTCAGCGACAAGCAAGTGCTCGGTCCGCGGCTGCCCGCCCTGCTCGAAGCCGACTTCAAGTTGATGATGCCCCTCGTGCGCTGGCTGAACCGGGCCCTGGGGCTCCGAGTAGCGGCGGCGCGATAACAGCCGTCATTCGGCCCTGTCTCGCTGCAAATCTCTGATTCGCTCCACCGCCGCTGGGTTCTCGAGCGCTGAGAGATCGCCGAGATCCGACTGGCCGAGATATGCACCGCGAATCACGCGCCTCAGGACCTTCGCGTTGCGCGTCTTCGGGAGATCGGCAACGAACCGCACACCTGCAGGACGCAACGGCCTTCCCAGAGTCGCCGCGACTTGGTCCATGATTTCCCGGGCGAGCACATCGGTGCCCAGATGGCCCGGCCGTAGCACGACGAACAGCACAATCGCCTCGCCCTTGACCTCGTGCGGCACGCCGATCGCCGCCGCCTCGAGCACCGCGGCATGCGCCGTCGCCGCGGATTCCACTTCCGCGGGACCCACCCGCTTGCCGGCCACCTTGAGGGTGTCGTCGCTGCGGCCCTCGATGTACCAGAAGCCGTCGTCGTCGATGCGCGCCCAGTCACCGTGCACCCAGACATCCGGGAAGCGGCTCCAGTAGGTCGCCAGGTACTTCTCCGGATCGCGCCAGAACCCCCTCGTCATGCCGGGCCACGGCTTGCGAATGACGAGTTCGCCGAGGGCACCGCGCAGCGAGCCGCCCCCCCCCGCGTCCGCGACGTCGGCGGCGATCCCGGGCACGGGGCAGGCGAACGCGGTCGGCTTGAGCGGCGTCCACGTCGAGCAGCCGAGGATACCGCCGGAGCACTCGGTGCCGCCCGAGTAATTGATGAGGGGGACGCGTTTCTCACCCGCGACGCCGAAGTACCACCACCACGGCTCGGGATTCCAGGGCTCGCCGGTCGAGCCGAGGACGAACAGCGACGAGCGATCGTGGTTGCGCACTGGGGCTTCTCCGGCGCGCATCAGGCCGCGGATCGCGGTCGGGGAAATGCCGAGGTGCGTCACACGATGTCGCTCCACGATCGACCACACTCGACTCGCGTCTGGAAAGTCGGGCGCGCCGTCATAGAGCAGGATCGTGGCGCCATTGATGAGCCCGCCGGCGATCAGCCACGGACCCATCATCCAGCCGATATCGGTGAACCACCACAGGAGATCGCCGGACTGGAGGTCGAAGACGTGGGCGAGATCCTGGGCGGCCTTCACCGGGAACCCGCCGTGCACGTGCACCGCGCCCTTCGGCCGTCCTGTCGTGCCCGAGGTGTAGATGAGCATGTAAGGATCTTCTGGCGACGTGTCGGCGATTGACTCATCGGTGCCGCGCGCCATCATGTCGTCCCACCACACGTCTCGCTCGCGCCGCCGCACCTCACGACCGAGTCGCCCCACGACGACCACGGTGCGGACGCTCGGCGCGCCGTCCACGGCCGCGTCCGCCGTTTCCTTCATCTGTATTACTTGCCCGCGCCGCAGGAACCCATCCGCCGTGATCAACACGCTCGCATCGCAGTCGCGCAGCCGGCCGGCGATCGCTTCGCTTGCGTAGCCTGAGAAAATGGGCGTGTAGATCGCGCCAATCGCGGCCACGGCCAGCGTGGCGATGGCGCATTCGGGCGTGAGCGGCAAGAAGATGCCCACCCGGTCGCCGGCGCGGACGCCGAGTGCGCGGAGGCCGGCGGCGCAGCGCCGCACCGCTGCGGCCAGCTCGCCGTAGGTGAGCTGGCGCGTCGCACCTTCTTCCCCCTCGAAGATGATCGCCGTCTGCGACGGGTCGTGGCGCAGCGCCGATGCGACGAAGTTCATGCGACCGCCGAGCCACCATGTGGTCCATGGGATGCCGCGGGAGCTATCGAGCACGCGGTCGTAGGGCTCTTTCCAGACCAATCCGAGGTCACGGTCGACGGCGCGCCAGAAGCCGTCGAGATCTTCGATGGACCAACGATGGAGCGACGCAAAATCCTGGTGACCGTGAGACTCAGCGAAGCGGCGCAGGCGGCTGCGTTCGAGATAGGGGCTGGTTGGAACCCAGGCGAGTGAAGGCATGGACAGATGAAAATAGTCAGGGGGTATGAGTAGGGGGCGCAGCATGCTGCGTCCCTACCATGGTTTAAACGAACGCCCAGCCATTGCCATCCTATAGCCATGAACGCACTCGCCCTCATTCTCGTCCTCTTCGCGCCTGCCCATCCGGCGCTGAAGCCAGCTATCCAATACACCCTCCGCGTCGACAGCACCGATCTGTCCGGTTGGACGATCGAGCTGCGGTTCCAGAACAAGAGCGGGACGTTCCGGCTCGCCATGGCCGCGCATCCCGAATACGACGACCGCTACTGGCGCTACGTGCGCAACGTCGCGGTCGAACCGAGTGGCACCGTCACCCGACTTGATAGCGCGGTGTGGCAGTTCTCCGCGCCTGAGGGCTGGGTGACCGTACGCTATCGAGTCGCGCTGCCTCCGCTTGAGCCGGGGCTGCGGGCTTCGTGGCGGCCATTTCTCACTGCGACCGGCGGCCTGGTCGGTGGCCCGCACGCCTTCATGTATTTGCTCGGCGCGGAGAATATGCCCCAAGCTGTGATCCTCTCGTTGCCCTCGAGCTGGGAGGTGGCGACCGGGCTCAGGAACGCCGTGCCACGCGCGCCAAACGAGGTGAAGACCGGTACTCCCCGCGTGTGGGGGTTGATCGCGCCTGACGCTGCGGCGCTGATCGACTCGCCAATTCTCGTCGGCCGGCTGCGGCAATGGAGCTTCCTCGAGGCCGGCGTCCCGCACCACGTGGTCTACTGGCCGCTGCCGAACGCCACGCCGTTCGACACCGTCGCATTCATCGCAGGGATTCAGCGAGTCGTACACCAGTCATTCGTGCTGTTCGGCCGGGCGCCGTATCGCGAGTACACGTTCATGTTCGAAGATGGCGCCTACGGCGGCGGCCTCGAGCATCGCAATTCCGTCACCCTCGGCGCGCAAAGCGTGGAGCTGGCGCGCGACCCCAACTCGGGTGTCCAGGAAACAGCGCACGAATTCTTCCACACGTGGAACCTGATGGCGATCCGCCCGCTCGAGTATCACGACATCGATTACCGGACGCAGCCGCCCGTGTCGAGCCTCTGGTTCAGCGAAGGCTTGACGATGTTCTACGCCGATCTGTTGCTGCGGCGGGCCGGGATTCCGCTGCGCGACTCGACGCGCGCCGCGCACCTCGAGCGCTTGATCGGGACCTACCTCTTTAATCCCGCGTACGTGCGATTCTCGGCCGAGTCGATCAGCAGGGTGGCGTACAACGTTCAGCCGGGTGAGCTGGGCGACTACAGCGCGAGCACGCACTTGCAAGGTGAGCTCATCGGGACGATGCTCGATCTCACCATTCGTGACGCCACACACGGACAGCGATCGATGGACGACGTGATGCGGCTGCTATTTGATCGTTCCTCGCCCCCTGACCCCCTCTCCCGGCGGGAGAGGGGGTACGTTGGGAAGGGGATCGACGGTCGAATCGTCGAGCAAGCCGTGGAGAGCGTGTGCGGCTGCGACGTGACGCCATTCTTTGATGCCCACGTGCGCCACGCCGCCGTCATCGATTTCGACCGGTACCTCGGCCTCATCGGCTTGAAGACGCATGTGAGCTGGGGACCCGCGCTGTCCAACGGCGTGCCGGACGGTGATCTCCGCATGTATGGCTTTGAGCCGGCCGCTCCTGACAGCGGACTGCGGCTGGTCGTCACGAACCCGGCGAGTATCTGGGGGAGGGCAGGACTCCACAGCCGTGACCGGCTCGTGTCCATCGACGGCACGCCCGTCGCGACGTGGTCGGATTTCCGCGCTCGGATGCAGCGCTTGCGCCTCGGCGATACCGTGCGCGTTCAGGTCCGGCGGCCGTCGGGTCCGTTCGAGGCGACGGTGATTGTCGCGGGATTCGAGCGGCCAACGGTGCGAATCGAGCAGTTACTAAATGCGACACTCGCGCAGCGACGGCTGGCGGCTACATTTTGATGGTCCTCATCGACTACCGGAGCGCCTGGTGTTCGCAGACCTCAGTATTTGGCACATCCTCATTCTCGTCGTCGTCGTGACGCTGCTGTTTGGAAGCAAGCGCATTCCGGAGATCGGGGCGTCGATCGGCAAGGGGATTCAGTCGTTCAAGCGCGGCTTGCAGGATGCCGGCTCCATTGAGGAGCCCCCGCCCCCGCCCTCGCCCACACCGCCATCGTCGCAAACACGATCGATGCCGGATGGGGGCGCGCCGAAACGCCTGAGCGAGTAGCGCTGCCGAAGTAGCACGTCGTGCGCGGACGGTGCATAATCCGCGCATGCGAACTTCCATCGTCGTCCTCAGCGTTCTCGCGCTCCTCCCCGCACGCGCGACTGCACAAACTCCTGACCTAAGCGCCGCGCTGCGCTGGCGCACGATCGGGCCCTTCCGCGCCGGCCGCGCCCGCGCTCTGGCGGCTGCGCCGGGCCGTCCGACGGTGTTCTACATCGGATTCGACAACGGCGGCCTCTGGCGCTCCAACGATTACGGGTCCAACTGGGAGCCCCTGTTCGATCGGGAAGCGACCGGCTCGATCGGCGCCATCGCCGTCGCGCCGTCCAGTGCCAACGTCATCTACGTCGGCACCGGCGCCGGCATCATCCGCCCCGACCTCGCCACCGGCAACGGGATGTATCGCTCCAACGACACCGGCCGCACATGGACGCCGCTCGGTCTCGCCGAGACACAGATGATTGCGTATGTGGACGTGGATCCCGCCAACCCGGACCGCCTGTTCGTCGCGGCACTCGGCCACCCCTACGGGCCCAACGCCGAGCGCGGGATTTATCGCTCGACGGACGGCGGCCGCACGTTCGAGAAGGTGCTCTACAAGGACGAGTACACGAGCGCCAACGAAGTGCGAATCGACCCGAGCAATCCCAACACCGTGTACGCGGCGCTGTGGCAACAGCAGTCGACGTTTTACGAGTACGCCGCCTTCGGGCCGGATTCGACGTGGCCCGGTGGGGGCGGGGGCGGGATCTACAAGTCGATCGACGGCGGCACGACGTGGGCGCAGCTCACGAATGGTCTGCCTCCCGTGCTGGAAGCGAACATCGCCATCGCGCCGTCCAATCCGCAAGTGATCTATGCGATGATCGCATCCGTGAATCCCGCGGGCGGCTCGGGACCGGTCAGTTTCTATAAGTCGAGCGACGGCGGCGCGCACTGGACGCTGCGCACGCGCATCCCCGGATCATCCGCGGCGCTCGGCGATACCACGAACGCCACCGCCGATCCACGGCCGCTGGGCCGCATCGGCGGCGGCGATCTGCCGCCCATCACCGTCGATTCAAAAAACGAAAACGTGATCTACAGCGCGTCGATCGTGATGTGGCGTACGGAGGACGGCGGCACCAGCTGGTCCGCGGTACGCGGATCGCCCGGTGGCGACGATTATCAGCGCATCTGGATCCATCCCAACGATCCGGACCTGATCCTCGCTGTTTCCGACCAAGGCGCCGTGATCTCGTCGAACCGCGGTGCCTCGTGGAGCAACTGGTACACGCAGCCCACGGCGGCCGTCTATCACGTGACCGCGGACAACGCCTTTCCCTATCGCGTGTGCAGCGGCCAGCAGGACTCGGGCTCGCTGTGCGTCGCCAGCCGTTCGGATGACGGAGAGATCACCTTCCACGACTGGCATCCGGCCAACATTCAGGAATACGGCATCGCGGCACCCGATCCGCGCGATCCCGAAATCGTGTTCGGCAGCGCGCGCCGCGGCGTGTCGCGCTACGACCGGCGCAGCGGCCAGACAGCGCAGGTGGGGCCCGACTCCGCGGCGCGGGGCGACAAGTTCGGCCGCAACGTGCGCACGATGCCGCTCATCTGGGCGCCGGGGAATCCGAACGTCTTGTACTACACATCGAACGTGGTGTGGAAGTCGAGCGATCACGCCCATACGTGGACCCGGATCAGTCCCGACCTCGCACGCCAAACCTGGCCGGTCCCCGCGAGTGCCGGCCGCTACGCAAGCGGTGTGACGCCGACGCCGCGCGGCGCGATCACCGCGCTGTCGCCATCGCCGCGGAGCGGCGGGGTGCTGTGGGCCGGCACGGACGACGGCAACATTCAGGTCACGATCAACGGTGGGACCACCTGGACGAACGTGACCCCGGCGGCCATCAAGCCCTGGACGCGCATCTTCAACATCGACGCCGGCCACTTCGACACGCAGACTGCGTATGCCGCCGCGAACACGCTGCGGATCGACGACATGCATCCCCATTTCTGGCGTACGCACGACGGCGGCCGGACCTGGACCGAGATCAATGCCGGCATCGCGCCAAACGCCGTCGCCAATTCGATCCGCGAGGATCCGCGCGTGCCGGGACTCCTCTATGCCGCGACCGACGCGCAGGTCTGGGTGTCGTTGGACGACGGCGCGAATTGGCAATCGCTGCGGCTCAACATGCCGGCAATCTCGGTGCGCGATATCCAGGTCAAAGATGACAGCACGTGCCTCTGCGCCGACCTGATCGCTGGGACGCACGGCCGCGGCTTCTGGATCCTCGACGACCTGACGCCGTTGCGGCACCTGGCCAGGTCAGGGCGTGACGTCTCCCTTGTCAAACCTGTGACCGCAGTTCGCGTGCGCTTCGGCACCAACGAGCCCACGCCCTGGCCGCCCGAGTTGCAGGCAGGGGAAAATCCTCCGGCGGGGGCCATTCTCGACTATTTCCTTGCGACGGACGCGGCGAGTCCGGTGACGCTGGAAATCCTCGAAGCTTCGGGGCGAGTGGTGCGCTCGTACTCGAGCGATGATCCGGTCCTCGATCCGGATCCGGCGCTGGACCCAACGTCGTACGACCGTGTGTGCCACAAGAATCCTGCGGCCGCCGATTGCGGGTTGCCGCTGTACTGGCCGGCGCCCCAACAGCGGCTGTCGTCTCGCGCGGGACTGCATCGCTTCACCTGGGACATGCGATATCAACCGATCGGTGACAATCCGCGGACGGGTGAGGTCGAGGCCACGGGCGCGGTGCCGCATCGCAGCGAGCACTCGCCGGCCGCACCGTGGGCGCCTCCCGGGCGGTACACCGTCCGTCTCAGGGTCAATGGCACGTCGTACACGCAGCCACTCACCCTGCGTTTGGACCCCCGCGTGAAGACGTCCGCGTCGGGGCTGCAACAGCTCGCGGCGCTCTCGCGCGAGATGTACAACCTGGCCGCGGCAACAAACGCGGCGTATCGCGACGCTCGCGCGCTGGTGGATTCAGTTCCGGCAACGATACGGGCACAAGTCGAGTCACTGGCACCGGCGCCGAAGCCGCGACCACGGGGTTTTGGAGGCGGGCCGCGCCCCGGAGCGCCCTCGCCACAACCGACGCTCGAGAGCGCGAGCAGTGCGGCGCTCGCCGCGGCGATGGCGATGCAGGATGCCGACGTGACGCCCACCGCGGCGCAGGTCGCCGCGTGTCAACGAGCACGCACTCAGGCTCGTCTTGTGCTGGCGCGCTGGGCGCGTCTGAAAGCTCAACGGCGTTGACTAGGCCGCACGCCACCGGCGTGCCACCTCGAGCCCCGAGATACACGCGGAAAGCCAGAGCATTCCGGCGCCGTAGCCGCCCACCACGTCGCTGAAGTAGTGCGCGCCGAGGTAGAGCCGGCTCAAGCCTATGGACAGGACCAGGATCGTGGCGGCACCCATGATCGCGAGTCGAGCCCGAGGGCTGCGGGGTCCGAGCAGCACCAGCAGGTAGGCCAGCATGCCATAGCCGATCAGCGAGCCCATGGCGTGACCGCTCGGAAAGCTCCAACTGTGATACAGCCCCACGGCCGCAAGAGGACGTGGACGATGGATCGCGCGCTTGAGGACGCCATTGAGGAGGGCGCCTCCGAGGAATGCGGTAACCCAACCTTCCAGCAGGAGGCCCTGCTTGCGGATTCCGAGCATGATGGCCACGCCCAGGGCCAACATGATCATCACCAGCGGCGACCCCAGCGCACTGATCGCGCGGAACACCTGGTCTCCGGCAGATCCGCGATGCGCTTGGAACCAATTGAGGAGCGTGAGGTCGAGCTGCGTGATCGCGTCGTGGTGGATGACGTCTTCCGTGATGCCGAGAAAGATCCAGAGGCCGAGGGCGCTGATCAGGAACCCGATGGTGAGATGGAGTCCGAGGTATTCGCCGCGTGCGAATCGTGCGGTGAGAAAAGTCCAGACACGCGCGTAGCGGACCTTGAATTGCTCGAGCAGCGTGGACCTCGTGGTTGGTGTGGGGCGACCAATTCTACCCGACCCAAGCTTACCGCAGCCTTACCGTCGTGAACGAAATGAAACAAACGCACCGTTGCGCACGCGCGTAGAATAGGGAGGTATGCACTCCCCGACCCCAACCGAGGATCGTATGAACAAACCGGCATTTCTGCTATTGGCATTCCTCAGCACCGCCGCCCTCTCCTGGCCCTCCATAAGTCCAGCGCAAGCCTTCAAGGTCGCCAAGTACAGCATCGGTGGCGACGGCGGCACGGACTATCTGACCGCCGAGCCCGGCACGGGACGCGTGTTTGTGTCGCGCAGTACGCACGTGATGGTGATCGACGGCGCCACCGGCAAAGTGATCGGTGACATCCCCGACACGCCCCGCAACCATGGCATCGCGTTGGCCCCCAAGTCCGGGCACGGGTTCATCACCAGTGCCGGCGATTCCACCGTGACGATGTTCGATCTCACCAGTCTCGCGGTGATCAAGAAGATCCCGATTCCCACCGGCGGCCTCGACGGCATCATGTACGACGACTTCTCTGACCGCATTATTCTCACGAATCACAGCCGTCCGATCGGGACCGTCGTCGCGCTCGACGCCAAGACCGGTGGCATCGTCGGCACGGTCCAGCTCGAAGACGATGGGCCGGAAGGCGCGGCCAGCGACGGCAAGGGAAAAATCTTCGTCAACAACGAGGGCAAGAGCACCATCCAGGTGATCGATGAGCGGACGATGACCGCCGTCGCGTCGTGGCCGCTCGCGCCGTGCGACGGTCCCACGGGCATCGCCTACGATCGCGCCACCGACCGGATCTTCTCTGGGTGCGGCAAGACATCGGTCGTAGTCGACGCGCACACCGGCAAGGTGGTCGCCACGATCGCCAATGGCGACGGGGTCGACGCGCTGGGGTGGGATCCGTCGCAGCAGCTGATCTACATCCCCGCCGGACGGGACAGCAACGTCACGGTCGTACGCGAGGATTCGCCCGACAAGTACACGGTGGTAGCAACGGTCGGTACGATGCGCGGAGCCAAGACGATTTCCGTGGATCCGCAGAAGCACGTGGCGTATCTGTTCCAGCCCGAATACGGCCCCCTACCCCCGGGGACACCGCAGCCGCAGCCGGGTCAGCGTCCGCCGAGGGGTCCGGTCATCGGGGCGTGGTTTTTCGCGATCAGCCACTGATCGCCCAGCGGTTCCGAATCACTCAGGGACGCCGCAGCGCGATGGCGTCGATGTCGAAGGTGACGGCATCCGCCACGCGCACGGTGCCGCCCGGTCCACCGCGGTAGGCACGGATGCCGTAGTCTGATTGCCGGACGGTGAAGGTGGTAGTGGCACGCAGCGTATCCGGTCCCAGGTGAACGCGCACCATCAGCGGCACGGTGCGCGTTTGACCTTTCATGGTGAGCGCTGCGTCCACTCGGAGCGTGTCACCGGCTTCTTTCACCGATTGCGCTGTGAGCGTGATCTCCGGGTAGTGCGCCACGTCCAGCACGCCGGCGCGCATAGCCGCGGTCACCTTGCGGATTTCCGCAGTGTCCGGCGGCGTCAGCACCTCCAGGTGCTCCGTCGCGATGGATACCGTCACGTGAGACGCCCCGGATTGGTCCGGATAGTACACGATGCGCCCCGCGAACTCGCGTGCCTGAATCAGATGCGCATGGCCGGCGAATCCTAGGAGACCGGCTTTCCCCGTGCGCACGACGAGACGGCTGATTGGCGCGAGATCGTAGACGACCGAGTCGCGAGCGGGTGACTGCCCCGCTCCCGGGGTAGGGAAGAGTGCCAGCGAAACGAATGCGAGGAATCGCAGGGTCATTGCTCCTCGACGATGCCGCCCGGCAGAATGCTCCTGGCTCCGAACTTCTCCCGCACGCGATCGATGGCGCGTGACAAGCCGCGGTCCCGTTCGGTCTCGTCGGACAGGATCGCAAGTTGATGCGTCACCGCTGCCGCCGCCAACCCTGACAACCGGACGCCAACGAGCCGCGCCGGCACGCGGCGCCCGCGTCGCAGGGTCGCGAGCAGCTCGTGGGCGACGTGGAGAATCACGCGGTCGGACACGACAGGTTCCTGGAGCGTGCGCTGCGCGGAGCGAGTCTTGAAATCCCAGTCACGCAGCCGCACCGCCACGGTTCGCGCGGTGAGCCCATCGCCGCGCATGTCCGCCGCGGCGCGCGTGACGAGCCGCAGCAGCTCGCGCTCGATGTCCTTGTCCGCGGCGAGATCCTTTCCGAATGTTTCGTCGCGGCTGATTCCTCGGTTCATCGTCCGATGGAAGACGTCCCCCTCCCCCCCCTCGTCACGACCGTGCACCCGATTCCACAGCCAGCTGGCCTCCCGTTTGCTCATCCATCCCTGGAGTGTTGGCAGGTCGTGGCGGAGAACATCTTCCACCGTACTCAAGCCCCGCGCCGCCAGGCGCGCCTGGAACTTGGGACCGACCAGCGGGATGTCCGCCAGCGTGCACGATCGCAGAAACGATTCTTCCGCACCGGGCTCGACGATCACGACACCGCTGCCGCCCGCGCTCGGCTTCGCGCGGTCGACCGCCATCTTCGCGATCAACTTGTTCGTGCCGCCGCCGATCGAGAGCGTCAGTCCCGTCGCCTCGCGCAGGCCGGATCGGATCCGCTGGGCCGTCGTCTCGAGTGGCTCGTGGTGGTAGACGCCCTCAGTCCCGGTGAGGTCGAGATACCATTCGTCGATGCTCGCGCCCTCGACGATCGGCGCGAACTGCAGCAGCGCGTTCCGAATCTGCGCGCTCTTCTTGATGCAGGCCTTGAAGGGGACGGGCACACACATCGCGGCGGGGCAGAGTCGCAGGGCGCGCGCGATCGGCATCGCCGACCGCACACCGAACTTGCGCACCTCGTACGACGCGGAGCAGACGACGCCGCGGCTCTCGCGCGAGCCGCCGACGATGAGGAGGGCCGCCTTCCCGGCGCCGTCGGGATCGACGGCGCGCGCGACGGCGACATAGAATGCGTCAGCATCTGCCAGGAGGATCCGACGCATGACCCCGAAACTATTCCGAAGCTGATTCACCGGCAAGGCGGCTCTATCTTCCTGCCCCTATGAGCAAAGGCACTATCGGCATCCTCACCGGCGGCGGCGACGTCCCCGGTCTCAATCCCGCCATCCGCGCCATCACGATTCGCGCCCTGCGCGACGGCTACGAGGTCATCGGCATTCGACACGGCTGGGGCGGAGTGGTCGACTACTCGCGCGAAAAAGACGCCGACAACAGCGAGCAGATCCTGCCGCTGACCGAGGCGATCGTGAACCGGGCCGGCAGGACCGGCGGCACGTTCCTCCATACCTCGCGCGTCCGACCCAGTCACCTGCCCAAGGAGCGCGTGCCGGCGCATCTCAGCGGGTACACTGAAAAGACCAATGACATCACCAAGGATGTCATCAAGAACCTCGAGCACATCGGCGTCGATGTCCTGATTCCCATCGGCGGCGACGATACGCTCAGCTACGCCAAACGACTGCACGATGAGGGGCTGAAGGTCGTCGCGATTCCGAAGACGATGGACAACGACGTCTACGGGACCGACTACTGCATCGGGTTCAGCACGTGCGTGACCCGCACGATCGAGCTGACGCACCGGCTACGCACGTCGGCGGGCTCGCACGAGCGCTTCCTCGTGATCGAAGTCTTCGGCCGCTATGCCGGCTTCACCGCACTGCTGCCCACCATGGCCGGCGCGGCCGACCGCTGCGTGATCCCCGAGTACCCCGTGGAGGTCGAGCACCTTGCCGAGCTGCTGGTTCAGGACCGCAACAAGAACCCGAGCCGCTATTCGGTTGTCCTCATCTCGGAAGGCGCGCGGCTCACCTCGCACGAAGGGATGAGCTTCGAGGGCGAGGAGACCGACATGTTCGGGCACCGCAAGCTCGGCGGCATCGGCGACCAGATCGGTGCGGCGCTCAAGGAGTCGTCGGCGAAGCTCAACAAGGGACGGAAGATCGACGTCGTGAACCAGCGGCTCGGTTATCTCGTCCGTTCGGGCGATCCCGACGCGCTCGACTCGATCGTGCCGATGGCGTTCGGCAACCTCGCGCTCGACCTTGTCGTGAAGAAGCAGTACGGTCGGCTGGTCAGCATTCATAAGGGCTTCTACGACACCGTGCCGCTGTCGAGCGTGACATCGGACAAGAAGGTCGTGGACGTCTCGAAGTACTACAACACGCAGCGCCTGCGGCCGATCTACCAATTCGACGGCGCGCCGCTGTTCATCATGACGAGCGACTGACCTAAGCTTTCCGCGTCACGCGTCTTTTGATGAATTTCTCGTAAACCCCACGCCGCGGTACGTGAGATGCACGAAGACCCGCAAAGGTAACGCGAGTGGAAGCGTGTTGCCTGACAGCCATTGCGCGCAGTCCACATAATTGTTAGCGCGCCGCACAGTGCAGCACGGGCAAGGTTTTCGGACCATTACCCTATTGGGTCGTGTGTAAGGACATACCTACTGGCGTGGTGAAGGGCGTCGGATGCGAGGGCTGGCATATGCTTTGCCCGTCTTTCGGGAGAATCTGTTCGGAACTCCTGCGAACTATACAACCGACCCGCGGAGTGCGCCCGTGCAGCGCGACCCTGGTCTCTCCGTTCACGTCAGGCCCGACGAGGCATTCGTCGTTCCTGCGCCGGCTGCGTCGGCGATCTCGACGCCGCCAGCCCCCGCCACCTCCGTCCGCGCCCTGGTCGGCCGGGTTACTGTGCGGGGGAAATTCCTCTTCGTGGGAGACGAGAAGTTCTACGTCCGCGGCGTGACCTACGGCGCATTCGAGCCGGATGCCGACGGGCGCGAATACCAGGACCTCGAGAAGATCGAGCGCGATTTCGCGCACATGGCGGCGAATGGGATCAACGCCGTGCGCATCCCCCACACGATGCCGCCTAGGGCGCTGCTGGATGTGGCGGCGCGCCACGGTCTCCGGGTCATGGTCGGGCTCAGCGCCGAGCAGTACGTCGGGTACCTGATTGACGGCCGCGGCGCGCCCGACGTCGAGGGACTGGTGGCCGCCAAGGTGCGCGCCTGCGCGGGCCACCCGGCACTGCTGTGCTATGCACTCGGCAACGAGATTCCCGCGTCGATAGCCCGCTGGCTGGGACGCGAGCGTGTCCAGCGCTACCTCCAGCGGCTCTATCGCGTCGTGAAACGCGAGGATCCCGAGGGCTTGGTCACGTACGTGAACTATCCTACGACCGAGTACCTCGAGCTCCCGTTCCTCGACATCGTGTGCTTCAACGTCTACCTCGAAACGCAGGAGCGCCTGAGGGCGTACCTCGCGCGACTGCAGAACATCGCGGGCGACCGGCCGCTGCTCATGAGCGAGCTGGGCCTCGACAGCCTGCGCAACGGCGAGCGCGTCCAGGCACAGGTGCTCGACTGGCAGGTGCGGACGGCGTTCGCCGCCGGCTGCGCCGGCGCGTTCGTTTTTTCCTGGACGGACGAGTGGTACCGCCACGGCAACGGCGTGGAGGACTGGGCGTTCGGCCTCACGCGCGCCGACCGCTCGCCCAAGCTCGCACTCGACGCGGCACGCGAGGCGTTCGACGACGTGCCGTTTTCGCCGCGACTCCGGTGGCCCCGAGTCTCGGTCGTCGTGTGCTCGTACAACGGGGCACGCACCATCAACGACTGCCTCGAGGGGCTGGCCCGGCTCGATTACCCCGACTACGAAGTCATCGTCGTGGACGACGGATCGCGGGACGCTACGGCCGCCATCGCCGGGCGCTACCGGGGCGTGCTGATCCGGACGCCGAACCGCGGGCTCGCACACGCCCGCAACGCCGGGCTCGCCGCGGCCAGCGGGGAGATCGTGGCGTACATCGACGACGACGCCTTCCCCGACCCGCACTGGCTCCGGTATCTGGCGGCCACGTTCGCGAGCACGTCGCACGCCGGCGTGGGCGGGCCAAACATCGCCCCGACGGGCGACGGCCCGATCGCCGAGTGCGTCGCGCGCGCGCCCGGCGGACCCTTGCACGTCCTCCTGAGCGATTGCGAGGCCGAGCACATCCCCGGCTGCAACATGGCCTTCCGGAAGACGTCTCTCGAGGCGATCGGCGGCTTCGACCCGCAGTTCCGCACCGCCGGCGACGACGTGGACGTGTGCTGGCGGCTGCAGGAGCGCGGCTGGACGTTGGGGTTCCATCCCGCCGCGCTGGTGTGGCACCACCGCCGAAACTCGGTCCGCACGTACTGGAAGCAGCAGATCGGCTATGGCCGGGCGGAGGCCATGCTGGAGCGGAAGTGGCCGGAGAAATACAACGGCCCGGGTCACGTGCGGTGGGTCGGCCGCATCTACGGGCCGGGCATCACGCGCGTGCTCGGGTTGCGGCGGCCCCGCATCTACCACGGCGTCTGGGGCGGCGCCCCGTTTCAGTCGCTCTACGAGCCGGCGCCGAGCCTGCTCGCTTTCCTGCCGCTGATGCCCGAGTGGCACCTGCTGACGGCGACGCTGGCGGGGATGGCCGGGCTCAGCGTCGTGTACGAGCCCTTCAAGCTGGCGCTGCCCCTGCTCGCCGGCGCCATGGCGCTCCCGATCGCGCAGGCTGGCGTCAGCGCCGGGCGCGCGTCGTTTCCGGAAGCACAGCACTTCCTCTCCCGGCTCGAGCGGCGGCTGCTGACGGCGGCGTTGCACCTCGTGCAACCCCTCGCCCGCCTGCGCGGGCGCTTGCAGGAGGGGCTCACACCCTGGCGTCGCCGCGCCACGCCGGGACCCGCGCCGCTCTGGCCGGTCACCGCGTCCATTTGGAGTGAGCGGTGGGAGCCGCAAGAGCAGCGTCTGCGCGCGCTCGAAGCGTGCCTCCGGG
>Ga0209056_10000794_pt1 | contig 34886 bp, 23 predicted proteins | sample GraSoiAngelo_114_FD_185876 | JGI IMG/M metagenome (GOLD analysis project Ga0209056, IMG submission 185876) | Grasslands soil microbial communities from the Angelo Coastal Reserve, California, USA - 14_0903_13_40cm (SPAdes) (version 2) | ecosystem: Environmental > Terrestrial > Soil > Grasslands... | reverse complement strand
CTCAGTTCGAATCGCTCGCCGGCCTCCCCGCGTGGCAAATTCTCGATGCCATTCGGAATCATCGCTTCGCTGTGATTAGCGATGCCGTGAACCGCCCAGCTCCTCGCATCGTTTCTGCGATCGAGGATCTCGCGCGCCAGCTTCACCCCGAGGCATTCGCCGATAAGCCGGCGGGAGGCAAGGAAATCTTGGAGAAGGAGCATCCGCTTCCTCCGCCGGGTTTTATTTCAGCTGTATTTCCCATCGCCGATTCGTTCCCGTTAGACACTATCAGCCGCGGAGCTTGCCTATGCGCCCGGTAACACTCCGCCGCATCTTTCTTCAATGCTCCATCCTTGTCGTGATCCTGTTCGTAGTCGTCGTCATCGCGCTGAAATTCGGGGCGGTTCCCGTTTCTCTCTATGCGCTGGGACACGATTTGCTCCGCGTCCTTTTCGGCCAGAGCAGCCAAATTTCCAGCGACTACGGTTTGATCGTCGTGAATATCCGCCTGCCGCGCATTCTCCTCGCCATCCTTGTCGGCGCCTCTCTCTCCGTGGCGGGCACCAGCTTCCAGGCCCTGCTGCGCAATCCGCTCGCTGATCCGTACGTGCTGGGAGTTTCCAGCGGGGCCGCGCTCGGCGCCATCCTTGCCCTGATTGCCGAACCGTATCTCGCACTCTCTCCCGCGCTCAGCGCTTTACTCACGCCGCTCGGCGCGTTTCTCGGCGCGGCCGCGACCGTCGCCGCGGTCTACGTACTTGGCCGCCGCGAAGGCCAAATCGACAGCTCCACGCTGCTTCTCGGCGGCGTCATCACCGCCTCTTTCCTCTCCGCCATCATCACCTTCCTCATGAGCACCATCACCTCCGGAAATACTCGTGGCATGGCCTTCTGGCTCATGGGCAATCTCTCCACCTCTTTTCAAAAGAGTGTTTACTGGTTTCTTGGAATTGGCTTTTTCGTCGCTGCCGGCGCGATTTACACCACCGCCAACGATCTGAATTTGCTTCTCGCTGGTGAAAAGGAAGCTATGCATCTCGGAGTGGACGTCCCCCGCGTGCGCCTGGTTGTCTATATTGCCGCGTCTTTTCTGACCGGGCTGGCCGTTTCCGTGAGCGGTGCCGTAGGCTACGTCGGACTCATCGTCCCCCACGTCATGCGCCTCATTTTCGGTTCCGATCACCGGACTTTGTTGCCCACCGCCGCGCTTGGCGGAGCCATCGCCGTGGTATTTGCCGATACCCTCGCGCGTACCATTGTTGCGCCAACCGAGCTCGCCGTCGGCGCGGTCACTGCCATCGTTGGCGCGCCGCTATTCATTTATCTCCTCCGCCGGAGACTCGCATGAGCGGCGGATCAGTTCTCGCGCGCAATGCAAACGAGGCAACTCGCTCCAGCGCCGACGCCCGTCTCAGCGTCGAACAAGTCAGCTACGCCTATTCCGCGAATCCCACACAAGCCCCCCTATTCACGCTGGAGGCCACCAGTTTCCAGGCCAAGCCCGGCGAAGTCGTCGCCATCCTCGGTCCCAACGCCAGCGGCAAATCCACGCTCCTGAAATTAATTGCCGGTGCGCTCGCGCCTCTTTCCGGTCGAATTCTTCTCAACGGATTTGTCACCCATTCGCTCACGCCGCGAACGCGCGCGCAGCGCATCGCTGTTGTTCAGCAGGAAAGTCTTTTGCTCTTCCCCTCGCGCGTCTGGGAATTTGTTCTCCAGGGCCGCCATGCCCATGGCCGCTCGTTGCGGTTCGAATCGGATGACGACGTCATGATCGCCAAAAATGCTCTCGCCCAGGTCGGGGCCGCCGATTTGAGCGACCGCTCGATGGACCAAATCTCGGGTGGAGAAAAGCAGCGCGTGATTCTCGCGCGCGCTTTGGCTCAGCAGCCGCTGCTTCTCCTGCTTGATGAGCCGACTCTTCACCTCGACATTGCCGCGCAAGTTGATCTTCTGCATACCTTGCGCAGGCTCGCCGCTGAAAATCGCTACACCGTCGTCGTCGTCACCCACGAGCTGAATCTCGCAGCCGAATACACAGATCAGATCGTCTTGATGCAGCGTGGCCGCTGCTTGCGCGTCGGTCCGCCCTCCAGCATTTACCAGCGCGAATTGCTCGAACAGGTTTTTCAGACTCCGCTCACCGTGGAGCTCGGCCCTTCCGGCCGGCCGCGCGTGACGGTTTTATCGGACAGGCAGTAGCAGTTTCATCGTCAACCTCAGCCCTGCGGCCCTGCGCCGCGGACCACATTCACCGCAGACTTCGTGCTCGGGAAGACGGTTTGGTGACCCTGCTTCGATCCGGATCACCAAGAGAGCCGTCGCCGCCGCGCGACTGTAAGGCGGAGTCGGTCGCTTAGCGAACGCAGTTAAATAAACTCGCTTCGCGGCCGCACTTGCAAAGTCAACGAGCGAACCACTGTGGTGCTCCACCCATTTTTTTCGCGGGTGGCGCTGCGGGAAGGCCGCTCGTCAGTTCCCTGTAGGCGCCGGGCTTCAGCCCGGTCCGCCCGCTCGGAACGCGTACTACCGCCAAGCCAGGAGACCGGCGAACTCTGCAGCCCGTGCGACCTTCATCCATCGCACAGGACAACCTTCAAGCTCCCGCGCGAGAGGGAGCGGAGGACAAAATGAAACCGACTGTTCTTCGCAAACTGTTCCAACTTTTGCTGTTCGCGTTTGTGTGCTGCAGTTCTTCCCTCGCCCAAAGTGATATCTCCGACGTTCATCTCCTGGGCACATTGCTCGACGCCAGCGGTGCAGGTGTTGGCGGGGCGCGCGTAACCGCGCAATTGGAGCGGGTCCCTAATGCCCGTGTCTGGGCTGCGACTTCATCCGCGGACGGCGCATACACCCTTACGTTTCCCGCCGGCCGCTATCACGTTCAGTTTGTGCGCTTGCCGTTTGCGTCACGCGATTTCGTGCTGGACTTCAACGCGAATCAGCAGCGAATCCTCGATCTCAGACTTCAGCTCGAACGCCTTGCCGCCAGCGTTGTGGTTACTGCTCAAGCCGAGCCGACCCTCGCGCAAGAAACCACGGCATCCGTCACCGTAATCACGCGCGATGAAATCGAAGCGCGCCAGTCTGTGACGCTGCCGGACTTGCTTCTATTCGTCCCCGGCATGGCCATCGCCCGCACCGGGGCGGAGGGTGGCTCCGCCTCCGTGTTTCTCAATGGCGGAAACTCAAGCTACACAAAGGTGCTCGTCGACGGGGCTACCGTGAATGAACCGGGGAACGCCGTCGATTTCTCCAATTTCACGCTGGACAACATTGACAAGGTGGAAGTCGTGCGCGGCGCCGAAAGCGCGCTTTATGGAACCGACGCGGTCGCAGGCGTCATTCAGGTTTTCACGCACCGCGGCACCACGCGCACTCCGGAGTGCACTCTCTTCGGAGAAGGCGGCAGTTTCTCCACCCGACGCGGCGGCGGCCAGATCAGCAGCCTGCTGGGTGCATTCGACTATTCCGCCGCGGCATCCTATTTCCAGACCCAGGGTCAGGGACCGAACAACCGTTTTCTTAACCGCACGCTCTCCGGCAATTTTGGCTACAGCTTCAGCGATTCGAATCAGGTTCGCCTGACGCTGCGCAATAACGACAGCGATGCCGGCATCCCCGGCCAGACACTGCTCGTGCCTCCCAACCTGGATCAGCGCAACGTACTGCACTTCTTCAGCTCCAGTGCTCGCTGGAACTTCACGACCAGCACGCACTGGCACCACGAAATCAGCGGCGGCGAATCCTACAATCATGAGTTCAACTCTAATGCGCTTGCCGATTTCTTCGACGCGAACGATCCTTTTTGCGCGCCCCGCTCACCTGCCGCGGTCCCCGCGATTACCTGCGATTTCCCCTTTGTCGGAACCAATCAATACAATCGCAGCAGTTTCCACGCGCAGTCGAGTTACCTGCTTCCGAGGTTTGGCGCGACGGCGGGCTATCAGTACGAAGTCGAAAACGGTTACGTCAGCGCCCTCAACCTTAGCCACGCGCGGCGCAATAACCAGGGCGGTTTCCTCGATTTTCGCTACCTTCCTCATCCCCGCGTATCGCTGAATTTCGGTCTGCGCGCAGAGGCCAATGCCAATTTCGGCACGCGCGTTGTGCCCCGTGCAGGAACTTCGTTGGCCTTGAGGCAGGGCAAGGGTTTCTTCGGGGATACGCGTCTTCGCGCCTTTTACGGACAAGGAATCAAAGAGCCGCGATTCGATCAAACCTTTGGAAGCAACGCCTGCTTTCCTGGCAACCCGTCGTTGCGGCCTGAGCGAAGCAAAACATGGAGTGTCGGCCTGGAGCAGAAGCTGGCCTCGGATCGCATGATCTTCTCTGCCGATTACTTTTCAAATCGTTTTTATGACATCGTCAGTTTCGAGTCCACTGCCCCGCCGCCTGGAAGCAGCTGCGGCTTTTTTGGCACCTTCTTCAACACGGATCTTGCTCGAGCGCGAGGACTCAACCTGACCGCGGTTGCCCGCCCCCTGCGTTGGCTTTCCGTCGGCGGCAATTATACTCATGACGACAGTCGTGTCCTGGTTTCTCCAAGCGCGTTTGATCCCGCGCTGATTGCGGGTAATCGTCTCATCCGCCGGCCTCCCAATTCCGGATCTCTCACGTTGAACGCTGCGTTTCGGCGCCTCAATGTGAATCTTGCCGGCTATTTTACCGGCGTGCGCACCGATAGTGACTTTCTTTTTGTCGGACTCAATCTCACACGAAATCCCGGCTACTCCCGTTTCGATCTCGCCACCAGTTACAACCTCGGACGCGGCGTCTCGATCTATGCCCGGGCCACCAATCTTCTCGATAGGTTGTATCAGGACGCGCTCGGCTATCCCGCACTCGGCCGCGATGTGCGCGTTGGCATGAACTACCGCTTCAGCGGTAGGAACTAAGCTCTTTCTTCGAAGAGGTGCAGCACTGGCGCGCCCCTTCCAAGCAAGTGCCATACCATTTGGAGATTCTCTTGACGACATCGGAACCCATCCTCTTCTGCTGGAGCGGCGGAAAAGACAGCGCCGTGGCGCTGCACACGCTGCTCCAGCAGAAGCAATTCCACGTCGCCGCCCTTCTCGCCACCGTCACCGAAGGCTACGACCGCATCGCCATGCACGGCGTTCGCCGCGAACTTCTCCACCGCCAGGCGGACTCTCTCCACTTGCCGCTTCACGAAGTCTCCATCCCTCCGCAGTGTGTCAACCCCATCTACGAGGCCCGCATGGAGCAAGCCCTCCGCCTCTTCTATGGCCAGGGCGTTCGAAAAGTCGCCTTCGGCGATGTCTTCCTCGAAGACCTCCGCGCCTACCGCGAAAAAAACCTCGCCCGCATCGGCATGACCGCCCTTTTTCCCATCTGGAAGCGCAACACCCGCGAACTGATTCGCTATTTCCACGAACAGCATTTCCGAGCCATCGCCGCTTGCGTCGATTCGAAAGTTCTCGATCCCAGCTTCGCTGGCCGCGAACTGAACGAATCCTTCTTCCGCGATCTCCCGCCGCACGCGGACCCTTGCGGCGAAAACGGTGAATTCCACACCTTCGTTTTTGACGGCCCGATTTTTCAATTTCCCATTCCCATTCGAGCAGGGGAAGTCGTGAACCGCGATGGCTTTATCTTTTGTGATCTACTACCCCAACTGGAGGAAGCAACAAAATGAACGCCCAAATATCTCAGAAAGAAACTCTGCTCTACCGCACGCTGCTCGCTCTCGCCCTGATTGTTCTCGCCGCCGCCTTGCGCATCGCTCCGCATCCTTGGAACTTCACTCCCGTTGGCGCGATGGCGCTCTTCGCGGGTGCCCTGATCCGCGATCGCCGTCTGGCGTTTCTATTCCCCTTGCTCGCTCTTTTCGCCGGCGACCTTTTCGTTGGTTTCCACAAACTGATGTTCGTCGTTTACGCCAGCTTCCTCGTCAACGTCGCAATCGGTCTCTGGCTTCGCGATCGCCGCACCATCGCGCGCATTAGCCTCGCCACGCTCCTCGGCGCCATCCAGTTCTTCCTCGTCACCAATTTCGCCGTCTGGCAATTCCTCAGCGGCTTCCCGCACACCGCCTCCGGCCTCCTCGCCTGTTACATCGCCGGCATCCCGCTCTTCTGGAACACTCTAGCCGGTGACGCCTTCTATTCCACGCTCCTCTTCGGCGGCCACGCCCTCGCCGAGCGTTTCATTCCTTCGCTGCGGCCGTTTGACCGGCGAGCCTCGGCCTAGCTAATTTCCTGTGTAACCTGTAGGGGCGCAGCATCGCTGCACCCTCTTCCGTTGAGAACTGGCAACCCTGCCGATGCTATAATCCTCGTTCCCTTATGCCGAAATCCACTCCAGAGGCAGCCTCCCTCGCGCCCGATGTCCTCGCCAAATACGAGCCCGTCATCGGCCTGGAAGTCCACGTCCAACTCCTCACCCGCACAAAAATCTTCTGCGGCTGCTCCACGCGCTTCGGCGATCCGCCCAACACCAACGTCTGCCCCGTGTGTCTCGGCCTCCCTGGCACTCTCCCCGTCCTCAATAAGCGCGCCGTCGAAATGGCCATGCGTGCCTCGCTCGCCCTGAATTGCACCGTCCACGACCACTCGCGCTTCGCCCGCAAAAATTATTTCTATCCCGACCTGCCCAAGGGCTACCAAATCTCCCAATACGAATTGCCCCTCGCCACCAACGGCCATCTCGAGATCGAAGTCGCCGGCCTGCCCGCCGCGGCGGGCGCAAGAAAACGTATCGGCATCACGCGCCTCCATCTCGAGGAAGACGCCGCGAAAAATCTTCACGAGGGCTTCTCGCAATCCGCCACCAAGGCCTACATTGACTACAACCGCTGCGGCACTCCGCTCAGCGAAATCGTTTCCGACCCGGACATGCGCACGCCCGACGAGGCCTACGCCTACCTCACCACCCTCCGCCAAATCCTCCTCTATACCGGCGTCAGCGACGTCAACATGGAGGAAGGCTCGCTCCGCTGTGACGCCAACGTCAGCGTCCGCCTCCGCGGCGCGAAAGAATTCGGAACCAAAGTCGAAGTAAAAAATCTCAACTCTTTTCGCTATCTCCAAAAAGCCCTCGAATTCGAAATCGAGCGCCACATCGCCGTCCTCGAATCCGGCGGCCGCATCGCGCAGGAAACCCGCCTCTGGAATCAAGCCGAAGGCCACACCGTCTCCATGCGTTCGAAAGAAAAGGCCCACGACTACCGCTATTTCCCCGAGCCGGATCTTCTGCCCGTGCACATCAGCTCCGCCTGGCGCGAAGAAGCCCGCCGCACCCTCCCCGAATTGCCCGAAGCCAAGCGCGCCCGCTTCGTCACCACCTACGGCATCACGCCCGATATCGCCGAAGTCCTCACAGACACTCAGAATCTGGCGAATTACTTTGAGGCCTCAGCCGGCTCAGCTGATCCCAAGAGAGTAGCCAATGTCATAGCTAATTGGGTCCTTGCTAGAGTTAAGGATAAAGACATTACAATCGATAAGTGGGCTGAACTTGTGCCACCATCGCAGATCGCGCGAATAGTTGCACTTCAGTCCACAGAAATATCTACTGGCGGAATAACTATTTCAACTTCAACCGCAAGGGAAGTTTTGGGAAAGATGGCAGAGACCGGACGCACGGCAGATGAAATTGTCGCTGCCGAGGGTCTCGCACAAATCGATGACGTCTCTGCCATCGAGCAAGCCGCCCGAGAAGTCATCGCAAAAAACCCAGACAATGTCGCCAAGTTCAAATCCGGCAACGAAGGCGTCTTCAAATTCTTCGTCGGCCAGGTCATGAAAGCCACCCACGGCCAGGCCAACCCCCAGGCCGTCAACGACATCCTGCGCAAACTGCTTTCCTAATTCTTCATTGCATAATTCTGTGCTCGCCTAGCGAGCCACTCCAATCGTAGGGGCACGATACATCGTGCCCCGCGGGCGCGGCCCGCGCCCTTACACGCCGGCTTGCCCTGAGTCCTTCCGACGGGCATCCTTGCCGGTCGGCTCTCCCGTAGGGACGGTCTTCCTAGGCCGTCCGCTCTCAAGTTTGATAAGCTTCCAATACCTAACGCGAAGGAAACTCCATGCTAAAACCCGGCGCCAAAGCTCCCACCTTCTGCCTCAAATCCGACGACGACACGCTTGTCTCCTTGACTGATTTCAAGGGCCATCGCGTCCTCCTCTTCTTCTACCCCAAGGCCAACACCTCCGGTTGAACCATCGAAGCGTCCGAGTTTCGCGACGCAAAGAAGGAATTCGACAAACTCAACGTGGCCATCCTCGGCATGAGCGCCGATCCCGTCAAAGCCCAGGCCGCCTTCAAAGCCAAGTACCGGATCAATTTTCCGTTGCTCTGCGACCCGACTCACAAGACCATCGCAAAATTCGGCGCCTGGCAGAAAAAACAATTCATGGGCCGCACCTTCATGGGCATCGTCCGCAGCTCCTTCCTCATCGGCAAAACCGGCAAAATCGAAGAAGTCTGGCCCCTCGTCAAAGCCAAAGGCCATCCCGCCGCCGTCCTCCAGCGCATCTCGCAAATATGAACCGCTGACTCAGCGGAACAAATTCCTGTTCGCTCACTCGCGCCCGGCATTCGTCAGTCCTTCCAGCAGAACGATGTCCGAATCGCCTTCGGCGACCGCGGCCAGGACAAAGCGCCCATCGGGCGACCAGGATACGCGGCGGGCAATGAACGTCGCGCGTTGGCCGAAATCGGTAATCTGACGCCATTCGCCAGTTGTTGTCGAGAGCGCCCAGAGATTCGTGGTAAACCCGTCGGTCAGTGCTTGCGCGAGTGATTTGCCATCGGGCGACAGCGCGGGATTGACGATCTGCCAGATCGGCGCCCGCGAGGATGGAATGCGTGCGAGCACGCGAAAGGGTCCGTCCTCGGGAGTCGCAGCCCGGATTTCGAATTCTGGTGTGCCGTCGACAATCGGCCGCTCGAACACGTAGTACAGGATGGCGCCGTGTAGCCCAATCACGTTGCGCAGCCGCTCGGTCCTCACGGTGACAGCCGAACCTCCGTCAAGAGCCACTTTCTTCAGCACGACATCGGTCGCTGTCACGCCGCTCCACGTCGAGTAATAGACCCAGCGGCCGTCCTGCGACCAAGCAGGACCGAGACCAGGGTTCGCTACGTTGCGCAGGGTGCTTCCATCCGAATCCACCAGCCAGACTCCAAACTTCAGCCCGGCGTTGCCGCGCGAAGAGACGAACACGATCGTGCGGCCATCGGGCGACCACTGTGGGACGCCCACGGCCACACTCGGATCGCGCTCATGAGTGATCTGACGCAGCCCGCCACTCTCGTTCACCACCCACAGGTTTGCGTGACCGCCGCTGTCAGATAGAAACGCGACTTCTTTACCGTCGGGGCTGGCCGTTGGGGTGAGGACCTGCCCGGTCTGTCGCGTCACACGAACGGCGCGGCGCACGTTCTCCGTGGGCGGACCGTCGACCGGGAACTTCCAGATGTCGGTCTGTAGTTTCATGCGGCTGACCAGTATTGCGCCACTCTTGGAGATGTCCGGATTCGTGTACGACGTCTCGCCCGATGTGACGCGCCGTACCGTTCCATCGCGCAATGTCACCTGCCAAAGGCCTAATGTTGGCAAATAAGGCATCGTACTGTCGCGGCTTGAACTGTAGACGATGCCCGTGCTGTCGGGCAGCCAAGCAAAACCGCTCATCATAGTGTTGTCATGCGTTAACTGATGCGGCTCCCCTCCCTTGGCCGGCGCCACGAAAATGTCGAATCTAATCGTGTCTCCGCGCTGAAAGGCAATCCATCGGCCGTCCGGCGACCAGCGCGGATACAAGTAGTATGTGGTGGGCGCGAACTGGGCGACCAGGTCGAATCTGGAACCGTCTTCGGATGCGGTCACCAGCTGGATGCCCTCTTTCGCCAGCCGAAAGAGCGCAAGCCGCCCATCCGCTGGGCTGACGTCGGCACATCCCACGCTGTCGACGACACGCCGTGGCACGCCACCAAACGTCGGAATCTCCCAGATGCTCCCCTGAACCGCTCCTGATACGGCCGGCGAAAAATACAGGATCGAGCTTGAGTCGGGCGACCAGCGAGGGAACTCGTGATCCACTGAATCGCGCGTTATTTGCAGCGGCGCGCCGCCCGCAATAAGCTGCACGAAAATCTGTCGTTTGCCACCCACGCCGGCGGTGAACGCCACAGACCTACTGTCCGGTGAAATGGCCGGAGACTCCTCGAGGCCTGGAAGATCCGTGAGACGTGTGACGCGAATATCGGGCGGCGATGACCTCGCCGCCGACCTTCCGAACCTGTCGCGCGCCACCCAGAGCAAGACGAGGACTGTCGCAATCCCGAGCGACAGCGCCGGGAGTGCCAGGCGGGACCGCCGTCGCGGCGTCGGCCCTGGGGCCGCTTCTGCAGGCGTGGCCATCGCGTCTTCGAGCTCGATCCGCGCGTCTGCGATGTCGTGAAGCCGCCGCCTGGCATCTTTCTGCAGACAACGCGTCAGCAAACGCCGGATGCTGTCCGGCGTATCGGCCGGCAGCGACTTCCAGCTTGGTTCGGCCCCGACAACGGCGACGATGGTGTCCGTGACAGTCTCGCGTCCGAACGCTGAAGAGCCCGTTAACATGTCGAAGAGCACGCACCCGAAGGCCCAGATGTCGGTGCGTTTATCGACCGGCTGACCTCGCGCCTGCTCCGGGCTCATGTACGCGGCGGTGCCGAGAATCGCGCCCATGATCGTCGCGCCCGCCGTTATGGTCGGGGACTTCGACAGATCCGAACTGGACCCTTCGGCCGCGAGGGCTTTTGCGAGACCGAAGTCCAGCACCTTGACTACTCCATCGGGCGTGATCTTGATATTGGAGGGTTTGAGATCGCGATGGATGATCCCGGCCCTATGGGCGGCGTCCAGCGCGTCGGCGATCTGTTGCGCGACGGCCAAAGCCTCCGGGAGTGGCAAGGGGCCCCGGCGCACGCGATCGTACAAGGTGTCGCCCTCGACCAACTCGAGCACCAGGGCCGGCACGTTGTCGGCATCTTCGAAACCGTAGATTGCTCCGATGTGCGGATGATTGAGCGATGCGAGCAGTTGTGCTTCGCGTTTGAAGCGCGCCACGCGATCGGCATCCGTCGCGAACAGCGGCGGCAGGAGCTTCAGCGCCACCTCGCGCCCAAGCTTGGAGTCGCGGGCGCGATACACCTCCCCCATGCCGCCAGCGCCTAGCGGTGCGACGATCTCATACGGCCCGAGTTTCGTTCCAGAGGTTAGGGCCATCCGTGCGCGCAATTATAGTCCCAAGAATGCGGCCTTCGCATTGGAGTTTAATGGCCTGCGTGTGTCTTTGATCGAATATTTTCGGCTGCGCTGGTAGAAGAAACAGTCCGATCGACTCGCTCCTAAAGGAAGCTCCTTTCCAACAAACAGTTAGGCTGAAAGCCCGTGTTCCCAAGACTTTTTCTTGACATTTTATAGCGAAGGAGTACAATCATTCCTAGGTTATTCCATCTCCACGAATTCCCAGATTAAGTCTTCCGAACGGTTACTCAATATGCGCCCTGGCCTAATTCGAAGTTTCCTAACTGTCTTGGAATGAAGCTCTTACAAACTGCCTCCAAAATAAGTCCCGTGGATTCACATCCTTACAAATGCCCGGGGTGTAGAAGGGATGACTCCCACTTCTTCGCGAAGTGAGACGAAATGCTCACGAAGTGCTATCCGCAAGTATCCTTTGAATCAACGGCTTCCGCACTCTTCCAAGTTCCGTATCCTGTAAGTCCTTTGCTTGCCGCTCTTACGAAAACTGCCGGGTGTATACCAACTCTTCCCATTTTGGAACTTCCCGATTGCCGGAACACGCGCGGGAGACCGAGAGGTTGCGATGCGATTCCACCCGTGCCAAACTGGCCCGAGGGGAGCCAGGTCTTGGCGTTCGCGATAGTTCTGCCGGGGCGGAAGCGAACCAATGAGATTGGGAGCCAACAGCAGAATGCCCCGCTACAACCACAAGGAAAGAATCAGAGATCACTATGACCGTGTAAGTCCCTATTACCACTCCCTATGGGGGGAGCATTTGCATCATGGCTACTGGATTCGCGGTGACGAGACCAAGGAACAGGCTCAAGTTCAGCTCATCGAGCATCTCGCGCAAGCCGCGGGAATTGCGCCGGGCCGTAGGATTCTTGATGTTGGTTGCGGTTTTGGAGCCAGCAGTATTTATCTGGCCAGGAATTACAACGCGGAAGCAACCGGAATCACGATTTCTCCCGTTCAGGTGGAAATGGCCAATAAAACAGCGTCCACGGAGAATGTGAAAGCAAAATTCCTCCTGATGGACGCCCAGGCGATGAACATCGATCAATCCTTCGACGTTGTCTGGTCCGTCGAATCGATCTCCCACTATCAAAACAGGGAAAGCTTCTTCGCTTCCGCCGCAAGATTATTGAAACCTGGCGGGACGCTCGCCATCATCGATTGGTTCAAGAAGGAAAATCTCAAGCAAGCCGAGTACGAAAAGTTTATCCACCCGATTGAAAAAGGCATGCTCGTTGAATTGCAGACCATGGAGGAGTACAAGACGGTGCTTGCGTCAAACCGTTTGCAAATCATGCAAAGCCAGGTCCTGAACAAAAATTGCGCCAAGACCTGGGATCTTTGCCTGGACATCATCAAAAGAAAATCGTTTTGGGGGCTCGCCGCAAAAATGGGCCCTGCGTTTGTGGATCATCTCAGGGCCTTCCGGGCCATGAGAGCAGGCTTCGCCTCCGGCAATTTCATTTACGGCCTCCTCGTCGCCCAAAAACTCTAAACGTGCCGAATCGATAGGGTAGCCCGGCGGCAGTCGATCGCGAATTCCGAGGTTCGCCTCGAGTTCTAGGGCGCGGGGACAGCTACTCGGTTCCCCGGAACCATCTGAGCCTGGTACGAAAAAACCTCGCGGCCGCGCGGATCCACGAACACTTTCACCCAGTGCACGTTGTTGTCATCGCTGGCCGGGTCCGCGCTAAACACGTTGTCGCCGAACGTCTCGACGCGCGTGAAGTTCTCGAGCCGCCGGCCCTTCGCATCGAGGAACGGCTTGTCGACCCGGAAGTAGTGTGAGTCGCCGTGCACGTAAGCCACGGGCTTCTCAAACGCAATCACTTCCTGGCGCAGCGCAACCAGGAAATCGTGGAAGCCGTCAGGAGCAGGGCCGGGGGCAGCGGGGTCGCTGGCCGGAAGCTTGTCGGTCTCGACGAGTGTTTTTGGGTCGCGCACCGGGCCGCGCGTGGCGTCTATGCCGTCGAAGCCCGGATCGGCTTGCGTAATCAACATAACCGCAGCGGAGTTGCGTACCTTGGCCTTGGCAAATGTCTCCTGCAACCAGGCGATGTCGGCCGCGTTACGCGCAGCGAACTCCGCCGGGTCAGGAGCGGTATCACAGAGGTTGTTGCACGAGCCCTGGATGTTTATCGTCGCGTAGGTTACGCCGCCCAGCGTCCAGCGGCGATTCTCGACGCAGGGCACCGGACCGCTAACGCCGAGACACAGCGGAGTCTGCTGCACTTCCTGGTGGATCCGATGTTGCCCGAGCGAGAACGAATCGCTGAAGAACACCGCGCGCTCGTGGTCGAGGCGCTCGAGCGAGTTGAAGCCGCCGTTCTTGGCGCGGTCGCAGTCTGTCCAATCGTTGTCGCCGGGTGTGAACATGGCCGGCGCCCTCAGCGAGTTGAGATAGGCAAGGCCCTGGAGGTACAAGGCGTCGGCGCAGGTCGTGGGCGTTGTTGAACCGGAGATTCCGTTGCCCGCTTTGAGGTCGCCGTCGTGCGCGGTGAACGCCAGGTCCTGCGAGTTCATGTCGGCAATCAGGTTTGGTACACCGGTCTGCGCTTGGACATCGGAATAGGGCAGGTCACCCCAAATCCCGATCGCGTACCTTTCGCGTTCCTGATCGTCATCCCGGTCGTCGTCACCTCGGCCTGGGAATCCTCCGCCAGCCGCCAGGGCGGTCGTGGCTGCCGCGGCAACCAGCACGGTGACGGTCGCCCAGAACCTTCTCCGCATCACCTGTCGGCCCCTTCCTTGCTCACCCAATCGCGCATTTTCGGTAAACTTCATGATCTCTCCCTTTCCGGTCATCCACCCGGGACACAACGCGGCCTAGTCGCAACGCGCGACAATCTAGCCTAGTCCGTACGCATCCGTCTTACAGGAATGTGAAAGGACGGTTTAAATCCGGTCGCCATCGTGAGGAATCTTCTGTAGCACCGCTGCGGATTTGGTTTGCGACGCAAACTAGTTTGCGGATGATTGATTTTAGCCTGTGATGCAAACTAGTCTGCTATACAGACTAGACTGCGATACAGACCAAGCTGCACCGAAGTGAGGCGACGGCCTGCCCCGACCAGTCGGGGTTACTGGGGACTCTTGCCAACCTTGCCTCCCACTTTCCGAAGGAGCATAATCTCTCGTCAGCAGGAGGTACTGACATGGCTAAGACCAAACAATTTACAATCGCAGTCGATCATCAGCCCGGAGCAGTCGCCCGCATCGCGAAAACGCTGGGGGACGCCAAGGTGAATATTCTGTGTCTCTTGGGAACGTCCCAGGGCACGGCCGGCACGGTCCAACTCATCGTCGAAGATGCCCGGCGCGCCAAGAAAGCTCTGGACGCAGCCAGGATCTCGTACCAGGAAATCCCGGCGGAACAATACGAGTTGCCGAATAAAGCCGGTTCGCTGGCTCAGTGCTTGAACCAGCTCGCAGCGAAAGGCGTCAACATGAATTCGATCTGCGCCATGGCTGCGAAAGGCGGCAAGAAAGCGGTCGTGGTTTGCACCGTGGAAGCTGCCGCAAAAGCAGCCACCGCCACCGCGTAGCAGTAATTCGCCGGCGAAAGCAACGGGACGCAGCGAGGCGAGGAATCGTTTCGACCATGGAGGAAAGAGTTTTTTCTTCGCTGCCCACTACTCACGGACTACTTTCTCTTCAGTGGTCGTGGGACATCGCGGCCATGTCGTGGCTAGGTTTTGCTTTGCGGCGCAGCGCGGCCATCGCTTTGTCGTCCGCAGGAACAAAGTAGCCGACGGCGATGCCCATCGCTCCGTCGCGCAATAATTTTCCAGTCGGGTTGTCGTACGCGGCAGAAATATTCAAAACATCGTTCGCCGCAAATTTATAACCGCCCTCCTGGAGAAAAAGTTTTACAGGCACGGATTCGAGCCGGCCCTCAGCGGTCACCGTGGCGTTCAGCGTCGCAACAGTTTCTTTGCGCGATGCATTTTGCAGCACGACTTGCCGGCCGTAGTCGTGCAGATGTCCGCCGACGCCGAGCAGCACGCCGTCATATTTCACCGTGACGGTCCCGCTCTTCGTGCTTTTTCCAGCAGGCAAGTCGTAGCTTGAATCTCCGCACGACTTCACATCCATCCACGCGGGATAGAAGTTTTGGATCATCTTCCCCACGCTCGGGCCACGCGCATCAACAAACGGAATCTGCACTTCGAGATAGACCTTGTCGTAAGAAGTTGCGGTGGGGTTGTACACCATCGTCTCGATTCGAATCTTGTCACTCTTCTCCACGTGATAACCGTAGCCGGGCACCTCGGCCCAATCGGTCATTTCGCTGCCCGCTCCAAAAATATGTTCTTCCTTATTGGGGCAGAGAAAATCGGCGCGGTTCTCGTTCCAGAACGCGGTGTGGTGCAGCACGGTTCCGGGAACAGCACCGCGGTTCGAATCGACGAGCCTGGGACGATAGGCAAGAAGCCAGCCTTCGAACGGTACCGCCCAAATCAGATCCGGCGGCTGCGGCATTTTCATGTGATCGGTGTTCGCCGGCAAATTCATCGGGCCCACGCGCAACGTAACGGAGTGCGCATTCGCATCCACATTCGAATCGAGCGTCACGCCTTTTGCCACAGCGTGGTGCATGCCGCCCTGCATGAATGCGCCATGATGCGCGTGCCCTGCCGGCTTTTCCTGCGCGACGCTGAAAGGAGCAAGAGCGATTGCCGCCGCCAAAAAGTTTAGCCATAAGATTGTTTTTTTCCGCATGATAGTGCCCCACGTTTTCTTTCGAACCGGTCACTTCCATCATAGCTCCATCGCACCGATTCCGTCGCGCGCTGAAAAATAACGTTCGCCGTGGACTTGCGGCAGAAAGTGGTTACAATCTCGGCGCATGAATCGCTTCCGCCACTTTGCCATTGTGTTTCCTGTTTTTTCGTTGGCGCTGCTTTTCGCGCCGGAACGACTGCCTGCGCAGAAGCCTTCGTCAGATGCCCCGCTGGTCTTAAGCAATGTGACCGTGGTTGACGTTCGAACCGGCACGCTCCGGCCGGACCAGACCGTAATTATTGAGGGCAATCACATTGCGTTCGCGGGGCCCAACAAATCAGCCGAGTATTCGCGTCACGCTCACGTGGTCAACTGCCGAAATCTTTTTGCGATCCCCGGCCTCTGGGACATGCACGTCCATCTCGTCTTTGGCGACTGGTTTCCCGATGCGCAAGAAATTTCGCTGCCGCTCTTCGTGGCCAACGGCGTCATCGGCGTGCGCGACATGGGCAGCGAACTCGGCGTCGTGCGGGGCTGGCGCAACGAGATCGAAACGGAGCGCCTCATTGGGCCGCGCATTCGAACGTCCGGGCCGATGCTCGATGGGCCGAAGCCGCGCTTTCCAAGCTCTATCGCGATTGCTAACCCGGACGATGCGCGCCGCGCCGTCGCGGATCTCAAACGCAGCGGGGCAGACTTCATCAAGTTGCAATCGCTTATTCCGCGCGACGCGGTGTTTGCGATCGCCGACGAAGCCAAGAAGCAGGAAATTGCATTCGAAGGGCACGTGCCGGATTCCGTGCGCGCGAGCGAGATGTCCGAAGCGGGGATGAAAAGTTTCGAACATCTGATTGGAATTTTCGAAGGCAGTTCGCCCGCCGAAGATGATTTCTTGAAAGGGAATAAGACGGAAGGACGATTTCTCACCACTTACGATTCCGCGCGCGCCGCGTCACTGGCCGCGATTCTGGCAAAGAATGAAACGTGGCAATGCCCCACGCTGGTGTGGGAACGCGGTGGCAATCTGATCGACGCCAGTGATTTCAGCAAAGACACGCGCGTGAAATACGTGCCCGCTTCGTGGAGAACCAAAACGTGGAAGCGGTTCACGGACGAGATCACGCAGGGCTACGGAACCGATGATCTTGCAACGCGCAGGAAATTTATCGAGAAGGAGCTTGAAGTCGTGAGCATGCTGCACAAGGCCGGGGTACCATTTCTTGCGGGAACTGATACGCCGGCCGGAGTCCATATTTTCCCAGGCTTCAGCCTGCACGAAGAATTACAGCGCTTTGTTGCCGCCGGATTCACTCCGCTCGAAGCGCTGCAAACCGCCACGTTGAATCCCGCCCGATTTCTCGGCATGGAAGATCAGCTCGGTACGGTTGAAAAAGGAAAGCTCGCGGATCTGGTGCTTCTCTCCGCCAATCCGCTCGAGGGCATTGCGAATACGCAGAAGGTCGCAGGGGTCGTTTCGAATGGCCATTACTTCTCTCGCGGGGACCTAGACAAAATGCTCACGCGGGTGGAAGCATCCGCCCGCCGCCAACCCTGAGCGACGCCAGCTCGATCGCGTCCACCACATCACGCGCCCCGTCCACAACGTTGAGCTCTCCCCCGACAAGGCAAACTGCCGGACCGCAACACATCTCACAGGTGGCAAACAGTCCCTCGGATCACGAATTCCGTGGGAAGGATGCGCTGGCTGAAAGCCATGTGCGGATGATGTAGCCGCTCGAGAAGCATCTTCATACAGGTTTCGCCGATCTCTTCTTTGTGCACGCGCACTGTCGAAAGCTGCGGATCCATCAAAAGAGCCTCTTCGCGGTCGTCGAACCCCACCACGCTGATGTCATCCGGCACCTTGATGGCCTGCTGGCGCAGCGATCGCCAAAGCCCGTAGGCGATTTCGTCGTTCCCGGCTACGACAGCCGTGGGTCGCGGCCGCCGGGAGAGGATTCGCCCCGCGCTCTTTTGACCGAAATCGACGAAACTCTGAGCATTTCGGGCCAAAATCAAGGCGGGTTTTAATTTGTGTTCGCGCATTCCTTGCCGGTAGCCTTCGAATCGGTGATGAAGCCACGGGTAGGAGATGTCTCCGGCGAAAACAATCTGGCGGTGACCCTTGCCGATCAGGTGACGCGTGGCTTGGAGCGTACCATTGAAGTCATCGAAGCCTACTTGGTCGTATTGCTGCTCTTCGCCCATTCCAACCACATTGTTACTGAAGGCCACGAAGGGCATACGGATGGATTCGATCCTGCGGAGCAGATTGGGATAAATCGTCCCGGCCAGAATGAGTCCATCAATCAAGCCATGCTCCTGAAGAACGGGAGGCAGGTCGATCCTATCGGGAGGCGTTCTCGGGGAATAATGCAGCGCGGCAAACAGCACGTGCTGTTTCAAGCTGGTGGCATAAGATTCGACGCCTTGCAGGATGCGAGCATGAAAAGGATGGAGAAAATCGCGGTTGCTAAGGAGAAAGCAGACCATTTCCGTGCGCCGTTTGAGAATCCGGCGGGCCTGCGCATTGGGGCGGAATCCTAGACGCCGGATGGCCTCAAGTACGCGCGCACGCGTTTCCCGGCTTACCTGAGAGCTGGAATTTAGTACGCGGGAAATCGTTCCTATGCCAACGGAAGCGGCCTGGGCAACCTCGCGAATGGTCGTTTTCCTTGGAACTGCTTCCATGGCAATATCGCCTCTTGTCGCTTTGGCAGTCTGGATGGGTTCGGTGAGGAATCGTCGGACCCTCTTGGCCCGAGCAAGTCTAGCACACCAATAGGACGATGGTGTTGTCAACGGTCAACATGTTGGCGGATCTGCCCGGTGGCAAGAAGTTGGAAAACCGATGCAAGATATTGGTTTCACGAAGAATCTAACTTGACAGAGGGTTTTCGCTCGGATAGGGTGTGGAACCAGTTCCAAGGGTTATCGCTGGTTTCTTCGCACCGGGGCTAGTCTTTTCGAAGCGAGTGGGGTGATGTCATGAAAAAACTGTTTGGTTCGTATTTCCCATGGATGCGCAGCATGAATAATTCTCCTGCGATGAATACCGGAGAATTCGCACTTCGAGTCACAGCTGGTTTGGTCAAACTGTGGCGGCTGAGCATGGCCGTGCTGCTCGGGGCAGTACTCCTGGGGTTTTCTGCACCGGTCATGGGGCAAGCGGTTAATGCAACGCTGCTCGGAGCGGTGACGGATACCAGCGGAGCAGTCGTAGCCGGGGCGAAGGTGACTGCCACGGAAATGAAGACGGGCGTCAGCCGTAGTACCACGACCAATGATAATGGGAATTATGAATTCGGTAATCTCCCCCCAGGTCAATATGAAGTCGCCACCGAGAAACAGGGATTCAAGAAAGCCGTTCGTGCGGGAGTAGATGTTGTGGTGAACACTGTCACGCGGGTGAACCTGACTCTCGTACCCGGCGAGGTCACCGAGCAGGTAGTAGTGACATCGGAAACGCCGATTCTGGAAACGGACCGCGCTGATACAGGGCGTAAAATTGAAGAGAGGCAAGTGGAAGAATTGCCTCTGAGTTTCAATCGAAACTTTCAGGGACTGCTTAACCTGGTACCCGGCACGACGCGAGGGCACCGCGAGCATTCCTCATTCTTCAACGCGCAAGACAGTCTCCGGACCGAGGTAAACGGACAATCGGGTCTGGCAAATAACGTACAATTTGAAGGCTTGAATGACAACGAAAGAACTGGTCTGCTGTCGATTTACATCCCCCCTATTGAAGCGATTCAGACCGTCGATGTTACAACCAGCAATTACGACGCTGAATTGGGAAGAGCCAATGGAGCAGTAACAAATGTCATTCTCAAATCAGGTACGAATGCATTGCACGGCGCTGCTTATGAGATCAACCGGATTAGCGCCTTGGCAGCCGTGCCCTTCTTCCAGACGATAGCGAAGAGACCAAGCGTCTACAACTATTACGGTGCGAACATTGGCGGGCCCATCGTCAAGAACAAGACTTTCTTCTTTGGCGACTTTTTGCGAATCAATGACCACCAGAGCCAGTTCTTTCAGGGCACCGTGCCTCCACAGCCGTTTCGCAACGGGGATTTCAGTCAAGCGACAAATACGAAAGGGCAGTTGATTCCAATCTATGACCCGGCAACCGGCAATCCGGATGGAACCGGTCGAACTCAGTTCGCGTTCAATGGCACCCCGAACGTCATCGATCCAACAAGGATCAGTCCCATCGCCAAAGCCATTCTGGCAAAAATTCCGTTGCCCAATGTGGCCACCGCGGCCTGTCCTCTCAATTCCACAGCTCCTAGCTGTCTCGTTTCCACGAACAACTTCCAGGGGAGCACGAAGTTCATCAAGGATACGACCTCCTTTGACGTGAAGATCGACCACAACATAAGCCAGAACAACCGTCTTTCAGGACGCTTCAGTTTTTCGGACCAGAGCCTCAGCCAAGCACCGATCTTTGGCGTGGTGGGCGGGCCTTCCAATGGCGCTTTTTCAGGGACTGGTAAGCAACGCTATTGGGACGTAGCGGTCAACTACTATCATGTCTTCTCACCGACTCTGATTACGGAGATCCGCGCCGGCGTTGACCACTATCGAAACGTGGCCAACAACACCGACCGTGGCAAATCCGTGACCGACGAAATCGGCGTGGACATCCCTGGCGCAAACCTTGGCGACTCCAATACCAGCGGAATGCCATGCATCGTTCTGACCGGCAACAATGGCGATAATTGCCTGGCTGGATATTCTGCAAGCCTGCCCTGGATCCGCGGGGAAACAAATTTTAACATTGCCAACAACTGGACCAAAACCAGTGGTAATCACACCTTCAAGTGGGGCGTGGATGTGCATCGTCTACGCGACGATCTGGCGCAATGGCAGGACCAGAATCCACGCGGCGTTTTGCGTTTCACAGTCAATCTCACGAGCATAAACCCCAATGCCAACGTCCTGACAAGCAGTCAAGCGAATGACGTCGCCAGCTTCTTGCTCGACAAGCCCAATTCCGTCGGCCGCGATGTGCCCATAAACGCTAAGGCGTTTCGCGGGAACGAGCTGTTCACCTACGCAGCAGATAGATGGCAGGTGTCCCGGAAACTAACCCTAGACTTGGGTCTCCGCTGGGAGTTCTATCCGCCTTTCACTCCGCGAGGACCAGGGCGCTTCTCAAACTACGATCCGACTGCTAACAACCTTGTGATTGCTGGAATCGGCGGCAACCCGTCGGATTTGGCCAGAAAAGCACACTACAAAGACTTTGCACCCAGGGTCGGCATTGCTTATCGCCTGACGGAGACTACGGTCGTGCGCGGGGGATTTGCCATAAGCTACTTCCCATACCCCGACAACGATTACGCATTTGACTTTCCCGTGCTGCAAAACAACGCGTTTCCTTCGCTGAATGGTTCTAGTTTTACCCAGTCAGCCGACGCGTCCAACAATCCCATCTCTATGGCGAGCGGATTCCCCGCGCCGCTGGTTGCGAACATTCCCGCAAACGGCCTTATTCCTGTCGTGGGCAAAGTCGGCACCACAAGCCTTCTGACTCAAAACTACACGGTTGTAAACCTTAATTTCCGCGAGCCATACACCGAATCCTGGAACTTGGCGGTACAACTTGCGCTGCCCGCAAAGTTCGTCTTTGAAGCAGCGTATGTAGGCAACCACGGCGTAGATGTGCCGACTGTCTATAATCTAAACGCCGCCACGCTTCCGAGTGCCACCGCGACTCAGAGCAACCGGCCTCTGTTCGCGCTCCATGGATTAACGGGAAACGTCGCCCTTAAATTTATAGGGACAAGCTCGAATTACAATGCCCTGCAAGCCAAGCTGGACCGGAAATCCGGCGGCTTCCTCATGACCACCGCTTACACTTATGCCAAGGCGCTCGGCTACGTGAATGAGGGATCCAACACGATCAACAGCACTGTCGGCGGGCTCCAAAACTACATCGGCAGTATTCGCAGCAACTATGCGCCACTGGCCTTTGACCGGCGGCATACGATTGTGCAGAGTTTGATCTACGAACTGCCCTTCGGAAAATCGAAGCGTCTCTTGAGCTCCGGGGTTGGCAGCAAACTTCTGGGCGGATGGCAGGTTAGCACGATCCTTACCGTCATGACCGGCTTGCCCTTGAATATTACGGGTGGGTCCACGCTAAACGCCCCTGGCGATACACAAGTGCCAGATGTGAACGGCTCGTTCCGCATACTACATGGCATTGGTGCCTTTGGCGCCAGCAGCTCTTCGTGGTTCGATGTAACGCCTAGCAGCATTGTCGTTACTGTAAATGGGAATCCCGTGACCCTGCAGTGTCGGGGGGCATTCTGCCAGTCTCCCCCTATCGGGGGAATACCGACTAATGGCGGAGTATTGGGTAATGGCCCCCGCAGGGCCTTCAGCGGACCGGGCTTCTTCAATCTGGACGCCTCGGTATTCCGGCGCTTTCCGATTAACGAACGCATGAACATGGAGCTTCGCGCCGAAGCCTTCAGCGTCACGAATACGCCTCAATTCGATAAACCGGGTCAGGGCTTTAGCACAAATACAGCCAGCACTTTCGGCTATGTGACCAACACGATTGGAGGCAACCGCTCCGTGCAGCTCGGAGCGAAGCTAACGTTTTGACTTAATTCTGCGCACAGGGAAGACCTTGGTTCGAACATTGAATAGGGTTTCTGTTCGGAACGGGCGGGCGATAACCGGGGTGGAAAGCAGAGATCCTTATTCTTTCGAAGGGGGTGTTTTTGTGAGAACGAAAGTGTCCAGGCCCAATCAAGTTGTCGTGTCTAGTGAGTTTCCTGGATTTGTGTTAAATACGGCAGCGTTTGTGTTAGCGGTCTTATTGACAACTTGGGTTGTCGATACGGCCGCGGCTCAGAGCATCTTCGGGCGCATCACTGGAACTGTCACGGATGCGCAAGGCGGTGCGGTTGCCGGCGTGAAGATCACAATTGTCAATGAAGAGACGAAACTCGAGAGGCAGGCGACGACTGATTCCAACGGGTACTATGTGGCCAGCGATCTGCCCGTGGGCGTATACAGTGTGATCGCCGAGCAGTCCGGCTTTAAGACGCTCAAGAAGACGGGGAACGACTTGGTGGCTGGCGCTCGCATGAGCGTGGACTTGAGCCTGGCCGTCGGTGAGGTTTCGCAAAGGGTCGAAGTAGCCGCGACGGCTGAGACGATCAACACGACGTCCGGCGAACTGGCGCGCGTTATCGACTCGAGCCAGGTGCGAACTATCGCGTTGAACGCACGGAACTACATGCAGTTGCTTTCTCTTACGCCCGGTACGGCCCTCACCGTCGATGACCAGCTCAGCTTGACTACGAGCTTGGCCATCAACAATCAGTCCGTGAATGGGAATCGTCCCGACTCGAACGCGCTGTCCGTGGATGGCGGGTTCAACATGGATTCGGGCTCGAACTCCAGCCAAGTTAACAACGTCGGCATTGATTTTATTCGCGAAGTGGCCATCAAGTCATCGAACTTTTCGGCGGAATACGGGCGCAACTCCGGCGCCTCGGTCAACGTGGTGACGCGCAGCGGAAGTAACAGTTACCACGGGGCGGTTTTTGAATACCTTCGCAACGAGAAACTCGATGCCAAAAACCCTGCTGCCGCACTGAAAACGCCCCTGCGGTTCAACGACTTCGGATGGGACTTTGGCGGGCCCATAATGCGCGGCAAGTTGTTCTTTTTCGCCGGCGAGGAGTGGAAGAGGATACGCCTCACGGCGGCCCCGCAACAGAGAACTATTCCCACAGCAGCAATGCTAAGCGGCGACTTCAGCGCGCTACTCTTACTGCCAACTCCCGTGCAACTCCGCGAACCGGGAACCGCGAACCCTATTCCCGGGAATCGCCTCGATCAGGATCCGAGCACGCCGCTTACAGCCAACGGCGTAGCAATTGCCAAGATCTACAGCACGATGGCGGCCCTGGCGACCGGGTTAACCACGGTTAATAGTCCCGGTAGCTCAATCCCGGTCGCGCGCAACGCGACCTTCCAGCCGAACAACCCCTTTAACTGGAGGCAGGACATCGTGCGTCTCGACTATCACCTCAACGGCAAGCACGATCTCTACGGCCGCTACTTGCACGATAACTATGATCTCGTGGATGGTTTCGGAACCTTTGTCGACGGTAACGTTCTACCGACCACTCCCACGCACCGGTTGCGTCCGGGGTATGGCATTCAATTGGGGGAAGTGTGGCTTGTCACCCCCAATATAGTAAACCAAGCGAAGATTAACGCCTCCTGGAACGGCCAGCGCATACCTCCAACGGGCGTCAACTGGCAACGGGCTACCTATGGCTTCACTTTCCCGCAACTGTTCCCCGCAGGACGATTCCCCGATGGAATCCCCGACATCAGTATTCTGTCCGGAGGAGGCACACCCGGAATGGCCGGCACGCAGGGTCCGGACTTTTCGTTGTTGTCCCCTACGGTAGACATCGCCCCAGCGGACGACATCACCTGGCAGAAAGGACCTCATACTTTCAAGGCGGGAGTCCTGGTGGTCCGCAACCGCAAGGATCAGAACGGCCGGTCCAGATATAACGGCCAGATCACCTTCAGCAACGCCGCATCGAACGCGAACACGACGCGTAATGCGTTGGCGGATGTCTTGCTTGGAAACTTCCAATCGTATACCGAGGCGTCGGATGATCCGATCGGACACTTCCGATTCACGGACGTTGAAGCGTATGTTTACGATTCCTGGAAAGTTGCTCGCCGGTTCAGCCTCGAGTTTGGCCTCAGATATCAACACGCTGGGCCGACCTACACGCAGGCGAACAACATAGTCAGCTTCGACCCAAGCCTATTCGACCCGCTGCAGGCCGTCACGCTTACTGCGAACGGCAACAGTATCGATACCACGAAGGGTGGCAATCGCCTGAATGGCTTGGTGCGCGCCGGCGACGGCGTGCCTGCGGACCAGTTGGGCCGCGTGCCCAACGGAAACAGTCCCGGGGTGCTCGCTGTGCCGGCAGGTGCGCCGCGCGGTTTCTACGACGTGGAGCACTTGTTCGCGCCGCGCTTCGGTTTTTCCTATTCACCGTTTAAGGATAATAGGACTGCCATTCGCGGCGGCATCGGTCTTTTCTACGACAAACCCGAAGGCAACATTATTTTCTCGCAGCTCAACCTCCCACCATTTATCCAATCCTCGACATTCCAGAGCGGCAATTTATCCAACCCTTCCGGTGGCGCCGCCGGGGCTGCGTCTCTCCTGGGGGTGTCTGCTATTAATCCCCAATTGAAGGTTGCACGGACCACGAGTTACAGCCTGGGCGTGCAGCGCGAGATGCCGTGGGGCGTTCTTTTAGAGGCGTCGTATGTAGGCAACGAGCAGCGGCACATATTGCGTCAGCCGGATATTAATCTGCCGACGTTCGCGCAGATTCAGGCCAATGCGGCGCTTCCCGCTCCTTTGCCACTGAACCGGCTGCGCCCCTACCCGGGCTATACGTCGATTCGGATGTACCTAAGCGACAGCACGGCCAACTACAACGCGTTCCAGGTTTACGCAACGAAGCGAAAGGGAGACTTCATGGCCACGGTCAGTTACACGTGGTCGAAGACGCTGGCCGACTCCAGCGGTCTTGGCGCAAACCCCGATAATTGGCGTGATCGAAAGTATAACTACGGCCCGGCGGACTTTGACCGCAGGCATGTCTTCGCAGCAACTTACTTCTATGATGTTCCATTCTTGAGAAACCGAGGCGGGTTTGTCGGTACTGCTCTAGGCGGCTGGCAACTGAGCGGGATAACCCGCGCGCAATCTGGTCCACCCATCACGATTCTCGCGAATTCCTCGCTTGCAGGCACCCCCGTGAACGGACGGCGCGCGGATAGGGTTGCGGGGGTATCGCTGGCCCCGACTGCTCCGGGTCAATTCTTTAATCCGCTTGCCTTTGTAGCGCCATCTCCGATCAATCCGGGCACGAGCGGCGTGGGCACCTTCACAGGCCCATACGTTTTCGTGACGGACCTGTCGTTGCGAAAGTACTTCAAACTGCCGAGAGAAAACATGAACGTGATGTTCCAATCAGACTTCTTTAACATATTCAATCGGGCGAACTATTCCTTGGGTAGTCTTGGCAACGCGAACTTGACGGTCCCCTCCGGCAATTTCGGAAGCTTCGGGAGCGCCAGCAACCCGCGCAACGTCCAGTTTGGTTTGAAGTTCAACTTCTGAGCGAAGCGGTCCGGAGCGGAAACCAGATTTTCGTTCTGGACGCTTACCCTGCAGGATGAGCAAACCAAAACTGTCTCAAAAGGAGGTTTCACTCCAGGATAGAAGAGCGAAGGAACGGATTCTCGAATCGGCGGAAATCCTTTAGAATGGATGTGACTCCTACTGTGGGCGTGTAGCTCAGCTGGGAGAGCACCTGCTTTGCAAGCAGGGGGTCGCCGGTTCGATCCCGGCCACGTCCACCAACATCGCTTGCAATTTCAATTTTCGACGAACGACTTTAGCCTTGAGAGCGCCTGATCCCACTGCTCGGAGACGAGGTCGAGGTATTTCTTCATTTCTTCCATCGGTTCCGGATCGAATTCGAATCGGCTCTCGCGACCGGTACGGACACTGTGCACCATTCCTACACTCTCCAGGACGCGAAGATGCTTGGTGATCGCCTGGCGGGTAAGCTTGGAGCCCTTTGTTAGCTGCGAGATCGAACGTGGCTGCCCGGCGCAGAGCTTGGCAACCAGCGATAACCGCGTCTCGTCGCCCAGCGCGGCAAAGGCGGGTGCATGAGCGCGCCGTTTGGCGGCCATGCTGCTACGACTTTTGTGCGACATAGCTCTCAATATTCTTCATTTGCTCAGTCCAACCTCCGTCATTCTGGCGGAATGCTTCGAGGCCGCGGCCGCCGGGGATCTTGTCGAAGCCGGACTCCGTGAGCAGAAGCAGTGTACCGCTCGCGGTCTTCTCCAGCCTGAATTCGACGAGCGTGGGCGTCTCGTTTGGATCTATTTTGGGATCGACCTTCCAGGTGAAGGAAAAGAGCCGTTCGGGCTCCATTTTCTGCACGACGGCCTCCCATTTGACGTGCTCGTAGCCAGGGTCGGTAATCTGGCCACGCGAGACCTGACCCGGTACGAAGGGGCCATCCAGTTTCACGCGAAACCATTCCCCGAACTCACGGTGATCCGTAAGCGCACGCCAGACCCGCGAAACCGGCGCCTTGAGTTCAATACGCTTCTCAATACGATCGACCATTATAAGCAACCTCCAGGTTGCAGATTAGCGCTGCTTGACGGAAAGCGCAACCTATTTGTTGCGTTTTTTCCGGCAGAATTGCCGGCGATCGCGAAAGTTCTTTCGGGGTCCTCCCTTTTGCGTAAACTCTTGTTGCTAAACGACTTGCAAGGGTTTATCCTCCCCCAGAACATGCACCCCGGAAGAATCGCGCCGCACTTTTCAGGATTGCGCTGGCCTGCTGCCAAGCGGCTCCGGCCACTCCTCTTGACTCTCCCCCTCCTGCTAACCTCGGCCAGTATCTCGGCGCAACAATCACCAAAAACCTCAGCCGTGGGGCTCGACCCGATACGTTCCTATATCTCCTCTGGGTGGAACACGCTTTCTCGGTCGCTATCCGACTGCGCCACTTTTAGCGACTCGAAATTGACAGGCGCCCCCCAACTCTACCTTCCCTCGGATTTCCCGGAACCTGAAGCCGTAAAGCAGCTTGAGACGCGCTGTAAAGTCCAGGTGAGGAATCTTCTTCCCTCCGGCGATCGCCTGGGAAAACCCGGCGCGGCTGCAATTTCTCCGCCCGGATTGCTCTATCTCGAAAATCGTTACGTTGTGCCGGGTGGCAGATTTAACGAAATGTATGGATGGGACAGCTATTTCATCATCGTGGGGCTTCTCCGCGATGGCCGGCTCGACCTTGCGCGGGACATGGTGAACAACTTTTTGTTCGAGGTCGAGCACTACGGCGCCGTACTGAACGCTAACCGGACCTACTATCTCACGCGCTCCCAACCGCCATTCCTGACCTCGATGATTCTGGGGGTCTATGCGGCGCAAAAGGCGGCTGGCCACGAGGATCGCGCCTGGCTGACCAAGGCCTACCGACTGGCTACCAAGGATCACAGCCTGTGGGACGCGGAGCCGCATCTTGCTGGCTCCACGGGCCTTTCGCGGTATTTTGATTTCGGCGATGGCCCCGCACCAGAGAGCGTGCAGGATGAAACCGGTCACTACCGGGAGGTCGTGGCCTACTTTCTGGCTCATCCTGAACAAGACCGCAACCTCCTCGTAAGAAAAGCTCCTGGGCAAACTTCTCCGCTCACGGTGGGCTCAACCTACTCTCTGCAAGTGTGCGATCTCGTGCGAACCATGGCCAAACCGGAATGCACTGTCGCCGCAGACCTCGCGCTGAGCTCCGATTTCTACAAAGGCGACCGCTCCATGCGCGAGTCGGGCTATGACATCTCCTTCCGCTTCGGCCCTTACGGAGCGGGGACGCATCACTTTGCCGCAGTCTGCCTCAACAGCCTGCTCTATAAGTCTGAAAGAGATCTGGAACAGATCAGCAGCATTCTTGGCCGCAAAGAAGATGCGGAACAATGGAAGAAGCGCGCGGAAGAGCGAAAAGCAAACATCCAAAAATATCTGTGGAACAGCCAGCGCGGTCTTTTCGTGGACTATGACTTCGTTCAACAGGCGCAATCGTCCTACGACTACGTGACTACGTTTTTTCCACTATGGGCCGGCCTCGCAACACCGGAGCAGGCGCAGGCGCTCGTCAAGCATCTTGCCACATTTGAGCAGCCCGGCGGTCTGGTCATGAGCCCGCGCGAGAGCGGCGGTCAATGGGACTTCCCGTATGCCTGGGCCCCCAATCAGCTCATTGCCGACGAAGGTTTGCGAAAATACGGATTCAACAAGGAAGCCGACCGTGTCTCCTACAAGTTTCTCTCCACGGTGGCGGAGAATTTCCGACGTGACGGAACCATTCGAGAAAAATACAACGCGGTCACGCGCTCGTCCGAAACCCAGGTGACCGCCGGCTACCACATGAACATCGTGGGTTTTGGCTGGACGAACGGTGCGTTCCTGGAGCTGCTGCATGATCTGCCCGTGGATCTCGTGCAGAAGCTCGCCAGGGAACAGGGAAGTAGCGCCTCTGCAGCGCACTAGAAGTTGGCAGTTTATCTGCCGGCGGCCCGCAACTTCTCCAATCGAGCTGCGTCGGGAACGGGCATGGCCCCCACCTGGCTAGCCACCCAGGAGCCCCATTGGTTCGCGGCTTCGCTCATCTCTGCCAGCGACGCGCCCCGCAAGAAATGATGGACCAAAGCAGCCGTAAATGCGTCTCCGGCTCCAACCGTGTCGGCGACCTTCACTGCAAAGCCGGGATACTCTATTGCCTCGTTCTCGCCGATCATCAGGCTGCCGCGGGCGCCTCGGGTGACGCACACGAGACGGAGGCCAAACTTCTCCTGCAGCCATTTCGCGGCTGATTTTTCGTCCGGGCTCTCGAATCCGCACAGTTTTGTCACAACGGGCAGCTCTTCATGATTCAGCTTCACGACGTGCGCAATTCGCATTGAGGCGGACAACAATTCCGCCGTTTGATAGCCCTGGCGCAGGTTCACGTCAAAGACGCACACTGCGGACTTGAACGCCGCCTGAAGAAAGGACTGGATCGTTTCGCGGGACTGCGGAGATCGCTGTGCAAGAGAACCAAAGCATACCGCGTCACAGCGTTTCGCCAGCGCGTTCCATTCCGCGGTCCACTCCAGAAAATCCCATGCGACTGATTTCTTGATCTCGAATTTCGCCTGCCCGTCTTTATCTATCGAAACTTCGACGGTCCCCGTGGGATGGATTGGGTCCGTCTGGATTTCGCCCGTTTCCCCGCCCAGCGCCTTCACGCACGAAATGGCTTGCTGGCCAAGGTCATCCTGACCTACGCGGCTGGCAACAACTCCCTTGTCCCCCAGGAGGCTCGAGATGTAGGCAAAATTTGCGGGAGCGCCGCCGAGCTTCTTGCCGAGGGGAAACATGTCCCACAGAAGTTCGCCAAGTCCGATGACGATGCGGCTATTCATGTTTCGCACCGATCTTAATTAAACCTGCGCAATCATACGCTCGCCGCGGAATCGGAAACACCGAATTCAGTAGAGAGGATTCATGGTGGCTTATTTCCACACAGAATCAAGCTTCCAGATGGAAAGCGATTTGATCTTCCCATTTCCATTCAGCGAATAAACTTCAATGCCCACCGAATGCTCCAGTGGATAAATTCGATCCGTCAGCGTTACTTCGCCATCGTTTGCAAAAATTTCCACACTTGAGCGATCCACGAAAATCTGCAATTTCACGCGGGAAGCCTGCTGAACCTGCCCCGAATGCCGGCCTCCCGCTTCCTTGCTGTAGGACAATTCACCCGCCTTGTTGCGGTCAATGAACACGCTCTTTTGCCTTCGCGATATCCCCACGAGTGTTTCTTGCGCGCCACCTTTGCGCACCCGGAATCCCATCTCATCTGAATTTTCTGGCATTAATTCCGCCTGAATTTCAACCGTGTCTCCGGGAATTCCGGCCTCCTTGATCCGCCGATTGGCTTCTGCCACGGAGACATTTTCGAGATGAAACTCCTTCCCGCGCAGCGTCTTCATTTCACGCACCGGCTGCTGAATCAGCCGAATTCCGTCAGGGAAGCGTCTCAGCCCAAGCGTGCGCGGGATGGATTGTGCGCCGCGCCACTGAACGGTTGGTTCGACGTTTGCATACTGCCAGTTGCTGATCCAGCCCATCCATATTTTCCTGCCGTCGCCCGCTCGCAGGTCAGCGAAAGTATTCGTGGCATAAAAATCTTTTCCATAATCGGCCCACAGCTCCTGTGACGCCGGCTTCTCATTCTTGAATTGCAATCCGTCAAACCACCCGACGAAATACTTTGTGCCGGTCCCGCCGGCCGGAGCTCCCGGATTGCGGTTCACGATCAAGACCCATTTCTTTTCTTTCGTTCCCTCCACAGGAAGTTCGAACAGATCAGGACATTCCCACTGCCCGGCGCTGTCGCCCGCTGGCCCAAAAGAACTGAGCAGCTTCCAGTCCTTCAAGTTTGGCGAATCAAAAATCATCAGTTTTCTTTCGTCGGCCAGCACCGCCACCATCACCCATTTCTTTTCGGGCGCATACCAAAAAATCTTGGGATCCCGAAAATCCGGCTCCTTCAGATCCACGATCGGGTTACCCAGATAATTCGTCCACGTGCGCCCGCGATCGTTGCTGTAAGCAAGATGCTGCGTTTGCAGGTCCTTCCCAGCCGCAGTGTAGATGGCGATCAGGCAAGAGCGGTCTTCTTTGTCACGCCCTTCACATAATCCGCTCGAGTTCCTCCAGTCCACCACGGCGCTGCCCGAATAAATCATGAATTTCCCTTCTTCTTCCGCGATCGCCAGCGGCAGATGGCGCCAGTGCACCATGTCCGTGCTGACCGCGTGGCCCCAGCTCATGTGTCCCCACACATTTCCCTGCGGGTTGTGCTGGTAGAAGAGATGGTATTCGCCTTTGTAATAGACGAGCCCGTTGGGATCGTTCATGAAGTTCTTGGCCGGGGTAAAATGAAATTGTGGCCGCCACGGTTCGTCGTAGCTGCTTTGCGCCAACGACAGCCTCGTAGTTGATAGAAGGACAGCAGCCAGCAGCACAAGCAAGGAAGGCTTCCACGATTTACTCATCCGGTGAAATACTCCGCTCAGGGTTTCGCGTTCTGCTGAACTTGCAACTGTTCCGCGAGCTTCAGTTCGCGCTCTGCGTCCTCCGTGTGGCCCAATTCCCGGTAAGCCTGTCCAAGCAAGTGGTGAGGAATAGGGTTGTTAGGGTCCATGGCCAGGGCGCGCTGCAAAGCACGCACAGCGAGCGCGGTCTCGCCTTTTTTCTGCAGGATCTTCCCCATCAAGATGTAAGGCCCCGTGGATGTAGCATCGAGCCAGATGGACCTTTGCAACAGCTTTTCCGCCTCTTCGTATTTCTGCAAACGGCTATAGCCGTCCGCCAGCTTGTAGTAGACGGCGGCCTCTCCTGGATTCAGCTCCAGTTCTTTCTGTAACTGTTCAATGGCCTCCGGCACGCGTGACTTATAGAGGTAGAGCTCCCCGAGCAACATATGTGCGCGCGGAAGTTTCGGATCGAGCTCCACAGCCTTTTTTGCGTATTCCTCGGCCACCGGCCCGAAATCTTGCCGCAGCAGCATCCGCGCCGTAAACAGATAGCTCGCCGCGGAATCGGCAGGCACAGCAAACATCTTCGCGAAGGCCTTGCGCGCATTGGGGTAGTCCTTTGTTTGCAGGTAGCAGAGACCCAAAATATACGCGGCATCCACATTCGCGCTCGGATACCACGTCTGGACCTTTTCCAGCGGCGTGATCGCTTCCGTCGGCCGCCCCGCCAGGTAATAAGATAATCCCAGCAACTGTATAGCTTCGTTATCGCCCGGCTCTTCCTCCAGCGCCTTCTTGAAGCTGGTCGCCGCCTTCAGGAAATCGCTCTTTCTGTAATAGACGATGCCAATTTGCCGCGCCACTCCGCGTCGCGCCGGGTCGGCAGCAGCGATGCTCTCGAGAAGCGTCAGTGCCGCATCGTGCTTCCCTTGCTGGATGAGGAGAGTCGCTTGCCCGAGACTGGCGTCCGGCGGCATAGCCGGAGCATTTTGTTTCGCTGAGTCTTGGTTTGTGCCCCCTTGGGCCGGCGGCGACTGCGCGTCCAGGTTCAGCTTGGCCGCCAGCAATCCTGCCACGAGGAGTGCAGTACGAAAGTGAAAGAAGGGCATTCGAATTCCCCGGATACCGGATATGCGCTACGACGCGATTAGAGCACAAAAAACGGGGAGCCCGTAAGGGCTCCCCGTCGGGGTGGTAGGGTGTCCTTGTCCTAGTTAGAAGGTGAGCTTCAAACCGAATTGCAACCTGCGCATGGTCGACCCGAAGGCCAGGCCCGTGATGTTGCCGGCGCTGCTGCAATCAACGCAGCTGTTGGGGCGATCAAAGTTAACGTGGTTGAAGACGTTGTAAGCGTTAAATTGGAACTGAGTCTTAAATCTTTCAGTGACTGTAAAGCTCTTGAACACAGAGAAGTCCGTGTTGAAGAATTTCGGTCCGCGGAAGCTGTTGCGTCCGACGTTTCCGAAGGTCTCCACGGCAGGCTGGGCCCAAGGCCCGCCCGTTTTTCCCGGAGAATTGAGCGCGACGCCTCCGGTAGTCTGGAACCAGTAGCCCGCAGCCTCTGGGTTTCCTGAGCGAGTGCCGTCCTTCACGGTACCGACGATATCGGCCCTGCAAGGCCCCGCGTCACTCGAGGAACTGCAAGAGTCCGGATGTGGAGTGAACGGCAGGCCGCTACCAATGACGGTAGCACTGTTGATAGACCAGCCCCCCACTAGGAGGTCGGCCGCGCGCCCCAAGTTGGCTACCCACCGCTTGCCATGGCCAAACGGGAGATCGTACACCTGCGTAAAGATAAGCAAGTGATTCCGATAGTCGTCATTCGGGCCAAAGGCAACTCTGCGGTCGATGTTGTAGTAGCTTCCATCATAGTTCGTGGAATGCTGAAAGGTGTAGCTACCCTGAAAAGACAGACCTCCCGCGAAGCGCTTCTCGACGGTGGCCTGCAGGGAGTTGTAATGATTATCGGCATCGTTCCCGAAATAATCAATGCCCTGAGTCCAACCGTACTTGCTGTAGAAGGGCCGGCGGTTGTTCTTCGGTACTCCTGCGGCGAAGCCAACGACAGTTGGATCATTGATGTTATAGGCCGGACCACCGCCCGCAAAGGTGTGCGTGCCCTTGTTTCCTACGTAGGCGAGCGTGGCGGATATGCTGGAAGTAACCTGCCGCTGGACGCTGACGTTCCACTGATCCACAGTGGGCAGCCGGTTGTTGAAGGGGCGCGCGCGAGAGAAGACGTTGTCGGGTACAAGCGGGCGGCCATTGACGCCGAGGCACTGTGCTTTGTCGGGAGTAAACACACCACCGACGACACCGCTCGGGTCGGTGATCGCATTGCAGTTGCTGGTGGCCAGCGTGCCGCCGAGCTTGGTTGCCGGATCAAACGTCGGCGGACCCTGCGCGAGATTGAAAACGAATCCGCCAGTGTTGGAGTTCAATTGCTGGGCGCCGAGTACCGGCAAGTTCTGCGTGATTGCATGGCCGAAGATCGAGCCGAACACCCCGATATCAAAGCTGCGGCCATACCCCACGCGGACTACCGTCTTGGAATTCGCCTGGTAGGCAATTCCAAGCCGGGGTGCGAAATGTTTGAAGCTCGTGCTGGTGTTCCCTCTCAGATCCACACCGGTCTGGCCCGCAACGCGCATTTCGCCTGTGGCTAGGTCAACCCAGCCGCCTCCATCTGTTCGGGCTGCCGATTCCGGCCTGTAGATTTCCCACCGCAACCCAAGATTGACGGTTAGTTTCGACGTCCAGTGAATGGTGTCCTGACCGTAGAAAAACAGCCGAGGCTGCGTCTCGTAGGCGTTGAGAGATTTGCTGACGTAGCGCTCGAAGTGGCTGGGCAAACCGAGCAAAAATCCAGCCAGGCCAGCCCCGCCATCTGGCGTAGTACCTATCGCCCCCTGGGCAGCGTCATTGTTGAAATCGAACTGGCCGGCGCGGTGAGAATCGCTGGGCACGCGCAGGTTGTAGGCGTAGCGGACGTCCGCACCGAATTTAATACTGTGCTTGCCGCGGATGTTCGTCCAATTGTTCACGAACTGATACTGATGTTCTTGCTCGATGAGGGGGCAGTTGCACTGGTTCACGTGCAAGGAGTAGCCAAAAAGGAACTCAGACGCTCCGGGCTGCTGGATGGTGAACGCCGGCATACCCGAGGTGACGCTGTCCGTGTTTACGTTGGGTATGCCTGCGGCGGTGGCGG
>Ga0209056_10000791_pt1 | contig 34975 bp, 37 predicted proteins | sample GraSoiAngelo_114_FD_185876 | JGI IMG/M metagenome (GOLD analysis project Ga0209056, IMG submission 185876) | Grasslands soil microbial communities from the Angelo Coastal Reserve, California, USA - 14_0903_13_40cm (SPAdes) (version 2) | ecosystem: Environmental > Terrestrial > Soil > Grasslands... | reverse complement strand
CGAGGAGGACCAGGCCGCGAAGCTTGGCGTAGCCCGGCCGGGCGGGTCCGGCGCCGGTCAGATCGAAGTCCGTGGAGGCGTAGCGGGCGGTGAACGCCGTCCCCATCGAGTGGCCGCCCAGGAAGACGTTGTGATTGCGGACGGCCGCATCAGCCGCGTCGACCACCGCGTCGATGTCGCGCGCGAAGACGAGCGGCGTCCAGCTCGCGATGAAGGGGACGTCGGTCGAGTCGTAGAAGACGGCGCGGCGGTTCGGGCCGGCGGCGAGAACCGGATCGAGCGTGAGGCCGAGCTCCGTTCCGAAGAGCCAGTCGAGGCCCACGTAGGGATCGAGCCGCGCCTCGGAGATGTCGAGGCCGACGCGATCCTCGAGCTGGTTCGTGCGGCGGTCGTACGCCCAGATCTCGAGCACCAGGCCCTGCTCGAGGAAGGCGCGCGGGATGACGTTCTCGGCGAGGATCTTGAAGTCGTTGGCGCCGCCCTCGAAGCCGGGAACGAGGATGAGAATCGCATCGGGCATGCCCGCGCCGTCACGGCGGAAGCGGGTGTAGGTCGCGTTGTTCAGGCTGAAGCTCGAGCCACCGAACTGCGTGAGGAGGTTCGGATTGGTCACCGAGACGCCCGGGGTGCCGGGGGTGTTCGCGGGCTGGGCCGCGCTCGGGACGCTCGTGGTGGTCGCGACCGTGTTGCAGGTGTTGAGCGCGTTCCGGCTGCAGGCGTCCGCGACGAAGTGGAAGCTGGGACACGTGTTTCGGACGGCCCCCGCCGCGCTCTGGCAGCGGGCCGACGGCGTGACGGTGCCGAGGTTGCGCCCGGAATGCGTCACGTGCTGACAGCAGGGATGGCGATCCGCCGCGGGAGCGAACCCGCAGTCGGACTGGCGCGCGATGCGCAGGACCGTCCCCTTGCACTGGGGGCGCAGCTCGAGGCGCCCGTCGATCGGCGTGCCGTCGCTCGCATCGCGCGCGACGGCGCGCACGCAGCGGACGAAGGCCGCCTTGTTCTTGCTCCCGCTCGAGCCGTCGAAGGCGGCACAGGAGCAGGCGAGCTCGGTCGCGGCGCGGACGCCTCGGATGTCTGCCGTGTCCTGCGCGGCCGAGGTGCCCTGGCCGCACCGGTTCGCGGCCCGCACGGCGACGGGGGTGACGGCGAGCACGCAGGCGAGCGCGGGCAGGACGGATGAGCGAGCCGTCTTCATGACCGGCAGCCGTAGACCGTTCTCGGCGAAGCGGTCAACACTTCGCCGCGGCCCCCGATCCCTTGCTGCCATCGTGCCTTCTCCCTTCTTGTCCTACCTTGCGGATCTCCGGTCGAGACGATACGCGAACGTCCCAGCCCCGACACCGGGGCCTGATGCGCCGGCCCGGCGCGAGGAGGACGCCAGATGAAGAGCGCGGCCGCGATCGCCATCATCGCGCTCGTCGCATCGTTGCCGTGCCGCGCGCGTGCCGTCGAGCAGCTGCTGCCGGGACGCATGCTCACCATGCGGGCGGCCGCGTCCGGTAGCCAGAGGACGCTCTTCGTCGGCCGCTCGTCGGCGATCGTCGCTCCAACGCCGGGCGGCCCCGACGACCCGACCGTCGTCGGGGCAACGCTCGCGCTGCGCGCCGCGTCGGGCGAGTCGGCGGCGTTCGACCTGCCCGCCTCGAACTGGTCGGTGAACGCTGCCTATCCGAACGAGCTCGAGCGGCCGCTCCTCTTCACGCTCATCCAGATGCTCTGGGACCGCTCGGACCCGAACGGCTACGCGCACCACATCACGAGCGACCCGTTGCCGAACACGCCGCCGCACAAGATCCTCGTCCACGAGGCCTTCGGCGACCACCAGGTGGCGAATGTCGCCACCGAGGTGGAGGCGCGGACGCTCGGGCTCTCCATCTACCAGCCGGCGCTCGCGCCGGGGCGCCACACCGACGTGCACCCGTACTTCGGCATCCCGGCGATCCCGAGCTTCCCGTTCGACGGGTCGGCGATGGTGGTGTGGGACAGCGGCGTGCCGCCGCCTCCCATCACGAACACGCCTCCCACGGCGGGCAGCGATCCGCACGGGAAGCCGCGCAGCCAGGCGACGGCACGGCAGCAGAAGTCCGAATTCCTGAAGGCCAACGGAGCCGTGGTCGACGTCTGCGGCGGGAATCCGTGCCTGGCGCCATAGAGTGACTAACCCCGCCGCGAGCGCGCGCGGCTGCGGGTGCGGCCGTTGCGCGGACCTGCGACCACCCGGCGCGCGTCCGACTTGAGGGCGGCGAGGAATGCCTCGACCGGCCGCGTATTGAGGACGTCGGCCTCCGACGCCCAGCCGCGACGCGCCTGGTCAACGCCGTACTGGCGGGGGAAGGGCAGGTGCTTCACGCTGTGGGCGTCGGAGTCGATGACGATCGGTACACCGGCCTGCACGGCCTTGCGCACGTGCTCGTCCTTCAGGTCGAGACGGTCCGGATAGGCGTCGAGCTCGAGCACGGTCCCGGTCTCCCTGGCCGCGGCGATGATCGCGTCCATGTCGACGTCGTAGGGCTCGCGTTTCTGGATGACGCGTCCGGTGGGGTGGAAGAGGATGTCGGCATGGGGATTCCGCATGGCGCGGATGATGCGCGCGGTCATGTCGGCGCGCGGCAGGTTGAAGTAGGAGTGCACCGCCACCCCGACGACGTCGAGCGCCGCGAGCGTCTCGTCGTCGATGTCGAGCGTGCCGTCCTTGTTGATGTTCACCTCCGCGCCCTTGAGGACGCGGATGCCCCCGAGCCCGGCGTTCAGACGATCGATCTCCAGCATCTGCTTGCGGAGCTTCGCCTCGTCCGATCCGCGGGTCATCGCCAGGCTGCGGGTGTGGTCGGTGATCGCCACGTACTCGAGGCCGAGCGTCTTGGCCGCCCGTGCCATCTCCTCGACCGAGTCCGCGCCGTCGGTCCAGTCGGTCTGGGTCTGCAGGTCGCCGCGCAGGGCGTCTGCCTCGATCAGCCGCGGCAGCGTGCCGGCCCGCGCCGCGTCGATCTCGCCCTGGTCCTCGCGCAGCTCGGGAGGGATGTAGGCGAGGCCGAGCCGCGCGTAGATCTCCTCCTCCGTCCGTCCCGCGATCCGCCGGGTGCCGCGAAAGAGACCGTACTCGTTCAGCTTGTAGCCCTGCTTGATGGCGAGCTGGCGCAGCGCCACGTTGTGCGGCTTGCTGCCGGTGAAGTAGCAGAGCGCCGCACCGAAGCTCTCGGCGGGGACGACGCGCAGGTCCACCTGGAGGCCGGAGGCGAGCTTGACGCTCGACTTGGTGTCGCCCTGCCCGAGGACGCGGGTGACCGGCGGCAGCCCCACGAAGGCCCGCATGACGGCGTCGGGCTTGCGCGCCACGGCGAGCAGGTCGGCGTCGCCGATCGTCTCCTTGCGCCGCCGGACCGAGCCCGCGATCGCCACCTGCTCGACGCTCGGCACCCGGGCGAGCGCGCCCGCGATCTGCTCGACGAGCGGCAGCGTGACGGCGAGCGGCTGGCGGGCGCCGCTCGTCTGGACGAAGGCGAGCGCCTTCAGGATCTTCTCCTCGCTGCGCTCGCCGAAGTGCGGGAGGCTGCGGACCTTGCCGGCGCGCGCCGCGGCCTCCAGGTCCTCGACCGTTCGTACGCCGAGCTTCTCATGCAGGACTTTGACCGCCTTCGGCCCCACGCCCTCGATCGCCGTCAGGGTCGCGATGTCGACGGGCATGCGCGCGTAATACTGCTCGCGCAGCGCGCACTTGCCGGTCTTGATGAGCTCCTCGAGCTTGTCGGCCATCGAGGCGCCGATGCCGGGGATCGCACGCAGCGCCTTGACGCCTCCCTGGCGGTAGACCTCCTCCAGTGGCCGGTCATACGACTCGATGGCGAGCGCCGCCTTCTCGTAGGCGCGCGGCTTGAACGGCACGTCCTCCATCTCGAGGTAGGCGGCGAGGTCGCGGAAGCAGCGCGCCAGCTCCACGTTCCGCATGGCTCGATGCTTAGCGCGTCGCTGGGGAGGCCGCCAGCAGGAGCGCGGCACCGATTGCCGGCCGTGCGGCAGGATATGCCCGCCGGAACGGCGCGACCGCGGGCGGCGCGTGCCGCCGCGCCCGGCACCCGGGTTGCAGAGTGCGGTCGCGTGGTCTCGACCCTACACGACGTGATCGGCGCGCCGACACCCGGCGTCTCGGGGGTGACTCCGCGCCCCGCGCCGCACGCGCCCGAGTTCGGGCATGTCCTCCGCGACGCGCTCGGCCGTGCGCGCGGAGACGCTGCCGCACGCGTCTCGCCGGTAGCGCCGCAGCCCCAGCGGCCGGCGGCAGAGCCGAGAGCCTACCCGCGCCGGCCCGCGCACGTGCCCCACGCCAAGAGTGACCTCCGGACCGCCATCCGCCGCGCCTCGGCGAGCGTCGGCGTCGACCCCGCGGTGTCGCTCGGCGTTGCCCGGGCGGAGTCGAACTTCGACCCGCGAGCGCGCAGCAGTGACGGGCTCAGCGTCGGCACCTTCCAGATGACGCACGGCACTGCCGCGGAGATGCGCCGGAAGATCGCCGCGCACGTGGTGACACGGCCGGCGGGGACGGACGACGTGGCGCTGGGCGTCGGCTATCTCCGCTACCTGCACGATCTCTTCGGCCGCCAGGCGCACCTGGCGCACGGTATCGCCACCGTGCCCGTACCCGACGCGGGCGAGCGGCGGCTCTTCGCCGTGGCCGCGTTCAACGCCGGGGAGGGCCGCGTGGCCGCGGCGCAAGCCCGCGCCCGCGCGACGGGCGGTGACCCGACACACTTCGCCGACGTCCGCCGCTTCCTGCCCCCGATCACCCGGGCTTACGTCGGCCGGGTCGCGGCGTATGCCGCGCAGCCGGATCCGGACCGCGTGTAGGGCGGGGGCTGCGCCGCTACCCGGGGAAGAGCGGCGCGCCCGCGGGTGCAGGCGCGAGATCGCCGAGGAAGTCGAGCAGGTAGCCGTTCACCAGCTCCGGCTGCTCCTGCTGCACCCAGTGGCCGGACAGCGGCACGTACTTGATCTCGAGCGGCCCGCGGAAGAGCGGCTCCATCCCCAGCGTCAGCTCCTTGCCGAGCGCCACATCGGCCTCGGCCCAGACGAGGAGCGTGGGAGCGGAGATCTTCGGCCAGTCGTCGAGCGTTCGCGTCGCCTCGGGCGGCGGGCGGTCGCCGTAGAGGAAGCGGGCGAGCCAGTGGGGCCAGACGCCCCGCGCATCCGGGCTGCGGAACGCGGCCCGGTAGTAGTTGATCGCGCTGCGCATCGCGCCGGGGCGGCTCGCCGCGTCACGCAAGCGGTCGAGGTCCTGCGTGCTGATCGGATCCTGGCGCACCGCCGAGCGGCGGATGGCGCTGCCGACCGCCCAGGCGCGTCCGAGCCGGAGGACCGTCTCGGGAAGCCAGGGTATCTGGAAGAACAGCATGTACCAGCTGCGCACGAGCTGGCGGCCGTTCGTGCGCAGGTGGTGCACGAAGATGGCGGGATGCGGGCAGTTCAGCACGACGAGCCGTCGGGTGGCGTCGGGGTGTTCCATCGCGAACGTCCAGGCGATGGCGCCGCCCCAGTCGTGCCCGATGATGACCGCTTGCCGCTCGCCGAACGCCTCGATCAGCCCGTGCACGTCGGCGACCAGCTCCGGGAGCGCATAAGCGGCGACCCCCTTGGGCTTGTCGCTCTCGTTGTAGCCGCGCAGGTCAGGGGCGACGACGCGGAAGCGCGGGGCGAGGGCCGCGATCTGGTGGCGCCACGAGTACCAGCACTCCGGGAACCCGTGCAGGAAGATCACGAGCGGACCGTCGCCGTCGACGGCACAGTGGACCCGGATGCCGTTGGTCTCGACGAAGCGGTGCTCGACCGCCATCCCCGTCTCGCATAGCGAGCGGGTACGGCGCCTGTCAAATCACGAACGCCCCGCCTGCAGCTCCCTGGGCGCGGTGGTGCGGAAAGCCACGCTCGCCAGCGAGCCCGGCGTTTGACTTGCCGCCTCGTTCCATACGAGGAGCGGGGAGCCGGCCGGGGAGGGCACGCCATGCAGCTCGAGTTCGTCCGCTACGAGAAACGGGATCGCATCGCCTACGTCACCATCAACCGCCCGGAGGTGATGAACGCGCTGCACCCGCCCGCCAACGAGGAGCTGTCGCGCGTGTGGGACGACGTAGCCGCCGACCCGGCCGTGTGGGTCGCGATCCTCACCGGCGCGGGTGAGCGCGCCTTCTCGGCCGGGAACGACCTCAAGTGGACGGCGCTCCACGGCGTGCCGCGCATGCCGAAGGGCGGCTTCGGCGGCCTCGTCGCGCGCGACGACCTCTGGAAGCCGCTCATCGCCGCCGTGAACGGCGTCGCGCTCGGCGGCGGCCTGGAGATCGCGCTCGCCTGCGACATCATCGTGGCCGCGGATCACGCCCGGCTCGGCCTCCCCGAGCCGCGGGTCGGGCTCATGGCGGCCGCGGGCGGCGTGCACCGGCTGCCGCGCGCGATTCCCTTCCGGATCGCGATGGGCATGATGCTGACGGGGCGCCAGATCCCCGCTGCCGAGGCTGCCCGCATCGGTCTCGTCAACGAGGTGGTGCCGCAGGCCGAGCTGATGGCCGCCGCGGAGCGCTGGGCGAACGAGATCCTCGAGTGCTCGCCGCTCGCCGTGCAAGCGTCCAAGCAGGCGGCGGTCCAAGGGCTCGGCCGGCCGCTCGCAGAGGCGATGGCGGCGCACTACCCGCTGGTGCAGCGCCTCTTCGCGAGCGAGGATGTGGTGGAAGGACCGCGGGCGTTCGCGGAGAAGCGGAAGCCGGTCTGGAAGGGGAGGTGAAAGCGCGGTCCCGTGCGGCGCTCAGTCGGATCTGGCGGTGAATCGTTTCTCGTCGTTCTCGGACGGGTTCGAGAAGGTCGCCTCCCAGCTGCCACTTCGCCCCGCAACCACGATGCGACCGTCGGCTTGGAGGACGGCGGCGTTCGCCTCCTCCGGCGCGCCGAGATCGCTCACGACCTTGCCGCGGTTCCCGAAGGTCGGGTCGAGGTCGCCGGGCCACGAGAACCCGGGCGTCGCGCCCAGCGAGAAGGCCAGGGCCAAGAGTCGTCGGCGTGTCGTCTTCAGCCCCCTGGGATCACGGAGCTTCCCACGAGCAGGGGGGGAGCGGTCAAGGAGGAAAACGCTAACAGAGGAAAACACAGCGCCCAGCGGCTGTGTCAACGAGAAAAAGGGTGGCGGCCGGCGAGCTACTCGCCCTTGGCGCGCGAGAGGTAGCCGCCCGATTCCGTGTCGACGCGGATCACGTCGCCCTCGCCGATGAAGTTCGGCACCTGGACGACGAGCCCGGTCTCGGTCTTGGCGGGCTTCAGCACGTTGGTGACGGTGGCGCTCTTCAGGCCGGGCGCCGTCTCCACCACCTTCAGGTCGACGGTCTTCGGGAGGCTCACCCCCATCGGCGTCCCGTCGTGGAGCTCCACCTGGATGCGCGCGTTCGGTCTGAGATAGCTGACGGCGTCCCCCAGGAGCTCGGCGTCGAGGGCGATCTGGTCGTAGGTTTCGGTGTTCATGAAGTGGTACTGGGCGTCGCTCTCGTAGAGGAACTCCATCTCGTGCTGCTCGAGCGTCACACGCTCGACCTTGTCCTCGGAGCGGAACCGGTTCTCGGTCTGCGTGCCGCTGCGCAGGTTGCGGAGCTTGGTCTGAACCATGCCCCGCCAGTTGCCGGGCGTCACATGGACGACGTTCATCACGCGCCAGAGGTCGTTCTGGTGCTCGACGGTCATGCCGACGCGGAGCTGCGTGGCGGGAATCAACATCGAGAAGGAATCCTCCTGAGCTTCCAACGTACCACCCGCCCGACGAAGTCGCAACGCGAAGCGACATCGTCCGCCGTGCTCACGACGGCTTGGGCGCCATGACGACCAGGAGGGCGAGCCGCTCGGGACCGGGATTGCGGACAGCATGGTCCTCGCCCGCCCGCGCGCAGACGAGGTCGCCGGGAGCGACGGGGTGATCCTCGGCACCGACACGGATGCGGCCGCTGCCGGCGAGCACGTAGTACAGCTTGTCGCCCACGGCATGGCGGTGGGCGGCCTGCTGTTGACCCGGCTCGAGGCAATAGGCGTCGCAGAAGAGGTTGGGCGTGTCGACGAGCCCGACCTTCCGCATCTTCTCCGCCGAGTACGCCAGGAGCGAGGGGACGTGTCGGACGCCGTTCATCGGTTCCTCCTAGGCCGTCCGCAGGCGGGCGAGCTCCGCGGCCAGCTCCGCTGCCGCACATGCGACGCGCGCCTCGGTCTCGGCGCGGTCGGCGCCGCGGGCGGTGATGCGCACGCGGAGATCGCACCCCGCCGAGAACTGTGTCGGCAGCGACTTCAGGTACACGCCCGGCACGACTTCCATCGTGCGCGCCGCGGCGAGCGTGATCACGGATTCATCGCCGCAGCCGGTCGCGACCTCCTGCTCGACGACATGCAGCGGCGCGCCGAGACGGGGCCCGAGCGACGGCAACGCGGCCTCGAAGACCGCCCGCATCTCGGCGGGGACGCCGGGCAGGGCCAGCACGGTGAAGTCGCCGTCGACGAGGAGCACGCCGGGCGCGGTGCCGACGGCGTTGTCGATCGGCTGCGCCCCGACCGGCAGCGCCGCCATCTTCCGGCGCGGCGGCGTCAGCCCGCCGTGCTCGACGGCCCCCGCGGCCGCGAGCGCGGCGTAGCGCTGGGCGACGCAGGCGAGCGCCGCCGGATGCTCGACCAGCGGGCGTCCGAGCGCGGCCGCGACGCCGGCGAGCGTGCGGTCGTCGAAGGTGGGGCCGAGACCGCCGCTCGTGACCACGAGCGAGGCCCCACGCCGCCGCGCGCCGCCGATCTCGCGCGCCACCGCCTCCGGGTCGTCGTCCAGGGCGACGATGCGCTGGACCCAGGCGCCGAGCGCGACCAGCCTTGCCGCGATCCACGCCGAGTTGGTATCGACCGTGCGCCCGGTCAGGAGCTCCCGGCCGACGGCGACGATCTCGGTGAGCGTGCCCGACTCGGACGACATACGGCGCTGGGCGACCGCGCTCGCGAGGGATCGGACGGCGGGTGCCACGGCGCTCGCCTGCCGTGCGGCCCGGTTGCTCCGTGCGGCCGCCCGGGATGATGGCAAGACGCTCGCGCGCTGGCAACAGCGCGTGCGCGCTGCGGGGGCGGCGATGGCCGCCGCGCAGCCGGCAATGGCGTCGCTGCTCACCGTCGTGGATCTGACGTTTCGCGCGGCCGAGCGTGCCAGGAGCCCGGCGGCGGGTGCCTCGGCGGTGCGCGCGGCGCTCGACGGCTACCTGGCGAGCCAGGGGGAAGCCGTCCGCGCGGCCGCGGCACGCCTCGTGCCTCTCCTCCCGCCGCGCGCCAGCTGCCTCACCCTCACGTCGTCGGCGGTAGCGAGCCGCGCGTTCCTGCTTGCCCACCGGCAGGGTCGCCTCGGACGGCTGGTCGTCGCCGAGAGCCGGCCCGGCTGCGAGGGCGTCGAGCTCGCGGCGCGCCTGGCGGCGGCGGGCGTCCCGGTAGCGGTCATCGTCGACGCGCTGGGTCCCGCGCGGGCGGCAACCGTGGACGCGGTCGTGGTCGGCGCCGACGCGGTGACGCCGCGGACGGTGTGGAACAAATGCGGGACGCTCGGCCTGGCCCTGGGGGCGCGGGCGGCGGGCCGGCGGTTCCTCGTGGTCACCCCCTCGGACCGTCTCGTCCCCGCGGCGCTCGCGCGGCGGCTGCGCGTGCCGGACGCCGAGCCGGAGGCCGTGCTGTCGGCACCGCCGCGCGGCGTCGGCGTGGAGAGCCGTCTCTTCGACCAGACGCCCCTTGCGCTCGTGACCCGCGTCGTCACCGAGGAGGCGTCGCTCACGGCAGCAGGCGTCCGGCGCCGTCTCGCGCGGCGTCCGGTCGCCGCATGGTGGCGTACGCTCAGCGCGTGAGGCCGACGCCGACCCAGGCCGTCCAGGCCGCGAGCGCGAGGCCGAGCCAGGCGCCGGTGCGCATCCGACGGATCATGCCTGCCTGCGCGGGTGCGTCCACGGGGAGCTGCCCCAGCTCCGCGCGCACGAGCCGGTGCGCCAGCCCGAACGACACGTAGGTGGCGACGAGGATGAGAGCGAAGGTCAGCGAGAGCTTGGCGACCAGCCGCCAGAGAAGGCGCGCGAAGTCGCGACCGAGGAGCGCCTTCCATTCGGTGAGCGACGAGGCGCCCGAGAGCACCAGCACGCCGAGCGCACCGATCGAGAGGACGTTGTAGGAGCGGAGCCCGCGCGCCAGGAGACGGCGCTGGAGCGCCGGGTCGTCAATCGCCTCGGCCGCGGGGAGCAGCTGCAGCGCGAGCCCGAGGGTCGTCCCGAAGTAGGTGGCGAGCCCGAGGAGGTGGATCCAGCGCGTGAAGGCCTCCATGCCGCGCGGGCCGTAGCGCGCGGTCCGCTTGATTGCAAACGGCCGATCGTGGCGGGCTCGCCCCTTGACGCCGGGGCGGCGCGCACTAAGCTTCCGCGAAATGCTCCGCACGCAGGACCTGCGCATCGTCAAGACCGAGCCGCTCGTGCCGCCGGTCGACCTCAAGCAAGAGCTGCAGGCGTCCGACGCCATCTACGAGGTGGTCGTGCGGGCTCGGGCGACGGTGCGGGACATCATCGCGGGGCGCGAGCGGCGGCTCCTCGCGGTCGTGGGTCCCTGCTCGATTCACGACCCGGAGGCTGCCGTGGACTACGCGCGGCGCCTGAGCAGTCTGGCCGAGCGCCTGGCGCCGAGGCTCTTCGTGCTGATGCGCGTGTATTTCGAGAAGCCGCGGAGCACGATCGGCTGGAAGGGGCTCATCAACGACCCGCATCTCGACGGCAGCCACGACATGACGCTCGGCCTGCGCCTCGCGCGAAAGCTCCTGATCGACATCAACGGGCTCGGGCTGGGGGCGGCGACCGAGCTGCTCGACCCGGTCACGCCCCAGTACCTCGCGGACCTCGTCTCGTGGGCTGCGATCGGGGCGCGGACGATCGAGAGCCAGACCCACCGCGAGATGGCGAGCGGGCTCTCGATGCCGGTGGGCTTCAAGAACAACACGGACGGAAACCAGCAGGTGGCCATCAACGCGATGCAGTCCGCCCGCCATCCCCACGCCTTCGTCGGTATCAACCAGGACGGCATGACGTCGATCGTCCACACCCAGGGGAATCCCGACTGCCACATCATCTTGCGCGGAGGACGGACACCCAACTACGACCGCGCCAGTATCGGGGCGTGCGAGGAGCTGCTCGCGAAGGCGGACCTGCCAATCCGCATCCTCGTCGACTGCAGCCACGCGCAGACCGGAAAAGACTACAGCCGTCAGCCGGAGGTGCTCGCGGAAGTCGTCCAGCAGATCCGCGGCGGGAATCGCTCGATCATGGGCTTCATGCTGGAAAGCAACCTCGAGGCCGGCAATCAGCCCATCAGCGGGGAACGCGAACGGCTTCGGTACGGTGTCTCCGTGACGGACGCCTGCATCGACTGGAAGACGACGGAGAGATGCCTCTCGGAGGCCGCGGCCCATCTCGCCTGAACTGCGCCCGCGGCCGTGGCCCGCGCGCGGGGGGCCGTCGCCGAGCCGGCGTCAGCTGCGCGCCGGCTGGCGCGGGACCGGCACTGTCACGCTCGATCGCGGCTTGGTTACGCCAATGCGCTCCGGGCCTCGTATGCCGGCCGAAACCGCGCTGCCAGAGCTTCGCCCGGTCGCGCCCGGACCGGCAAGCGATCCCCGAGGCGGTACCCGAACCAGAGCAATCGTCAAAGCAGTGCTCGCAACGACCCCGCACGCGGCGATCGCCGCCACGCCGAGGACGATTCGAACTTGCCGCGCACGCTCCATTCGATCCTGCCGATCCGTCGTCCGCTCAGGAGCCGAGCGTCTCTCGGGACTGCGAGCTGGCGAGCAGCAGCGCGTTGAAGAGGAGACCCCAGGCGCCTCGCTGCCCGTAGGCGTGCAGATGGTTCGCCGTCCAGCCGAATGGGGCCTCCGGGTTCTCCCAGACCTCGACCGCCCGGCCGGCCACAAAGATGCGTCGCATCGAGGGGGCAACGTTCATGAGGTCACGCTGCCTGCCGCGAGCGCGCCTGGAGGGCGGTGAGGTCGAACCGCGCCCCCCGGAAGTTGCCCGCGAGGCGGACGCGACGCGAATTGACCATGTAGACCACGGTCGCGATGACCTCGTCGTCCGAGCGCGCGTACCGGGAGACTGCGGCGACGAGATCGAGCAAGGTGACGTTGCGTGCCATGGTGAACCCTCCCTGCTAGGACCGAAGCAACACGTGTGCCATTGCGGTCGCGCCGTCAGGCGCTCGCAAGGCAGCGATTCGGCGGCGCTTTTTCTCGCCGGTCGCGCTAGGTCCGGCCGGACCTGTATCCTCCGCTTCGCAGCCTGTGCACGGCGGTTGGCACCGCGAGGATGCTTCCCTGCAGACCCTCGTCCCCCGTACCGGCTGCCTCGTGGGGGAGCGAACGCCTTCAACTCGGCCGGACGTCGTCGCGCTCCAGCCGTTCGACGACGGGAACTCGGCACGAGGGTCCGCTCTCGGGTCGGCACTCGCTGCCTCGTCGACCGTGACCTCGAACCGGTGACTCCGCACCGCGAAGCACGGCGCTGGCGGCTGGAGCCGCAGCTCGTCCCGGGCGGGCCCTGACGCCACCCGTTGCCCGCAACGTGGCTTAGCGAAGGCGAAACCGGGAGGCGCTGCCGAGCCGAGCGTCGCGAGGAACGCGTGAGCGCGGGCCGCACGACGCTGGGCGCTTCACGGTGCGTCAGCAGGACGGCGAAGTCAGACAATTCCAGTTGCTTTGACAGGGCAGGGGCCAGCGGATACTACCAAGGTCACATGGCGAAGCCTCTCCCGCCTGCACGCCCGCGGCTTGCGACCACGGGCGAGGAGGCGCTGATCGCCGACTCCGTCGTCGTGACACGCCTCGATCGCGCGATCGGCTGGGCGCGGAAGTACTCCATCTTCCCCTATCCCTTTGCGACCGCGTGCTGCGCGATGGAGTACATGTCGCTCTCGATGTCGCCCTACGACATCGATCGCTTCGGGGCGCTGCTGCCGCGCTTCACGCCGCGCCAGGCGGACCTCCTCATGGTCATCGGCACGGTGACGATGCGGCAGGCGCCCATCCTGAAGCGCGTCTACGAGCAGATGGCCGAGCCCAAGTGGGTGATGGCGTTCGGCGCGTGCGCCTCCACGGGCGGCTTCTACGACAACTACACGACGCTTCCCGGCATCGACCTCGTCATCCCGGTCGACGTCTACGTCCCCGGGTGCCCGCCGCGTCCCGAGGTGGTGCTGGACGGCCTCATGGCCCTGCAGCGGAAGATCCAGCGGGAGAAGCAGCGCCTCGGGCGCCGGCCAGAGCCCGCCGAGGCCACGGACCGCTGATCCCGGGGACGGGTGCGCGATGGCCGAGCGACTGCTGCTCCGCTGCCGCGACATCCCGGATCTCCGCCGGCTGGACGTCTACCTCGCGCACGGCGGCTACGAGGCGACGCGCAAGGCGCTGACGACCTGCTCGCCCGAGCAGCTGGTCGAGATGGTGAAGGCCTCGAACCTGCGCGGCCGAGGCGGCGCCGGGTTCCCGACCGGGCTCAAGTGGAGCTTTCTGCCGAAGCAGACGACGAAGCCCGTCTACCTGGCGGTCAACGCCGACGAGAGCGAGCCCGGCACGTTCAAGGATCGCGTGATCATCGAGCAGGACCCGCACCAGCTGCTCGAGGGCATCATCATCTCGGCCTACGCGATCCGATGTCACACCGCGTATGTCTACATCCGCGGCGAGTTCGCCCTCGGCGCCGAGCGTCTCGAGGCGGCGATCGCCGAGGCCTGCGGCGCGAGCCTCCTCGGCCGCAACATCCTCGGTACGGGCTTCGATCTCGACGTCTGGGTGCACCGCGGAGCGGGCGCCTACATCTGCGGCGAGGAGACCGGGCTCATCGAATCGCTCGAGGGCAAGCGCGGCTACCCGCGCATCAAGCCGCCCTTTCCCGCCACGCACGGCCTGTTCGGCTGCCCGACGATCGTCAACAACGTCGAGACGCTCGCCTGCGTGCCGCACATCGTGCAGAGAGGCGCCGACTGGTTCCGGTCGATCGGCCCCGAGAAGAGTCCCGGCCCCAAGCTCTTCTGCGTGTCCGGCCACGTCGTGCGGCCGGGGACCTACGAGCTGCCGATGGGGACGCCGCTGCGCGAGATCATCTACACCCACGCGGGAGGCATTCCGGGGGACCGGAAGCTGAAGGCCGTCATCCCGGGCGGGGCCTCGATGCCCGTCTTCACGGCCGACGAGATCGACGTGCCGATGGACATGGACTCCGTGCAGAAGGCCGGCTCGTTCCTGGGGTCGGCAGGCATCATGGTGATGGACGAGACGGTCTGCATGGTCTGGGCGCTCCTCATCATCGAGCGCTTCTTCCATCACGAGTCCTGCGGCCAGTGCACGCCGTGTCGCGAGGGGACGGGCTGGCTCGAGAAGGTGCTCCGCCGCCTCGAGTACGGCGAGGGGACCGCCGCGGCCGCCGACGTGGACCTTCTTCTCAACATCACCGGCAACATGATGGGTACCACCATCTGCGCGCTGTCCGACGCTGCGGCGATGCCGGCGCGCGCGTTCGTCACCAAGTATCGCGCCGAGTTCGAGCAGCACGCCGTCCTCGGCCGGTGCCCGCTCCGGCCCGTCGCCGAGCTGCCGCGCCGCCATGCCCACGCTTGAGATCGACGGCCAGCGGATCGAGGTTCCCGACGGCCTGACCGTCATCCAGGCAGCCGAGCGCCTCGGCATCGAGATCCCGCACTACTGCTGGCACCCCGGCCTCTCGATCGCGGGCAACTGCCGCATGTGCCTGGTCGAGATCGAGAAGAACCCGAAGCTGCAGATCGCCTGCAACACGCGCGTCGCCGACGGCATGGTCGTGCGCACGACGAGCGACAAGACGAAGGCGGCGCAGCGGGCGGTACTCGAGTTCCTGCTCATCAACCACCCGATCGACTGCCCGGTCTGCGACCAGGCCGGCGAGTGCAAGCTCCAGGAGTACTACATGGACTACGACCGGCAGCGGAGCCGCTTTCCGCTGCCGGCGAAGGTGCGGAAGAAGAAGGCGATCCCGATCGGGCCCCTGGTCATGCTCGACCAGGAGCGCTGCATCCTCTGCGCCCGCTGCACGCGTTTCCTCGACGAGGTGACGCACACGAGCGAGCTCGCCATCTACGAGCGCGGCGATCACTGCGAGATCGAGCTCGCCCCCGGCAAGGTGCTCGACAACCCGTACTCGGGCAACGTCGTCGACATCTGTCCGGTGGGCGCGCTCACCAGCCGCGACTTCCGCTTCCGCGCCCGCGTCTGGTACCTCGAGCGCGCCGAGTCGGTCTGCGGCGCCTGCGCCAACGGCTGCAACATCGAGATCTACCACCGCGAGGGGCGCATCTTCCGCTTCCAGCCGCGCCAGAACCTCGCGGTCAACCAGTACTGGATGTGCGATGCGGGCCGGCTCTCCTACCGCGACCTCCAGGGCGAGGGCCGGCTCACGCACCCGCTCGTGCGCGGCGAGGACGAGTTCGTGCCCTCCACCTGGGCGAGCGCGATCGGCCAGGTGGTGGGGCGACTCGGCGACCTCGCTCGCGAGCACGGGCCGGGCGCGGTCGGCATCGTCGTGTCGGCGCACGCGCCGAACGAGGAGGTCTTCCTCCTCCGGTGCTTCGGGGCCGCGCTCGGCGCTCGCGTCGCCGCCGTCTCCTGGTCGCCGCCCGGGGCATTTCACGACGACTTCCTCGTGAAGGCCGACAAGAACCCGAACACCGAAGGGCTCCGGCGGCAAGGGCTCGCGCCCGACGGCGCCGTCGACGAGCTCCTCCAGGCGGCAAGCACGGGCCAGCTCCAGGCGCTCGTCCTGCACCGCATGGACCCGACGGCGTGGCTTGATGTGGCCGCCGTGCGGCCAGCGCTCGAGCGCGTGCCGTGCCTCGTCGTCCTGGACACCGTTCGGCGCGAGGCCTCGGAATACGCCGACGTCGTCCTGCCGATCGCGACGTACGCCGAATGTGACGGCACGTTCACGAACCACGCCGGCCGTGTGCAGCGCTTCCACGCGGCCGTGGCGCCGCCGGGCGAGGCGCGCCCGGGATGGTTCGTGCTCGGTGAGCTCGTGTCGCGGCTCACCGGCGGCGGGCCGTACGAGGGCGCGGAGGCGGTGTTCGCGGCGCTGGCAGAGGAGTGCGCGGCCTTCCGGGGTCTTGGCTACGCCACACTCGGATCGGAAGGGCGGCTCGCAGCGCGGGCCGGGGCGTGAGACGAGCCGGTCGTCCGCCCCCTGAGCCCTCGAAGCGCGGGCAGCACCTGCGGGTTTTCCGCGTTGACTTGCGCGCGGGGCGACGGCCATAATGTTTCGATTGAGCAGCAATTCTACTCCGATGCGCCCCACCCGAGAGCAACACCTGAGCGCCCTCGCGGGCCACAAGAGCCGGACCGACCGCTTCATCCGCGGCGAGCTCACGGGGGACGAATGGCGCCCGATCCGCCTCTCCTACGGCCTCTACTATCAGCTCGACCACACGAGCCACATGCAACGCATCAAGATCCCGGGCGGCATGCTCTCCGCCGACCAGCTCGATGGCCTTGCCGAGGTGGCCGACCGCTACGGGCGCGGAATCGCACACGTCACGACGCGCCAGGACATCCAGATCCACTGGGTGCCCGTCGAGGGCATCATCGACCTCTACGAGCGCCTGCTCGCGGTCGGCATCACGACGCGGGGGGCCTGCGCGGACAGCGTGCGCAACGTGACGGCCTGCCCGTACGCCGGCACGGCGCCGACGGAGCCCTTCGACGTCGCGCCGTACTGCATCGCGCTCCACGAGTACTTTCTCTTCAACCCGTTGAACCTCACCTTGCCGCGGAAGTTCAAGATCGCGGTCGAGGGCTGCGTGAACGACTGCGCCCAGGCGCCGGTGAACGACATCGGGCTCTATGCCAAGACGCGCGACGGCGGACGGGGTTTCTCCGTCCACGCCGGGGGCGGCCTCGGCGCGCAGCCGTTCCTCGCCAAGCCGATCCGCGACTTCATCCCCGACCGGGACCTTCTCGTCTGGTGCGAGGCCATCGTGCGCATCCAGCATCGCTTCGGCGAGCGCAAGAACCGGAACAAGGCGCGCATGAAGTATCTCGTGCAGAGGATGGGCCTCGAGCGGTTCCGGGCAGCGATCGAGGCCGAGGCGGAGCGCGTGGATCACGAGCGCGGCGCGGAGCTCCGCGCCCAGGTCGACGAGGCGCTCGCCGCCTACCGGCTGCCGCCGGCGCCGGACGTGCGGCGTGTCGCGGCGGCGCCGCTGCCGGAGTTCGCACACTGGTGCCGGACGAACACCCGTGCCCAGCGCCAGCCCGGCTACCGCGCCGCGGTCATCAAGCTGCCGCTCGGCGACATCACGGCCGACCAAATGCGGGCCGTGGCCCGGCTCGCGCGCGAGCACGGGAACAAGACGCTGCGCACCACGAACGATCAGAACCTCGTGCTCCCGTGGGTGCCCGACGCGGCGCTCGCGGCCCTGCACGCGGGGCTCACGGAGATCGAGCTCGGGAGTCCCGACGTCGCGTCGATCGACGACGTCGTCTCGTGCCCGGGCATGGACTACTGCTCGCTTGCGATCACCCGTTCGATGGGCATGGCGGAGCGCCTGCGGGCGCACCTCCACGCCGAGCCCGGCACCAACAACGGTTTCGCCGAGCGGCTCGGCCCCTTCGCGGTCAAGATCAGCGGCTGTCCGAACTCTTGCGGCCAGCACCACGTCGGCGACATCGGGCTCACCGGACATTCGGTCAAGACGGACGACGGCAACGAGCGGCCTTTCTACTCCATCCTGATCGGCGGCGCGGTCGGCGAGGGCCGGGCGCGCATCGGCAAGCGGCTCGGTCGCTTCGCGGAGGAGGATGCGCCCGCCGTGATCGCCGCTCTCGCGCGCTTCTACGAGCGGGAGCGACGGGACGGCGAGAGCTTCGCCGCGTTCGTGGACCGGATGGGCACCCCGCGTCTGCAGGCGGTGGCCGAGGCCGGGCTCGGTGCCGGAGGGGCATCGCCGGCGTGAGCGGCGACCGGCCGGAACGGGACGAATCGCCCGCGCCGGCCGCCGGTCTCGATCGCTATTACCGAGGCGTCATCAACCGCGTCTACTACGGCAGCGAGAGTGGCACGCTGCGCAGCGACGCCACGGGCCGCGAGTACCGCTTCAAATTTCCCTTCGTGGAGATTGTCGGTCCCATCCCGAGGATCGACGGGCTGCGCGAGGGCATGCGCGTCGGCTTCGATCTCGGCTGGACGTCGAAGGGGATCCGCGTCACGCTCATCCGCGTCTACGACTAAAGAGTCTGTGAACGAATCCCCTCCCGTCGCCAGGCGGCCGATGCATCCCGCAGCACTGCGTTGCGGGCGCCTCGGCCACCTGGCTCGGTCCGGGGATTCGTTCACAAACTCTGCCGCGCTCAGAGCGGCAGCGACGTCCGGAAGAGGATCAGGCGGCCGAGCAGCTCGCCCACAATCACGGCCAGGATCGCGATGTAGAAGAGCCCCGTGGCCGCCATCGTCTGCGGGATACGCAACGTACGCCCGATGAGGTAGCCGAGGCCGAGCGCGGCGAGCGGGCCCAGCACGAAGCGCGCGGTGAGCAGGGAGCGGTGCTCGCGCCAGAGCGTGGCGACGGCCGCCGTCCCGGGACCAGGGGCGAGGCCCATGACGGCGAGGGTGACGGCGAGGACGGCGAGATGCAGGAGGAGCACCGCCACGAAGTAGTGGAAGAGCCGCCGGAGCGGCTCGATGGAGAGGCCGAGATCGATCAGGTACCAGTGCCCGAGCAGCATGCCGGTCGCGACCGCGCCGAGAGCCAGCGCCCCGGTCAGGAAGGTGACGGGGTAGAGGACCGCGGCGGGCGAGAGGAGGGGCCCCAGCCGGTGCGCGTTCGCGCTCGCGAACAGCGCGCCGACGCCGAGGAGCAGTGCCGCGGCATACGCGCGGGCGCGGAGCCGCGGCTCGTCGCGCCAGAGCGACGCGAGGTAGACCGCCGCCGCCGTGGCGAAGAGTCCCCACAGGGCGAGCTCGAGCCCGCGCCCCGGCGTCGCGCCCCTCGCGCGCGCGAGCAGCGCCGCATTTCCCGCGACGAAAAGCAGCGCACAGCCGAGGAAGACGCTCGCGCTCGACTTGTAGAAGCCGCGTTCGAGGACGGGGAAGGGCGGGATGGCGAGCGCCGCCAGGCCTCCGACGGCGAGCTGGCCGAAGACGAGGAGGAAGCAGGCGCTGAAGTCGGACACGTCCCGGCCCTCGAAGAGCCTCGTAGACGAGCCGACCCGGAGCAGCAAGTGTTACTCGACGATGACCTCGGCCCGCCGGTTCTTCGCTCGCCCCTCGGCCGTGTCGTTGTCCGCGACCGGCCGCGATTTCCCGTAGCCCGCGGTGCGCACGCGGCTCGGGTCGACGCCCTCTCGCACGAGGTAGCGCTTCACCGCCTCGGCGCGACGCTCGGACAGCTTCTTGTTGTAGGCGTCGCTGCCGACCGAGTCGGTGTGCCCCTCGACCACCACCTTGACCTCGGAGTGCTCCTTGAGCGTCTTGACGACGCGGTCGAGGATGTCGCGGCCCTCGGGCTTCACCTCGGCCTTGTTGAAGTCGAAGTTTGCGCCGCCCAGCGTCGCGAGCGTCGCGCCCTTGGCGGGCGCCGGTGGCGGCGGTGGCGGCGGCGCCTGGGCGACCGGCGGCGGCGCAGGCGCCGGCTTCACCGGGTCACAGATCACGTGGCCGAGCAGCCCTCCGATGAGGGCGCCGGCCGCGATTCCCCCGCCGATCCCGGCGCCCCGCTCCTCGTTCGACGGGTGGCGCTTGCCGTTGTTGACGGCGGCCCCGCCGGTGACGCCCCCGACGGTGGCACCGACGACGGCACCGACGACGGCACAGGTGCTCCATCTTCGTTCGCGGACGGTGCACCCCGTGAGGGAGAACACGACCGCCACGGCCGCTGCGACGATCTTCAGCTCGCGCATCGCTTGCCTCCCGGCTCCGTGAAAACAGACTGGCTGCGCGTAACGGAAAGCTGCAAGCTAGTCAACGGGACGGGAGCGGCGCCACGGGCCGGCCCGCCCCGCGGCGTCAGCCGGCAACGAGGCCGGCGCGACGACCCTTGTCCCGTGCCTGCCGTGACCCCCGGCGTACGCATGCGAACCCCCTCTCGCGCGTATGAAACAAAGCTGGCTCGCAAACGCGGGTCCAGTAACGCGCGACCAAGGCGGGTGTCAATCGCCCATCGCCAAGCGCATTTCACCGTCTTTCCGCGCCCTTGACAGTCGCGAGCGAGGTGCTTTTAATCGCTCCCCACGGAGGTGCCGATGAGGGTGAAACCAGTCGTATCAATGGTTGGATTGGCCGCGCTGGCGGCGTGCCAGGGCGGAAGCGACATCGAGGAGCTCAAGAAGGGGCAGAAGGACATCCTCGCCAAGCTTGACGGCCTCGACAAGCAGGTGAAGGCCGCGGCCCCGGCGGCGGCGCGCCCGCAGATGCCGGACCCGAACAAGGTCTACAACATCCCGGTCGCGGATTCGTTTGTCCGCGGGCCGAAGACGGCCAAGGTGACGATCGTCGAGTTCTCCGACTTCCAATGACCGTTCTGCGCGCAGTCGACCGGTCTGGTCGACCAGGTGCTGCAGGCGTACCCGAACGACGTGAACTTCGTCTACAAGCAGTTCCCCCTCCCGGCCACCATGCACCCCAATGCGATGCCGGCCGCCAAGGCGGTCGGCGCGGCGGGCAAGCAAGGGAAGTTCTGGGAGATGCACGACATCGTCTTCAAGAACAACCGGGAGATCGGCTTCGATAAGCTGAAAGAGTACGCGGGGCAGATCGGCCTCGACGTCGCTCGCTGGGAGAAGGACTTCAACGCCCCCGAGGTCCAGCAGCAGATCGAGAAGGACATGGCGGACGGGCGGGCCGCGGACGTGCAGGGCACGCCCACCTTCTTCGTCAATGGCAAGCGGGTCTCGAACCGTTCGCTGGACGGCTTCAAGCAGATGATCGACGAGGTTCTCAAGACGAAGGGGTAGGGTCCCCGGCTTTCGTCCGGCATTGTCGCTCCATGGGGCCCCTGCTATCGGGGCCCCATGCGCGGCGGTGGCGGCCTCGCGACGCTGGTGATCGTGGCCGGCTGTGCGACCGCCCCCTACACGCACCGCGGCCAGCTGATCCTCGTCTCGCCCGAGGAAGAAACGAAGCTCGGGGCACAGGCGTATCAGCAGGTGCTCGCCAAGAGCCGGCTGGATTCGCGCCCGGTGGTCGTTGCGCCCGTGGAGGCCGTCGGCCGACGGCTCGCTGCGGCGGCGGACCAGCCGCGTTACCAGTGGCGCTTCGCGGTCATCGACGATCCGAAGCAGCAGAACGCCTTCGCGCTCCCGGGCGGAAGGGTGGCCGTGTACACGGGCATCTTTCCCGTCGCCGTCGACACCAACGGGCTGGCCGTGGTCCTCGGCCACGAGATCGCGCACGCGATCGCGCGACACGGCGCCGAGCGAATGAGCCAGACGATGACCGCGCAGGCGGGGCGGTCGGTCCTCGGCGCATTGCTCGGCGGCGGGCCGGGCAAGCAGGCCATCCTCGCCGCCTACGGACTGGGCGCCGAGGTCGGCGTGCTGCTCCCCTACAGCAGGGCGCAGGAGTCCGAGGCCGATCACATCGGCCTGCTGCTCATGGCGCGAGCGGGCTACGACCCGCGCGGGGCGCTGAGCTTCTGGCAGCGTATGCAGCAGCAAGCCGGCGCGGAGGGTCCGCCACAGTTCCTCGCCACGCATCCGAGCCACGGCACGCGCGAACAGCAGCTCCGCGCCTGGCTTCCCGAGGCGTTGCCGTACTACGAGGCCGCGCCGCGCGCGCCCGTCGAGCCGCTGTCCGTGCACGCCGCCACCGCCGCGCGCTGACGCGCGTCGAATGAAGTCGTGGGATCTCGCGCGATTATGAAAAAAGTTCCGCCGCGATGCGTTTTCCGCTTGCAATCCCCGCGGGACGGGAGTACACGGGTCCCTTCTCGCAGCAAAACTTTCTAGGAGTTGGGGGAGGGTCCGAAGCGGCCGCCTTCGCGCGGTGGGGAAGGTGGCGGACGGGTGGTGGTGTGGGCTCGGTGGCCGCAGCCCTGTCGGCGCGTGAGACCGGCATGTTGAGGAAGTTCTCCAGAGCTGTGGACAGCGTCGCGCGGGGGGATCTTCGGGGACCCGACGGGCGGTCGGGGCGAAGAGGGGGCGGTGGATGGTCGACACCATCTGGCGCGAGGCACGGCGCCTGCTCGGCGCCGAGCTGTCCGCGAAGGATTTTGAGGCGTGGGTGGAGCCGCTGCGGGCGATGGCCTGGTCCGACGGCGTGCTCACACTCGAGGTACCGAGCGCCTTCTTCCGCGACTGGCTGAGGCGCCACTTCCTCGGGCGGCTGGAGCGGGCGGTGGCGCGGTCGAGCGGCCAGGAGGCGAGCGTGCTGCTGCACGTCAACCGGGCGCTCGACGTCCCGGCGCCGCGCGTGCGCGCCCTTCGGGCCAGCGCGCCGGCGGTTCGAGCGCGGAGCGCCCCGGCGGCGCCGCCCGCCCGCTACACGTTCGAGACGTTCGTCGTCGGGGCAAGCAACCAGGTGGCGTTCGCGGCCGCGCGGGCGGTGGTCGGGCAGCCGGGGGCGCGCTTCAACCCGCTCTTCATCTACGGTGGCTGCGGGCTCGGGAAGACGCACCTGCTGAGCGCCGTGGCCTATGCGATGAACGAGGAGCGGCGGTCGGCCGCGGTGGTCTTCCTGTCGGCGGAAAACTTCGTCAACGAGATGATCGCGGCGCTCAAGTCGGAGCGGATGAGCCAGTTCCGCGGCCGCTTCCGGCGCATCGAGACGCTGGTGGTCGACGACGTGCAGTTCCTCATCGGCAAGCGCCGCTCGCAGGAGGAGTTCTTCCACACCTTCAACACGTTACACGACGGCTGCAAGCAGATCGTGGTGGCTTCCGACCGGCCGCCGCACGACATGCCGGGGATCGAGGAGACGCTTCGGAACCGGTTCGCCTCCGGGCTCCTGGCCGACGTGCAGCCGCCGGACCCGGCGCTCCGGCGGGCGCTCGTCGACCGCAAGGCCTCCGCGCTCGGTCTCACGCTCGCACCCGAGCTGATCGCGTACTTCGCCGAGCACTGGTGCACGAACGTCCGCATCCTCGAAGGCGCCCTCACGCGGCTCTACGCGTTCGCTAACTTGACGGGGCGCCAGGTGACCCTGGCGCTCGCCGAGGAGGCGCTCGCGGCGCACCGCAGCGGGAGCGGCCAGCTCGTCACCGTCCCCCGCATCATCGGCGAGGTCTGCCGGCACTTTCAGCTGACGCGCGAAGAGATCGCGTCGCCGCGGCGCACGGCACGGGTGGCGCTGCCGCGGCAGGTGGCGATGTATCTCTGCCGTCATCATACCGACGCGCCGCTCGGGGCGATCGGCGCCGGCCTGGGAGGACGGGACCATTCGACGGTGGCCCATGCCCTCGGCGCGATCGAGCGGCGGCTGCGCGAGGACGTCGCGCTGCGGGAGACGGTTGCCACGCTGAAGGCCCGGCTGCAGGCTTGAGCGTCGACCTCAGGCTTCTTCCGCCGGCACGTTTGCTGTGGCCAGGGCGGCGGCGAGCGCGGCGCGCCAGACCGGATACGCTCCGGCGCCCTCGTCGTCCTCCGTCTCGAGCGCGGGGCGCAGCAGGACGGTGAACGGCGCGCGGAGCCGGGGCGCATACACCAGGAACTCGCCGGTGTCGGCGAGGCGGTAAGCCGGCCGGCCGCAGGCGCCACTCTGGAATCGGAGCATGACCGGCTCGTCCGGTGGCGCCTCGCCGAGCAGGAGAACGGCCGGCAGCTCCGGGTCGGTGCCCGGTGCGACGTCGTCGCCTTCGGCTGCGATTCCCTCGTCCCGGTAGTGTTGCACGTCGGCCACGACCTCGGCGACGGGACGGGGCTCACCGCGGCGCTGCCAGGCGAGAGGGTAGAAGAGATCGGGCGGTGTCGGAGCGGGCTCGAGGCCTACGAAGATGGCGGGAAGTGCGGCGGCGAGCGCGGCCGCGTCGCCCGCGGCGTGCGCCGCGACGGCGGCCCGGTACTCCGGGGCGGCACGCACCGCGGACAGCAGCCCCCGCACGCGCGCGGCGAGCGCCGAGGCCGCGGTGAGGAGCACGCGCGCGGCGGCCGGATCGAGCGCTTCGTGCCGGTGCAGCCGGCGGGCGCGGTCACCGAGCGCGAGCGCCTCGTCGAGGAGCGTCGCACCCTTTCCCGTCTGCCCGCGCCGGTACTTGCGGGCGCGGACCAGCAGCGCACCGACATCGGCGATGGCGGCTTCGAGCTCGCCGACGAGGGCTTCGTCCACGAGCGCCTTTTTACAACCGGGCGATCGCTTTGCTAAGAGAGACGCTCGGATGCCCGCGGCCCGGCAGCGCGCCCGGCGCACGACGATCCGGGAGATCCTCGACACCGCCATCGAGCTCGAGAAGAAGACGATGGCGCTCTACGTGGCCTTCGTGAAGGCGTTCGCTCGCCCCGAGGAGGTCCGCAATTTCTGGTTCGGCATGGCGCGACACGAGGCCGGCCACTGCGGCGCGCTGGCGCTCGTCGAGACGGTGATCGACTCCGATCCCCGCGCGGCGGCCCGGACGCGGGTGTGGTTCGACCCGACCACCGTGACCCGCTTGCGGTCGTTGCTCGGCGCTTACGTCCGCGAAGCGCGGGCGGGGGTCAGCCTGGAGCGGGCGTTCGAGATGGCGATCGACCTCGAGGCCTCGGAGCTGGAGGACGTGGTGATCGACATGCTGAGCGTGGTGAAGGACCCGGAGTGGCGGCGGCGGGCGATCCAGCTGCTGATCCACGACCTCGGCGACCTGTCGTACATGATCGAGCGTCACACACGGAACGAGTCTCTGCTGGCGCGCGCGGACGCGCTGGTCGAGCAGGCCGCGGGCCGGCTCGCACGTCGCCGCCGGGCCGGACGCGCGTAGGATGGCGCCCTTGCGCCGCGCGCGGACGGCGGTCTATCGTCCCCGGCCGCGATGGGCGACGCGCGCGGCCTCGCCGCGAGCTGCATGGTCGAGACCGCCGAGGGGCCGGTGGCGATCGCCGAAACGCCGGGCAAGGGTTTCCCCGTCCTCACGCGGCTGCCATCCGGCCGGCTCGGCTTCCGGCAGCTGATCAAGGTGAACACCGCGGGGCCGGTGCCGCTCGTGCGGGTGGTGCTGAGCACCGGGCACGCGGTGCTCGCAGCGCGCGGTCATCCCTTCTACCGGGCCGGCATGCGGCCCGTGCCGGCCGCAGAGCTGGCGCCCGGAGACGCGCTCGAGACCGCCTGTCACTACCCGGCGGGCTATGCGCCGGCGGGGGCCGGTCCGGAGGCCGCCGGGCCGTGGATCGCCGTGCGTGTGGTCGAGCCGGCGGGGGAGGGGCCGGTCTTCACCGGCACCGTGCATGAGACGCACGCGCTCTTCGTCACCGCCGGGGTCCTCTGCGGGGAGTGAGGCGCTCGCCCGCCTCGAGGCGCGACTCACTCGCTGTCGGCTCTGCCCGCGGCTGGTCGAGCATCGCGAGCGGGTGGCGCGCGAGAAGGTGGCGCGCTTCCGCGAATGGACGTATTGGGGTCGGCCCGTCCCCGGCTTCGGTGATCCGCGCGCGCGTCTGCTGGTCGTCGGCTTGGCGCCGGCTGCTCACGGCGGCAATCGCACCGGCCGCATCTTCACGGGCGACGAGAGCGGCAACTGGCTCTACGCGGCGCTCTGCCGCGCCGGCTTCGCCAACCAGGCGTCCTCCATGCACCGGGAGGACGGGCTTCGCCTGCGCGACGCGTTCGTCTCCGCGGTCGCCCGCTGTGCGCCGCCGGCCAACCGCCCGACGCCGCTCGAGATCGCGACGTGCCGGCGCTACCTGGTAGGCGAGCTCGGGCTGCTGACGCGGCTGCGGGTCGTGGTCGCACTCGGCAGGGTGGCGCACGACGGCTTCCTGGCCGCCGAACGCGGTCGCGGCGAGCTCGTGCCGCGTCCCGCCCCGTCCTTCGCCCATGGCGTCGAGCACCGCCTGCCCTCCGGCATCGTGCTCCTCTCGTCCTATCACCCGAGCCAGCAGAATACGTTCACGGGCAGGCTCACGCAGACGATGCTCGATCGGGTGTTCTCGCGCGCCCACGCACTCCTCGAGCAGCCGTGAGTCTCAGGCCACCGCGTGGGGACGCTCACCCCCGGCGTCCGGGTGATCCCGATGGACGCTCACGTTCACGCCGCGCTTGTCGAGCCAGGCGAACTGGTCTTGTACCCATGCGACGCCCGCGTCGCTGGTCCCCGCAGGCACCGTCACTTCGAGCCGTGCGCCACGCCCGGCTCGAAGCGCGTCGTCGGCGATTTCCTCCGCGCTGTACGGCGTGAGCTCATCGGCGCGCTGGAGGCCGGAGCCCGCCTCCGTGCCGGCCGGCACGACGCGCGACCACACCATGGCGGGGGCGCTCGCGCGCGAGGTCTCACGCGCCCGCTGACCGCGAGTGAGGGCGGCGGCCGTCTCGACGAGATCGCCGTAGGTGCGCACCTCGTCGATCGTGCGCTCGGGCACCTCGATGCCGAACTCGCCTTCGAGCGCGAGCGCGAGCTCCAGCAGGTCGAGCGAGTCCGCGGCGAGATCGTCGGTGAGCGAGACCTCGGGCGTCAGCTCGTCGGCACTCACCCCGAGGTAATCCGCGACGAGTCGTCGAATGCGCGGCTCCGCGAACTCAGACATGCCCATCCTCCCCAGGCGCGCCGAACGATCCGTCGCTTGGCCTGAAACTCGTGTGCGAGTGGGCTGGCTTGTAGCACGATCGATGAGAAGGTGAATCCCCAAAAGGGGTGAAGGGATGTATTTTCTTTCTGACGCAACGCAGCATGCCACAACTCGCCTGAAGATCGACCCTTTCGCTTCGCGCGCGTTCGCTCCGGTCGCCGCGGCGGCGCCAAGGTCGAGGCGATCGGCGCGTTCTGCCGACATGACCCCTGGGGGGGGGCGGTGCGCGTCGATCGTAGGGGAGACGGTACGGGCGGGGCGGAAAGAGGGCTGCGGTGGATCACTCGGCGCTTTTCACGCCACCTGAAACCGGATAAGTGCGCCTCGCCTGCCCTCGTAGCTCAGTGGATAGAGCACCTGCCTCCTAAGCAGGGGGTCGCGCGTTCGATTCGCGCCGGGGGCACTCGAGACGTTGGCGGAGAGAAGGGGGGCGGCCACCGGGTTGTCCCGGTGGCCGCCCATGCGGATGGGGTGGGAAAATCCGTCAGCGCGCGATCAGCGTCAGCTGGCGGACGTTTTGGAAGGAACTCATCGTCGAGGAGCAGCGGTTTGCGGTGGGGTTGGTGGAGCTCACGAAGCCCACGGTGAGCTGCATCGAGCCCTGCTCGGGGCTTGTGATCTGAGCATTCTTCGCGCGGGTGCGGAAGCGCACGGTACCGTCGTGCCGGACGTTTACCATCACGCCGTCGAGCCCTTTGGCGGTGGCCGTCGGGGTGCGCCGGGCGAGGAACTTGAAGGAGTTGTGGTGTTGTACGAAGGCGGTTGCGGGGATCCGGGCGCAGAAGATGTCCTTCCCGTCCGCGGGGCGGAGCTGGAGCAGGACGTCCTGGGCCGTCGGGGTGATGCTCGTCATCCCAGCTCCGCTGAGGATCGAGCGTAGGCGGAGCTTGCTGGTGTCGCCGCGCGGCACGATCACGCCGCGCGAGAGGGTCATGGCGAAGGTCTGTGTCTCGCCACAGCAGGCCGGGTCCTCGAGGTCGGTGAGGCCGTTGCCGTCGTTGTCGATACAGTCGCCGCAGATCTCGCCCGGCGTCGGCTCGCCCCCATCGGTGTTGGGCGTCCCGTTGTCGCCCGGCCCATCCTTGTGGCACTTGCCGTTACGGCACGTCTCGTCGGCGTCGCAGTCGGCGTCGGTGGTGCAGACGTCCTTGTGGCACTTGCCGTTGCGGCAACCTTCGTCAGCGTCGCAGTCGGCGTCGGTGGTGCAGATGTCCTTGTGGCACTTGCCGTGGCGACAGCCTTGGTCGGCCGCGCAATCTGCGTCGGTGGTGCAGATGTCCTTGTGGCACCTGCCGTGGCGACAGCCTTCGTCGGCCGCGCAGTCGGCGTCGGTGCTGCAGACGGTCCTTCCGCCCGGATTGCCGTGGCTCTGGCAGCTCTTGCCGTGGCAGTCCTTGGCCTTGTCGGCCCGGCACGCGGCCTGGCCCTGCCGGCAGGCGTCGCCGTGCGACTGGCCCTGGCCCTTGTCAGCCGCCCACGCTGGGCTTCCCGCACAGAGGATGCTGACCATCCCGACCACGGCTGTGCGGCGCAGTCTATCAACTAGCTTATGATCCATCTCGATTTCCCCTTCTGCACCACGACGTGGGTTGAACTGCTCGCCGTCGGCGCGCAGGAAGGGTTGTCCAAGATGTGTGCCACGGTGTGCCGCTGCGGACACATGTGCCCGGGACGCTTGCAGGGGCGTCGTGGCACATATCGGCGTGCTTGGAATTCGCTGGTGGCGAGCGGGCGATGGGCGGACGCCGTGCCGGCTCGGCAAGGGCTCGCGGCGGCAGCGCATGTGCGGGGCACCCCGGCGCGCGCGTGGCGAGGCCCAGCGAACGCCGTACGCGCGCTCGCAACCGCGCACGAAAATTTTCTGCGACCGCGCAGAATGGCAAGGCGACACCCGCGCCGCCGGAGGCCGGCCTCACCGTTTTGCTTGACGCTCGGAGGGCCCGCCGCTAATCCTGGCAGAGACGCGCGAGGCCGCTTGAGGGGGTGGGATGATGAAGGCGTTGTGGGTGGCGGTTGTGTCGGGGCTGGTGGCTGGCTGCGCCGTGCAGGGTACGGTCCCGGGAGAGCTGGCGGTCGCCCCTCCGGCGATCATCGTCGAGCCGCCCGTGTACCACTGGCACTGGGCGGCGTGGCCGCACTACGACGTCGAGCATCACTACGTCGTGGAGCACGAGCACGTCTACCGGGTCGACCACCATTACTACCCGTTCTACGACACCTTCCATTCGGACGGGCGGCACGACCACGGCAAGCACAAGGGCTGGTTCAAGCACCACCACCACGACGACGACTGAGCGCGTCGTCAGCCGAGACCGAGCACGTCCCGGATCGGCGCGAAGCGGAAGTCGCGAAGCACGCGGCGGAGCTTCGCTTCGGTGCCGCGGAGCCCGACGTAGTGGGTGCTGAAGCCGCGGCGGCCGGAGGTCCGCATGCGCGGCTGCTCGGGATCGATCTCCCACGGATGGACGAAGACGACCGCGGGTTGCCCCTCGCGGTTGACGCGTCGCATGCCCCAGCACATGTACCGGTACGGGAACACGCGCAACCAACCGCCGCCGCCGAGGGGCAGGTTGCGGCCGGCGAGCCGTGTGGTGGTGATCGGGAACTCCCAGAGCCCTCGGCCGTCCCGGCGATGGATGACGTGGGGGAAGCGCTCCGCCGTGGGCAGGCCGTAGAGGGCGTCGCGGATCGGGAAGACGCTCGAGTCATAGGCGTAGCCGCACTCGAACAGCACGCCGAGCGCCCAGGCCGAGCGGCCCGTCACCGAGAAGCTTGGCGCCCGGTAGCCGAGAACCGGCGTGCCGGTGATGTCCTCGAGCGTCGCCTTGGCGCGCGAGACGTCGGCGCGGAACGTCTCGGGCGTCTGCTCGTAGATCAACCGGTGCGCGTACCCGTGGCTGGCGATCTCGTGTCCGGCCGCGGCGATGCGCTGCACGATCTCGGGGTGGCGCTCGGCGTTCCAGGTGAGCACGAAGAACGTGCCCTTGACTCCCACCTCGTCGAGGAGGACCAGGATACGGTCGGTGTTGCGCCCGACCCGTGACTCGTAACGGTCCCAGTCCGCGAAGGCGACGACCGCGTCGAAGTCGGCTACCTGGTACCAGTCCTCGACGTCGACCGAGAAGCCATTGACCAGCTCGCCGGCGGTCGCCATGGCGCTCAAGGCTACGGATGCGCCGCCCGGCTGGCAACCCGAGGCGGCGCTACCGGCCGTCGCGGCCCCAGCGCACCAGCGCCTCGACGTACGGCTCGGGGCGCTCGAGGCTGATCAGGTGGCCCGCTTGCGGGACGGTTTCGAGGCGCGCGCCGCGGATCTGCTCCGCGAATATCCTCCCGTAGAGCGGGGCGGCAAAGCGGTCCTCCGCGCCCCAGACGACGAGCGTCGGCGCCGTGATGCGCCAGAGCCGCCGCTCGAGCCCGTGCTCGGGGATGGGGAAGAGGAACTTGGCTGCCGTCCGGAAGCCGCGCACGAGCGAGATCAGCAGCTCCACCTGCTCGTCGGTGCGATCGTCGCGGGCGCCGAAGAGCTGCGTCACGGCGAGCAGCTGCGCCGCGGCCGGGCACGTCGGGTCGTGGAAGAGGTAGGGGACGAGTTCGTGCACCATCATGCCGAACATGTCGGGCAGCGGCGCCTCGTCGCGCCAGAGGCCGACCGGTGCGGCGAGCGCCAGGCGGCCGATCTCCCTCGGGCGGAGCGCGGCCATCTCGGCGGCGATCCAACCGCCCATCGACTCGCCGACGACGTAGGGGCGTTCGAGCCCGAGGGCCTCCATCACGTCGAAGCCGTGGAGGAAGAGGTCGTGCTCGTCCTCGAGGTGCTCGAGCCCGGTCGATTGGCCGAAGCCCGGCAGCAGCGGCGCGTAGACGCGGAAGGCGCGGGCGAGCAACGGGAGTGCTCCCTCCCACGCGGGGATGCCGCCCGCGCCGTGGAGGAAGAAGAGGGCAGGCCCGTCGCCCGCCTCCAGGACCTCGACCCGCGGCCGCGCAGGGCCGAGCTCGATCAGCCGCGTGAGCGGGGTGCTCACGGCCGCACCGCCTGGCCGTCGCCGGCGGCCGGGCGCTCCACCCGCTCTCTCGCGGCGGCATTGCGGCTTCCCGGCTCGGCACGCCGCGCCGCGGGGAGCGCCTTCGGCCACCAGCGGTCCTCCCACTCCTTCCAGATCGGGCGAAGGTGCGGCAGCACCTCGTTGGCACAGAGGTAGGTGGCGCGGTTCACCAGCTCGATCGGCGCCGAGCCGATGTGGAGACCGAGGAGGAGGTGGCCGACGCGCAGCGAGCGGCAGAGCTCGTCGAGCTGCTGGCGGACCGTCCCGGGCGAGCCGGCGACGATGTAGCGTTCGTCGCATAGCTCCTTCCAGCTCTTGTCGCGCCCGAGGTTCAGGCTCGTGTTGCCGATCTGGGCGACGATGCCCGCCCGCATCGAGGCCTCGCTCATGTACCCCGGGGCGCCGGTCATGCCGGGGTAGAGGTGCAGGCACTTGTTGAAGAAGTAGTCGACGTGCGGCCACCACTCGCGCTCGCAGGCGCCGTCCGTGTCGCTCAGGCACACCTGCTGGAAGAAGGCCGCGCTGTACGGATTGGGGTCGGCGCCGAGCGCGGCGCGCCGCTGCCAGTAGCCGTCGAGCATGCGCTGCGCCCGCTTGTAGCCGGTGAAGGAGAGGTAGCTGTAGTTGTAGTCGTGGTCGATGCAGAAGTCCCAGGTCTCGATCGAGCCGAGGCCCGGGATCCAGATCGGCGGATGCGGCTGCTGGATCGGCCGTGGCCACAGGTTCACGTAGCGCAGCTTCGTGTACTTCCCGTTCCAGGGGAATGGCTCGCGCGTCGCCCACGCCTTGATGATGAGGTCGTGCGCCTCGCGGTAGCGGTCGCGCAGTGTCGCGGGGTTCACGCCGTAGCAGTAGTTCGTGTCCATCGAGGTGCCGACGGGAAAGCCGGCGATCAGCCGTCCGCCCGACACGACGTCGAGCATCGCGAACTCCTCGGCGACACGAACGGGAGGATTGTAGAGGGCGATCGAGTTGCCGAGCACGAGCAGCATCGCCTCGGTCGAGCGCCGCGCGAGCGCCGCGGCCATCAGGTTGGGCGACGGCATCATGCCGTACGCGTTCTGGTGATGCTCGTTGACGCCGAGGCCGTCGAAGCCCATCTGGCCCGCGTACTCGAGCGTGTCGAGGTACTCGTTGTACAGCTCGTGGCCGCGTTCGGGGTCGTAGAGGCGGTTCGGCACGTCGACCCAGACGCCGTGGTAGCGCTCCCGGAAGTCAGCCGGGAGCCAGCGGTAGGGCATCAGATGAAACCAGCTGAACTTCATGCGGGAGCCTCCTCGCGGGTTCCTTCAGCGGTTACACCCGCCTGCGGCGCCCGGCAAGACGGTCTGCCAGATGAGTCCACCAGATGAGTCCACCAGATGAGTGTCCAATGGGTTGGCGGGGAGCAGAGGAACGGCTAGAAGTCCGCTCGATGGCCGACCTCGTCATCCGCGGCGCCGCGCTCTGCGACGGCACGGGACGCGCGGCGGCACCCGGTGACCTCGCGGTCGCGGGCGATCGCATCATCGCGCTCGGCCGCGTGCCGGAGCGGGGGACGAGGGAGGTCGACGGGACGGGCCTCGTCCTCGCCCCCGGATTCATCGACCTCCACACCCACTACGACTGCCAACTCTTCTGGGACCCGTTCGCGACGCCGTCGCCATGGCACGGTGTCACGACGGTCGTCACGGGCAACTGCGGCTTCACGATCGCGCCCTGCCGGCCCGAGGACCGCGAGACGCTCATGCAGCTCCTCCTCTTCGTCGAGGGCATGCCGCTCGAGACGCTGCGGGCGGGGATCCGCTGGGCGTGGGACGACTTCGCCGGGTACCTCGACGCGCTCGAGCGTCTCGGCCCGGGCGTCAACGTCGTGCCGTTCGTGGGTCACTCGGCGGTGCGCTTCCGGGTGATGGGCCGCGCCGCGGTCGAGCGCGCCGCGACGCCGGAGGAGCGGGCGCGGATGGCCGCCGTGGTGCGCGAGTCGATGGCGGCCGGGGCGATCGGCTGGTCGACCTCGCTCTCGCCGACCCACTTCTTCGGCGACGGAACGCCTGCGCCGAGCCGGCTCGCCGACGCCGAGGAGCTGCTCGAGCTGGCCGCAGCGCTCCGCCCGCTCGGCAGGGGCGTCATCGAGGTGGCGCCGCGGTCGACGATCGGGCCGCCCGGCGACAAGCTCGAGGAGCAGCGCTTCTTCGCGCGTCTGGCGGAGGCGAGCGGGAAGCTCGTCTCGTGGGCCCCGCTCCTCGACAACCCGTTCGCGCCCGGGAGCGCCGCGACGCTGCTCGCCGAGGCGGCGGAGCTCCAGGCGGCCGGCCGCACGGTCGTCCCGCAAGTCGGCTGCCGGCCGCTCGAGGTGCGCTTCGACTTCGCCGAGCCGGCCTTCTACCTCGAGAACAATCCCGTCTGGCGGCCGCTCATGGCGAAGCCGCGCGACGAGCGGCGTCAGCTCTTCGCCGACCCGGGCTTCCGCGGCGAGCTCGCGCGGCATTCGTTCGTCGCGGGACTCGCGCCGAGCTGGGACCGGCTGGTGTGCCGGATGCCGCAGAGCGCCGGGACGCGCGCCTGGCAGGACCGGAGCGTTGCCGAGATCGCGGCGGCGCGCGGCGTGGCGGCGGTCGACGCCTTCTGCGATCTCGTCCTGGAGGACGACCTCCGGGCCCAGTGGGGTGTCGTCCTGATGAACCACGACGAGGCGGCCGTCGGCGAGATCCTCCGCCATCCCGCCGGCCTCCTCGCACTCTCGGACGCCGGCGCCCACGTCGACACGCTCTGTGACCAGGGCTTCACGACCTACCTCCTCGGCCACTGGGTGCGCGACCTGGGCGCGCTCGGGCTCGAGGAGGCAGTGCGGCTCCTGACCAGCGTCCCGGCCGAGCGCTACGGCATCCAGGGCCGGGGGCGGCTCGCGCCGGGTCACGCGGCCGACCTCGTGCTCTTCGACCCCACCCGCGTGGCGACGCGTCCGACCGAGATGGTCCACGACCTGCCCCGCGGCCAGCGCCGACTCCTCCAGGGCGCCGATGGCGTCGAGTGGGTCGTCGTCAACGGCGTGCCCGTGGTCGAGCGTGGCGTCCCGACCGAACGGCGCCCCGGGCGTGTGCTCCGCGGCGGGAGCTGAGAACGATGCGAACCGATGCCGAGGCCAGGGACGAGATCGTCCAGATCACCAACGAGCTCTTCTCGATGGGACTGCTCACGCCGACGGGGGGCAACATCAGCGCGCGCGGCGCGGACCCCGCCTGCGTCTGGATCACGCCGAGCCGGCTCTACAAGGGAGGTCTCACGCCTGACGACCTGGTCTGCATCCGCTCCGACGGGACCGTCGTCGCGGGCACGAACACGCCGTCGGTCGAATATCAGATGCACTGGGCGTCATACGCGGCCCGCCCCGAGGCGACCGCAGCCGTCCACACCCACGCGCCCGTCGCTACGGCCTTCGGCATCACCAACCAGCGCTTCCCGCCGATCAACACCGACGCGATCTTCCTGGCGGACACGAAGACCGTGCCCTGGTTCATGCCGGGCTCGACCGAGCTGGCCGAGGCAGTCGGCGAAGCGCTCAAGGCGAGCCGCGGCGCCATCCTCCAGTGTCACGGTCTCATGACCGTGGGCAAGACGATGCGCGACGCCGCCACGCGCGCGATGATGCTCGAGGAGACCGCCAAGATCCTGCTCTACTGCAAGCAATTCGGCGGCGAGCTGACGCTCATCCCGAACGAGTGGGTGGAGCGGCTCGCCCCGCTGGCGAGCTTCTTGTAGGCGCGTCGGACCGAACGGTCAGTAGGCGCCGCCGAGCTTCCGGTGGTCCCAGCTCGAGACCCGCTCGGGACGCACCCGGATCAGCACCCGTTTGGCCGCTTGATGGCGCATCGCGTCGCGCAGACCCGCCGCCGGCCCGCGGTTGTACTTCTCGTGCACGCGCTCGAGCAGGTCGAGGATGCGCTCGGTGTCCGGCTCGAGGGTGGCCCGCCCGCGGATGAGGAGGCCCTTCAGGTCCTCGTACCTCCTCCCGCTCTCCACGAGCAGGCTGCAGCGGGGGTCGCGGCGGAGGTTCACGGCCTTCTGCGACTTGGCGAAGGTCGTCATGAGGACCGTCCCGTCGGGATCGACGACATACCACATCGCCACCGAGTGGGGTACCCGCGGCGGTCGATCGTGGAGAGGATGACCGTGTGGGACTGGTCGA
>Ga0209056_10000790_pt1 | contig 35051 bp, 37 predicted proteins | sample GraSoiAngelo_114_FD_185876 | JGI IMG/M metagenome (GOLD analysis project Ga0209056, IMG submission 185876) | Grasslands soil microbial communities from the Angelo Coastal Reserve, California, USA - 14_0903_13_40cm (SPAdes) (version 2) | ecosystem: Environmental > Terrestrial > Soil > Grasslands... | reverse complement strand
CCTAACTCATAGATTCAATTTGCTGTCGTGAATGTTAAAATTGCTGCCAAGCGGCTCCTCAAGGCACCGTTCCGGGCGTTAGGAATGGATCTTGTGCGGTGGCGTCCGCCGAAGCCTCAGCCTGTCATTCCGCCTGAAGAACTCGAAATAATTGCGGCTTTTAGCCCGCAGTACAAGCCCGAGGAGCACTGGTTCGCGACCTCGGGCATCAAGACCGTGCTGGATGTGGGCGCGCACACGGGAGAGTTTGCTCAACGTATCCGCGCAATGCTCCCTAATGCGGATTTGATCTCCTTCGAGCCGCTCCAGGAACCGTTCGCAAAACTGACAGAACGATTTAAAGGACAGCCAAACTTCCGTGCCATTCGCTGTGCACTTGGTGAAAAGGCGGGGCAACACGAGATGCGTCACAATGAATACGCCCCAAGTTCATCTCTGTTGCCAATGACCGAACTACACAAGCAGTCATTCACGTTCGCGGTCAAAGAAAAACCTGAAATGATCGAAGTCCGTAGGCTTTCAGATGTGGTTCGGGAACTAAACGTGCGTGACCCGCTGCTGCTCAAGTTGGACGTACAGGGCTTTGAAGACAAGGTCATTGCCGGAGGCGAGGATGTGGTCGCGCGGACAAAGATCATAATTATTGAAGTGAGTTTTCAGCCTCTTTACGAAGGAGGTCCGTTGTTCGACGACGTCTACCGGCTTCTCAAGGAGCACGGTTTTACGTACAATGGAAACTTCGAACAGTTGTTTAGTCCGAAGGATGGTCGCGTCCTTCAGGCTGATGCGATCTTCTGCCGTCAATAGCGGCAGCGATTACTGATGCCCAAAGTTGACAAAATGAGATGCTGATTTTGCACCGGAATTGATGAGGCTTTTGATTCTTCGTAGTCATTATCCGCCGCGCCGCTCGCCAGAAAGCGCTCACACTTTGCTGCTCTGCGAACGGTTGGCTGCTAGGCGAATAGAGGTTGATTTACTGGCAAGTGAGTTATTACCGGATTTCCCCGCACCGAAAGGCTTTCGGCTACGTCCCTGGATGAAATCATGGTGGTGGCGTCAGTTTCCGAGCCTGTTGTTCTCCATCAGCCGGCTTCGCCCTAGGTGCTGCCACCTCCGCGCCCCGAGTTAGTCATGAACCCGCCGCTAATATCAGTCATTACTCCGACTTTCAACAGTGGAGCAAAAATTGCAGCCACGGTCGCTTCGGTCCTCTCGCAACAAAAAGGGCTGTACGAATTTCTTGTCATCGACGGCGGCTCGACCGACGGCACCCTCGCGCATCTACGCGCGCAGGGTCCCGCCTTGCGCTACGTCTCCGAGCCAGATGAGGGCATTTACGATGCGATGAACAAAGGCATTCGGCTGACCAGCGGCAAGTTTCTCTACTTCCTCGGCGCAGGTGACCGGTTGCTACCCGGCGTGCTGGAAGCGGTGGCTGCCGAGATCAGGAAATTGCCGTGCCAAGGGCAAACCTCGCAGCCAACGCTCCTCTACGGAAATGTGGACTGGCCAGGCTACAGCCAACCTTACGATGGACGCTTTAACCGCTTCAAGTTACTTCGCCGCAACATTTGTCACCAAGCCATTTTCTATCAGCGTTCGGTGTTCGAGCGACTAGGCTTTTACAACACGAAATACCGGTTTCTGGCGGATTGGGAATTTAACATTCGTTGCTTTAACGATGGACGTATCCGCAAGCGCTACATCCCTCTTCGGATTGCAAATTATGAGGCGGGCGGTAAATCTGCCACAACGGCCGATCCAGCGTTTTGTGCGGAGCTTTTACGCCTTAGCCGGGGGTGGTTAAACGCAGAAGAAGAAAGAAACTTGGTTTTGGCGCTGGATGAGGCCGTGTGGCGTTTATATCAGGCTGGGTCACACATACCTCTGCAATGCAAAGTTACGCTGCTAAAACACGATTGCTCCGCCAAGACAATTTGCCTGGTTGTCTGCTCGATGTGTGGATTCTCCTTTGCGAGGTTTAAACAAGTCCTTGCATTCGGTGTGGCTCTTAAGAGAATGATTTTCCGCCAACGACGAGAACACCGACTGTAAAAGACGATCCAGTTGATTCTCGCATGCGTAGAGAATCCTTAAATTGCGGAACACTGTGACGCTGTTTTTGCTGAGAAGATGCTCCCCCCTCCATTGATTCCAGGCACAGAAGGTCCTGTTACGCGTCCTTACTGGTCCGTAATGATTCCGACTTACAGTCCGCGGGCAGAATACTTGGAGGAAACGTTGAAGAGTGTTCTGCAGCAGGATCCCGGCCCGGAACAGATGCAGATCGAAGTGATCGATGACGGCTCGATGGATAAAACCGCTTCCGAAATTACGCGCCGCGTTGGCGCGGGACGCGTGACGTTCCACGCCGAACCCCAAAATCGGGGTCTGGCAAACACCTGGAATCGATGCCTTGAGCGCGCTCGTGGAGATTGGGTGCATATCTTGCATCAGGACGACTTTGTGTTGCCAGGGTTTTACGATCTTTTGCGCAAAGGCGCCCAGCAGAGCGACGCGGGCGCGCTCTTCTGTCGATGCGCTACGGTGAATTCAACGGGCCATTGGCTAGGCACGTCCGAGCTACACCGGGGATTTGCGGGCTTACTTGACGACTGGCACGCGAAAATCACCGTTGAGCAGCTAATTCGATGCCCGGCGATCATGGTTCGAAGGGCAGTGTACGAGCAACTTGGTGGTTTTTTGCCGCACCTTCAATTCGTTCCTGACTGGGAGATGTGGCAACGAATTGCCTCTCAATTCCCGTTCTGGTTTGAGCCTTCAATTCTCGCTTGTTATCGAGTACACTCGGACTCTGCTACATCACGGATACGATCCAACGCCTCGGATGTACGCGAAGTGCGCGAGATGATCGAACTCACAGCGGCTTACCACAGCCCTGCGCGCGGTCGCATGCTCGCAAGAAAAGCGCGCTCCTGGTACGCCAAGGTGGCGCTTTTCAACGCCCGCGATCTGCTAGTGAACGTCGGCTTCACTCCTGCCTGGCGACAGATTGTCGAAGCGCTGCGCCTTTGTCATAGCCCACGCGTCATCTGGAAGATTTGCTCGTTTTTTGGTTTATGGTTTCGAATCATCGCGTCGCGACTCAAACGCCGGATAAAGTCGAGATCCAATGCGTCTGGTCACAGCTAGGAAAAGGCAACTTGCCCGCATGGTCCTATTCAGGTGTGTTTATAGGCTATCACAACGTATCCAGCGATTACCTCGCGCGTGTTCTTTCTCTCTTCCGCACGTGCTTTCGCGTGTCACCTTTGACGTAGCGCATTTTCAACGCACTGAGGCGCTTCGTCTGTAACCAAGCAAAACTATGATGGACCGCGTGAGGTTTCCCGGAACCGATATTGAGATTTCTGCGCTATGCCTTGGAGTGGCTGAGATCGGTGTCCGTCAGACGGAGATTGAGGCGCATCGCCTGTTGGACTACTGGGTTCAACACGGCGGAAATTGCGTTGATACCGCAAGAGTGTATTCGGACTGGATCCCTGGAGAGAAGCATCGGAGCGAACGGATTGTAGGCGATTGGCTCAAAGCTACGGGCGTTCGGGGGCAGATTGTGTTGGCCACGAAGGCGGGACATCCCCTCTTCGACAATAGCTGGCGGGTGAGGCTTTCACCTTCGGAGTTACAGCAAGATTTGGAAGGCAGCTTGGAGACGCTTGGAACAGACTATATCGACGTCTGGTTTTTGCACCGCGATAACGAGACGCTTCCTGTAGAGGAGATCATAGACAGCTGTGACGCGTTTGTTCGTGACGGGCGGGTCAAAGCCCTCGGGGCAGCCAACTGGACGGCGAGGCGGATTCGCAAAGCGAATGACTACGCATCCCGAGCAGGCAAGGCCGGATTCGTGGCTACACAATTGTTCTGGAATCTCGGCAGTCGTCACTATCGTGGACTCGAATCGACTCTACGCTCGATGGACGACGATGCAGAGCAACTGCACGAAGCAGCCAATTTGGTCGCGATGCCTTATTCTTCGCAAGCTGGCGGTTTTTTCAGTAATTGGTTGGAAGGAGACAATGTAACGCGTTTGAAGGCCGAACAATCCGGATACGCGACCAAGGCCAACTTCCAAATAGCAAGGCTTGCAGGTGAGATCGCTCGACGGAATCGCGTCCCTGTCGGGGCTGTTGTGCTGGCGTTTCTACGCTCACATCCGTTTAAGGTCGTTCCCATTATTGGGTGCGGCACACCAGCGCACCTGGCTGCCAGCATCGAGGCTTCGGATTTCGTCTTGCCGGATGCTGACTGGAAGAGTCTACGCGACGTTACGAATCATAAACCTGGATGGTTTCATCGGTATTTGTGGAAACGGCATTGAACAGCACATCGAACGCTCAAAGGGAAGCCTTTAGACTTAAATTCGCTGCCGGTCTTCTGAATCCCTTCAGCAGAATGAGCGTATCGGTCCGTCTAGGCCAGCTCGCTTTGAATATCCTGTCTCGCTGGTCCATCAAGCCTTTACCGCCAAAGCCCGAATCCGGCATGTGTTATTTGACCATTGGCAGCCGCACTCATTGGTTGATGTTGCGAGAAAGCATGTTTTCACTTTACCGGTCGTGGAAAAAGCTGCCCACGATCACTGTAGTTTCGGACGGGAGCTGGTCGGCGGCGGATTTTTATCCCGTCTTTTGCTGGTGGCCAGCGAAAATCAATGTTCTTTCCCGTGAGCGGATTATTGCTCAAGCGCACGCTGCCGGAGAGCGCGAGCTCGCGCAGTATGCCGAGGCCAGCGCTTGGGGTTTGAAGGTTGCATCCATTGTCCTTTTAGCGCGCCGGGAACCCTTGCTGTTTGTAGATGCGGACATCCTTTGGTTCGCGGACCCGGCCGATCTGTTCGGTCCCAGCGATTTCTGGGCCAAGCCCCGAGGTGTGCGGGAAAGTAACTGCTATCAGCACCGCGATTTGGCTCTGCGCTTTTGTCCCAAGGTATTGGAGCCGCCATTTGTCAACGGTGGCATACTAGCTCTGCACGGCGAGTTTCTACCAGAGGACATCTTACGCGCGATGGTGCATGAAGCGCTTGCCGACCCTAAGGATGGCACATTCGAACAGACCATTATTGCCACCGCGGTGAAGCTTGGTGGAGAGTTTTTCCCGGAGAAACTGAGTCTGGTTGAATTCGATGACGTTCATAGGTTTCGCTCCCGCGACATGCAGGATGAGGGGTATTACTCCCGGCACTATGTCAACTGGATGCGGCATTTGCTTTATCGCGATGCTTTGAGATTGCGCTGGCGGTCAGTTCTAAGTCGGAACTACTTTCCTTCTGGATGAAAAAACGGACTGATTGTGATTTTGCCACGATAGCGAGAAGCATCGGTGGCCTCACGGGCATACCTCTGTTACCTGCTAGTTCTCGATGACAGCAAAACGTCGCGTTCTGCTCGTTAGCATTGTGCCTCCCAAAAATGATTGCGGTGTGCGCATCGTGTTGCATCGGCACTTGGTGGAGCGGAATCCGTTTGAATTGCACGTTGCCAGCAACGCTGACTTTGCCGACGACCTTCTGGTGCATACACCCCTGCGGCTCCCCTATCTCATCCACCGATTGAGAAAGAGCCGCTTCGGGCCGCGATTGGCTGCGTGGATCACTGATTACGAAAATCTTGTCTGGCCGCTGGCGATTCCGCGGGCCTTGGACGAGGCCATTAAGGATTTCAAGCCGGATGTAATTTTGACTTTGGCCGAAACCAATCTTTGTCATCTGGCGGCGAAGGCGGCAAAGAAACATGGCCTGCCGCTGGCGGTAATGTTTCTGGACTGGTTCCCGATCATGAAGTCTCATTACGGTCATGCTTGGACCCAGAGGTTATTGAGCCGGCGTTACCGGGCACTCTATCGCCAATGTGATCTGGCTTTCTGCACCAGCGAGGGGATGCAGGAGGTTTTGGGGAAGCACCCCAACAGCCATGTCATTTATCCGATGCCGGGGCGGCATCGGATTCCCGAAACCATTTTCCCGCCCAAATCCAGCAAGTTCCGTATCGTGTATGTCGGAGCAGCAGAACATTTCTATGGCCGGATGCTCTGTTCATTGATCGAAAAGTTGGAGCCGTTGCCAGACATGGAAATCATCGTGGTAGCGCCAAACGCCGATTGGCCGGCGGAAGCTTTGCAGCGCGCCAAGGCCAACGGAATTTATCTTGGCTTCAAACCGCCTGAACAAGCCGCCGCCGTGCTGGCTGGCGCGGATGCCTTGCTGGTGCTGATGAGTTTTGAGAGGGAACATGAACTTTTCATGCGCACCAGTTTCACCACCAAATTTCTGGATTACACTGCCTTTGGCAAACCCATCATTCTTTGGGGGCCGGAATATTGCACGCCCGTCCGGGTGGTGCGACGCGACGGTGGCGCGCTGGTGGTGGATCAGCCTAAAGCAGAAAGGGTGGTTGATGCAGCACGCCATCTCAAGCAGGATTGTAATTTGCGCCAATTTGCAATCGCGGGCGCAAGAGATCTCAATAACGGGATTTTCAATCCGGAAATCCTTCAGGAAATTTTTGTCAGCAGAATTGAAGCCTTGGTAAGTTCGCATCATGCTCCTAACAAATCACTGAAAACATGAGAACGGTTTGCCTCGCGATTCTGAATTATAACGGGGTGCGCCACCTGGAGCACCTCCTGCCTTCCGCGTTAGAGGCGGTTGCCGACTTCGGTCAACCATGCCCAATCGTTGTCTTGGACAATCAAAGCACCCAAACCGACCAGCAGTGGGTTCAAAAGCACTTTCCACAGGTGGAATTCATCCGCGCCCCGCGCAACGAGTTCATGTTCTCCTACAACTGGCTGGCAGAACAGCGGCGGGAAGAGGTAATAGTTCTGCTGAACAATGACGTTCGGCTGACTAGGGGATTTCTACAACCGTTGCTCCAGCATATGGACGCTCCAGACGTTTTTTCCGTCTGCGCCAAATCTCTTAGCTGGGATGGCAAAGCGGCAACCTGTGGCCCGGCCAGACTGCTCCAGCATCACGGTTTCTATCGTTGGCACTACGAGACTGATCGACAAGAACTCGCGCACACTTTATTTTCATCGAGTGGGTTTATGGCCATGGACCGGCGGAAGTTTTTGGCCTTGGATGGATTCAGCCGGTTATTCTACCCAATGTATTGTGATGATCTTGACTTGGGATTTCGTGCTTGGCGACGGGGATGGCGCTCTATTTACGAGCCCCGCAGTGTTCTATATCATCGCGAAACTAGCAGCAGCGCTTCTAAATGGGCTTGTGAAAATCTCCTGAAAAATTCACTGCTCTTTGAGTGGGCCAATCTGCCTATGGAGGGGCGCAGGCTTGAGCGACTGGCCCGCACGGCCAATCTCATGCGATACCATCTGATGCGGGGGAAAGCCGAGTGGCCGCGCATGTGGTTCAAAACCTGGTGGTCGTGGGTTCAAGTCCGCGAGCAATATCGGCAATGCAAGATCAACAAGGCTGAACTGGTCCATATCCAGGCGCAGATTGACAGCCCGGTAAGGTGAGCACATGAAAAAACGCCGCGCAATAATTCTGGTAATTGACGCGCTCGGCATTGGAGCCATGCCCGATGCGGTCAAATATGGCGACGACGCCACATGCAACTCGTTGGTTAATACCGCGCGTCTCTGCGGGGGATTGCATCTTCCCCATCTTGCTGGCCTCGGTCTGGGCAATCTTGCCGGAATCAGGGGCGTCAGCACGATAAACAACCCGGGAGCATCCTATGGAAAAATGGCGGAAGCTTCTTGTGGCAAGGACTCCACCACCGGCCATTGGGAAATCGCCGGTCTCGTGACACGTATTCCGTTTCAGACATTTCCCGACGGGTTCCCACCGCGCATTGTCAATGCCTTCCTCAGGGAAATCAAATGTTCCGGGGTCCTCGGCAACCGAACCGCTTCCGGCACCGAAATCATTTCCAGCTACAACCAACTTCATAAGGCGAGCGGACACCCGATCCTTTACACGAGCGCGGACAGTGTGTTTCAACTCGCCGCCAATATAGAGGTTGTTCCTTTGGAAACATTGTATTCCTGGTGTGCAGCGGCACGGCGCATTCTTGACCGGTTAGCCAGTGTGAGCCGGGTGATCGCGCGGCCTTATCGGGAAGTAAATGGCTCGCTCGAGCGTCTGGGCAAGGAACGCCGTGATTACTCGGTGAAGCCGCCCCGCCCAACGGTTCTGGATGCCCTGTGCCAGAGTAGTGCCTGCGTGCTCGGCATTGGCAAGATTGAGGATCTTTTCGGTGGCGGCGGCCTCACTCACTCCATTCATACTTCTTGTAACCGGGAGGGTCTTGAAATTCTTCTCCGGGTCCTTCGCGGAAAATTCGATCTGGACGAAGCCCTCATGCCTGGCGTGAAGGTATTCAGCGCTGACCGTGAACTGATCTTTGTCAACTTGGTGGACACCGATGCCAAATTCGGCCATCGCCGTGACCCGCTCGGTTATGGGAGCGCGCTCGAGGAAATTGACTCCTTCATTCCCGGCTTTTTTGAATGTTTGGTGAAGGAGGACTTGTTCATCATTACCGCAGACCACGGATGCGACCCGACCGCGTCCGGCACAGACCACACGCGCGAATATGTGCCGCTTTTGGTTCGCGAACTTGGAGCGCCTCCAGTGGCTTTGGGCACGTTGCCTGATTTTACTTGGGTGGCTTCCAAGGTCGCTGCCTGGCTGGGGGTTGATTTCACACCATTGTAACAATCAAACCATCTCGAAAATATGTCTGAACGAATCATTGGCGTTGTGCCTGCCGCTGGAAAAGGAACTCGTCTGGCACCTTTTCCATGCCCGAAGGAACTTTTCCCGGTTGGCTATCAGGATTATCCGCTGGCGGGACGGGTGGAAAAACGTCCCAAGGTTATCAGCCAGTACCTGATCGAGAATATCGTTCTCGCCGGTGTCAAGAAGATGCTGGTGGTTCTAGGACCGGGCAAGCATGACATCATGAGTTATTACGGTGACGGCAGCCGGCACGGATGTGAGATCGCCTACCTTTTCCAGGAGCGGCTTAATGGCATGCCAGGAGCCTTGGACCTTGCTCATGCCTGGGCCGGCGATGCCACGATCCTTTTTGGAATGCCTGACACCATGATTGAGCCTAAAGACGCTTTCAAAAGAATGCTGACCGATCACCATGGCAGCGGTGCGGATGTCACTCTGGGGGTTTTCTCAACGGACAACCCGCAAAAATTTGGGATGGTCGAGTTTAACGACTCTGGCGAGGTTCTCTCCACGATTGACAAGCCCAAAAGCACGCATTTGACCTATATGTGGGGTTGTGCCTGCTGGTCGGCTGGATTTTCCCACTTAATGCACGGATACCTCATGAGAAATGCACACTGCAAAAAAGAGATCGTCCTAGGGGATGTCTTCAACGAGGCGCTAAAACTGAAACTAAAGGTTCGTGCCTATCCCTTTCCAGAGGGCCTTTATATGGATATCGGGACTGCCGCGGAACTTGATTCGGCACTGAAAAAATTCCACCTTTAAGGGATCGTTCTATTTTCACCGAATTGTTGACGGCTATTACAGCGCCAAACAAGATATACCAGAATTACCACTACGGCACTAGTGAACGGGTTCCTGCGAGTACAGGTTGGTTATCTGGTACGAACATTACCGTATCGGCATAGCTGGCGCCACAAACTATGGACATTAGTACAGGCAATGCAGTTATTCGTGGGCTACATTCGCTTGAAGGGCACACTGCGATTCAGTCGGGGGGTGGCGCACATCCGTGGCAAGACCTGCGTCGCAGTGCTTCTGACGCACAATCGTCCCCAAAACATGTGGCTGCTCGTGCAAGGCGCACTGCGGAATCGATTTGTTACAAGGGTCATTGTATCCAACAGCAATCCAGAAGTTAAAATTCGAGACTGGGTAGAATCGACAGATCCCCGCTTGACCCTCATCGATGAAAGAACTCCGACACAACCCGGTCACCGATTGGTTCTCGCCCGACAGGCTGGCGCAGAGTACGTCCTCTCAGTCGACGATGATATCTTTCTCACTCCCAGGCAGTGGAAAAAATTTTTCGAATTCCTTCTCGCTGACGAGCGGTGCCCGCACGGAATTATTGGACAGGATTATCGCCCAGGCACTAAGTCTTCGAATGGCAGCCCGTTTCATCACCTGGTCGGGCGAGACACGGAAGTGGACGTGCTGATCGGGGCGTACGCGTTCACGAGAGGACATTTAAAACGCGTCTTCGACTTGGCTGCGAAAATCGGCGTCTCGGATCTCTCACGAGTTCGGAATGGTGAAGACATTCTGCTTTCCTTTAGTGGCACAACGCGACCACACATTCATGCGCTTAAACCGGCATTGTTCTGTGCCTCCGAAGGTCTCCCCGGGGTAGCTTTATGGAAAACTCATGATCATTTTTGGGACGAACGTATCCGTGTGTTTGAGAAAGTCCGAGACGCGCGACTTGAAATGAAAACCGTGGGGAGGACGGGAAATTAGTGGAATGAAATTTGGACTCGGCGCATCCGGGATCGCACCATGAGAGTCTTACATCTCAATACTCATTCTTCAGGCGGCAGCTACGAATATGCGACGCTTCTTTCTACCTCATCAGCGGCACACGGAATTGAAAGCCGTGTGCTCTGTAAGAATTCGCCGTCACCACAAACGGGTAGAGTCTTGTTAGATCGTGTTATTCGCCGAGCGTATGTTTCCTTTTCTACTGAGCCGTGGCACGGAACGCGTCGACTGTTGTGTCCGCCGGGATCTGAGGAGCTAAAAGGAGTGGATGTGGTGCACCTTCACACGGTGGCGGACTGGTTCGATGTTCCCCACTGGCTGGACACGCTTCCAGCGCATATCGGCATTGTGATCAGTCTGCACGACATGTGGCATTTCAGCGGGGGATGCTTTCTGTATCGTGGGTGCGATCGTTATCGCGCCAGTTGCTCGCCTTGCCCGATTTTGAAGTCGCCTTTCAATCGGGTTCTGGCCAGAGACGAACTTAGGCGCAAATTACAAGCATATCGGAACTGTCGCGCCCAATTTGTTGCGAATTGCCTCTGGCTTGCCGAATTGGCTGGGCGAAGTCCAATTGTCAAGGCCTCGGGCGGGGCGCGAGTAATTCCTCCTGGAATCGATACGACGGTTTTTAAGCCGCAGGACAAGAACCTGTGTCGGAACAATCTCGATTTGCCGGCGGATGCATTTGTGATCGTTACAGGTGGCGCGTCGCTGACCGATACAAACAAAAATGTGCCATGGCTGCTCGAGCAACTGTCGCGGTTGCCAGATCGCGAAGGCCTCATCGTTTTGGCATTCGGCGAAGGCGCCGTGCCGGTTCCGCAGGGTTTGAAAGTTCGGTTTACAGGCGGCATTCGCGATCGGCGCGATTTGGCGCGACTCTTTGCAGCTGCGGATGTTTTTGTCAGCGCTTCGTTGATGGAGACCTACGGACTCACACTGGTGGAAGCGATGGCTTGCGGAACTCCAGTCGTGGCGTTTCGAGTCGGCGGCATTCCTGAAGCTGCGCCTGACGGGCAGGGCGCCATCCTGTGTGAGCCAGGAGATGGCGCGGCGTTCACCGAAGCGATCATGAAATTGCGAAGTTCGCCGGAGCTACGCGACAGGCTTGGGACTCTTGCCCGTGAGACGGCACACACTCGCAACGCAGCAAGTTCGTTCGCCAACGCATTCGCGCAGCTCTATCGAGAGTGCGTTTCGTTGCGTGAGAACACAAAGCGCAAACACCCAGCTCTCACGACGTGAAGGTGCAGGCTCCATTTGGTTTTGTGACCGGTTGCCATGCCGTGGATTTCTCGGTGAATCGCTGCCCCCACAACATGGTCTCTGACGTGTGCTGGGACACGATGGCGATGAAACATTTCCATTCTTGGCACGACGCGCCAACGCGGAAACTCCCGGACAGGCAAAAGCCATGGGCTATCCCCAGAAAAGCGATCAAAGATCGGTTACTGCTTACCGGATACCCAAAAGCGTGGTCAAAGCGAGTAAAGGGGACTGCCCAACAAGTCCATCCGTGAAATTCATATGGTCATCATCCAAAAGCGAGTGGGCCAACTGGGCAATCAATTGTTCGCCATCGCACATTTTACAGCAGCAGCGATCGAAAATGATTATCGGGTGCTCTGTCCATGTTTTGAACACTGCCTAGGCGAATTCCCAAACATTAACACCAACCGCAACTTAAAGGTCCTTCGAGCTGGGCGCAGGATGAATCGGCTGGTTCACGGTTTTTTCAAGTTTTTGCGCCTAGCGGTTCCTAATTCGCCATGGCACCGGTGTTATCTATCGGAAAGTTTGCCCTTCGTGAATGTGGGAAGCCCGGAATTTGTCGCCGACGCACAAAAAAAAATCGTTGCTTGCGAGGGATTTGGTTTTCGCGACAGCGAAAGCGTCATAAAGCATCATCGGCTCATTGCCGAACTGTTCCGGCCCAGCAAGGCTACGGAGAACAAAGTTCAGGAATTCATCAGCGAGAAGCGCTTAAGTCACAACGTTGTTCTAGTAGGCTTTCACGTTCGGAGAATGGATTATCGCACTTATCGCAACGGCGAGTATTATTATGACGACGTTGCTTGGCTGTCATGGATTCGACAGGCCCGTATAGTATTCGGCTCTGATGCGAGGCGGTTTGTGGCGTTGATTTTTTCCGACGAGGACGTTTCTGCCTTGATCAACTCTGCCAATGATTTGATTCGCGCGCCGGGAGGAATTTACGAAGATTTGTGCATGCTTTCGAAGTGTCATTACATAATTGGGCCGCCAAGCACTTTTTCCAGTTGGGCCTCCTTCACCGGTCGCGTGCCGTTACTTCACATGACCAAGGCAGATATGCAAGTTATCCCAGCCTTGTTTCAAATTGCGAACTGGTGAGATCCAAAAATGAAAGGAGAGAAATCGCTAGCGCATCTAAATTCGCCGACAAATAGCCCGTGAACGATTATTTAAAGCAGCGGTTGCCAAAGTTCGTGTACAAAGGCGTTTTCGCCTTGAAGCATGGAAGTGGAACAGCGAGTCCACTTGAGCATCTAGTTCAATATGAGCCAGAACGAAAACAGTTAAAGCTACTTCACGATGCGGGTTTTTTTTCGAACTGCACGGTAACTTTGCAAAATCTAACTGTTTTGCATCCAGCAGAGGGTCATATTGAGGTGATTTGGCCAACACAGACGATGTGGCGAAATCTGAACGGCAGCCGCGAAAATCTCTTTAACGACTACTTCAGACCAAAAAATCGTTCTCAGGCGAAAAGAATGCAATTTGTTCCACGCTTCAATGCTCACGGTTTTTATGAAGATTTACATTTTAAGAAGCTCAACGCATATGTTCATAATTATTTCAATCCATCGTCTCTTGTTAAAAGCCGGATTCAACAATTTTTTGAAAAATATCGCATCTGCCCCGATAGAACGATCGGAGTTTGCTATCGAGGGACTGATAAGGTTTTCGAGGTTCGAGCTATCTCGCCCAGTCGCTATTTATCAGAAGTTAAAAAATTACTAAAAAAACATACTGATTTGAGGGTCCTGGTGCAGACGGATCAAAAACAAGTGAGAGATTATTTGCTGAGCGAGATCGGACCAGCCGCTTTTCATATCGAAGAGATGCCAGTAACTTGCTCATCTTCTGCGATGCACATTACTACTGAGAAAACAATTTCAAATTTTGAATTAGGGATTAACCTGCTTGCCGCTGTTAAAATTCTTGCTCAGTGTAAGTATGTTGTTAGCCACACAGGCAATGTTAGTCTCTGGATATTTTTGTATCGCGGATCCGCAAGGAATTGCTGTCAGCTTCGGCCTGGAGCTGTTGATGGCGTGGTATGTTACGATGGCGATTGGTCGTTGCGACGAAGGTTGGAAAGATGGACGCGGCGAATGGGATTTTCGCGTGATAAACTCCACTGAAGGCTGGCTAAAGCGCCTGCCCACGCAGATAGGCGTCGTCATCAGCTTGCGTGATATGTGGCATCTGCCTGGAGGCTACTATCGCGGATGCAATGTCTATAGTGACACTTATGCTCGCTGCCCGATGAGCGCAACGCCAATGGAAACCTGGGGTTGATGTTGGCTGATCCCGTAAACGCCGCAGTAATATTCGGAAGATAGATCGCATTCACATTGGTAGTCTTTTACTGATCTAACACGCCTTGACACTTGGATTGACATGTTACTAACCATCATACCCTTTATCGCCGAAGGCGTGGCGAACGACTGGCAAAAAGCGGTTGCTTGCCTGGATCGGACGCTCAGGTCTATCCTCGGCAACCCGGAGAGAGACTTGCGAGCAATGGTCGTTTGCCAGGATCGTCCGCCATTGAAACCTAACGATGAGCGATACCTCTTTCTGGAAACAAAGCAGCCAAAGCCCGACAAACAAGATCCCGTGGCTAAAGAGCGAGACAAAGGCGTGAAGATAGTTGAGGCTTTTGATGCCGCCCGCGAGCTTTCCCCGGAATACGTGATGGTTGTGGATGCGGATGACCTCATCAGCAATACCCTGGCTGCGTATGTCTTTCAACGCCCTGCTTTTGATGCGTTCTGCCTGAAGAGCGGATACAGGTGGAGAGAAGGTTCGTCACAATTTACCCTGCTGCGTTGCTTTAACCAGGTTTGCGAAAGTGCGTTTGTCTGGCGATTCGATAAACGGTTGTTCCCGGCATGGCTGGGCAAAACCTATACTAAAAGGATATGTGACCAGGCGCACAACATGGTGGAAGCTGCGATGGATGCGGAAGGGCTTCAGGTGGATAAAATTTATGAACCGAAAGCCGTTTATGTAATAGGCCATGTCAATCATATGTATGCGGGCTCTTCCCAGTTTACACTTAAGCGCCGGATCAAAGATTTCGTACTTTCGCCGTGGCGAAACCAGAAACTCACACCGGAGCTGAAGGCCGAATTCGGGCTTATACACGAAACGACAAAGAGAACTGGATGAAATCGGCGCTGCCGCGACATCTGGAAGCGCCGTATGTGCGGTTGGCAATGATTTTGCTTTGAATCAGGATCGAATGGAATTCCGCTCCATTAACGACGCATGGCTCGAATCCGGAATTTTGGCGGTTACTGACGACCTAAAAGTGGTGCCGAAGCTTCACGAGATAATCAGTCGCAAATTAAGAATACGGGAATGTCAATTCACTTGAGGTACGCACTTGGGCGTTTGCTTCGGAAGTGCGGCTATAGAATAACGCGCGAATACCGATGGCCCGAGATCCACGGAAACCTCTTACTTCTAGGGTTTTCGCTTCTTCGGTCCAGGCACCATGGGCTGATCCAAATTGTGCAGATCGGAGCGTTCGATGGACAAGTTGCTGATCCACTCGCTGATATTCTTCGACTCGAAAACGTGTCTGCAGTATTGGTGGAACCGCAAACCATTCCGTACAAAGCTCTGGTTGCTCACTACGAGGGTAATCCTAGAATCAGTCTGGTGAATGCCGCGGTTGCAGAAAGTGATGGAGAGGTGATTCTTTACGTCCCATCATCTCGAGAATCGCCTAAAGCGAGCCTGATTGCCGGGCATCATAGGCGCTTTGGTGTAACGGCGAGAGAGGTTCACCAGGTGGTAGTACCTTCCATGTCGGTGGCTTCATTATTACAGACATATCATATCGAGCATGTTCACATTCTTCAAATTGATACCGAAGGTATGGATTATCACGTGCTGAATTGGTTCTTCGACGCTGATGTCCAACCCGCCATGATCAATTTCGAGAATCTTCATTTGGGTCGACGTGAACGATCGGCATCGCGTGAATTGCTGCGGACCAATGGCTACTGGTGGATTGAGACGTCCCAGGACACGTTCGCCATCAAAGAGTTTTTGGCGCGACCATGATCGGGCCGGGCCGTCCGCAGGCTGTCGGCGCGCCCGGCCCGCGCACGGCGGGTAAATGGGTCGCGCCCTACCAAAACTGATGACTGTGTCCGTGATTATCACAACGCGAGATCGTGCTATCGATTTGCAGCGGACGTGCGACGTAGTTATGCAGCTGCGGCCTGCTCCAAATGAGGTGCTTGTGACAGCCGATGGATGTACCGACGGAACGGTTGACATGGTAGCCGACAAATTTCCCGAGATAACGCTGATTGCAAACCAGCCGGGGATCGGCTCGGTTGCTTCGCGCGATCGAATGATGCGCGAGGCGCGAAGTGATTTGGTCCTGGCTTTGGATGACGATAGTTATCCGGAACAGGTAGATTGCATAGGGCGCATCGTGCCGTTGTTTGAACAGCGGCCCAAACTGGCGGTGCTGCATTTTCCACAGCGCACAGATGAGTATCCGGAAACACTCGCGCAAACAGACTTTGGCGCAGAACAGTTGACACGTTCGTTTGCTAACTCCGGCGCGGTCCTGCGCCGATCGACTTATCTTCAACTACCCGGCTTTGAGTCGCGGTTTTTCCACATGTATGAAGAACCAGATTACGCGTTGCAATGTGTAGCGGCCGGTTATGATGTGCTCTTTTCTCCGATGATCACCATTCGTCACCACTACTCTGGGCAGGCGCGCGATGAAATTCGCATTCATCATGGTCACGCGCGCAACGAATTGTGGACCACGGTAATGCGCTGTCCTTTCCCGTTCGCAGTCGGAATCGCTGCCTGGCGCGTTTTCTCGCAGTTTCGTTATGCCTGCAAACGCGGCTGGTCGTGGGTCATTCGGGAACCCAGCTGGTGGTGGCAGGCGCTGGGTGGAATTGCGTATTGTGTTCGAAAGCGCAGGCCTGTTTCATGGAGAGGTTATAAACGCTGGCTCGCGTTGCCTTAGAGGTGCCGGAGGAATTGTGCCCTTTCACTATAACTGCTGTAGGGTCCGCTGTCCCCAGCGGATAATGCAGCGCGAACAACCCGCCAGCAGCATGCGCTGAGGACAGCGCACACTACAGCCGACGATCAGAAGCACGAATAGCGCTAACGCAATGAAGTGGCTTTGCTGCCAGCTCGGCGCGCGAGAACAATACGCTCCATTCCGCGGGGGCAGTTGCTTGCCGGCGAGTGCAAAGAGGTTATTCTGTGCTTGGTGAATACGCCCGCTGAAATCGAACACGCTATCGAGAAATTGCCCACGGACGAGCTACTAGAGGTTGCTGCGTGGCTGGACGATTATCGAACGATGATCCAGTCTTCGGAGAGTCTCTTCCAGCAGCTCGATGCTGAAGAGGGAGATGTTGCCGGCCAGCAATGCTTGGGTGAATGAAGCGCGGCGAAGTGTGGTTGATTGATCTCGGCCTTGCGGCGAAGGCGCGGCCTGCAGTTATCTTGAGCGTTCCGTTTGAAGATAATGAGAAAGCTGTTGTCACTTACGTTGCGCGGAGTTTACAGCGGCGAAGGGGCCGTGGGTCATTCGGGAACCCAGCTGGTGGTGGCAGGCGCTGGGTGGAATTGCGTATTGTGTTCGAAAGCGCAGGCCTGTTTCATGGAGAGGTTATAAACGCTGGCTCGCGTTGCCATAGAGATGCCGGAGGAATTGTGCCCTTTCACTATAACTGCTGTAGGGTCCGCTGTCCCCAGCGGATAATGCAGCGCGAACAACCCGCCAGCATCATGCGCTGAGGACAGCGCACACTACAGCCGACGATCAGAAGCACGAATAGCGCTAACGCAATGAAGTGGCTCTGTTGCCAGCTCGGGGCGCGGGAGCATTATGCCATTCCCCGGGCGTTATACCGTCTCGGCATGCTCGGGTCTCTCGTAACAGACGTGTGGGTCCCGCCTTCGTCTTTGCTTGCGAAATGCTGCGGGCACACGTCAAAGCTCCGCGAAAGATTTCACGATGAGCTACGCGATGGGCCCGTGAAAGCGTTTAACTCGTCGTTAATCTTGTTTGAGACACTCGCACGCGCGCGTGGCCTCACCGGATGGACAAAAATAATTGCGCGCAACCGGTGGTTCCAACGCAAGGTCGTGTCCTTTCTCCGCTCTCAACTCCGTAAAGGAGCGTGGCTCCCACGGAGCTTTACGCTCTCAACTCTCAACTCCGTAAAGGAGCGTGGCTCCCACGGAGCTTTACGCTCTCAAATCGTTCTGTGCAGCTACAGCTACACCGCCCTTGAGCCGTTTCGCTACGCAAAGGCAAACAGCTGGAAGACGCTGCTCGTTCAGATCGATCCTGGGCCCGAGGAAGAGAAGATTGTGGCACAAGAGGCGGCGCGCGTGCCTCAGCTGGCGGGTGACTGGCACCCCGCGCCACCTGAATATTGGGCTTTCTGGCGTGAGGAATGCAAGCTCGCCGACCGCATTGTTGTTAACTCCGAATGGTCGCGGGAGGGATTGATTCGCGGAGGAGTTCCAAGCGAAAAGATATCAGTGATCCCATTGGCGTATGAGCCGGGAATAGGCAGTGGGCGGTTCACAGAGCCGCGGCTACAGCGAGAGTATCCAGATCGTTTCACCTTTGAGCGGCCTCTGCGGGTCTTATTCCTGGGTCTGATTAATCTGCGCAAGGGCGTCGCCAGGTTACTCGAGGCCGCTCGAATATTGCGTGATGAGCCCGCTGAATTTTGGATGGTCGGACCTGTGGAAATCGCAAACGCCGGCACAAGTGCCAATGGCGGGCGGGTAAAATGGTTTGGCCCTGTCACGCGCAACCAGGCAGCTGGATTTTACAGAAATGCAGATCTCTTTATTCTTCCGACGTTGTCGGACGGATTTGCCATTACGCAGCTGGAAGCGCAGGCGCACGGCTTACCCGTTATCGCATCGAAAAATTGTGGCAAAGTGGTGGAAAATGGCGTCAACGGAAGCATTCTTGATGAACCGAGTGCAGCGTGCATCGCACACGCGGTCCGCGACTGCATTGCGAGTCCGGACCGGCTGGAAAAGCTTGCGTCCGGGGCAGGTGTGCGTGATAAGTTCACAATCGAAGCGCTTGCCAACCAGCTGCTGCGCCTGGGCGCAACTCTGTAGCAATTCCACGTGATGATGATTCTTTCAACTTCGACTTCTTTTGAAGCATTCTTTCAGTCGATAGTCGCCCATGAACTAACTTTCTATCTCGCTGCCATCGTGTTGGTGGTGTTGACGGCAGAAAGCTGCATTAAGCTGCTGAAGCGCGATAGCTTTGGCATCGCTCTCGGAGTGTACGTAACGGTATTCGCATGGTATTTCGTCGATCCGTTTATAAACCCGGAGCAGTATGATGATATGCCTTCCTCCTCGTTAGGCCAAAGTTATGCGCAGGTACTATTGTTTTTAATCGGATTCCGCGTTTTCACGCCCGTTGCAACACGTTGGATTCTCCGCCGGCGGAGTTCGGGAGGTTTTGATACGCGTCTTACTCCTGAGCAGATTTTGATTGCCGCCGCGGCGCTTTGGCTCGTCCTTTTTATGATTGGCATCGCTCGAATGGGCGGTGATGTGATGGGCGCTGTATTTCCGCTGGATGGCCGAGCTGGCCCGACGATGTGGGGGCGTAGTGGAGTGGAGAGTTCGGCGAGCGGATTTCTGATCTCCTTCGCAGGTTATGTGTTTAATGCCGTAACAGCGGTTCTTGGCGTCCTGGTATTTTTCCAGCGCAATATTGCCTGGCGGTTGCTCGCAGGCGCAATGTTTGCCATTACCCTCCCGTGTTTCTTTTTCGCGGGAGCGCGTAACCATTTTCTTGCGGCGGTGATGCCTTTTATCCTGACATATCTGTTTTATGGGCGTCATCTGCTGATCCTAAGACTGGCCATTCTGGCGATTGCGTTCTTCTGCTTGAATGAGGGTTTCAAGTTTGTCACTGCATTTCGGGGCACTGGCTTCAGAGAGGTGCTGGCCAGTGAGAATCCGTATGAGCTCATGGATGCGGATTCGACGCAAACCGGGCTCAACATGATTCAGGAGCTTTGCTTCGTGAATACTTATCTCGAAACCGGCGCTGGGTCTCCTGCGTATGGCGCAAGATATTTGACTGAGCTGCTTAACTTTATTCCTCGCTCGATCTGGCCTTCAAAGCCATTGATTGGAATTGACTACGCGAAGTGGCGCGGATTTGAGAGCGATGACAGTGAACTGGGTGTGAGCACCACCATTTCCTCCGGAATGATCGGTGGCGGCGTCTTGAACTTTGGCCAAATCCTTGGTCCGGTCGCAGCCGGGATTCTTATGGCCCTTTGGATTGGTCTGCTGATCCGCTGGTGGGAACAAAGGAAATCGCTCTTGCGCCTGGTGTTGTTCATGCTTGGCGTCGGTCTTACGTTCAACCTCGGCCGGGACATTACCATGCTGGTGCTCTGGCCCGTCATATTTGCATACTTTTTTGTCCGACTTACCGAGATATGGGTCACGAGGCGGGAACTGCCGCAGCTGTCAGATATCGCTCGCGCTGACGCCGTTCCAATCCAGGCGGTAGCTGGCCGGCTGAGTCAGTAACACCGCGCCGTCACGTCGCGACGGCGGCGGGTCACCGGAGTGCGTTGCGTGCTCTCGCATTCGTCTATAATTTCCGACGAACAACCGTGCGCATCTCTGCGCGGGCACACACGATCACACGAAATCGGATTTTCCGTTGTTGCGTCCAGCGATCATGCCGGGCAGCGCCGCCATCGATTGGAACACGGTGGTTTTCAGCGCGCTTACCATCAAGGGCATTTACGGCCGCGAAATGTATGAAACCTGGTACAAGATGACGGCCATGATTCAGAGCGGCCTTGATATTTCACCTGCCATCACCCACCGCTTTGCCTACACTGAATTCAAGGAAGGCATCGAGCTGATGCATGAACGCGAATATGCTGACTGGGGATTTCACACCGGAACTGCACTCAGGGGAGGTTTGCCCACGAAACACCCTAAAAAAAGCACGAAAGAATGCAGCTGATTTTCGTGTCGTTTCGTTTGTTTAGTGGGCCGGAAAAATGATCTTTGCTGTCTTGGTTGTCTTCTGTTCGAGATGCATGGCGGATCAAAAATCTTCGCGGGTTGCGACGAATTTGGCCTATAGCAGTGCAGAGCGGCTCCGCCGCAACCAAAGGTTTGCCCGCGAATCACGCAAACCGAACCCATGAACGCGAATATCCGGACTGGGGATTTCTAACCTGTGCGCACACCGGAACTGCACTGAGGGGAGGTTTGCCCACGAAACGCTCTAAAAAAGCACGAAAGAATGCAGCTGATTTTCGTGTCGTTTCGTTTGTTTAGTGGGCAGCAAAAATGATCTTTGCTGTCTTGATTGTGAAGTCGACGAATCTCTCGTTGCGAAAACTTCCAGAGATTCTAGAGATGTCTCGACCCCGCTCGACATGACATGCAAGGCGAAGACGGCTTTTCAACAAAGCGGCTGTCGAGATAGTTCTGTAAAATGATCTGAGCAGCGACTTGATCTACGTAGCCGCGCGTCTGCTGCGTCTTCTCGTCTGCGATCAATGAAAAGATCCTGGCCGAAAGTGGCTGAAACCGTCGACATCCATTTTACTCCTCCAGTGGGAGCACTGATGGCTTCACCCACATTACGTCCGTAAACCCTGCTAGACCGAGACCGACTTTCTGGCATGGATAGATGTCGTAAAGCACAAACCCCAGTTGCTCCACCATGATGCGGTTCATCTCGCCGAATGTGGCTTGGCTCTCGTATTGCGGCAAAATCAAAATTTACGTGTAAAATGCCGCAACGCGCTGGGCGAAAGTTTTCTTTCCACCCATGACCAGCAGCCGCTCGGCGCCCTGGATGTCCGCCTTGAGCAGCAGCATCCCTTGTGGCTCGAATTTTTCCGCCCAATCATCCAGCGTTATCGCCTGCACCTGAACTTCCGCGAGATGCTCCAGAACATGGTCGGTCGGCGATTGCGTGACGTTATCCAACAACGAAATTCGACTGCTCGCAGACATTCAAATAAAAGCGGGTCATTCCCGTCTTATCCCCCAGTGCCATCTCGTGCACGTGCACATTGGGTCGCCTGCTCATCCGTTGGCGAAGGATGGCCGCGCTTTGCGCGGTAGGCTCAAAGGCGTGAACTTTAGCTCCGGGCGCGTAGTCCAGCAGCTTATCCACCGTATAGCCATGATGGGCTCCCATATCGAGGATCGCCGCGGGCTTGATCTTGCGGTAAATCTGTCCCATCGAGTAGTACGCATCCGGCATGTTGATCAACTCTTTAACGCGGTGCACCAGGGCACGCTGGAATCGGCTGGGTGATGCGGTTGTGGGTTAGGAGACGATGGAGCAGGCGAAGCATCGCGGCGAACGATAGTGTGCCGCGCCCGGTCGGTAAACCGTGGCGACCAAAGCCGGCGCGAAGATGTACCGAAAATCCCCTAACTTCGCAGAGTCGAGGAATCTGATTAACTACTTTAGATTGTGGATGACGTAGGGCGGCTCCGCCGCAACCAAAGGTTTGCCCGCGAATCACGCAAACCGAACCCATGAACGCGAATATCCCGGACTGGGGATTTCTAAGCTGTGCGCACACCGGATTGCACTCAGGTGAGGTTTGCCCACGAAACACTCTAAAAAGCACGAAAGAATGCAGCTGATTTTCGTGGCGTTTCGTTTGTTTAGTGGGCCGGAAAAATAGATCTCTGCTGTCTTGGTTGTCTTCTGTTCGGGTGAATCCGGTCTATTTGAGCTAACCCCTTTTGACGAGATTGAGTCCGTTAGTTCACCGCGTCGTAGCGCACGGTGTAGATCTCGCGCGATTTCAAAGAGTGGTGAGCGTTACCCGCGTGAAACAAAAAGCCGCCACGCGGTGAAGCGTGGCGGCTGATTGTGAACTTGTTTACTCTACTATGGGTTTTTGATCAGATCGAGCCCTTGAGTCGAACCAGGCACGCCCGTCGTCGCGAAGTTGTAGTGAACGGTTGTTGCCGGGCCGGGAGCGTTGCAACCCGCAATGCTGTGCGAGTCGTACTTGATCCCTATGATGTAAGTGCCCGCAGTCGGTGCGGTAAACTGCACAGTCACGGTGCCGGTCGTGGCGTTTTGCGTGATCGTCTCCGACACACTATTACAGTTGGAGTCAAACACATTGCTCCCGTTCGCGATGGCGAACAAGCAGCTGAAGTTGCCCGTCGTGATCGTTTGAGTGATCGTAGCGGTGTTGCTGCCTTGCGCTGCCGTCACCTTCACCCAGTAGAAGAACACACCGGGGGTGACGTTGTTTTTAACCTTCCCGTTGGCGACGTTGTAATTCAGGTGGTCGAGGGTCGCGGCCGTGCCGTTCGCGAACTGTGTACAAGTCGTTCCTGTCGGCGTGATCTGACTTATGTTTGTCGTTGGTGTCGGTGTTGGAGTCGGAGTTGGCGTTGGCGTGGACGTTGCCGTAGCCGTGGGTGTTGAAGTTGCAGTGGCAGTCGGCGTAGATGTCGCTGTGGCTGTCGCTGTAGGCGTAGAAGTCGCTGTAGGCGTAGAAGTTGCCGTAGGCGTAGGAGTCGGTGTAGGAGAAATACCGCATTCAACGAAAAAGGCCTGCTCGCCTCCGCCGTGGGGATTATCGAAGAAAGTAAGATCATACTTTTGCGTTACCGCATTGAATTTTACGAGAGCGGTGCCTGAGGCCCCCTCACTCGTAATGAGAATGTTGCCACCCAACCCTGTGAAGTCGCTCGGCGGATATTGGACGACCTGGTCCGGGCCCTCATACGCGTTGAAGAAGCCGCCCGGCGCGCAGCTGAAGGTGCACACAGTGTCCGGGATCACCACGACGCCTTCCGCGGCGGGCCAAAAGACACCGAGTGCATTTGGAGTAACGACGCCAGTGTTACTGACTGCGAAGATCCGACCGGAGGTCTCGTCGGCTATCAGGATCTGACCGCCGAAGGGCCCGAAGGTTGTCGGCGGTATACCTGGTCCTTCAATCTCGTCGCTTGTGGTTATGTTCGCGAGAAGTGTCTGGTTTCCGTTCGCGTCAATCTCCCAGACGCCGCCGCTCTGACATAACACGATCATGTTGAAGCCAAAATTGCCCGTTTTGTCGAACGTAATCCCGCCGTGGTCCTGCGAGCAGCCTACGATGAAGCTAAACAAATTAAAGCTACCCCCCGAGAGCTTATAGATGGCATTGCCTTGTGTGACGAACTTGTCGCCTGGGTTCCACGCCGGGGTGGCATTCGCGGACTGTGTTGGAGCGATAGCGATGTATTTTTCTATGGCGAGATTGCTAACGTTATCCGGGATCTGCGCCACCGTCGTGACATTCCCCAGGCAGTCGATCGAGTTGAAATTTTGGGTGTTAAATTCGGTCCCGAACATCTCAAGCTGCGTACCGAACAGGCCTACGGGCTCGTTGAAGGTGGTAAAGAAAACTGGAGTAGCGGCGTAAAACACTCCTGTGAGCGCTAACAGCCCTACAATTGTCAGATAGATTTTTGTTCTTAGGGTGATTTTGGTTCTTTTTTTCATTTTTTGTATTCTGGGTTGAACTAGGTTTTAACTGCGTGAAGGTGGGATTCTCGCGCATTCCCATTTTTGGGCAATACGTAAAATTGCGTACGAAAAGTCTTGCCCTCTCGTGGTTTTCTGGTAAAAGTTGCAAATCAGTTTCCCCCTTTTGTCCCCCCGGTATCGATTGCGCGTCTCCAACGCACAGGGCAACGCTGGTGCCCGCGACTACAGCAAAGTGACTGCCGAGCAGATCGACGAGGAGGTGCGGAAACTGCTCGATGACGCTTATCAACTTGCCAGGACCACTCTCATGGCGGATCGCGACAAACTCGACGTGATCGCAAAAGGTTTGCTGGAGTACGAAACCTTGGACGGCTCCCAAATCGAAGAAATCGTCGAGCACGGCCGCCTGATAAATCCACCGTCAAGCGGAGCCCCGCCGCCCGGCAAGAAAATGCGGGCGAAAAAGCCGCTTGGTTCATTGGGTCTCACCGCGCGCGAAACGGAGGTCCTGAATTGGATCGCACAAGGTAAAACGAACTATGAGATCGGCGTGATCCTCAGCGCATGTACCGGGACGATCTGCAAGCATGTCGAACGCATCCTGCGCAAACTCTGCGTCGAAAATCGTACCGCCGCCGCTGCCATCGCCCTTGCGGCATTGGCCAACGCAAAAAAATGAGCGATCTGGTGCGATGAGTGGCTTCTGCGTGTCGTTGTGAGCGAAGCCCCTTCGACTCTCCCGCGTCTGCGGGATCGCTCAGGGTAAACTCCGCGGAGTCGAGCAATCTGATTAACTACTTTAAATTGTGGATTCCACAGATTTCATTTCCTGTCATTCCGAGGGAGCCGCCCGCCAAGCCGTAGTCCGGCATCTGCCGGGCGAAGGTCTGGAGGAATCTCTCGTCGCCTTTTCAATCGCGGATTATGCGGAGCGGCGAAGCCACAACCGAAGGTTTGCCCACTAAACACTCTAAGAAAGCACGAACAAATGCAGCTGATTTTCGTGTCGTTTCGTTTGTTTAGTGGGCCGGAAAAGTGATCTTGGTTGTCCTTTGTTCGAGATTCATGGCGGATCAAAAATCTTCGCGGGTTGCAACGAATTTGGCCTATAGCAGTGCGGAAGACGCAGGTTCGTGCGCCAGCCAATTACCGCAGCGCAGCAGCTTCTTTATTCCGGCCTTCCAGCTCGAGGACCATGCGTTTAATGTGCTTGTAATCCTGGTGCCGCCGCAGGAATTGTAAGCTCTCCTGCGGATCGCCCCATTGCAGAATTTCGATCGTCTCCTCACGCGCGCCCCAGGAATTCATCTCGCGCTGGTTCGGCATGTAAAGGTCGATGGTCCGGCAGTAATCTTCTACTCGGTAACTTTGTCCGGTGGAAAGTAGGCGAAACACCGTGCCAGCCGGCCAGAGCGACCAATCAGCCGCGGCAGCGCGGACGCCTTTGTGGGTCCCGGCGTCACCGTTGATGAAGGCGCGATTCTCGAAAGGGGGGCGATCGTGTTGAAGGACGTGAAGCCGTGGATGATTGTCATTGAAAATACAGCACGCGATTAAGGGGCGACCTGAGCCAAAATGATCTCCGTTATCATCCTGACACACAATGAAGAAACAAACATTGCGCGTTGCCTCGATTCCGTATCATGGAGCGACGATATCCTCGTAGTTGATTCATTCAGCGAGGATCGCACTGTGGAAATTTCAAAGCGTCACGGAGCGCGTGTCATTCAACGAGCATTTGAGGATTTTTCTTCTCAACGGAATTTTGCTAGTGAACAAGGAAACCTTAAACACGAATGGGTTCTTCATCTGGATGCAGACGAAGTCGTTACTCCTGAATTAAGAGCAGAACTGGCAAGGGCGATGTTCGGCGACAAAGATGCTTATCGCGTTTCCTCGAAGCTGATTTTTTGCGGCAAATTTCTGCGGCATGCCGGGCTTTTCCCGTGGTATCAAGTTCGTTTCGGGCGAAAGCAAGCCTTGCGCTTCAAACAGGTCGGTCACGGTCAGCGAGAAACGTTGGAGCCAGGCCGTATCGGCACATTGAAGTCATCGCTCTTGCACTTTAACTTTTCGAAAGGACTTTGCGATTGGATCGAAAAACACAACCGATATTCGACGGCTGAAGCACGGCAAAACGTTTACGGCTACGCCGATGACGATGTTCGCATCCTGGACCTTTTCAGTATTACAACCGACCGCCGCCGCCGAGCCGCCAAAAAAATCTTCAGACGGTTACCCTGCAGAGCAACCCTTCGATTCATCTATATGTACTTGTTTCGGGGCGGAATTCTGGAGGGCAAGGCCGGCTTTACGTATTGTCGACTACTCGCCTGGTACGAATGGCTGATTGTCTGGAAAGAACGTGAAATAAGAGAGCGCGCACGAGGTAAAACGCAGCGATGAGCCCGGTGGTCGTGCAATTAACGCGCCTGCTGGCTGGTCGCCTGCGTCAGTGATACCCTCTCTTGGTGCAAAGCGACACACGATCCTGCCGATATCCAGCTGAGAATCACTGCGGATCCCTGGAGGCGCAGCATACGGCGGGCTATTTGTGGGGACATATCATTAGTCTTTGCGCGGCGTTGCGCGTGCGTCGCATTGTCGATATTGGCTGCGGCAATGGTGCGCTATGCCGCGAGCTTGCGAGCCACGGATACGAAGTCGTCGGTTGCGAACCAAGCGCCGAGAGCCTTCACTTCGCACAGCTTGGAGCACCAGGATTAGTATTTCACAGGCTGGCAGTGGACGACGATCCGTCTGTGATTGGCAACGAGAACTTTGACGTGGCGATCGCAACCGAGGTCATCGAGCATTTGGTGCGACCTTTCAATCTGCCTCATTTCGCGAAGCAACTGCTTCGGCCCGGAGGCCACCTGATTATCAGCACCCCGTATCACGGCTACCTGAAGAATCTTATTCTTTCACTCACCAACAGATGGGACGCGCATCTCAACCCATTCTGGGATGGCGGCCACATCAAGTTCTGGTCGTACAAGACGCTGTCTCAATTGTTGAACGAAAGCGGTTTCCGTATCGTTCGATTCATCGGAGCGGGTCGATTACCTTTTCTTTGGAAGAGCATGATTGTGGTCGCACAGAAAGCGGAAGCGTCTGAGCAACTCATCAATGGCGATTCGCGTGGGTTAGTTGCTTCAGAGTCGTAGCTCGCCGCGTTTATGTTGCACCGTGAAACGAACGTGTCCGACTTCGCTAAATCTGCGGAGCGACAGACGCCCCGGGTTCTTAAAAGCGCTTTTTAAGAAAGGCGCGACCAGACGATGATTTTAGATATCGCTCAAATTGCACTGCCCGAGATCGGTCAGAAAATCCAACGTAAGTTTTCAGGCGCCAAGGTTTCCATTTAGCCGTGTGGAGAACTTGCCCGGAATTGTGACGCTTCAGCCTCATGGGCAAGTCGTCAGTTAGGCCTGAATAGAACCGTTCCGGATCCACATGGGTTGCCGAGTCGTAGCTCGCTGCGTTCATGTAGCGAACTCAGAAAATGTCCGCCTTCGGTCGCCGCGGCGACCGAAGGCGACAACCCCGAAAGCTTTTCAAAAGTGACGCCGGGCGAATTCGCGTCCTGATCCGGTCTTTAGATAGTGTTCAAAACGCCGCGCTTTTGCTTCCGATCGAAAGGCAATTGCTATCTCAATTTTCCACGGCCTATTTTTTGACGTTTGAACACATGCACCTTGGTTGTGCTTTGAGAGGCGTGCTGTGAGATCGTGCGTAATGCCTGTGTAATGCGTCTCGCCGTCACTCTCGCTGACGAGTATGTAACCATAGTAGAAATCTTTCATTAGATCCGAAAGCCTTTTCCCGTGATCATCGGTAAAGAAGGCTGGCCTGCCAAGCCGTAGTCTTTGAGGGACTGAGGCCAGATCGCATTGAAAGTCCGCCTTCGGTCGCCGCGGCGACCTCCGGCGTGACAGCCTCCACTTTTCGTGCCTCAAAGCGTAGGCTGGAGGTAAGGGGATTCGAACCCCTGGCCTTCTCATTGCGAACGAGACGCTCTACCAACTGAGCTATACCCCCATTTTACCTATGAAAAACGGCGCACGGATTCGGCCCAAAAATAACGTTTGTCCGGCTGTTTTATCCGGCATACACTCGGGATCAAATGAGAACACATCAGAACACGAGTGCATTCCAGAAAGTGGGCGAATGTCTGTACCGTTATTCATCGAACGGCGTTTATTATGCGCGCTTCGAGAGCGGCGGCAAGGAAATCCGCCGCTCGCTGCGCACGACGGACCGAGCATCAGCGCAACGCGCGCTCGTCTGGTTAAAACAAGAGCGCGAGCAAGTCGATCCGTCGCAAGGCAAGCTCACGCTCGCTGAGCTTTGTGATCGCTATTGCCAGACGATACAGCATCAGAAGCCGAAAACCGTTGGGCGAAAGTCGCTCATCATTCGTCGGATAAAATCGCATTGGCCCACCGGCGGCAGACTTACTCAAGTCACAAGAGTTAAGCCGTCGCACGTCGATCTTTGGATTTCCCGTTATCGCTTCGGACCACACTCCCGCAATCTGCACATGGAGTGCATGAAACAAATTTTCGAGATGGCGGTGCGCGATGGAATCATCTCGCGATCCCCCGCCGCTCATCTGCGGCGAGTGAAACCCCAAAAACCAATCCGGGCCACTCCGAGTTTTGAAGAGTTCAAAGCAATCGTTGAAAGCATCCGTTCGCAGAAGTTTAACGGACACGACGCCGAAGAGAGCGCGGACTTTGTAGAGTTTCTTGGCCTCGCTGGCTTAGGCAAGGCGGAAGCGGCTGCGCTAAGGCAAAGCGACATTGATTGGCAACGCGAAAAGATCACGACATTTCGTCACAAAACGAAATCGGGCTTCGCGATCCCGATCTATCCGCAATTAAAACCGCTACTGGTTCGTCGGCGTCGCGATGATGTGCCTAACGAGCGGGTGTTCAAGATCAATGACGCGAAGAAAGCAATTGCCAACGCCTGTCGCCGCTTAAATCTCCCGCAGTACAGTCACATCTCGTTTCGACGGATGTTCATCACGCGCGCAATCGAGCGTGGCGTGGACGTGAAGGTGATCGCCGAATGGCAGGGACACAAAGACGGCGGCAAACTCATTCTCGACACCTACAGCCACGTTAACCGCGCGCATTCGGATCGAATGGCGCAACTCATGACCGACGGCTTGCCGGAAAACGTCGTTCCTATGGTGAAGGGCGGGGCGGCGTGAAGGATTCCGCAGTCGCTTGTCACAAAAAGGGCACTCGCAACGTGTTCAAGTTCGCCTTGAAGATCAGTCCGAGTGGTTTTGAACTCCGCGTGCGCTTCGATCACGACGGAAAGAATCTTATCGTGTCGGCCGGGATGTTTCGGAACGGACGCCGGGTACATGGGGGCAACACGGAAATCGTGGGCGACCGGCTGCCATTCTACACTGCGTTCTTCCTTCAGCATTTCGCGCCGGTGCTCGCCAGGGACTTGGCACAAGCAGAGAAGCTGGCAGGCGAAATGGCGAAATGGATTGATCAATACTGGTTTGTCGATCTCGGAAAGAAGAAGGATTCACCCGAGAACCGCGAGGCTCTCCGCTTTCTGAAAAATTGGCGGCGCGAGCGACTATTCGCCGAAGCAGCCGGAGAAACGCTTCCCGATGTCGAGCAAATCAGGTTACTGCGGCGCTTAATAGATGCGCTCGATACGGCGGACCACAAGTTCCTGCAAGCTTTGCCAAAGGTGGCGCGGATCCTGAGTCGCCGTCATCTCTCAGGACATGCCAGGCGTGATAACTGGTTGCTCGAATACAAGCTTCGTCGGCTGCTCGGATGCACTAAACTCCGCACACCTGAAGAAATCCAAAAATGGCTACGTCTGCCAGGCTCCGGTAAAACCTTTCACGACAGACTTCACGCCCTGTCGATTGACCACGGAAACAAGCCGCGCGGAGTGGCGCCGCCTAATTACCGATTCAAAAAAGGATGGGGCGAAATGCAGCTGAATCTCCTGCGCGAGTAGGCTTGCACGATAAGCATTTTTTCCCTCGATTTAAAAACGAGGGAAAATTTGAGAGAGGGTCGGTCAGCTAGGCTGGTGGTAACATGAGCACCACTAATAAGCCGAAAGAACCAAAACCTTCATCACAATGGAATCGCAGGAAAAACACGGTCCCGCTCAACGAGCGCGGAGCTTTCCAGCTGGCCCAGGCTGCCGACTACCTGTCCCTGTCGATCACGACAGCTCGACGTCTGATTACGCGCGGTTTACTTCAACCGCTGCCGGGCATTCGTCACATCCTGATCGAGCGCGCTGAGTGTGATCGGTTCCTTCACGCACAAAGGGAGCTTGCGAAAATCGCGGCCTAAACAAATGGCCTACTGAAATTAGCAAGAAAATCACGGAGCTATGGATACACCGGCAGACGCTCGGCCTAACCGAGTGGCCCCAGGGTCAAAATGAAATGAAACCCAAAAAAAAGCAGCGCCCGACCGCCAAGCCGAGCGCGCGTTCTTTCGAACAGCCATGCCGACCCTAAAGGATAGACCGCCAGGTGCAAGCGCAATGTGCGCGCGGCGGCCTGACTACAAATCGATCCAGGTAAAACTGAAACAGCAGGATGACGCGGCCAGGGCGCTTTATGATCTCGGAAAAGACAATGATGCCGCTGCCCGAGAAGAGAACGCGCGACTCGCTGCCCAGATTGAGGAGTTCAAGGCGGAAAATGCGCGGCTACTCGCTGAGTTGGAATTACTGCGCGCAGGCAAACCTAACAGCCGTCGCTGGATAAACACCAGCGCTGTGGAATGGGCTCTGGACCAGGAGCTGCCAGCGGGAATGAAGCTGGTTTTAGTAACTTTCGCGGCGCACTGCGACGAACATGGGGAAAGCTGGCCGTCGGTGAAACGCATTGCCAAGAAATCGAAAATGGTGCGGGAGACGGTCCGCGACGCGATAACGTCTCTGAACGCCAAGAAATTGCTGATCGACACCGGAAGACTGGGCGGCACCACCAATCAGGTAAAGATATACCGCTGCGCTCTCGAACGGGTGGCCGTCACCACCCCTTTCATACAAGACCAAAGCGGCGGGAAAGGGGTAGCCGTCACTACCCCTTTGAAAGGGGAGTCAAAGGGGAGTCAAAGGGCAGTCAAAGGGGCAGTCAAAGGGGCAGTCAAAGGGGCAGTCGTCACTACCACGAACAAGGAACAATGGAACAATGGAACAAAGAAGAAAGAAAAAGGTGCTGGTACGGTACCAAGTACCGGTACCGGGAAAGGCTTTGTTAAGGAATTAGTACTCCAAGCATCAGAAGCACCATCTGTTTTTGAAGGAAAGCATCAACAGCCCGACTATGTCGATGGCTGGGATTTAGACGGAAAGTTCCTCAGCCAGGAGGAAGCGGAGCGAATGGGTAAGGCTAACCCAAAGCTCCTCGATGAAGGTCGATTTCGCCGGGCCAGAAAAGGCCACGACGGTAAGATTGTCATCATTTCTGAGCCGAAGCGATGAATGATCCGGCCGAGGGGCATCGCTGGGCAGCCCCAGCCGTGGATCAGTTTGAATTCACATTCTCGCCGGCGCTGCGGCCGGCAGCGTTTCGACAATCAGAATTCCCCTGGCGGTACAGAAGAGACCGGCGCAAGCCTGCGTACGAAGAATTCAAGTTGTTGCGCGAGTTGTTAGGCCAAGGCACGCGCAAATGAAAGAACTCGTTTCCATCCGGCCACTGCTGCTGCAAAAAGCCAAAGATGAATTGCAAGCCCTGCACTGGACTTATTTGTCAGCGGCGGCTACTTCGTAATGCTCTTGGTTAGGACGCTGCCGGTTCTGTCGAAGGTGTAGCCAGTCTTCGTAATGTTGTTGACCGTGAGCGTGTATGTGCCGCGGCCGCTTTTCGTACTGAAGTTCGCACTACCACCCGTGCCAGTATTCGCGGTTTGGTTCTGCGTTGTGCCGTTGGGTGTTGTCCACGTCGCGGCGACCGTCGCCCCGGAAATGGCAGTTCCGTTCGCATCCTTTACGATAACGATTCCGGTCACGTTAACTTGATTCTTCAAGGGTTTGGCGGAGAGCGTGATGCTGTCGCAGCGCAACGAGGTAGCAGTTGGCGTGGGCGTCGCTGTGGCGGTGGGGGTTGGCGTCGGTGTCGGGGACGGAGTTGGAGTAGGAGTTGGTGTCGGTGTCGGCGTTGCAGTGCCGTTACCGGAGGCAAGGGAATAAATGAAGGAACGGCTCGTGTTGTTGTCGCCTGTCGCGGTCGCGGTCATGACGTATGCAGTCTGGCCGTCGGCCGTGAATCGTGCGCGCGCAGTGACGAATTGGTTGAAACCGAATATCCCAAGCGCAGAATTAAAAACGGTTGGGTCTTCCGCTGGCAGGGTGACGCGCCAGAGTTCATGCCCGTCCTGGGCGCTGGCGGAGAGAATAAAGCCGGCGTGATCACCTGTGTCGTCGCTGCCCATGATGAGTTGGGTATTAAGCGAATCAACGATGGGCCCAGCGACGTAGCCGTTGACGGTGGCGTGCCAACGTTGTGAGCCATTGGCGTTGAGCGCAAAGAGCTGGCTCAGGTTCTGCACAAAGTAATGGATGCCGTCGCTGCCAATGTCGGGTTGTGTGAAAACATTGTACGGGTAAGGCGAAGCGAAGCTCCACAGGAAGGCACCATTCGGCGAGTATGCCGTGATCGCGTTATGGACAGAACCGTCAGGGGCAACGGCTGGTTGAGGTCCGGGACGCAGGTAATCTATGTTACCTAGGATTGTAAATACGGACGCGCCATCCAACCGCAGACTTCGCAGGTGGTCATTGGCATAGAAATACAACTGCTGCTGGCTGCCGTTCGACCCAAACACAATCTCGGCGTAATCCACGATTAACCGAGCGTACCCTTCGAAGTTCGTCCACCGCAGCGCACCTTGCGGCGTTAGTGAGAAAACGCCCATGCCTTCCGTGCCGACTGAATAGATGTTTCCGTCCGGGCCGACAGATACACCCAGACAAATGAAGGCGCGCGGATTTTGCACAAATGTCCACTTGGCCGAGCCGTCAGGATTGAATGCTTTGATGTAACTCTCGGAGGCAACGTAAATCGTTCCATCTGGTCCGACGGCGACGCCTTTGTCTCCGGCACCGCGCACAAGCCATTTCAGTCCTCCATCTGGCGCGAGCGCGTAGAGATGGAAAAACGCATCAATTGCGTAGACTGTCTTATCGGGGCCGACGGCTGCTCGCACTTCCGAGTAAGGGCCATTCATGCGGAAGCGCCAGTTCACGTGGTTCGCTGCCGCTGGCCGCGTCGTGACTGTCAGCGCAATCGTGTTACTTCCACCGGCGCCATTGACCACTTGCACGGGAAGCGTGGTAAGCGGCGCACTTTCCGGCACGTAAGCGATAATGCGTGTGCTGGTCCAATCCGCCACAGCTGCCTTGATCCCGCCGATCAGCACAGTGCCGTCGCCGCCAAAGTTGCTTCCGAAAATTTCGAGAAAACCGCTTCGTGGCAACGTGCTGGCGGACAAATTACTGATGACGCCCGGGCCGGTCGCCGTCCCGTAGAGATCAAACACCACGTCTGCATCAACGTTAGCGGCGAGGTTGAGGTTGTCGCCGTGATGCCATGCTTCCCCGGTCGCGTTGTTGCGAAAGTAGAATGCTTGCCCGCGCGGCGCGCCGTTATTGGCGCTCCACCAGTACCAATAGTTGATGACTGGTTGGACGGAGAGAAAATGTCGGCCGCTCGCAGCGAAAGCGGGCGACAGGGTGGCATTAATCGCGCCCGAGAGGTTGTCGAATACCACGTTGGGACTGCCGGCCGTGAGGAAATATTCGCGTTGAAGCGCCCCCGGTTTATTATCGGCACCGAATGCGTAGAAACGGATATATACCCCCTGAAAATTAACCGTCTCCCAAATGAAACCACCGGCGTAAACGCGGTCGATATTTGCGACCACATTAATATCATCGGCGATTTCGCTGTTCACGCCGTTGGCTGTCCATAATTGGCTCGGACCGTACGTGGATTGGCCGTCGGATAATTGCGAAAAGAGCGGGTCGCTCGCCTGCGCTCGAACCATCCCTCCCCATATCAGCATGGCAACAACGGCGACAGCTGGGAATTTATTGATCATTTTTATAGTTTTCATAGTTTCCTTCCAAAGCTCGATACTCGGGCTTTACCTAACGTTCGGGAGCAGGACGAACGTTGGCTACGCGCGGATTACTTTTCTCTGCGCAGATTCAACCTCGCAACGGTTTCCAAATTGGCTTTCAGTTGAACAGAATGCGCTCACGGCAGCTTGACGACTACAAGTCACAACGATGGAACGACGGAGACAGCTTCCACGTCCTTTTGCCAGACCAGAAAGAGGTGGTTTTTCGAATCTACTTTGTCGATACACCGGAGGAGGAGCGCGTTTATGCGGACCGGATCGCGGAGCAGGCCGCCTACTTTGGAATCAGTGCTGACGCAGTGCTTGAGGTAGGCAAAGAAGCAAGCGAGTTCACTAGGCGGGCGCTTGCAAAACCATTCACCATCTACACACGCTGGCGGCGTGCACTCGGTCGCAGCGCGAACTGGCGATACTATGCAATCATTGTCACGGCAGACGGTCACGACCTGAACGAGCTGCTTGTCAGCAATGGACTCGCGCGAATTTACGGAACACGAACACCGCTGCCAGACAGTGGCGATTCGCAGACATACCTGGCGCATCTGCCACGAGTTGGAGAACAAAGCGAGGACAGCGAAGCGCG
>Ga0209056_10000788_pt1 | contig 35067 bp, 32 predicted proteins | sample GraSoiAngelo_114_FD_185876 | JGI IMG/M metagenome (GOLD analysis project Ga0209056, IMG submission 185876) | Grasslands soil microbial communities from the Angelo Coastal Reserve, California, USA - 14_0903_13_40cm (SPAdes) (version 2) | ecosystem: Environmental > Terrestrial > Soil > Grasslands... | reverse complement strand
GGAAAGAGCCGTATGCGGATCCTCGCCTCAGCCCTCGGGGCCTGCCTAACCCGGCAGGCAGGTTTCGCCGCGGCGCGACCTGCGGCAAGTGGCGGACTCTGGCAGGAGATACGCGATCAGTAACGACCTTTGTCCCTGAAGCGGGATGATCCGGGAATTCTTCCTAACCCTGGTTCAATCGGCGGCATTACAACATACTTGAGCAAAGGATTATTCGGCAAAAAGGCAGCGCCCAGAGTGACGGCTGAGCCGATGCCGACCGGCAGCCATTTTCTGATGGACTGTCCGACGCGCGATCGTTTAATGCGGGGGATATCCCGGCCAAGGGTCTGAACAAGCGATTCAATTCTTGCCGCCAGCTCTGGCACCTGACGGACCTCATTGATTTGAATCAACTCACCCAGGTCCCGTAGATACCTGATTTCTACAAATTGCGAGTCGTTGAGATCTTCGATATCTTGGGACTATTCCACATTCGGCAAGTCGCCCGCCGAAGAGACGACCTACCACATGGGTGAAACTCTTAATTATAATAGGAGCGAGAAACTGGCAGGAAAATGGAAAGAAGAATCGGGGCCTGATCCTCCCTACATTTTCCCCAGCCTGCGCACGCCCGGACGGCCGATCGGCGGCGTGAAGATTGTGTGGAAAGCCACACTGCGACGAGCGGATGTGCCGCATTTTCCGATTTACGACCTGCGCCATGCTTTCTGCACACGGCTAAGTTGGGTTGCACCGGACGCCATAATTCAAAGGGCAATGCGTCACACTAGCCCCGAGACAAAGCGCCGGTATCAACTCGGCATGGTCGAGCAGGTTCGTGAGGCGATGGAGAAGGCAAACCAGCAGGTGTACGGCAAGCGCGTCACCGTCCAGGTGACTGATGAATGGTGAGAATAGAAGTTTGCAACTGACTGAAAGAGAAGGATGATTTGGCTCCCCGGGCTAGATTCGAACTAGCAACCCTTCGGTTAACAGCCTTGATACCAACTTAGTCACAATTTGCCGGAGCCGAGACAGATCGAGGGGATTCAGCAAGTTCTGATCAAATGGGACTAACTAAGATTCACCTTCTCTTTTCAGTTTTCACTACGATTTGCCGCCATTCATCACCATTCACATGACACCTGCATGACACCGCGCCTTTGCGCAGAACCGAAGCATCTTCGCCTCCTGAAAAATGGACGCCCGACGAAACCAGGCGGCACCAGAACCGCCAATTCAGGTGGGCAAAACTGCGCTGTTGTCACACGCGATATGGCGGGCGGGATGATCGCCGCTCATCCCTTCTCAAAGTTCCTAGACCGCCGATTGAGCGTCGCCAATAGGGACCCTGGCAGATCATCCAAAAATTGCGGTGGTTCATTGTACCAGGAAGGCTGCGTCGAGGGTGAATTGGGAATTGTCGGGGGTTTTGAGTGTGATTTGAGCGGCTCCTTTCTGGACACCAGTTGGAATTGTGACGCTCAGGGTCGACGAGTCCACTAACGAGGCGCTAGCAGGTGTTCCGTTCACATTTAGCGATGTGCCGGTGACAAACCCCGTGCCGCGAACGGTTACCACCGTTCCAGCAGGGCCCGAGGCCGGCGTAACGCTGCCGATTCCCAGCGGAACCGAATCAAGGTCCACGACAGTCAGCCCGGATCTAGTCAGTAAGAAAATCTGGTCTCCTGTTGGTGTAATCGCAATGACTTTTGAAGGGGTAGTCGGAACCACCTCCGTCGGGCCTCCGAGAATCGGCTCCGTCAAGAGTACTCGTTCACGCAATTGACCGGTGCGAGCGTCTATGATGTCCACACCCGCGCCGTTTACTGCATAAAGTAGAGCACCACTCCGGTCCATTTGAAGGGAGGGCCCCTCTTGGATCCCTTGTATGTCCGGAAAGTTGACCTGAGCAGTCATGTTGAGGCCAGAATCCACTAAATAGGGAAATGGAAAACTTAAGCTGTCGGAAGAGCTGTCGACCGCTAGAACGTTGCCGTCTCCCGATATCGCAACGTTGTCCCAGAACTGGCCCTCAACGAGATGAACCTGCCAAGTATTCGATGCCGCGTTCCAAGAAAGCAACGGCCCCCCGCTGTTGTTGGAGGTGGCTTCCAGCACCACGGTTCCTTCCGCGGATGCTTGAATGTAGTTATTGTTCAGATTGACGATGCTGCCGGCTGGCAGATTGGGGTTCGTGATCTGCATGCTGGAAAGGTCAATGTCGTAAATGGGCGTACTGCCGCCGCTGAGAGCATTTCCGACAGTGAGGGTGACGAACGCGTGATTGGTGCTGGTTGTCGCAATCTGAAAGGGGCCTGGGTTACCGGATAGTGGGGCGGGGGGCACATTGAGGGCAATGGCGCCAACACTGGGACTATCCGGATTGATGATCGCGACGGATTGATCGCTCTGGTTCGCGGCGAGCAGTTTGGAGCCGTCCGGCGTCAAGGCAAGACCGAGGGTCAGCCGAGTTCCGCTCTTACTGGGAACAGCAATCGGCACCCCAAAGCTGTGTGATGCCAAGGAGAACACATCGATGTGGTCAACCGCACTCAAATACACTTGGTTACGATGTGAGTCATAGAGGATGTAGAGAAAGGTGTCCGCCGAAGGGTAGTCCACCACACTCTGGACGTAATGAAACGCCTTAGACAAGGTAGCGGTTCCAGTTGGGGATGTAACCGTGATGTCTTGGGCACCCGTTGTGCCGTTTGGTACCGCGACAACGAGATGCTGAAGGGGGAAGGGATAGCCAATCTCTGCAGGAACGAGCACCTTTTTTTGAATCTGACCTGGAGACGGTCCGACACTCGCTTGAATGCTGGCCCCTGCGATATCTATGGAATATCCGTACCCGAACAAATCTGCCAGCACGCCGCCTTTTGGGTCTGCGGCAAAGGTGCCGTACTGCACCGGAAGTGATCCGTACGCGAACCCCTGAGGCATAAAAGCCATGACGCCATCTGCCTCAATGGCCTTTACATTCACCGGACCTGGTGTTGCCGAAGGAGGAGCCGTTGCAGCCAATTGCCCAGCACCATTAAAAAGGTTCGGATTCAACGCCCTCTGGACGTCAAAAAATACATCGGGCACGGAGTTGAATATGCCCGTTGTGAATTGTGTCGTAGTGGGCTGATTCAATGGTCCTTCATCAGGAGTGGCGATGATAAAGTCGGAAACCACCTGTGGATTCTGAAAAGTGCGGAAATCGGTGGCGTCCACGATCCCAACACCATGATCAGCCACCTCAAATATGAGACCAGTTGAGTCACAGGCCATAGGCATTCCACTTGCACCGCCGACCGCGTAAGCAATCTGCGTGGAGAGATTAGCTGCGATTCCAAGCAGCTGGAACGTGCTCGCGTCCACGGTAATCAGTTTGGCCCCACCGGACTGTGATGGGTAGGCTAAGTACAACAACTTTCCGTCCAGGCTGTAAACCCCGGACACCGGCAAGGTGTTCGGCGCGCAACAGTCGGGAACGTCCACTGCCCCCACTTGCTGCATTTGCAGATTAAAGAACCGAAGAAGTGGAGTCCCACCGGCAACTACAAACTGTAAGCCGGTCGGATTCAGAGTCGCGAATTCGAATTGAACTCCGGGCACAGGCGTGAATTGGTCGGTCGCGGAATCGTACAGAGTGGCAGTGCCTCCTCCCGCGACAAGCAGCTTCGAATGGTCGGCTGAAGTGGATACTAGCCCGCCGCCCCCGGAGTCTGATCGCATTGTAGATGCGCCAGCGACTGGATCCCATTCCACAAGTCCAACCGATTGATTAAAGGTGCCAACGTCACAACACGCCGGGAGCGAAAAAAGCAAAACCTTCCCATTTGCAACCTGAAACGCCTGGGCCGGCGCCACGAAACCGAACCCTCCACCGAATTGCGGATTGGGGATCTGAGGGATGGTATCTCGTCGCACCACCTGCAGAGTCGTCGTGTCAATCCAAGCAACGACTCCGACTTGCGTACCCACCAGGATTTTCGCTCCATCCGTGCTCAGGCTCAACCCGAGTGCGCCAGAAACCGGAATGCACTTGACGACCTGCTGGGTTGTGACCGGAATCACATCCACGCAGTTCAGATCGATGGCGCTGGCAAAGATCAACTGGTGCACTTGGTCGTACACGACAGCCATTGGCGTATCGTCGGTCCGGACAAAAGAAGTCCTGTTGTTTGGGAGCCCCGGCGGACCCTGCGTTACTGTAATCGTAGCTTGGCTAGAGGAATTCAGGCCGCCGCTCGACCCCTTGAAGATCACAGTCGAAGCTCCAAGTGCCGCAGTGGAAGATGCAGTAAGGGTTACGGACTGCCCGCCCGTAGTCATAGAAAAAGGAGCAGCCGGGGACAAGGTCACTCCACTTGGCAGGCCGGTTACGGAAACTTCAATCCCCTGGTTGAACCCGTTCATGGCGTTCACAGAGAGATTCAGCGTTGCGCTCTGTCCGGCCCCAATGGACTGGTTTTGCGGGCTTACGCCGATCGAAAAGCTGGGTGATGGAGCGGGACCAATCCCCGATGAGCTTGAACCCCCGCCACAGGACGCTAAAAGAAGCGCGAGTAGTGATCCGGCAAGAGGGACAATACGACCTCGAAACCATCTCCACCGGAGATTTAAGCTGCCCATGTTCTTATTGCCTTCGAACCAGTCTGAGATTGAGGAGCCTAGTAACTAGTAGCAATACTTAATTTTGGACACGGAGGATAGCCTTATCTTCAAAGTAATGTCAATTCCTGGAAAAGAGAACGGCGCTTCCCTGAACGAAGCAATCTCGATGAAACATGATTCAGACGGATCCCCTTCGCGCTATCCTTAATCTTGCAATTACGCTCGATTAGCCGCTATTCGCATGACTTGGGAATACGGAACATAGGCGGCTAACAAGTCTTCGTTGATCGCCCAACATGTTCAGGGCACCGGATTTTCTGCGCCCGCGCCCTCAATCGGGAAGGAATCCACTTCACCACAAACTTCACGCCTACATGACACTATGATTTTCTGGAAGCAAATCGTGAGAACGCAACTTCAATAAACGCTTGAATGAAAAAGAGTTGGCTCCCCGGGCTAGATTCGAACTAGCAACCCTTCGGTTAACAGCTGGGGGGTATAAAACTCTAAGTGCCGCGTTTGGTGTCGCTTACGAGCCTTATCGCTGTTTATCCTGCCCTTGAATTGGACGGAAGTTGGACGGAAATTCCGTCAATTGGACCGAAGAATATACGCGAGGCGAGAGCTTCGTGCGAGCGACACTGCGTCCACTTCTTGGGACCAATCATTCGGCAAAGTGGTCCTCTCAGGTGTTTTCCCCTCTTGACAACCAGTAGGAGAAGAGTACGCTCCTCTTGGCAGCCAAGAGAAGGGTCATAATGGGAGACAAGTCAAGCGATCTCGTTCAAGGGACTCTGGACATGCTCGTTCTGAAGACGCTGGCGCTCGAAGCAATGCATGGATACGGCATTACCATCCGAATCGAGCAGATGAGCAGGGGCGTCTTCCGGTTGAACGCGGGCTCGTTATTTCTCGCCATTCAACGATTGGAGAGGGACGGGTTAATCGAGAGTGAATGGAAGCCAACGGAGAACAACAGGCGAGCCAAATACTACGCTCTGACACAAAAGGGACGAAAGAGACTCGATAACGAAACGCGAGAGTGGGGAAGGCAGGTAGCGGCGATCGCCAGAATTTTAGAAGCATCTTGAGGGGTTTGCTATGTCGTTGCTCCGAAATGTTACACGCGGACTCCGATCATTGCTCCGAAAGGAACAAGTCGATCAGGAGTTGAATGAGGAACTCGGGACTTACCAGGAGATGGCCGCCGAAGAGAAGATGCAGGACGGGATGAGCCGCAAGGATGCCCTTCGCGCTGTGCGCCTGGAGCGAGGCAGTCTCGAACTTACGAAGGAAGTCGTGCGTTCTGGCGGTTGGGAATCTTTCGTGGAGACGTGCTGGCGTGATTTGCGTGTCGCCTCCCGAACCCTACGCAAGTCGCCCGGATTCACGGTTGTCGCCGTTCTGACTCTCGCCTTAGGTATCGGCGTGAACACGGCCATTTTCAGCGCGCTGAACGCCACAATCTTTCACCCCCTCGCGTACGAAAACCCTGAGCAGCTCGTGATGGTGTGGGGCGTGGAACCAAAAGGCTGCTGCAGGCACGGTGGAATGGTGTTCTCTTCGCCGAACTTTTTGGATTTCAAAGATCAGAACCGAGTTTTTGAGAAAATGGCGGCGTTTGATGGAACTGAATTCACGATCACCAGCCTGGAGAATCCGCAAAGGATCCACGCGGGGCGAGTCACAGCAGATTTCTTCACGCTGCTCCGCGCGCGACCAATGTTGGGACGCACATTCCTTCCTGGCGAAAATGAGCCAGGGCGCGATCACGCGGTAGTGCTGAGTTACGGGATATGGCAACGATGTTTCGGCTCAAACTCGAATGTTGTGGGCCAAACGATTCGACTGGACGCAAATGAATATGCGGTCGTTGGCGTCATGCCTCGCGATTTCGACTTTTCTATCCCTAGTTATTACGGACCAATGGACGTATGGGTCCCGATTGTTCTCAGTCGGGACAACTCCGAACGTAAACACAATTATCTCAACGTCCTCGCAAGGCTCAATCCAGGCGTCACGGTGCGCCAAGCTCAAGCCGAAGCGAACATCATAGCTGCCCGCCTGAGGCGCGAATACTCAAGTACGACCGAGCAAAGTAATGCCCCTTCTACGACGACTGCCGAAACGAACGAACACTCCGCTGTAATATTGGGAGCGAAGCTGGAGCCATTGCGTGATGAAATCTTTGGAGACGTAGGGTTACCGCTGTTAATTTTGTTCGGTGCTGTGGGCTTCGTCCTCCTCATCGCGTGCGCCAATGTGGCAAATCTTCAATTGGCACGCGCATCTGCGCGACAGAAAGAAATCGCCCTTCGAACAGCACTCGGTGCAAGTCGCGGACGCGTTGCGCGGCAACTGATTACCGAGAGTGTGCTTCTGGCTCTCGTTGGCGGAGCTCTGAGCCTCCTCCTAGTTTTTTGGCTGATCAAACTACTGACAGGACTGTTGCCCGCCGGCATGCCTCAAGGAACGTCCATCACGATCGATGCCAACGTGCTTCTGTACTCGTTGATGCTCTCGCTGGCAACGGGCTTGCTGTTTGGTCTCGCGCCAATTTTTCAGGCTTTTTCACGAAGTCCGAGTGAATCGCTTAAGGAGGGCGGGAAAACCACTGCGACCGGCGACGGTGGTCTCCGACTGCGGAGCCTCCTCACGGTCTCCGAAATCGCCCTTTCTATGGTGCTGCTTATCGGAGCGGGGCTCTTGACGCGCACCTTCGTCGGTTTGCTAAATGTCAGGCCGGGGTTCGAGACTGAGAACATTCTCACCGCCAAGGTGTCTCTACCGAAGTATTCTTACGCAGATTCCCGGCAACAGGCTGACTTTTACACTCGGCTCCTGGAAGCAATTGCGACCCTGCCTGGGGTCAAGGCGGCGGGTGCTGTTAACGATCTTCCACTCGGTGCTGGCCGTGATTCGGACGAATTCACTATCGAACGACGCGGCTCAAAAGACATGTCAAGCTCGACTGGGAGCAGTCAAGACCGCCTCATAAGTCCAGATTACTTTCGGGTGATGAACATCCCGCTCATCAAAGGACGCACATTTACGAAGGCCGATGCCAGTTCAGCGCCTCCCGTCGTCATTATTAGTCAGAGCTTCGCGCGACGGTTTTTCCCAAGTGAAGACCCTCTTGGTCAGCACATAACATTTGCAGACCCGGCAGCAACAGCGCCCTGGCCAACAATCGTGGGAGTTGTGGGAGACGTGCGGGACCTCGCATTGGATGCAGATCCTGACATCGAGATTTACGCGCCCTATCAACAGAACGTCTTGCCGTACAATCCGCTTCCGTACATGAGCCTTGTCGTCAGGACTGTAGGAGACCCGAGCAGTCTCACCTCCGGGGCGTTGGCAGAAATTCACGAGCTCGACAAGAACTTGCCTCTCCCAGAGGCCGAACCAATGACCGCTGTTTACTCGGCGTCAATCTCAGCGCGACGCTTCAATACGCTCTTACTCAGCATTTTCGCTGGCATTGCTACAGTTTTGGCGGCTATCGGAATTTACGGCGTCATTTCGTATTTGGTGACGCGACGCACGCACGAGATTGGAGTCCGAATAGCGCTAGGGGCAGAAGCACGGAACATACTTACGCTAATCGTAGGTCGAGGCCTTCTGTTGGCGATCTTCGGAGTGGTCATTGGTCTAGCCGGAGCACTTGCGGTTACACGCGTACTTGCGAAGATGCTATTCGGCGTAACGACAACCGACCCCGCAACTTTTGTAGGCGTCTCTGCACTGCTCATTGGAATAGTGCTGGTCGCCTGCTATGTGCCGGCGCGCCGGGCGATGCGTGTCGATCCCATGGTGGCCTTGCGCTACGAGTAGGAGGCTACGCATGTCCTTCTTACGCAACATTACAAAGGGCCTCCGATCGTTGTTCCGAAAGCAACAGGTCGACCGAGAGTTGGATGAAGAGCTTCGCGCCTATCAGGAGATGGGCGCCGAAGAAAAGATGAAAGACGGGTTGAGCCGCAAAGAAGCCCTTCGCGCAGTCCGCTTGGAGCGTGGAAGCCTCGAAGTCAGTAAGGAAATCGTTCGCTCTGGCGGCTGGGAATCCTTTGTGGAGATATGTTGGCAAGATTTGCGCTTTGGCCTCCGCATGTTGCGGAAGTCTCCCGGCTTCACCCTCGTCGCCACCCTCACGCTCGCACTTGGTATAGGTGCAAACACGGCCGTTTTTAGTGTGGTCGAAAGCATACTGCTCATACCTCTGCCGTTCCGAGATTCAGACCGGTTAGTTGCCATTTGGGCCACCCAGAAGAGCCAACCAGCCAGAATTGGCGCTTCCATGCCGGAGTTTGAAGACTACAAAGCCCAAAGCCACTCGTTTGAATACCTCGCTAATTTCTTGTCGGGTTGGACTTATACCTGGACAGGGCAGGGCGAACCGCGCAATGTGAATTGCACGGCCATTTCTTACGACTTTTTTCCGATGTTGGGAATCAAGCCCTACCTGGGACGCCTGTACACGCCCGAGGAGTATCACGTGGACGGCGTACAGGTGGTCATTTCGGACCGTTTTTGGACGGAGCAACTCGGCAGTGATCCCCATGTTGTTGGGCGGGTCCTAAACCTGGATGGGACGGGCCAAACCGTCATCGGTGTGATGCCGCCAGTGCCCGATCTCTTTCCAGAGACCGATATTTGGGCAAAGATAGAGCCGGATTTCCGGTGGATGCGTATCAGAGGCAACAAGTTCTTGGATGTTGTGGGACGGCTTAAACCTGGAGTTACATCCGAGCAAGCCGAGCAAGAATTGACGGCGATCTTGCAACGAGGACCAGGAGAGTCCCAAGAACTTTCGGTGCATTTGATCCCACTCAAGGATGAACTCACGGGAAATGTCAGATCGCAGCTGCAGCTCGTGATGGCTGCAGTCTCGCTCGTTCTGTTGATCGCTTGTGTGAACGTGGCATACCTGCTGCTTGCCAGAAATCGAAAGCGGCGAGCGGAAATTGCGGTGCGAGTGAGCCTAGGGGCAGGCAGAGGCCGCCTGATGAGGCAATTCATTACGGAAAATCTAGTTCTCGCAACTCTCGGAGGCGCTACCGCGATAGTACTTGCGCTGGCCAGCGTCAGGCTTTTCGGGCGCGTAAACACTCTTCCTCGAAACGCATCCATCGGCGTCGACGCCTACGCTCTGTTGTTCGCTTTTTTCATCACGGCCTTCACGGGGTTGCTGCTTGCGCTAGCGTCGTCCACCGCGTCCTCCAACCTCGACGTGATCGCCAGATTGAAAACAGAGCGGAAGGGTAGCGCTTCTATCGCAGGGCAGCGTTCCAGTTTGCTACTGGTTTCTGAAGTTTGCCTGGCGGTTGTGCTATCCATTGCAGCCGGCTTGCTCTTACGAAGCTTCGAGCAGGCTGAACATCTCGACCCCGGCTTCCTCCCTGACCATCTCCTGTCCACATATTTGCGCACTAACGATTCGCGCGATGCGCGGCTCTTTTTCCCTCAGTTGGTAGAACAGACAGCTGAACTTCCGGGCGTGAGTGCGGCCGCGTTAGGGAAGTGTATGCCCGGCGTATATGCACCCTCAGCCACGCTGATTTTTGGAGACCGGCCAAATGACCCAATGAACGCTCCGACCGTGGAGGCTTGTTGGATCAGTTCGGAATTCTTCAAAGCGATTGGTACCCGTCTCCTTAATGGGCGCTTCTTTACGGTGCGCGATGATGCGAGCGCGTCTCCCGTCGTGATCCTGAATCAAGCATTGGCGGAATCCTACTGGCCGGGACAGAATCCAATCGGCAAGCAGATCGGCGTGAACTATGTCGGAGCAGGTCGGAACACAACTAGTGCCCCGCGCCTTCGTGAGATCGTCGGGATTGTGGCAAATGTAAAACAGAAAGGATTGGACTTGCCGGTTGAGCCGGCCGTCTACACACCTTACCTGCAGGATGAAACGAACCATGCCTTTGCGGGCTTCAATCTATTCGTTAGAACCATTGGCCCACCCACTTCGCTTGCGGGAACGGTTCGCGCATTAGTCCATTCGGTTCGAGCAGACCAGCCGATTGACGTCATGCAGACAATGAACGATGCCTTGCTCCGGGCACTCGCACCGCGCCGGCTGAGCCTGGTTCTAGTCACTTCGTTCGCAGGTTTGGCCGTGCTCTTATCGGCGATTGGAATCTTTGGAATGATTGCCTATACCGTTAGCCAGCGCACACACGAGTTTGGTGTGCGGTTGGCCTTAGGTGCAAAACCGCAGGATGTCCTGCAACTCGTCCTTGGCCAAGGCTTCAAGGTCGTGACAGCTGGTGTCTTTGTTGGTGTCGGTGCGGGGTTCGCAATTACGCGATTCATGCGAAGCTTGCTCTATGGCGTAGGTCCGACTGATCCGCTGACGTTCACTGTCGTTGCGGTCTTGTTCGCGCTAGTGGCGCTCGCGGCCTGCTACATACCTGCCCGCCGTGCTTCCCGTGTCGATCCGATAGTGGCCTTGCGTTACGAATAGGAAACTATTCATGTCCTTACTGCGAAATATAACGACTGGGCTTCGATCACTGTTCCGAAAGGAACAAGTCGACCGGGAGTTGGATGATGAGCTTCGCGCCTATCAGGAGATGGCCACCGAAAAGAAGATGAAGGACGGGATGAGCCGCCAAGAAGCCCTTCGCGCAGTCCGCTTGGAGCGTGGAAGCCTCGAAGTCAGCAAGGAAATCGTTCGCTCGGGCGGTTGGGAATCCATAGTGGATACATTGTGGCGCGACGTGCGCTTTGGCGCTCGCACGCTGCGCAAGTCCCCCGGCTTCACGGCTGTCGTAGTGCTTACTTTGGCACTGGGTATAGGCGCAAACACGGCGATCTTCACGCTCATAGATGCGGTGATGCTGAAGTCGCTGCCTGTTCCGAACCCCGCGCAGCTCTATCGGCTGGGTGACAACAACAATTGCTGTGTTATGGACGGCACACAACAGAACGGCGGCAGCTTTGTTCTCTATTCTTATCAGCTTTATGAGGACCTTCGCGATCACACGCCTGAATTCACGGAGCTCGCCGCGTTTGAGTCCCACTTGTCGAATTTGAGCGTCCGTCGCCACGGCGGTTCCTCGGTCGAGCCCTATAGAGGCGAGTACGTTTCAGGGAATTACTTCAAGATGTTTGGTGTCCGCGCTTTCGGGGGTCGCCTCCTCGCGCCACCGGATGACTCGCAAAGCGCGCCCCGGGTCGCGGTGATGAGCTATCACACTTGGCTGCAGCACTTCGGGCTTGATCCATCGGCAATCGGCTCGACGTTCAATATCAATGGCGTCCCCTGCACTATCGCAGGTGTGGCGCCACCCGGATTCTACGGCGACACTCTGCGGGGCGATCCTCCTGACTTCTGGCTGGCTTTGGCTGCCAACGACGAGGATCGCTGGCTGTTCGCCCCTGAATTTGAGTGGCTTTATGTGATCGGGCGATTGAGACCGGACGTCGTGCCGGAGCACGTGCAAGCTCGGCTCACGGGGGAATTGCAGCAGTGGCTCAACGCTCACCGCGAAATCATTCCGGAGCGCGACCGAGGCGACATTCCGAAGCAGCACGTCCATCTCACTGCGGCACCAAGCGGCGTGGACTGGATGCAGACGGACTACGCTGCCGGCCTGCACCTTCTAGTCACCATTGTAGCGTTGGTCCTGCTGATTGCCTGCGCGAACATCGCTAACTTGCTGCTGGCTCGCGGATCGGCCAACCGCTCGCAGACCGCGGTCCGGTTGGCCCTGGGCGCGCCACGAAGCCGGGTGATTCAGCAGATGCTCATTGAAAGTGTTTTGCTGGCACTGGGAGGCGGAGCGGCGGGACTTTATGTAGCCTACGCAGGGACGCATGCCATCCTGCTGCTTGCTTTTCGCGGGGCCAACTATGTTCCTATTGATGCCCGGCCTTCCCTGCCTGTGCTCGGTTTCTCCATCTTTCTATCGCTGGTGACAGGTATCGTGTTCGGGATTTTACCCGCATGGACAGCGTCGAAATCCGATCCCCTCGATGCCCTGCGCGGAGCGGGCCGTTCCAAGGGCGATCGCGCTTCGTTGCTGCAGAAGCCTCTGGTCATCGCACAGGTTGCATTCTCGATTGTGCTCTTGATCGCAGCGGGCCTGGTCACGCAAAGCCTGCGTAACCTCGAAGACCAGAAGTTCGGCTTCGCGACCGAGGGTCGTTTGATCGTAAAAATAAGTCCATCACTAGCCGGTTACACGGTAGATAAGCTTGCAGGGCTTTATGAAAGGCTTGAGGAGGCGCTGCCGCGAATCCCCGGCGTTCTGAGCGATAGCTTGTCCTGGTACACCCCTTTGGACGGCGACAACTCGAATGAACGCGTCTACATTGAAGGAAAAGCACCCGATTATCGCTGGACGGCGCCTTCCTGGGACCGGGTTGGTCCGCACTATTTTGAAACCATCGGAACGCGCTTGCTGCAAGGGCGCACCATCGATGAACGTGACACACCCGGTGCCCCACGCGTTGCCGTTATCAATGAAACGTTCGCGCGCAGATTTTTCCCGAATGAGAATCCCATCGGGCAGCACCTTGGGATGGGAGATGTGAGTCATAGCGGCGACTTTGAAATTGTCGGCATCGTCGAGGATGCGAAATATCAGGACACGCGCGGGCCTGCTTACGCTACGTTCTTCCTGCCGTTGCTGCAAACCCCACCCGGAGGGCCCCTTGCCGGATGGGTCTATGCCATTGAGCTGCGCGTGGCAGGCAAACCGCAGAACATCGAGCCAGCCGTACGGAAAGCACTTGCCGAGGTCGATCCAAATCTCCCCGTCCTCAGCGTGATGAGTTTTGGCGAGCACGTGGCGCGCAACTTCAATCAAGAACGACTCATCGCTCGGCTTGCGGAGCTCTTCGGCCTGCTGGCGCTCATCCTGGCTTGCGTGGGGCTGTACGGTGTAACAGCCTATGCGGTTGCACGCCGAACGAATGAGATCGGCCTTCGCATGGCCCTCGGCGCCGATCGCCGGAGCGTACTCGGCTTGGTGTTGCGCGCTGCGCTGACCCAGCTCGGGTTGGGGCTGGCCATCGGCATACCAGCAGCGCTGGCAGGAAGCTACCTGCTTGCGAACCAACTCTATGGTGTCGAGAGTTATGACCCAATCATTCTAGGCCTGGCTGTCGTAGTTCTTGCCGGCTGCGCGATGTTTGCAGCATTTGTTCCGGCACGACGGGCTTCGCGCATCGATCCCATAGTGGCTTTGCGTTACGAGTAACCCATGGCTCTCGGAGAGCCACAACGAAGGATGAAAATAGCCGCTCACTGTTGAGCCAATCTTTTCAATGAGATACGCGGCTATTTTCATAGGAGGAGTAGGAGGCTACGCATGTCCTTCTTACGCAACATTACAAAGGGCCTCCGATCGTTGTTCCGAAAGGAACAGTTCGACCGAGAGTTGGATGAAGAGCTTCGCGCTTATCAGGAGATGGCCGCCGAAGAGAAGATGAAGGATGGGTTGAGCCGCAAAGAAGCCCTTCGCGCAGTCCGCTTGGAGCGTGGAAGCCTCGAAGTCAGCAAGGAAATCGTTCGCTCTGGCGGCTGGGAATCGTTTGTAGAAACGTGTTGGCAGGATTTGCGCTTTGGCCTCCGCATGCTACGCAAGTCTCCCGGGTTCACCCTTGTCGCCGTTCTAACGCTGGCGCTTGGCGTAGGTGTGAACACGTCAGTATTCAGCGCGTTCGATTCTGTTGCGCTGAAGCCGCTCCCGGTGAAGGATGCGCACGACGTTGTGAGACTGCAAAGGTGGTTCGCCAGCGGGGCGATGGGCGACGTCCAATACGACTTCTCCTATCCGGAATATCTCTATTACCGTAGTCAGAATCACGCTTTCTTAGGGCTAATCGCGGCAAGTTGGCCTAGACAGGCACTCGCAACAGCGCCATCCGGATCAGAGACCGGGTCCACAGCACCTCACGAGCTGTTGCCTTTGCAGTGCCAGCTTGTGTCGGAGAACTACTTTTCGGTCCTCGGAATCAGAATGGAGTTCGGCCAAGCATTCGCAGGAGGCGAGGAGCGGGCTCCCGGCTCGAATCCCGTCATTGTCCTGAGCTATCCATATTGGCGGGGCCAATTGAATGGGGACCGTGAAGTCATCGGTAAGGCTTTGGAAGTCAACGGGACTTCGCTGACGGTCATCGGAGTCGCGCCGGAGGATTTCATCGGGACGGGTAATCCGCCAGAAGTGCCTGACTTCTGGGCGCCGCTGGAAATGCAAACGCAATTAGAGCCGCAAAATGACTGGCTGCACGAACCATCGAATCAGCCGCTGCAAATCGTTGGCAGGCTGGCTCCGGCGACGAGCATCGATCAAGCGCAAGCGGAAACGGAAGTTCTGATTCGGCGGTTTGAGCAGGACCACGTAGAGAAGGACCAAACCATCGGGCTGACGCTGCATAGGGCGACGTACTTTGGCGTAACAGACGAGCTTTGGTTCCGAGCATTCGCTGCCGGATTGATGGCGGTGGTCGGTCTCGTTTTGCTCGTGGCTTGCGTCAATTTGGCAAACATGTCGCTTGCGCGAGGCGCCAGCCGGACGAAGCAAATCGCCATGCGCCTTGCACTCGGGGCGGGTCGCGGCAGGCTAGTTCGCCAATTATTGACGGAGAGCATGTTGCTGGCGCTTATGGGGGGCCTGGCCGGCCTTTTGTTGTCCATGTGGGCGGCCAGGTTGGAATGGATCGGCCTGGCACGGCTCATCCATGTCTTGCGGGGGAGCCGGATTTTGGTTGCGCCTCTGACGGTCGACATTCGCGTCTTCCTATACACGCTTATAGTCTCGCTTGCGAGCGGGGTGTTATTTGGTCTCTGGCCAGCATTGCAATCTTCGAAGGCTTCCGTCAGCGATGCGCTAAAGGCGGAAGGAAGCGGTTATGGACAGCCGCCGAGCCAGTCACGCTTCCGCAGCTTTCTCGTGGGCGGGCAAGTAGCCGTATCGATGTTGCTGCTCATCAGCGCGGGGCTGGTGTCGCGGGGTGTAGCGAAGGCTCAAGGGGCGAAGCCCGGGTTCGAGACGCGCTCGGTGTTTCATTTATCGTTCAGTCTCGGAAATGATCCCGGCAAGGCAACAATTCTAAAGCGGCAAATCATGGCGCGCCTCCAAACGCTTCCCGAGATTTCAGAGGTCGCGTTAGCTGATCGCCTTCCCTACGCGGGCACATCCACGCGGCCACTTCTTGTGGAGGGGAACCACGCAACGGCGAAAGGTGCGCCTCATGAGATCTTGATCAACTACGTCTCGCCCACATTCTTTGCGGCGTTAAGCATTCCGGTCGTCCGGGGAAGGAATTTCACGCCGCAAGAAGCGGACGCCAACATTCCGGTGGCGATTGTGAGCGAGGCTACCGCACGCAACGCGTGGCCAGGGGAGGATCCGGTTGGAAAGCGTCTGAAGCTGGACTTAAGATTCGATGGCAAATGGAAAGAATTCGAGGTCGTTGGCGTGGCCAGGGATGTTCGTTTCACCAACATTTCGCGCATCGACCCCGCATACGTTTATCTTCCCGGCGATCCGTCTCAGTCCAACGGTTTGTTAATTCGGGCGGCGCGAAGCCCACGAGACACTCTCGCAGCTATCCGCACATCGCTTGAAAGTTTCGACCGAAGCCTGCTGCCGACATTGGGATTCCTGAGCCTGGACAATTTCATGCACTCGCAAGAGTTTGTCCCACAAGCCGCCGCGATTCTGACAGCGATTTTGGCGTTTCTTGCTGTAGCTCTCGGTGCGGTTGGACTCTACGGAGTCATGGCCTTCGTCGTCACGCAGCGGACACGAGAGGTCGGAATCCGCCTGGCGTTAGGCGCGTCGAAAAGCGATGTTCTCCGGTTGCTTGTTCAGCAGGGAATGCTGCCTGTGATCGGCGGCGCGGGCTGTGGCCTGGTTCTTTCAGCCGCCGTTTCGGGGGTGTTGCACGCAGTTTTAGTTTCTCCCGGCATGCCGGACCTTCTCTTTGGCGTGAGCGCGTTTGATCGGACGGTTTATGCCGGATTGACTGCATTGTTGGCAGGGGTCGCGCTGCTAGCCTGCGCAGTGCCGGCACGCCGCGCCATGCGGGTCGACCCGATGATTGCAATTCGTTGTGAGTGATGAGGCATGTCTTTGTTGCGAAACATAGCGAGCGGCCTACGATCATTGCTCCGAAAGGAACAGTTCGACCGGGAGTTGGATGAGGAGCTTCGCGCTTATCAAGAGATGGCCGCCGAAGAGAAGATGAAGGATGGGTTGAGCCGCCAAGAAGCCCTTCGCGCAGTCCGCTTGGAGCGTGGAAGCCTCGAAGTCAGCAGGGAAATCGTTCGCTCCGGCAGCTGGGAATCTGTTGTGGACACGTTGTGGGGGGATTTTCTCTTCGCTTTCCGCCTACTCCGCAAGAATCCAGGTTCGACTGCAGCCGTCGTCATCGCATTGGCCCTGGGCATTGGCCTGAACACGACGGTATTCACGTTTGTGAATGCTCTGCTGCTCCGTCCGCCCACAGGTGTCAAAGCACCTGAGCAACTGCAGGAGGTCTGGATACACAATCCACGGGATTCCGGCGCGCAGGGCTATCTCCCATTGAGTTATCCCGACTACGTCTACTACCGCGATCACAACCAGTCCTTCGAGGAAATGCTCGCGTACGATTTCGAACCGCACCTAGTCATCTGGAACAAGTCCGGCGATGGTCAGACGGTGTTCGGTCAGATTGTTTCAGGCAATTTCTTCTCCTCACTCGGCGTGAATGCTGTGCTGGGCCGCACGATCTCAGCGGAAGATGATCAGACAGCCAATCCTCAGCCGGTGGTGGTGCTTGGTTATGCCTTTTGGCGCCGATACCTCGGTTCTGATTCCACGATTCTCGGAAAAACCCTCATGCTGAATGGCGCGAACTACAGCGTCATCGGAGTAGCGCCAGCGGGTTTCACTGGTCTCTTGGTGGGCTTCGAGCCGGACTTCTGGGCCCCCACTGCGATGGTCGAACAAATCACAAGGGACAAAGGACGACTTAGCAATTGGGGCGTACATTCGCTCATAGCCATTGGGCGCCTGAAACGCGAAGCCAGCATAAGCGGGGCACGCGCCGAGGCGGGCGTGCTGGAGCATCGGATCGAGATGGATCATCCCGACCTGAAAAGGAACTATGACGCAACCGTCTTCCCGGCAACCCTCATTCCGGCTCCTTTCCGCGTTTACGTCAGGGCGTTTACGGCATTGCTCATGGCGGTGTTTGGATTCGTTCTTCTTATCGCATGTGCGAACGTGGCCAGTTTCCTGCTTGCGCGAGCGACCGGACGAACACGAGAAATGGCCGTTCGCTCTGCTTTGGGCGCGGCGCGGAGCCGACTGATCCAGCAAATGCTCGTCGAAAGCACGCTGCTCTCCAGCCTTGCAGGATTACTTGGATTGATTTTGGCCTACTTCACGGCGCCGCTCCTGCTCGCATTGAAACCCGCGAGCTTGCCCGTCACGCTCAGGCTACCCATCGACTGGCGGGTCCTCGTCTTCACATTGATCGTATCGCTGATCTGCGGTATCGCATTTGGCCTGACGCCGGCCCTCCGCAGCGCGTCGGCCCCGGTGGCTTCGAATCTTAAGGACGAAACTCAGCCAGCCGGTCTGCGCAAGTCCAGATTGCGCAGCCTGCTCATCATCGGTGAAGTCGCTACATGCACAGTGCTCCTCGTCTGCGCTACCTTGTGCGTGAGAAGTCTCCGGAACGCCAGTTCGATCAATCCCGGCTTTAACACGCGGCATGTGATCGCCGCGACTCTCGACCCTGGAAGCCTGGGCTATTCTGAGGCTCAAGTGCGCACCTTTTATGAACAGCTATCCGAGCATGTTCGGGCTTTTCCTGGGGTAACGGCGGCCAGCTTCACCGACCATCGCCCCTTGGACCTGCGCGCGAGCACACTGTCCTCAATCCAATGCACCCCGAGTCAAACAAAAACGATGGGATACCAGTCGACATACTGCGGGTTGCGCCCGACTACTTTCAGACTATGGGTATTCCGCTGTTGCGAGGTCGCGACTTTATTTCTTCCGAGGGCGTCGAAGGAAGCGGTGTGGCAATCATCAATGAGGCCTTGGCCAAACGGCTCCGGAAAAACCAAGATCCATTGGGCCAACGAATGACATTTTTCGGAGAGAAGTCGAGCACCGAGGTCATTGGAGTCGTCCCTACTGGAAGGTATCGAACCCTTGCTGAGGATCCCGTACCTGTAGTCTTTCGACCTCAACTGTGGGCGAGGCGTGCGCTCGTCGTGCGCACTTCGGGTGACCCGGCAACTTTGTTAGACAGCATTCGGAGCGAAATTCATTCCGTGGACCCCACTATCGCCCCAACGGATTTGGAAACCATGCAGCAATATATGAGCCTCCCTCTCTTTCCTGCCCGGGCCACGGGTCTCTTACTCGGCGTGTCCGGATTTCTAGCGTTGGTCCTAACTACCATCGGGCTGTTTGGGGTCATTTCTTACATCGTTTCCCAACGCACTCACGAAATCGGTGTGCGCGTTGCCCTGGGCGCTCGGCGCAGCGACATTATGAACCTGGTCATCAGACACGGCTTGCTTCTAACTGTAATTGGCCTGCTCATCGGCCTGGGGATCGCATTTGGAGCAGCGCGCCTTGTTTCATCCTTGCTCTACGGGGTCAGCCCGACTGATCGGGCGACCTTCTTCGGGGTGGCAGCGGTTTTGTGCGCGGTGACAATCCTCGCGTGCTATCTCCCCGCGCGGCGGACGATGCGCGTCGATCCCATTGTGGCTTTGCGTTACGAGTAGGAGTACGCAAGTCCTTGTTGCGGAACATTAGAAACGGGCTTCGATCATTGTTCCGAAAGGAACAGGTCGACCGGGAGTTCGATGAAGAGCTTCGCGCCTATCAAGAGATGGCCGCCGAAGAAAAGATGAAGGATGGGATGAGCCGCAAAGAAGCCCTTCGCGCAGTCCGCTTGGAGCGTGGAAGCCTCGAAGTCGGCAAACAAATCGTTCGCTCTGGCCGCTGGGAATTTTTTCTGGAGACCTGCTGGCAGGACTTGCGCTACGGCTTACGGGCCTTTCGGCGCAACCTCGGGTTCAGCATCCTAGCTGTTCTGGCATTAGCTTTTGGTATTGGGGTCAACACCACCGTCTTCACCGCTCTCGATGCGACGGCGTTCCGACCCTTACCCGCCAAAGATCCGAATCATATCGTGCGGGTCGTCCGCTGGATTCCTCAAGGCTATGGCGGCACTCTGTTTTCCTTTCCTGAATATGTCTATTACAGAGACCATAATGACGTGTTCTCAGGCTTGGCGGCCGACAGTTGTTGTTACGACGTCGTCTACGGCGGTCGGCAGGACACAAGTGCAGTGTCCAAATCGTCCTTGGTGAACGCGCGCCTTGTTTCGCAAAACTACTTCGAAGTGCTGGGCATCAATGCAGTGCTTGGCCGCACCTTCCTGCCAGAGGAGGACCAGTCGGAGAAGTCCAATCCCGTGGCCGTACTCAGTTATCAATTCTGGCGACAACGAGTCAGTTCCGACCCGAACATCCTGGGAAAGTCCCTCCTCTTGAATGCGACGCACTTCACTGTGGTGGGCATCGCGCCACGCGATTTCATTGGCAGTGGGGACCCTCCCGCCGTTCCCGATGCATGGATTCCGTTGGCGATGGAACCGTACATCGTGCCAGGAAGTCACTGGGTGAACGATGCGAATGCTTACAACGTTCGCATGGTGGGCCGCCTAAAGCCAGGCATGGCGCTCAAGGAGGCGCAGGCGGTACTGACGGTCCTTGCCCAGGAGCTTGCCCACACACCTCCTGCCCAGGAGAAGCATCAGACCGGCAGCACAACACGCCTTACTGTGAAGCGAGCATCTTTTCTTGACTTTGGGGGAACGGGCTCCGAGTTTGTGGTGTCGGTTACGCTCGCGCTCGCTGCCGCCGGCATAGTGCTGCTCGTCGCCTGTGCCAATGTCGCCAATTTATTGCTCGCACGCGCTATGGCGCGACGGAGGGAAGTGGGCGTCCGTCTGGTGCTGGGCGCAGGTCGTAGCCGGCTAATTCGTCAATTGATGACCGAGAACGCGCTCATCGCCCTTTTGGCCGGGATCGTGGGCCTCCTTTTGTCAACATGGGCCTGCCATGTTCTGTGGTTCTCTATCCAGCAGTCGCTTCAGAAGTTCTACCCGCCTGATCTGTTGGTTCGTGTGGACCCAGACGTTCGCATCCTTGGCTACACTTTTTTATTGTCCCTGGCGGCCACATTTGCCTTCGGGCTAGCGCCTGCACTTCAGGCTTCGAAAGCCGACCTGACGTCCGCCGTGAAGCAGGACGCTGGCATTGTTCCTGGGCAGAGGCGAAGTTTGCTGGGATTGTCTCTGCGGGAAGCACTAGTTCTGGCGCAGGTGAGCCTATCCCTTATGCTTCTCGTCGCTGTGGGATTGCTCGCCAGGGGTCTGCAGCGATCGCAGGCGATTGACCCCGGCTTCGAGACCAAAGACTTGTTAGCGGTCGATGTGGATTTCCCTGCACTTGGGTATGGCAGCTCAATGGCCTTGTCACTTCGCCGCGAAATGGTCGAACGGCTGGGTGCGCTGCCTCAAATCAAGTCAGCCTGTTTCGCCTCCGAAGGATGGACTTCAGTCTCTCTAGAATCTGCGCGCAGCCTTCCGTTTGTCCCCTACACGGTCATCTCGCCAGACTACTTTCGGACGCTTGGCATTCAGCTTGTTCGTGGCAGGGACTTCGATGAAGCTACGCAAACCGGCGCACCAACGGTTATCGTCAGCAACGCTACTGCGCGGCTGTTGTGGCCCGGCGAAGATCCTATCGGTAAACGGCTGAAGGCCTCGGGTCGATCATCGTCTTATGCAGAAGTCATTGGTATTGTCAGTGACGTTCGGAGTGCCAGACTCCTACAGGTTGATTTCGCTCATCTTTACTTTCCCATCGATCCGACCGACCAATCTCTTATACTCTGGGCTCGCACTCGCAATAATCCAGAAAGTACCCTTGGGTCTATTCGCGACGCATTGGGGACCCTGGACAAGGGACTGCTTCTTGCCCCGACGCATTCGATCAATGACCTGTTGTGGTTGCAGAGACTGCCCGCGTTAATCGGCACTTCAATGGCAGCAATACTTGGGGTGCTAGCTGTTCTATTGGCAGCAGTCGGCATCTACGGCGTGATGGCTTACCTTGTAAGCCAAAGAACACACGAGATTGGTGTGCGCATGGCCTTGGGCTCCGACAAAGCGGATGCCATGGCACTCGTGCTCAAGCAAGGAATGCGACCCGTGGCAGTGGGCATCATTCTGGGCTTCGCCGGCGCCGTGGCGCTATCTCACGTCTTGTCGTTTCTTCTGTTCGGGGTTAGCCCACTTGATCCGTTGGCATTTTCAAGCGCAGCTGCATTTCTTATTGTCGTGGCGGCGCTTGCGGCCTACTTTCCGGCGCGGCGTGCGATGCGCGTCGATCCGATGGTCGCTCTGCGTTACGAATAGTTCGCACCGTTCAACTGACTGCAGTCCGCTCTTCATCCCGACTGTCACTGATTTCCATAGCTGCCCTTTTCTGCCGCTCATTTTCTTGGGCACGGCTTCGGGCCAATTCCTGCGCCCGGCACATTCGCGCCTTCTGCTTTTCCGTCTCCTCCCAAGAAATCTTCTCAAACCCCTGTCGTTCGCCAAAACTCCGGCCGAACGCCAAGCTAGCTGCTGTAGCATTGTTACGCCGACCCTTTGGCGAGGAACAGGACTTGGGTTTCGAGCTTCCGGCCGAAATCATCGTCATTGGACGGAATGGACGGAAACTCGAATCTGCGAGCGTTTTAGAAGTGGCTGTAAATGCTTGAGAGGGAAAGGGTAACTGGCTCCCCGGGCAAGATTCGAACTTGCAACCCTTCGGTTAACAGCCGAACAACCAACTTCATCAGAACTTGCCGGAGTTGGCCATAATCGAAGGAAATCAGCAAGTTGCGACTAAACCCGATGAATCCTTTTCTCCTTCTTTGTTCACCTTTCGTTCGCATTTTGCCGCCATTCACGACCATTAGTATTACGTTTTTATGACAGCGCGTACCGTTACTGACTCTCGTCGATCTTGTACGGAGTAGAAGTTCCTGGTCTACGGTTCCGGTGATGTAAGCAAGCATGCGAGCCCAAATCATTCCAGAGCCTCTCTAGACTTGATCGTCGAACCCGGACTGTACATGGCTCTGGAGGTTTCAGAAACTGGCTGTGCCAGAAAATTGTGAGACCGGAAACCAAGCCTTTTCAATGCGTGCGGGAATTTTGACCATACGGGGTTCGCTACTGAACCACATGCTTGATAAACAGCGACCGCGGAGAATTGAAATTCCAGAGGGCTGGCGCACGGCGGCGGAGTGTCGATGGCGGCGGAAAAAGGGGCCAAAACAGCGGTGGTCTGGTTACTTTTCACTCTGCCCCTTTCCCTCTTGGAAGGGGGTGTTCTCTCAGAACGGCCCGCAGCGGTCAAGGGCGCGCCGGCGTTGCGCGGCGAAGCGAACCCTTCACGGCGAGGACCGTTCTGAGATCCTCGACAAGAGGGAAAGGGGTGGCCCTAAATGGACCGCTAAAATGGCCCAGTCGCTCACCGCCTCTGACAGTCACTAGTCCTCCGACGCCACAGACTAACCAGAATTGAAGCGAGGGGAAGCCTCTGCTCACGCGCTCTGCAGCTAATCCAGGATGCACCGAATTGTAATACAGAAAAATATGTGTTATCGTTCTGGCATTATGGGAAGCAATGAGAAAACCATCAGTTTCCGTGCGGTCACTGAAAAGATCGACGCTCTTGATTCGCTGGCCGCCGCGCAGGACCGTTCGCGCAGCTATCTCATTAACGAGGCGATCACCAACTACATCGAACTGCACGCCTATCAGGACGCATTGGTTCGCAAGGGGCTGGAAGAGAAGCGAAAAGGCCGCGTCCTAAGCCATGAGGAGGTCGTAAAGGGGCTCAAGAGGACGGGACGCGCGCGTCAATGATTGAATGGACCGAGCAGGCGACTCGGCAACTGGATCAGGCTCACGATTACATCACCCTATCCAACTGTGAGGAGGTTGCCGCCCGGATCACCCTGCAGATCGTCACCAGCGTTCAACAACTTGCCGTCTACCCTATGTCGGGAAGAGCAGGCCGGGTTCCGGGGACGCGTGAGTTGATCATTTCGAATACGCCGTTCATCGTTGCGTATGCCATCGAGAAGACCGATATCGTGGTCCTCGCGGTCTACCACGGCGCCCAGCATTGGCCGGAGGGCTTTTAAGCTTGAACGGAGCCTTGTTGTGTGAGGGGAGGGACCGTCGAAAGTCGCTTGCGCTCTCATCTCCTCGAAGGCAGTTTCTGGCCCGTGACGGTCACTTTTCCGTGTACCCCACTTACCAGGAGCTGGCAAAACTTGATCGCAGAATTTCAGCAAGGAACGACCATAGTTTTGCGTATTCGGCCTTCGCAGCGATGAGGATGGGAATATCGGGGTCGGCGTCTTTCCAGAGGGTGAGGAAGTCCTGGTAGGCGGCTTTGGCTTTGCCGGTGTCGCCCTGAATCGCATCGGCGCGGGCGGAGCTGCAGCCGCGCCAGCCACGAGCGCAGTTCCGAGGGGACGAGAACTGGTAATAGCTGCGAACGGTTAGTCGGAATGCCACGTAAACTGAACTTCAACGGTAGTTCTGGTCTTGGTGGGCTTGCCATCTTTGAGCGTGGCCGGGTTGAACTTCCATTTTTTTACTACCGCTACCGCTTCTTGCGCGAACCCATGGCCGGGGTCCTCGATAACACGGATGTTCTTGGCGTCCACATTCCCTTTTTCTGAAACTGTAATTTCAACCAATGCACTCGCGGATGAAATCTTGGCCTTTTTTGCTTCATCGGGAAACTCTGGATTGGGACAATATCGACAAGAGGGCCGAGAAGGCTGTTCCGCCACTGCTTTGGGATTCTCTGACCGAGCAGTCTGGTTCGTCAGCGGAATCTTCGTTTCAGCGTGTTCCACCGTTCCAGCCACAGCTATCGCGCAAGTGATCGCGCACACTACGGCGACACACCCCATCCAACTGCCTGAAATGCGTGGACGTGGCCCTATTTCGATGATTTTGCGAAGTCGCTCACGGAGGAGACCGCCCGGCACCGCCATCCCCACGATGTTTAAGCGCGCTCCTGAGCGACTCACAGACCGTGCGAGTTCCACAAGACACGCCGCGTACTCGCGAGCATTGTTCCCACGCGCCAGTACGGCATTATCGCAAGCCTCCTCCGCCAGACCAGATAGTGTGCGCTCCAACCACCACGCGGCCGGATGGAACCAGAAGACGGCGCGGTTCAGCAACGCAAACCACTGTAATAGCGAATCGCGACGGCGCGCGTGTTCCTCCTCGTGCGCCGAGATAGAATTCAGCTTCGATTGTTCCCATTCCCGCCAGTTCTCCGGAAAAATCACCATCGGGCAGAAAAATCCTACCGTCACGGGCGAAGCACACAACGGACTTGTGCGAACTCCATCCTGTAGCACAGCGTAACGAATCAACCTTCGCGTGTGGATCGTACCGACAGCAAGCCGAAGAACGAGAACGCAGAAGCCGACCAGATAGACACTCACCAGCAACAATTCCCCGCTCGATAATTTCTGCGCCACTGGTGCCTGAAGACTGCCTTCTGTCACTATCGGTCCATGTGACATAGCGCGAGGTAGCGGCGGCAGGACCCGCAGGCTGACCTTTGGTCCCCATGTCGCCCAAACCGGAAGTAGCAGCATCAATACCATCACACCAGTCCACACGCGATGCTTCGCTGCCGCGTCCTTGACCCGCATGATGTGCAGCAGTATTGCCGTAGCGCTGATCAACAAGAAAACTCGAACTGTACACTCCAGAAATAAACGTTCCATCACTCGCCTCCTCACCGGCGGCCGCGTACGAATCTCTCTAATTCCCCGATTTCGTCCTTCTTCAACACCTTCGCTTCCACCATTCCGCTAACCAGTTCCTCGACAGACCCTCGACAGAAACGGTCGATAATTTGCCGCACGGCGCGAGCTGCCAAGCTGCGTGCCGGTTCTACCGCCCGATACGCGTACGCTCGACCGTCCGACTCGTGCCGGAGGTAACCTTTTTGCTCAAGTCGCCGTAACAGCGTGCGAACTGTCGCCTCTTTGAGGTTTCGTTTGCGTGAGACGATCCGGTGAACAGCCTCCACTGTACAGGTCCCGCCGTCCCACACGGCCTGCATGACTTCGTTCTCAAGGTCGGTCAAAGGCTGACGCACGCGCATAGTGGAAGCTGTACGTTTTGTCATGGTACGTTTTGTACCAGTCGCCTCGATCCAATGTCAAGGAATTTCTTTTCTTCTTATCCTTTCCTTGAGTCTGTCCGGATTCGGCCCGGCCGTACGATACCGTTTTCTAGGAAACAGCGTTCCCGTCCACATGGAATCCGCCGCGAAAGGGAGCCTCGTCAAATGGACGGGAACGCCACTTATCAGGAGCTGGCTGAGAGTCACTTTCCATAGCGCCCGTTTTTCACCCGTGCTGAAATGTCGCGCAGTGCGGCGTCAAGATCTTCCTCTTCAACGCTCGTATTTGTAAGCGCCGCTACGGAACGATGGTCAGCTGTTAAAGCGAACATAGCGGTGCATCCTGGTAGGCTACCCCCATGTGACATGCGTCCGGTCTGGTCAACGAACCAACCTCTCGCGTAGTACGGATTCCTCCCAGGTGTTGTCATTCGCCGAACTGTTTCGGGCTTCAGAAGCCTCCGGTCGACACCCACACCGTCAACATGCATTGCGAATTTGACAAGATCAGCGGGAGTGCCTATCCAGCCGCCGTTGGAATCCTCTCGCGCCACATTCATGCCATAGGGGTTTCCCCAACCTCGCTTGTAATAAGTGACCTCGGTCGTCGCCCGTTCTCTTAGCGTGTTCCCCGCGATCTGCATGTCAGTTATTCCGCAGAGAGAAAAGATCGTACGTTGGACATGGGCGGAATACTTTTGTGCAGTCAGCTTTTCAATTACACGGCCCAAGAGGCAGTATCCGAAGTTGGAATAAGCATAAACCTTGCCGGGCGGATTCTTGAGAGGGCAGTTGTCCAAAGTCCATGAGATGAGTTCTCGGTGATTCATTTCGAGATTGGAAAGCATGGGATCATCCACTCCGTTGTCCCAGCCACCGCAAGTGTGGGTCAGGAGATGGTCGATCGTGATCTGCTCGATTTCCGGGCCGTAGGGCTGCCTGCCATACGTTGTACCTAGAACCCCCAGTCGCCCGAAAACCTTGTCCTCAGGCTTAAGCCGGCCATCTTCGATGAGTTTGAAGATCGCCACGGAAGTGAACGGCTTCGTGGCGCTCGCTATTCGAAAAGTGTGAGAAGCCGTCAACTGCTCGTGGCTATCCCGGCTTGGTACTCCGAAAGCCCCCAAATATGTGATTTGGCCGTTGTGGCCGATCGCGACGGAAAGCGCGGGCGCACCAAACTTTTGCATGAAATCTTGGGCAATATGCTTGACCTCTTGGCGTTCAAATTGCGCGGGTTCTGTAGGTGTCTCGAAAACGGGGAAACGCACCGGCCTGCTCAGCAGGCCGGTGATGGCGAGCGACGAGTTCTTGAGGATGTGTTCTAGCGCTTCTCGCCGTGTGATCTGCATAGGGTGCGCACGCAACTGGTTCCAGATGGTGTTATATCACTGTGATTCCGCCGGCGAGAGAAGGCAAATGTTTTTCCCGGGGCCGTCAATGTGCTTCGCCTCCAAAGGAGATTGCACGATGTGCCTGGGAAACAGCGTTCTCATCCACATGGAATCCACCGCGAAAGAGAACCCGGCAAATTCGTCACAATTGTGTCCGGAAATGTCTCGTGAACGCTTCCACTCAGGCAGGACTTAGTTTGAGAAAAAAAAAGAATCTCGGCGGGGCAAAGAAATGCGCGGTGTTGCACGGTACTGCGAGCCCTTCGTTGAATATTCCCCTCGCGAGCAACAGTGCTGTAATGCCGCCGATTGAACCAGGGTTAGGAAGAATTCCCGGATCATCCCGCTTCAGGGACAAAGATCGTTACTGATCGCGTATCTCCTGCCAGAGTCCGCCACTTGCCGCAGGTCGCGCCGCGGCGAAACCTGCCTGCCGGGTTAGGCAGGCCCCGAGGGCTGAGGCGAGGATCCGCATACGGCTCTTTCCCTGCAGTCCACCAACCCCGCCGGAATCTTTCCCTCTGGCGGGGTATTCTTTTGTTTGCTGCCTCATTGAGCCGGTTCGGTTTCTGAGCTGAAGTCCCTCGGAAAATAAACGCGACGTCCGCCGGCGTTCTTTGCCGGCGCTCCTTTTTTCCGGTTTTCCATCCGGCCAGACCATCGCCCTTCCGTTCCCGCCCCTTAGAGTAGAACGGGAAGGGAAGGTTCAAAGATTCACGCCCATCGCCCCGTGTGATTCAACCCTGGAGCAGCCTGCAGATGACCTCCTGCATCAGTGCGCCGCGTAACAAGTGCCGTTCGCCGAGAAAGTTTACGACTGTACTTTGTCGCACGAGCATTCGGTTACGCGGCGAACGTTCTACTGCTTCGCCCGTTTCAAATCTCAGCATTTCGCAACCAACAGCAGCCAAGGTGGGGGCCATGAGTCCGATGCGACTATTACGTTTTCATGACGGCGGTTCACAGGACCGGATGGGTTACCCACAAGTCGTCCATTTCCGCCTGTCTCTGGCGAATTGTTATTTCACCCGCGATTCCTCAGGATTCCCCGCCCTGCTACGATTCTTTGATGCGCAATCTGGCCGTTCTTTTCATCCATTTCATCGCCGTCCTGGCTCGGTTGCTCGGTCCTGGCGGGGTCCGTTCCCTCGTTGCGGAGTCGCTTCTGCTCAAGCACCAGATCCTGATCTTGAATCGCTCCCGGAAACGATCTCCGAATTTACACGCGTCGGACCGGGTCCTCGCTGGCTTGATGGCGCTCTTGGTGCGTCCAACTCGTCTGCTCCGTTCCGCAATCGTTCTGAAGCCTTCGACACTGCTTGGCGTTCACAAAGCCTTGAGCAAGCAAAAGTACCGGATGCTGTTCTCCCCGGATCTCCGCCGTCAGCCCGGCCCGAAAGGTCCGAGCGCAGAACTCATCCGTGCGGTAGTCGAAATGAAGCAACGTAATCCCAACTGGGGCTGTCCGCGAATCGCTCAACAGATTGCCTTGGCGTTTCAGATCCAAATCGACAAAGACGTGGTTCGCAGGATTCTCGCCCATCACCACCGGCCGGGCCAGGATTCCGGTGGTCCCTCCTGGCTGACTTTCCTGGGCCACATGAAAGACAGTCTCTGGAGCATGGATCTATTCCGGTGCGAGTCGGCCACGCTGCGGACCCATTGGGTCCTGGTGGTCATGGATCAATACACGCGCCGGATCATTGGGTTCGGCGTTCATGCGGGCACCGTCGATGGTGTAGCACTCTGCCGGATGTTCAACCGCGCCATTCGAGGGCAATACTGGTTGCCGAAGTACCTTAGCTCCGACAACGATCCGCTTTATCGGTTCCACCAATGGCAAGCCAATCTGCGTGTACTGGACTTGACGGAAATCAAGTCCATACCCTACGTTCCCCTGTCCCATCCATTCGTGGAACGGCTGATCGGCACCCTGCGGCGGGAATACTTGGATCACATGTTGTTCTGGACGACGGCAGACCTCGAAAACAAGCTGCTCGATTTCAGGACCTACTTCAACAACCATCGCACGCATAACTCACTGGCAGGGCAAACGCCGGATACGCCCGCGTCACGACCACCAGCCAATCTCCACTCGTTTCGATGGCAACCACACTGTCGAGCCCTCTATCAGACGCCGGTGGCTGCCTGATTTGTCAAAGGCTCGCGCTCGCTGTGGTATTAGTCGTCCTCGGCAATACTTCCAAAGAAATCATTCGGTGTTTCTCAATTCACAGCGCGTTTCGCGGGATCTCATCGTTCACTCCAACCCTCCAACCGGATACGGCGCGATTGCCGGTACAATCGGTTCCCGTAACAATTCGCCAGAGACAGGTACCTTCCTGACTATGATCCGACTGGAGAATATGCGCTCATGTCCCAGGCGGGGATGAGTTTTCCCGGAATCCTTGCGTCATTAACGACGGCACCAGCAGAGCGGTTTGGCGAGGCCCCCAAGAGAGGGCGCATTGCGCCTGGGATGGACGGTGACGTTGTGGTGCTGGCCGGAGACCCTGCAACCGACGTGCGTTGGTTCGGACGGGTGAAATACACCGTACGAGCAGGAAAGGTCATCCACTCCGGCCCGGCCCGCTCGATAGACAGATGAGCATTTCGGTATTCTTGGTACTGCCTCTCACTTGGACGTATTACAGCGTTTGCGTCCATGTGGAGTCCTCCGCGAAACGCTGCCGGTCAAGATGGACGAGAACCCCACTACCCCACCACTGCCGGACACAATTGACAACCCTTAGTGTAGAATTCGACAAGAACTTTACTCCACTGTTCCATTCCAGACCTGGAAGGAGACCCATATGGGCTTAGAGTTGCGTGCGTTCCTGGTCTTGATTCTGCTTTCGTTGGCTGTCCCAGTCATTCTATTTCTTCCGTTGCGCACAAGTCTTCGCCAATTGCTGCGACAGACCATCAGGACCGACGCTGGAGTCACGTTCTACCTTCGGTCTTTCCTTTCCTGTCCGCTCTCTCAGCAGCCATAGGAACCTCGTTTGACTTGAAGCCTGACTCTCGCTTCATGGAGTACGTATGGAAAGGAGCGGAGGGGCTTTCCGGGACTCTGGAGAAGACACTTTGGTTTACCGTAGTGTACGCGGTTCTTGTCACCATCCTTGTCGCCACGTTGAAGATCAAAGATGACAAATGACTCGTACCTAGTCGTTTCCTATGTCGTCTGTGCCGTCTTTTCGATGGTGCTGGGCACTCTAGTCTATTTGTCCCTGCGGCGTCCGTTTGCCGATGTTGCGGACGCAGCGCCTCGGAAGCACGTTCGCTCGATATTGAAGAGGCTCTTGCCCGTTGGATTGCTTTTCCCAGCTCTGCTCGGCTTTGTTTCTGTTTCTTATCAAAGCTGCAACCGGCAAACGTATGCAAAAATCGTTGAGAGTCGGGACTATCTCATAGCGAAGAATCGGGAACAGATTTCTTCGACCTTGTTGTCGATTGTCGTAGCGGTCCTCGTTTGGGATGCTGTCATTCTCCTGCTGACAAAACTCGCGAAAAGAGGGTCCAATTCCCATTAGGTCCTGGTAAACAGCGTACCCGTCCATGCGGAATTTCAAGTTTCCGAGTACGGCTATACGGGACTTCGAGAGGTTCAGGTGAAGAACAGTCTGCCATGCCGTGGAGTTCGCACGATGCCCCGTGCGAACTCCACCAGTTCATCCACCTCTGATGCACGGCGATTGCGGATTCAACCGTCGAGATATCCGCCCACTCATGGCCATTGAGCGCGGCATGATGAGTAAGGAGCCAAAGGCCGCTCACTGCCGCCTGCCGCACGTTGGAGTCTGAATCTAGCAGCAGTCCAATGAGAATCGGTACGGCTTCCCGCGCACGGCTTCTCCCCATTCCATTCGCGCCGGAGATTCGCTTTTCTGCTTCTCCGCTGGAGACAAAGGTTGAAAGTCGAGGTATGGCTTCCGAACCTCCTAGGGTGCCTGCTGCCTCGGCAGCAGCATTCTCTATTGACTTGTCATCCGATTCCATCAGTTGGAACAATGTTGAAAGGTAAGCGAGGTCTCTTGTGCGGCCCAGATTATCTATAGCCGCCATGCGAAGCATTGGGTCATCACTGTTATTCGCGATTTGTGCCAGTGCAGCTCGAGTCTTCGGAGTGTCGGCTCTCCTGAGCGCAACGATCGCAGAACCCGAAAACTTTGTATTCGTCATTTCAATGAGAACACTTTCTAGAAACGGTGGGGCCATCTCCGTAATGGCAGCTGCCGCCTGCGCACGCCTGACTGGGTCCGAATTGCCCAGGTCGGTGACGATGGGTTTAAAAGCGGATTCAAGCTGGTTCTTGTTGCCGTGTTGCACTCTTACCAGCAAAGTGTCGTACACATTGACCTGGTCAACTTCGGGGGAATCAAAGAGATTCTGCCTACGAACGACAATGCTGGTCTGCGCGTGAAGAGAATATGCGCCTGCCCGAAAACGGAACTGCTGGCTCACCAACTGTCGTAGAGTGCTGCTCTTTCCCGGCAGAACCTCTCTCAAACCACGTCCGCAACTCCCAGCGAATCCACAGCCCCATGGCTCCTCTGCTGGCTCTGCTGCCGTCACTTCAACGGCGAAGTCGTCACAGAGGAGTTTGGCTAAGTCGGGTGACTGGAACTCAAGCCAACTCGTTTCGCTGGTTTTGTTGCTGACGGTAAGAATTACGAATAGAGGTTCCCCGACCAGGTAGTTTGTCTTCTCGGTTGAAAATCGAGCTTCAATGCCTTGGGCGGACACGGAGAGCGGGCCCAGCAATGTGAGAGACAAAGCGACCAGCAGGCTGTTCGACACACGCACCATGTCTTTAGTTTCAGATAACACGGATCAGAGCTGCAAGCTCCAAATTACAGGCCATTCTTCTGTAGATGGGCGCGATAAATGCCTCAAGTCCCGAGAAACAGCGATCGCGGACAAGTGGAACCTGTCGCGAAAGCTGGCGTGTCAAATGGACGAGTACGCGACAAATCAGGAGTTGGCCTCCGGTGTGCGAACTCGGACACTCGTTTCCCATTGTCGGATAGTGGTCGTTCTTGTGTTGGCTCTGGCCGGCTTAGGCAGCCCAGGATCAGACATGTTAGCTGCTTATGGAAAGGTCCCTGATTTGCTTAATTTCATGGATTACCCAAGACAATGGGTTGCGCTGCGGCGCCTTAAGCACGGAGCCTTAAATGTCGGCGCGGATCTGCTGCTAATTGTAGTCGTAATAGTCATTCCCACCTGCTTGTGGTTTCTCGCAGCTCATTTTGTCTTTCAGAGCTTAGGTCGCCCAGAATGTTAGAGGTTGTTTGTTCGTCTATGCGCTAAACGTCCAAATCAAGTCCTGGTACGGGACTTATCCGGTTTTATAACTTACCGAGCAGTTATAGTTTTCCATGAGTTTCACAAAAAGAAGATTCGTCAAAAGTTTAGAGGAAATGCCGACTTGAAGTCATTTGTGAAGAGAAGGTCCCCATTCCACGGCGCTGGAATTCGCACTACCTTACCAGTGGAGAGTGTCACGTCGCTATAGCCTCCCGTGGCTGAGTTCCCCAGGTGGTCGACCACGAGCTGATATTTGCAATCTCGCCAGTCATGTTCAGCCCGTGTCTGTGATTGTTCGCTCTCGACCATCTCTCGATGGAGAGCTTCTAGTTTCTTGCGCTCATCAGCCGTAAGCTCAATCGTGGCTGCCAGAAACAGTCCAGAGATAGAAGAGTTCACTCGCCCCATCGCAAATCGGACGCCGGAGCCGCTGGCGAGAAGTTGAATTCATGTATCGCCAACTGCGGTCGGCGCTTTTGCTACCCCAGAGTTTGGCTACAGTCCCGCGTCGGTGGCATAGCATTTCCAGGCTGCTGGCAGACACCCTCCGTAAACGAAAGCGGCATAGCACTTCGCGGCATCCATAAGCACCGGCTCGGCGGCGCACCGGAGCGTCGACTCCGACTCCATAAAGTCATCGACCAGTGGGAGTCCTGCTGGCTTCCATGAATGCCCGCAGCAAGGCGTTAATCTGCGTCTGATAGCCACGACCCCGGGAGCGATACCAGTCAAGCACGTCTCGGTCCAGCCGGACTGTCAGCTGTACTTTGCTTGACTTGATCGCCTTAAGGCCACGCCGAACCACGGCACGGGCAAACATCTCCGGAGTGACCTCAGGTAGGTCCGAAAGGTCGATGTCGCTATCCTTCATCTTCCGAATCCGCTTCCAATCTGTAGTCGATCTGCGCGAAGTAGCTCTTTTTCTCATGCCTTGTTGCCTTTCGCATTGAAATGATCCGAATTGTCTCTGGATGCTCGGTGTGAGCAATGGCCACAACAGTGTCCCTGAGCAGACCGAAGGTGATGAACCGCTCTTCTCCGTAGTCCTGGCGGTCGTCTGCCACCGTCAGTGTGGCACCACGAAAGACGCGTGGGGCGTCCAGGAAATCGAAGCCGTGCTTGCAGAGGTTGACCTTGCGTTTCCTTTCATCCCACTCATAGCGCATTCCCTATTGTAGTTACAATTCGTAGCTACGTCAATGGAAGCGGAACCGTCGGCACCGCCAGGTGTCTTTAGGTTAACGCTTATGCTACATCGGCCTGATACCGTGCTGAATCGGTCGCGGTTCGAGATATTCGCTTTTCATCACACAAAGAAAGGTCGCTTGTGCGCAAAATTGTTTTTCTTGTTCTTTTGTCGGCGCGCGGAATCACAGGTTCGGCTTTGGCCCAATTTCTCCCTGGCGATTGGGTCGGCCAGGTTGAGTTGCCGGGCATGAACCATCTCCTGCAGGACGCCAAGACCGGGCTCCAAACGAATACAACGATATCGAAGAGACCATGTCGCCCACCGCTCTCAAAATCATCACCGATTGGCTGAGCATAAACGTCCTTGCGCATTCATATAGCGCAACGCCTGAGACTTTTTCCTGTCGATTTACGTATTGTAATTGATAGCCCTCGCGAGGCGACCTTGCAGCATCGGCAGAATGACTACACCACGGTTTCGTTGAAGGAAGAACGGGCCCCGATCTGGTATAACGCTGTCTGGCTGCTGATCTCAGTTACAGCCGGTGTCGTCGCGTTTCTTCCGTTGGCCCTCTACACATCCCCGTGGGATGCCGTCACATTCCGGGTTCCAGAAAATCAGGGTAACTGGTGGCACCTTCTCATCGGTGCGCCGTTCTTTCTGGCTTTTCCGATGATTTGGCTTCGCCTACGCTCATTGTTCTCAGGGAAACTGTCGACTCCGCCTGGGCGACGTCTGATCTGGACCGTCGTCGCCCTTTCCATTTGCGGGACGATCTTGGTTGATGTGCCATTCTTGTTGCGCCTTGGAAACCTCGCCCGCATGAACGAATGGCGACGCCTCTCGATACTCTGCCCCACCTTCGGAATCGTAATTGCAAGCGGAGCACTTTTGTTTCTTAGACGCCACAACATCCTTCCGACTCGTGCCTGCCTTGTCGGCCTTAGCGCTGCCTATCTCGCCAATGCGGCACTCTGCCTCATCGTTTATGGCCCGATGCCTGGGACTGCCGGTTCAAGATCCGGCTGGATTGTAACGATAGTCATCGTGTGGCCCATGCTTCTGGAGCTTGTTTGGCTCTTCATCTTCATTCAAACTTTCAAAATCTTCATTCAAACTTTCAAAACACAAGAGTCGCCAGACAATTCTCGCGCCGATCAATACGCAGCTCGCCCACACTCTTGAGTAACGTTAGTGCTTTATCGGATGCGCGTTGTCCCTGAGGAGTGAACGCAGGCGGAGAGTTCTGCGCGCGTCCGGTAAAGCCGTTAGCACGTGGCCGCTGGCGATTGCGGTGGACGCGGGCCTTATGG
>Ga0209056_10000787_pt1 | contig 35110 bp, 31 predicted proteins | sample GraSoiAngelo_114_FD_185876 | JGI IMG/M metagenome (GOLD analysis project Ga0209056, IMG submission 185876) | Grasslands soil microbial communities from the Angelo Coastal Reserve, California, USA - 14_0903_13_40cm (SPAdes) (version 2) | ecosystem: Environmental > Terrestrial > Soil > Grasslands... | reverse complement strand
CAGAGCATCGGGCGATGGCGGGGATCGAGCGCGTGTCCTACCGCATCGTGGCGACTATCACGCTACCGGGTGTGGAGCCACCGGTCAGCGGCTGCCTTCGCGTTACGAAACTCCATCGCCACCGACGCCGCGCAGGCGGGTGATATTTCCCCCTTCTTCGCGGCCTTGGCGGCGATCCCGACCGCCTGCTTCAGCGCCTTGATGCCTTTCCGCATCAGCCTCTTGGCCTTCTTCTTACCGCTCGTCCCTGCCGCCTGAACGACAAGCTCCTGGGCGGAGGCGAGGCGCTGCATCAAGGTGGGCGGCACGTTCTCGCCCGTGCAGAGAGGCTGCGCGAGGGCCATCTCGATGGCGCATGCGCTCGTGCACGCCCCCACACAGGTCGGTCCCGTCGAATCAAACAGCGGCCCCTGATCCACGCACACTCGGCCCTGCCCGTGATCGTACGGTACGCACACCGTCACGGTCCCCGTGCAGCGCCCGCCCCGACCATCGTCGGCCGCGAAGCTGACGTGGTAGACCCGGCCGTCATCACCGGTTCCTTCCCGCTCAGCACGGAGGCTGGCGGTCGCGGTCCCGACGCCGGTTGCATCGGGACAGGTGTTCCCTTGCCCCCCGTCATTGAGCGGCTTGTCCTGGGTGATGCCCGTGACGGTGATGGCGACCGGGTCCCCATCCGGGTCCGTCACGCCCGCGACGGACACGTTCACGAACTGGCGGTTCGGCGGCCAGAGCACGGTGGGGCTGGCGGCTGCGGCGCTGCAATCCGGCGGGAGATTCCCTGGGATGGTCGTGATGGTGGTCGGTGGACGCGCACTCGTCGTCGTGCTGGTGGACGTGCTGGACGTCGTCGTGGTTGGGTCCGTGGTCGTGGTGGTGCTCGACGTGGTGGAGGGAATCGTGACCATGGGATGGAAGGTGGCAAGCACCATGAACCAGTTGGTGGCCGCGCCGAGGGTCAGGCTCCCCTCCTGCGGGCCCGCGGCGCTGGAGAGGATGTCCTCGAGGTCGGAGGCGGCGCTCCCGTTCTGCACGTCGAGGACGTAGGGCACCATCTGGCTGCTGCCGGGAGTCACGGAACCCGGCTGGCCGCCGGTGAGGACGGCCGCCACGACCAGCTCGCCGGCGGGGACGGACGCGGTCGGGCCCACGCTGGCGTAGGTTCCGGCGCCGTGCGCTACCGTGGCCTGGTCGAGCGCTCCCGCGGTGGCCACACCTCTGTAGTCCGCGACCGCTTCCTGGAGATATGCGGGAGCGGACGCCCCCACCGTGATCTCGAGCCCTGATGGCGCGGGGGCGGAGTTCTCCCGGTAGAAGAGGGCGATGTCGCCCGCTCCGCTGAACGTCGTCGAGACCGAGCGCGTCCAGGGACCATTGACGTCGTCCGCGACGTGCACCTCGCCCGGAGCGCCTAACTGGCCGAACCACCCGACGAGTAGGTCGCCGGCCAGGACAGGCTCGGACAGGGTCAGGGTGTACGACGTGAAGAGGGTTTCGAACGAGGCGGCCACTCCCTGGACGAATTGGGGCGACGCGGCCGGCGTGGTGACCGTGAGGGGTGCCGACGGCGCTGAATGATCGTTCACGAGGTCGAAGGCGTCGACCGCGTACGTGTACGTGGTCCCTGGCGTCACATTCTCGTCCACGAAGGTCGTGGTGTCGGGCCGGGTCGTCCCGATGGATGAACCGTCACGGTATACGGTGTGGCCGGCGACGCTGCCGGTGGATTGCGACCACGAGAGGGCGACCCGGGTGGAGGCCACGCTGGGGGCCTCGAGGCCGGTGGGGGTGGAGGGGGGCTCGGGCGGGGTGGCGGGAAGGGGATGAAAGACGGCGCACACCGCGTACCAGTCGGTGGGAGAGGCAAGGGTGGCCGTCCCGTGCTGGCTGCCCGCCGCGCTCGAGGTGATGTCCTCTTCGTAGGACGACCCATTCGCTGTCTGCGCCCGAGGCACGTACGGTACGCCCAGGCTGCTTCCGGGCGTCACTGAGCCGGGGGAGTTGCCGGTCAACACGGCCGCGAACACGAGCTCGCCCGCATCCACCGCTGCGGTCGCACCGGTGTCGACGGCCGTTCCCACATCGCGGGCGGAGGCGATCTCGTCCAGCGAGCCGGCGAAGGCGACGCCCGAATAGTCGGCGACCGTGCCCTGCAGGTACGCGGTCGCGGAGACGGAGACGGTGATTGTCATCCCCCCGGCCGCCGCCTGGCTGTTCTCGCGGTAGTAGAGGGCGATGTCACCCGTGTCGTTCAGGAAGGTCTGCGATCGGGGCGCCCGCGTCCAGCTGCCGTTCACGTCGTCCGATACCTGCACCTGCTCGGGGGCGTTGTACTGGGCAAACCACCCGACCAGCAGATCCCCCTGGGCAACCGGGCGGGAGAGCGGGACGGTGGCCGTCGAGACCCGAGACCCGGTTGAGAATGCCCTTCCCTGGACGATGGTCGGGATGGTCGACTGGGCGACCGAAGTGCGCGGAGGCAGAACTCCGAGGATCGAAATCAGGGCAAGGCCAGCAGTGGACAGAGCCGATGGCGAACGTTTCATGGTGATGCACTTACCGGCAGTGCCGACGCGGGGCCGGCGCGGCTGGCGATGAGGAGCTGAGGCACGCTGCCAGGTCCGTCTCGTGTAATTTGCATTACTGACGCAACGGTCAGTAGGTTGTCTACGCCCGGCACCTCGGCAGTCGCGTAATTACGCGCCGATCTGAACCTCGCGCCTCCCTGCGCTCGCTCGGTCACGACCGCTAGGCCGTCATGGCGATGGGGCCGGCTTGACCGGGGGCACCTCGCTCTGGTGTCGCGGCGGTGGCAGGGCGGGAGGCGGCACTCGCCGCGTCGCTGCCGCGAGCAGGCCGCGGGGGAGCGACGGCCGGAAGTCGCGACGGCTGATGCCGTGGCGCTTCATCATCTCGCGCACGTGCTTTGCCGTGACCCCGGCATGCTGGGCGACGAGGATGAGCCGGCCCTTGTAGCGGCGGAGCTGGGAGAAGAGGTAGAGACGCTCGAAGCTGGCCAGCGCACGCTGGCGGGCGCGCCGGAAGGGGAGGTCGAAGTCTTCGGTGGACATCCGCTGGGCGAGCGAACCGCTCCCGAAGACGAGGTGCGCGGTGTCGATCACGTCTCCGGGGCACTCGAGGATGGACCTCTCGATCACATTCTCGAGCTCGCGTACGTTGCCGGGCCAGTCGTACGACATGAGGAGATCGACCGCCTGGTGGCTCACCCGTTGCACCCCCGGCCGCTTCAGGCGCAGCCGCTTCTGATCGATGAAGTAGCTCATGAGCAGCGGGATGTCCTGGCGCCGCTCGCGCAGCGGGGGCAGGTGAATGTGCACGACGTTCAGGCGGTGGAAGAGATCCTCGCGGAACGAGCCGACGCGGACGGCGGAGGTAAGGTCCGCGTTCGTCGCCGTGATCAGCCGGAAATCGCTCCGGATCAGGTGCTGGCCCCCGATCCGCCGGAACTCCCGCTCCTGCAGGACCCGCAGCATCTTCGCCTGCGCCTCGAGCGGCAGGTTCGCCACCTCGTCGAGGAACAGCGTGGTGCCGTCCGCCAGCTCGAACACCCCCGCGCGGCGGTGATCGGCGCCCGTGAAGGCGCCGCGCTCGTGGCCGAACAGCTCGCTCTCCAGCAGCGACGGCGCGACGGCATTACAGTCGACGGGGACGAACTCCCTCGCGGCCCGGGGGCTCAGCTTGTGGATCAGCCGTCCGATGATCTCCTTCCCCGTGCCCGTCTCGCCCGTGACCAGCACCGAGACATCGGTCGGCGCCACACGCTGGACGACGCCCCAGATCCGGTGCAGCTGGGGACTGCGGCTGACCAGCGTCCGACCGGCGTCCACCTGAAGGTGGAGAGATTCTCTGCTTTCGGTCGCCACGCGCGCTCCCCTTACAGCGTGGTCGCCATCACGCCGGTCACCGTGGCGCTACCGGATGGCGACGGCGTGGCCGTGATGCCGTCCTCATCCGACAGCGTGCCCACCAGCGTGTCGGTGTGCGGGAAGGTGCAGACCTTCGAACGGCGAGTTGTGCAGACGCCAAGATGGCGGGACGAGGCGAAACACCGAAGTCGGCGGCGCGGTCGAGGGCGCGCCCGGCGACGGCACACACCTTGCGCTATTTCGCCGAAACCGAATTCCTAGCATACCAAGTTTAGTTTGCCTGCCATGGTGATATGGCAATCGGGGCTTAAATGAGTTTTGGTTTCTGTAACACGTGAGGACGTGAGGGAGCGCTACGCGCCTGCAAGTAGGAAAGCAATCCCGCATAGACGTGAGGGACGCGTTCAGGCCCGCTGACGCGCCGTGTCGGGCGGGTGGACGTGGTGGACACGACGAACCTGGCTCGCGCCGTGAATGGCACGGAGACAGCATCAATCGCTGGTGAGAGCGTGGTCACGTCGGGCGTGAGAGTCGTAGCCCTGGGCCTTTTTGGTTTCTCTAAGCTATCATTTAGCGGACCTCTCCACCTTTAGTATAGCTTGACGGGATATATTAGTCGTCCGGGGAACGGCGGCTACCGCTGGGACGACGTACGCGAACGCCCTGATTCCGGCGCTCACCGGGGGGAGGCGCGCACCGGGCGCATCGGCGCCCCAAGGATCACGAGTAGACTGATCGCGGCGCGAGTCCGAGCGGCCACGACGGCCCTCCCTGGTTCGTCGCCCGGCGGACCCTCAACACCCCGGCGGCGCAATCCGACGAGCAGCTCTCCTCGCGGCGCCCATCGCGGTGAACCGCCAGGGCGGCTCGCGTTGGCCAAGAGCGCATCGCTGTCGGTAACCGAGCTGCTGCGAAAACGCCTCTTCCGCTCGGAGCCGTTGCTAATCGCAGCGCAGCCCGTCAGCGGGAGCGAGCTGCATCGCGCTCCGCGCGGGCGGGATGGCTGCAATGGCGCACACGAGAATCCCGAGGATCACCGCGCCGAGGATCGTTCGCAAGGGGAGGGACACGCCAATGGGCCAACCGACCACGGCCTCCATGGTCGATCCCCCCCAAAGGGTCGCGAGTGCGAGTCCGGTCGCCACGGCGAAGGAAACCCCCAGAAAGCCCATAATGGCTGACTGCAAGGTCAGTAGCGCTCCGATCCGGTATCGCGGAGCGCCGATCGCCCGCATGGTGCTGAGCTCCCGAGCACGGTCAATGACACTTGCGACGAGTGCATCGGCCATCCCGAGGAGCACGACCAACAGAGTCATCGCTTGCAGGATCCTCGTAAACGCGAAGCCTTGGCGCACTTCGGCCGCGAACGTCTCGATGAGCTGTCGCGGGGAGAGAATCTGGAGGCGATACCGCCGACCGATTCCGCGCGAAATGGCTGCCCGCACGGCGCCCTCGTCGGTTCCCGGGGCGAGCAGCACATGCGCCCGCGTGATCAGGGAGTCATGCCAGAGTCGGCGAAAGAGGTTCCTCGTCATGACGATATCGCCGGTGGGGGATATCAACGACACCACCGTGAGACCCGCCAACACGGCCGAGAAGGGCCCGGACGGCGTCTCGAGGGTGATCGTATCCCCCACCTTCACGCCGTGGGACCTGGCGAACCCCGGACTCGCCAGGATGGCATCGCCCCGGGCGACGCGTTCCAGAACACCTGCAATGTGGTCACCGTTGAAGATCCAGTCCCCAAAGCGCGGATCGCGGAAATGCGGGGCATCGAACGCGCAAATGCCGATGACGTTCCCTCCTGAAGTCCATGACGCCAAGCGTTCTGAACTGACCCGTTCCACGCCCGGGATGCGAGCGATCTCGTCGGCGACGTCCTCGCCGACGGCAGCCACTGTGCCATGGGCAAAGGGTGAGGCGACGATGAGATCGGCGCGTCTCACTTGTCCGAGAGCTCCGGTCGTCAGGGATTCGAAGCTCCCTTCCATGGCGCCAAACCAGACGACCGCACCGAGACCGGTCGTCATGATGCTCACTATCATGACGGTGCGCGACGGAACCCGCAGCATGTCGACCACCGCCAGGCGGCCGATCAGTCCGAAGCAGCGCGCTACGGTCCCCTCCAGGGAGCGACCGACGTAGGAAAGAACGGGTCGGATCAAGCAGCAGGCTGCTATGAGGATCGTGGCGGTGGCGAGGAGCCCCAGGGCGGCGCTCCCGGTCGCGACCTCGAGAACGGCGAAGGCCGCCGCCAGGGTCACCAGAACGACACGGACGGCATTGGCGCGCCCGGCAGGGGCAGCAGGCAGCTGAAGCAACCCCTTGGCCCGGAGCACCTCCACTGCGGGCGCCTTTGCCGCTCGTATTGCCGGCACGATCGCGGCGAGGACGCTTGCGAGGAGGCCCATCACGCCCGCGGCCAACAAGGGGCCTATTTGGATGGGCACGGGAGTCGCCCGAGTCGTCAGGTTGAAGTTCAGCTCCGCCGTACGCGCGACGGCGGGCATCAACCGCTGCGCCAGCAGCACCCCGAGGAACAGTCCCAGCGCGACGCCGCCGAGGCCCAGCAAGAGGCTCTCCTTGAGGAGCTCCCGTACGACGATGCCCCGCCGGGCACCGAGGGCACGCGTGACACCGATTTCCCACAGCCGCTTGCGAAAGACCATCGAGAGCCGGTTGAACGCGATCAGGAACCCTACCAGGAGGCCCATCAGGGCGAGACCATCGAGCATGAGCTGAAACCCGGCGAAGAGCTTCCGTATGCCCGCTGTCCGTTGGGCTGTTTTCTCGACGGCGATGCCCTGCGGCAGGGAGCGGGTGAGCTGGCCGGCAACATGCTGGAGGTCGGCGTCGTGATCGGTGACCACGTCGATCTGGCTTATGCGCCCATCGCGTAGGAACGCCCCTTCCGCCGCATAGACGTCCATGACGACGAGGCTTCCGCCAAAGGCGCGCGTGGCGCCCTTCGAATCCAGCACGCCGCGAATCGTAAAGGAGCGCGCGCCGGACGGGGTCAGTAGCTCGACGGTGTCGTCGCGCCGTAGCCTTCGGCGCTCCATGAATTGCCGCGTGACGATGATCGAGTCAGGTGCGTTCAAGAAGACGACAGGGTCGGCCAGCTGGACCGCGTCCTCGCCATATGTTTGGTAGAGCTGCCTGGCCTTGTCGTTCAGCAAGTCCACCCCGAAGATGGTGAGCGACTCCCCGCTGTCGTCGTTCACGAGCGCCGTCCCGGTCACGACCGGGACGGCGGTTACGACGCCCGGCGTCGCACGCACTACCTCCACGAGGCCGTCGTCGACGCCGTCCTGCCCCTGCGCCAGCACGGTGAGGTCGGCCTTGCCGGCCAGCGCCTCGATGGAGTCCTGCATCGAGGCCACGAGGGCGCGGTTCACCAACAGGATGCTGGCGGCCAGCGCCACGCCGAGCGCAATCGCGACCCCGGTGGTCACCAGCTGCCCGGCAGCGCCATGCACCTGCGCCCACGCAACCCGCAGACGAAGCGCGCTCCGTAGGGCGGCGGGCGAGGGCAGCATGGCCCCCCTCACCCGGCCAGCCTCGCACGCGAGGCTGCGGGGGCGTCCCCCGCGATCCGTCCGTCCCGCAGTTCGATCGTGCGGTCAGACCAGCACGCGGCATCGCTCCGGTGGGTCACCATGACGATGCTCACGCCATGCTCCCGGTTGAGCCCGGACAGCAGCGCGAGGATCGAATCCCCCGTCTGCGAATCCAGACTCCCAGTTGGCTCGTCCGCCAGGATGATCGACGGTTCGTTTACCAGTGCGCGCGCGATTGCCGCACGCTGCTGCTCACCACCCGAGAGCTCGCCCGGGCGCCGGGCATGGCGGTCCGCCAGGCCGACCCGGCGGAGCACGTCTTCGACTTGAGCCCGGAGCCGGGCTCGCTTGACCCCGGCGAACTCGAGCGGCCAGGCGACGTTGTCCCAGACCGTCAGAGCTGGAAAGAGATTGAAACTCTGAAAGACGAAGCCGATCTCGCGAAGACGCAGATTGCTCAGTGCCCGATCGGACATCCGGGCAAGGTCCTGACCCTCCAGGAGGATCTGCCCTCCGTCAGGGACATCGAGACCGGCCATCAGATTGAGCAGTGTGGATTTTCCCGAGCCGCTCGGCCCGATCACGGAAAGGAATTCGCCTCGTTCGACAATCACCGAGACGCCATCGAGCGCGCCGAATGCCCCTGGCCCGCTGCCATATACCTTCGTGACATTCCGCAGTTCGATGAGCATCTCCCGCCTCCCGAAACCTACCTGCCTCTCGACAGGTAGGCGACCGTGAACAGCGAGTCCTCCAGGCCAGTGTTGTAGCGCACATCGCTGAACTCGACCGTGGTGCGGTCGCCTTGCTCGGCGCTCTTCATCTCCATCATGGTGACGGTTGGGATCTCCTGGATGTTCGCCGTGTTCTGCACCCGTAGGACCTTCTGTAATCGCTGACCGTCGTAGAACTCGATGTGATCAAGAAGATACGTATCGCGGTCTATCCAGGTCAGGAGGCGAGAATACGCGAAGCGTCCGACTTCCAAGGTCGTCTCAATAATGTCACAGGTGCCCTGAGAGCACGGCCTCTCGCCGTTGAGACGATGCTCGCCCCCGTAGTCAAAGTAAAAGATCGTAGTCAGGTCGTCATAAGTAAAATTGTTGCCCTGGGACGGATCGCGGCGCAGCTGATCCGGGGCTTGTCGAACCCGGTGCTGTGCTGGCAGGTACACCCAGAGGTGGTCGGGCCCGCCCGGCGTTGGCAATGCCAGGAAACTCGTCCCGGCGGCCTCGGCCGGTGATTCGAAGACCCAGAGAATCTTGTGGCCGCCTTCCGTCTTCTTCTCATAGCCCTGCAGAGATCGGGTGAGCGCGCCGCCCCACGGACTCATCACGTGCATGGTTACGCGCATCCTCTTGTCGCTGATCCCCGCAGTCACTGCCCTGGCGCGCGTGATGATGTCGCTGCCGGATGCGGCGTCGGCGGAGGAGCACAGGAGGGTGGTGGCTATCCCCAAGAGTACCAACTGGCGCATCCAGAAGACGGCGGCTGGAGGTCGAGATCCGCGAGGGTGCATCATGGGATCACCACTTCCTCCTGCACGGCAAAGGCGCCACGCGGTCATCGTCATCGTCTCACGAGCACGGCGCTCGGCACCGGCTGCAGCGCGCGCGCCAGCGATTCCGCCAGCATCCGTCTGCGCGCTCGGCGGCCGCGAAGCGCGCGGACGCAGAGCGCGGTCGCGAGCACGCCGAGGGCGAGGCCGGCGGCCACGACCACCGGCGCGCCGATCACCACGATCGTGGAGGCGAGCGGTACGCTCGCCGTCGCCAGAGGACCGATGAGCGGGAGATTGTTCATGCGGGAACGGGTGAGCAACTGCTGCGCCAAGACGTGAGGCACCGCACCGCGCGGTGATCCCCGGCCCCCCGTCCACCCGGATGGACACCGGACCCGCGGGACGTCCACCCGGACGGACCACATTCCGCGACCTCCCGAGTCGTTCCGAAGTGGAGAGAAGGAGGCGTCAACCTCGAGGACATCGCCAAGGGGTTGCGGGCCGAGGACGACGTGGACGAGATCGCCAAGCTCTGTGCGGACCTCGCGGCGGCGGGGTACGTCGAGCCGACCACCCTTTTCGCGCAATTCTGCCGGGATCCTGCCCGAACCGGCGGCGCCTCGGCTTCATTTTCTCCTTGACGCAGGTCCCCCCGCGAGCGCATCTTCCGCCGCCATGGCGAGCGCCCGGTGGACATGTAGGCGGGAGGCAGCGCCTCATCTGAGCATCATGGAAGCGTCGCACTTCCGCGCCGTGCCGACCTTCTCGACCGTGAGCCGGTGGGAGAATGGTCACGAGCGTCCGAGCAAGCTCGCCTGGAAGGCTATCAAATCGGCTCTGTCCACTGCCGCCGTTGCCGTGATTGCCACCCTCGGAGTTCTCCTGCTCTTCCCGGCGCTCGCTCAATCGGCCGCCCCGAGCTTCGTCCAGGGCCTGGCGTTCTCGACCGCTCGCTTCTCGACCGTCACCGTCCCGCTCACCCACGCGGTTGCCCAAGGGGATCTGCTGGTCGGGTGGGTTTCGCAGTACAACGCCCCCGAAGAGGGTCAGGTATCGGACAACGTGAACGGCACCTGGACGCGGGCGCCCTTATCGTTGGCCTTCGGTGACGACACGGGTGACATCGCTCTCTACTACCGCGAGAACAGCCAGGCGGCGCCCGCTGGGCTGACGATCACCCTGGCCGTCTCCTCGCCCGCGTACTGGCAGGGAGCCGTAGCCGACTATTCGGGCGTCGCGCTCGCCGGCGCGCTGGACCAGATCGTCTCCAAGCGCTTCCCCGACGGAAGAAGCGTCGACACCGGTCCGACCGCGCCCGTGGGTGCGGGCGAGCTCGTCTACGCCGCTTTGATCACCTCTCCCAACGGGGGGTCGGTGACGCCCGGAAGCAGTCAGGGCGTGCGCTACGCGGCGCGGGCGCAGACGTCGACCGGGGCGGCCTACGAGGAGGACATCACCTCGAGCGCCGCGGGCGCTCAGGATGGGACAGCCACCGTTTCCAACGTCACCGACTGGTACGCGGTGTGCGCCGTCTTCCATCCCTATCCCGCTACGCCGCCCGTGCCTCCCTCCACGCCCACCGGCCTCGAGGCCACGAGCGCGGCCTCCACACGGGTAACCCTTTCGTGGTCGGCCTCCTCCACGGGCAGCGTCGCCGGCTATGCCGTGTACCGCGACGGTTCCCCCATCGGCACGACGCGGCCCGAGACCACGGTCTTCGTGGACGAGGAGGTGACGCCGTCGACCACCTACACGTATACGGTCGACGCCTTCGACCTCGCGAACGATCATTCCGCCCCGTCGGCGCCCCTCACGGTCACCACGCCGGCCGTGTCACCCGAATTCGTCCAGGGAGGGGCAGCCTCGACCGGATCCCACGTGTCGTCGTACAGCTTGACCCTCACTGAGCCCGTTCAGGCGGGCGATCTCCTGGTCGGGTGGTTCAGCCAGTTCGGCGCTTCGGGCCAGGTGCGGGTCTCGGACAACGTCAATGGTCTCTGGACCCGCTCGGTCTCGACGACGTGGGGTGGATCGGGCGACATCGCCCTCTATTACCGGCAGAATTCCGCCGCTGCGCCGTCGGGTCTCACGATCACCACCTCGCCGCCGGCTTCCGCCTATGTGCAGGAGGCGGTCGCCCACTACCGACATGTGGCCACGGTGGGAGCGCTCGATCAGGCCGTGAAAGCGGACGGCCAGGGAACCTACGCCAGCACGGCCCCGACCGCTCTGGTCCCCGCCGGCGAGCTGGTCGTGGCGGCCGTCCTCACCAGCGGCCAGCCGGTGTTCGCGACTCCCGGTAGCAGCCAGATGGTGCCCTATGTCCTCGACGTGCGGAACGGGAGCGCCTCCTCCGACCTCGAGGACATCCTGTCCTGCGCCGCCGGCCCGCAGCAAGGTGGCCTGACCTTCGGCACGACCGATACCTGGCACATGGTGCTTGCCACCTTCCATCCCATCGTCACGGCCTCCTCTACGACGACCACCACGACGACCCTGCCCCCGACCACGACGTCCACGAGCTCCACCACGACCGCGCCCCCGACGACAACCTCCACGACGACGTCCACGTCGACCACCACGACGACGCTGCCCAGCACCACCACGACGACCTCGACGAGCACCACGACGACGACGCTGCCCAGCACCACCACCACGACGACGCTGCCCAGCACCACCACGACGACCTCGACGACCACCACGACGACGACGCTGCCCAGCACCACCACCACGACGACGCTGCCCAGCACCACCACGACGACCTCGACGAGCACCACGACGACGACCGCTCAGCCGGCCACCACCACGACCACGACCGTGCCGAGCAGCACCACCACGACGTCGACGAGCAGCACCACCACGACGACGCTCGCCGGGTGCTTCCCGTCCGGCTCCTCCTGCACCACGGACGCCGACTGCTGCTCGAATAGCTGCAAGCGCAAGGGCCGAGGCAAGGTCTGCAGGTAGGGCCACACGGACCACTGGCAGAGTGGCCCGCCTGTTCCGGTATGCGTCGCCCATGGCGGAGGCGGTGGGGGAGCCCCGGTCAGTGGGACGCCAGGGGGGCTCCTCGCGCAGTATCTCCGATCAAGCGGGTTGCGAGGGAGCTGGTGTGGCGCTGGACGACACCGCCGCCTGATTGGTCGGCCGAGGCGGGGCTCGCTCCTGAGTTGAAAGCGGTGTTCGGGTACGCGACGGCTGGTTGAGCGCCCAGCGGCCTCCTACGCCGTCCCCTTCTTCGGCCTCGCCTTCCGCCCGAGCTTCTCCTCGATCGCCCCCGTCACGAAGTGCATGACGGCGATGTCGTGCGTGACGCAGTACCATTTCAGGCGCCGGTGAAGCTCCTTCGGGATGCGGGTCGCGAACTGCGTCAAGGGTTCGTCAGCCTTCGTCATCGAGGAATCAAACAATCCCCTCGAGCGCCTGGAGGGGACGCACGCGCACCATGTTCCGCGCCGGCTTCGCCTTGAAGATGAGCAGGGCTCTAGCGAGCGGGTGGTGCGTCGGTTTTGTCGTCGTGGTGGTCGTGATCGCGCCCGTGGGGCTCAAGCAGACCGATGATCGTGCAGGGCAAGGCCCCTCCCTTGCTCACGGTGCTGTGACACCTCACCGTCGTGCCACCATTCACGGCGAATCCCGGACGAAGCCGGGTCTTGCAGGTTCCCCCCTGCGCATACAGCCCCGTCGGGCCGGTGGGGAGGACAACCTGGCCGTAGCCGCACACCTGGGTTATGAGGAGCACCTTTTCCGACGGGACAGTCAGCAGCTCCCCTTCTTTCCCACTGCTGAGCATCACCGTTGCTTGGACGAGAGTTCTGGAGTGGTCACGCCCTGCGTGCCAGGCGGCGTGCCGGTGCTTCATTGCCGAGCATCCAGCGAGCATGAACAGCATTCCAGTGAGCAAACATAGAAGGAGTCGCATGGCTCACCCCTACACCGTGCCGGGACGGAATGTCCAGACCGCGAGGCAAGAACGCTCCATCCCCTGAGGGCGCCGCTCAGGTGATGCGAGTCAGGCGGGCGGTCGCGGCGTCTTCATCAGCCACAAAGGGCCGGTCCTCGGTGGTGTCGACGGGGCGAATGGGTCGGCTCGCCCGGGAGGAGGGGTGCTGTCCTACTAGGCCCTCGGCCTCTGCGTGGCGCACTTCAACTTCTGCCGCGTCCACGAAACCCTGCGCTGCACGCCCGCGATGGAGTCGGGCCTCACGCGGCGCCCGCGGCTCATCGAAGGGCGGCCCCTCCCCTTAGCGGCCGACTGCCGAGGATTAGCGCCGCTCGACGAGGCGGCGGAGCCGCGCCGCGTGGAGCTGGAGGATATGGGCAACGATCTCCAAGTCGTCGGCCGTGAGCGGGGCCTGGACGTAGCGGTCGGTCGTGATGTCGGTCACGCGGAGGTAGACCTCGCTCGCCTCGGAACCCGGGCTCTCGACCAGCGCGACCTCGGTATGGTCGGTCCGCCACGCCCGCGTGCCGGGGAGCAGGTCCTTTCGCCGCTCGGCCGGGGAGTGACGCCAGCCCCGCGCATGTTCGAGTTCGTCCTGATCGCGGACGGCATCGCGACGGTCGGTTTCGTCCGTGCGGGGGATGTGGTCCGGTCCTTCGTGCTTCTCGGAGGTCAACCTGCATCCCTATAGCGAGCGCCCGCCCTGGCAGGCATCCCTTCCCGGGGGGGCTCCTGCGCCGACTGCGGCTGCAGCAAGTCGCCGTAGGTCACCTGGCCCCGGTCGATGCGGAGGTTGTAGCCGCAGGTCGGACTGTCGCAGACCCATGCCTTGTAGAGGATGGCGGCGCCCTCCTGCCCGTAGTCCGAGAGCGGCAGCATCGTGCCGATGCCGCACTTCTTGCAGCGCACCAAGGGGAGACTTTCCGGGAGCATGCGCTCCTCCCTTCCCATGAGCTGGCGGACGACCCTCAGAAGCATTAGCCTTGTCCGGCCACGATTGCAAATAACCCAGCCCTGAAAAGTAACACCCTGCGCCTTAAACCAGGACAGCACCTGGCAGGCTGGGCTCGGTGTTCCGGTGTATTCGCTGCCCGCTGGATGGTTGGAAGTTAAAATGGATCACGGGTGACGGCAGGTTCTCTACAGGTGTGGATAGTGTCTCATCTCGGCTCACTTAGCGGTCTTCGAGGTACTGGCAGATCACCGAGGAGTCGGTGAGCGTGACCAGGTCGTCGATCAGCACCCACATGCGCCGCACCGGGCTCAGCTTGCCGAAGCGATCATCGCCGAAGAATGGAACGATCGGATCGATCTCGTAGGGAATTCCCTTGAGGTCGAGGAACACCAGCACCTTGCGCACGTATGGAGAGATATAGTTGCCGATGATCTGGACAGGCTTCGTCATGGCGCGCGCCCGCGGCGCAGGAATAGCTACCGGCCGTACTCGTCGTGGCGGCGCCACCACGCATACGGCGGGGTCTGTGGGTATCCCTCGGGTGAGTCCTCCCACTCCTCCTGGCGGCCGAGCGGTGTCAGGTCGAGGAAGGTCCAGACGGGGCCGAGCGCCTCGACGCCGCGGCCGGCGGTGAAGTAGGTGCGATAGACCTCTTCGCCGTCGCGAAGGAACACGCTCAGGCCGAACGACTCGCCGTCCTGGTACTCGCCCGGTTTGGGACGCTCGGGGCCGACGCCGAAGGCGTGGTTGAAGTCGCTCTCGAACGAGGAGAACCACGGGATGGTCCAACCCATGCGCTTCCGGTAGGCCTCGATCCTGGCGATCGGCGCGCGGGAGACGAGCGCAAAGGAGGTGTCGCGCGCATGGAGGTGGGCGAGGTGGCCGACCTGGTCGACGACCATCGAGCAGCCGTGGCAGCCCGCCTCTTGGTGGGGGCCGAACATGAAGTGGTAGAGGATGAGCTGACGGCGCCCCTCGAAGAGATCGAGGAGGTTCGCCTTGCCGTCCGGGCCCTCGAATACGTAGTTCCGTTCGATCCGGACCATCGGCAGGCGGCGGCGCTCGGCGGCGAGCGCGTCTCGCGCCCGCGTCGCCTGCTTTTCCCTCGCACGCAGCTTCTCCAGAGCGGCTTCCCACTTCTCCTTCGAGACGACGGGCGGAAGATCCATCGTGATCTCCTTTCGGGTCGGCCTCAGGCGCCGAAGGCCGCCATCTGGCCGGCGAGCGCCTGCGTGAAGGCCGGCCTCGCCTCGCACCGCTGCTTGTAGGCGACGAGCGCGGGTTCCTCATCCAGCAGATCCGTGTGGCGCAGGATCCGCAGCACCGAGGTCATGAGGATGTCGGCCGCGGAGAACGAGTCGACCAGATGATCGCGGCCGTCTAGGCGGGAGGCGAGCTCCGCGAGCCGCTTCCGCACCGACTCGACCGCGGCGGGCCGCCGCTGCTTGGCCCAGCTCTCGTCGGGGTGAAAGAGGTCGATCTCGGCCAGCCGCTGGATGGGTACCTCGATGGTGTTGAGCGCGGCGAACATCCACTGGATCACATGCGCCCGGGCCGGCGGATCATCGGGCAACAGGGCGTCGCTCCGCTGGGCGACGTAGAGGACGATCGCACCCGATTCGAACAGGGTGAGGTCTCCGTCCTCGATCGCCGGAACCTGCCCGAAGGGCTGGATGGCGCGATAGGCGGAGGGCGGCATCGCGCCCTCACGGTCGCCGACCAGCGTGACGCGATAGCGCAGGCCCGCCTCCTCGAGCGCCCAGCGCACGCGCAGGTCGCGGACCAGCCCCTGCGCGAACGGGGGCACGGAGCCGAACGCATAGCAGTTGATCATGTCGCCTCCTACTTCCTCTCTGATCGGCCCTCACCAGTCACGTCGGGTCGAAAAACATGATCTCGCGCACCTCGACCCGGCCCCACTTGGCGTGCGGATAGCGCTTCGCGAGGTCGATCGCCTCCGCGCGGCTGGCGACCCGGACGAGGCCGTACCCGCCAACCGTCTCCTTCGCCTCGGCGAACGGCCCGTCGGTCACCAGGGTCTTCCCGCCGCGCGGCTCGATGCGCGCCGGAGGCGGGTCGTGCGCGAGCGGCGCGGTCTCGAGGAACTTCCCATCGCGCTTCAACGCCTCTCCGAAGCCGATCATCTCCCGCATCTTCGACCCGTCGGGGTCGGTCAAGCCGGGTTCCGTGTGGAACGCGAATAGGAAAGGAATTCCCTTTTCGGGATCGGCGGCGGTGTCCCGCCACCGCACCAGGTGCACCTCGACGACCCCGTGGCGCGCATGGGGGCAGCGGCGGGCGATCTCGATCGCCTCCTCGCGGCTGGCGGCCTCGATGATCCAGAATCCGCCAACGATCTCCTTGCTCTCGGCGAACGGCCCGTCGCTCACGAACGCCTTGCCGTCGCGCACCCGGACGCGCGCGCCAGCGGACTCGGCGACTAGCGGCGCGCCGCGTCGTAGCTTCCCTTGGCTCGCGAGCTCGCCCGCGAACTTCTTCATCTCGGCGGGCCCGCCCGGCTCGCCTTTCGGCGCGCCTTTTCGCTCCATGAACAAGAGCATGAATTCCACGGATATTCCTCCTCGCTGTTCATAGTACAGTCGAACGGGCGCCGGCCGGATCGACAAGCGCGCTGGGCTCAGCCCCCCGCCATGCTCAGCAGGCCTGCCTGTCGTCGCCCGGGTGCGAGAGAATCACCTGGGTCACACGCCGGTGTGCTCCTTGCGGCCGAGGGGCCGGAGAGGACGACTCGAGCTACGGGCCTCGCTCGCCGCCACCACCGCCTCGCTCACCTCGCGCAGGCGCCGCTCGAGGAAACGTCGCTCGGCTTCGTTCCCCCCGAGCGAGATCGCGCGGCGGTAGCTCACGGCCGCCTCGGCGAAGCGGCCGGCGCGACGGAAGAGATCGCCACGCGCCGCGGACAGGAGATGGTAGTCGACGAGCTCACCGCGGGCCTCGAGCGCGTCGAGGAGCGGCAGGCCGTAATCGGCCCCGTCGGCCATTGCGACTGCGATCGCCCGGTTGAGCTCGACCACCGGCGATGGTCTGACCTGCGCGAGCATCGAGTAGAGCGCGGCGATCTCCCCCCAGGCGGTGTCCTCAGCGCGCCCGGCGCGCGCGTGCACGGCGGCGATCGCCGCCTGCAGCGCGTACGCTCCGAGCGCTCCGTCGCGCAGAACCCCTTCCAGCAAGGCCGCCCCTTCTTCGATCTGCGCGCGGTCCCAGCGCGACCGGTCCTGCTCCTCGAGCGGGACGACGTCGCCGCCCGCGTCGAGGCGAGCCTGGCGCCGGGCATCCGTCAGGAGGAGGAGTGCGAGCAGACCTCGAGCCTCGCTCGCCTCGGGAAAGAGCCGCACAAGCAGGCGGGCCAATCGGATCGCCTCGGCGCACAGATCTGCCCGGATGGGCGCGTCGCCGTGTGTCGCCGCGTGCCCTTCGGTGAAGATCAGATAGGCAACCGCCATCACCGCCTCGAGCCGCCCCGGAAGGTCGGCGGGCTCGGGGACGCTGTACGGGATGCCGGCGTCGCGGATCTTCTTCTTAGCGCGCACCAGGCGCTGGGCGAGCGTGGCGACCGGCACGAGAAAGGCGCGGGCGATCTCCTCGGTCGTGAGCCCGCCGAGGGTGCGCAGCGCGAGGGCGACCTGGGCGTCGATGGCCAGCGCCGGATGGCAACACGTGAACAGGAGCCGGAGGAGATCGTCCTCGATCGGGTGGTCGTCGTCCGTGCCTCGGACCGCACGCTCGAGGGCGGCGATCTCGGCGAACGCCCCGAGCTTCTCCGTGTAGAGACTCCCCCGTCGCAGACGATCGATCGCCTTGTGCTTGGCGGTCTGGACGAGCCACGCGACCGGCTCCTCCGGGCGGCCGTCGCTCGGCCATTGCTGGACCGCAGCGGCGAACGCCTCCTGCAGCGCCTCCTCGGCGAGATCGAAGTCACCGAGGCGCCGGATGAGGGTCGCCCGGATCGCCCCCGATTCGCGCCGGTAGAGAGCATCGATGTCCTCACGGGTCATGGCGCTCGGCTGTCGATCTGAAACGATGCCGTTCGACTATAGGATGGCACGAACCCTGAAGGGAGAGGGTCATGCCGTCCTCGACGGCCTCCGCGTGCTGCACGCCATCCACGCCTTTCGCGAGGCCGCCGCGAGCTTCCGGCCCCTCACCGCGGCCGAACGCGGCAGCTTCCGTGAGTTCCGGCTGCGCTTCGTCGCCGCCCGCGGCGGTGAGACGCTCGCGCAGCTCCTCACGCGCGCCAACGCGGCTACCTGGAGCACGGAGATGGTCGCGGTCGCCAACGGCCTGGGGGCAGGGACGCCGCTCCGTGGAGGGGAGCTTCTCAAGGTACCGCGCGCCGAGCCCTACCGCCCGCGCTGAACGAGAGAGGGGCCATCCTCCTCTACACGGGGCTCGTGCCCGGGCGGGACCGTGACGTACTGGGGCTGTTCGGTCTCTACGGACGCTTCAGCCCTGATCTGCGCCGATCGCAAGTCGCGCGCGGCGAGCCCGGGATGGAGCACGAGGCCGTCCTGGAGCTGAACTACGAGTACAACGTGACACCGTGGCTCTGCAGACGGACCTCCAGGGCGTTCTTCGGCCGAGCGGCACTGGTCGCGTCGCGGATACCCTCGTCCTTGCGATGCAGATCGGCGTCACGTTCGGAACCACGCGCCCCGCATCTCTCCGCTCATTCAGAACAGCCATCCTTGACAGAGCGCCTCGATATTGGCGTGGGTGGGTCGGATCCGGGCATCCTGCGCGTGCATCCTCATGACCGACCTCCCTGCATTCGCGCCTCTCGGCGACACCGCCGTCGCACCGTCCGTCGCTGCTGCAGCCACGGATCCCGAGCGGGCGCGCATCGCCGAAGGGACCGCGGACCAGCCCGGACGCTGGTGGGCGTTCGAGCTACCGACCGGCTCCGGACGGCTCGCCCATCTCGGAACCGTTGCGGACGACCTCGAGCGCCGCCTCCTCCGCCTCTTTCTCCCCGACGGCGCCGGTCGCCGGCCCATCTGGGGGTCGTCCCCGCTCTTCCAGGAGGACCCCGCGTGGCGCGACGAGCTGCTGTTCCATGAATACTTCCACGGCGAGACGGGGGAAGGACTCGGCGCCTCGCATCAGACGGGCTGGACGGCGCTCGTCGCGGCGCTGGTCGCCGACCGCGCGCGTCGCATCCACCGGGGACGGGAGCTACGATGACCGACACGTCACTCGACACGCTCTGCGTGAACACCATCCGGACCCTCGCGATGGATGCGGTGCAGCAGGCGAACTCGGGGCATCCGGGGACGCCGATGGCGATGGCGCCGGTCGCGTATGCGCTCTGGCAGTGGCACATGCGCTTCGACCCGGACGACCCGATCTGGCCGAACCGCGACCGCTTCGTCCTCTCGATGGGGCACGCCTCGATGCTGCTCTACTCGTTGCTCCACCTGACCGGGGTGAAGGCGGTGAACCCCGAGTACGAGACGCTGGGGACGCCGGCCGTGACGCTCGACGACATCCGCCGCTTCCGCCAGCTCGACAGCAAATGCCCGGGACATCCGGAGTACCACTGGACCTCCGGCGTCGAGACGACGACGGGGCCCCTCGGTCAGGGCGTCGCGACCAGCGTCGGGATGGCGATCGCAGGGCGCTGGCTGGCGGCGCGCTACAACCGCGCGGACTACCCGCTCTTCGACTACGACGTGTACGCGCTCGGCGGCGACGGCTGCATGATGGAGGGCGTGTCCAGCGAGGCGGCCTCGCTCGCCGGACACCTGCGCCTCTCGAACCTCTGCTGGATCTACGACAACAACCGCATCACGATCGAGGGGCGGACGGACCTCGCCTTCACGGAGGACGTCGCGAGCCGGTTCCTCGCCTACGGATGGAACGTCGTGCGGGTCGGCGACGCCAACGACCTCGACCTGCTCGGAAAGGCCCTCACGGCGTTCAAGGCCTGCACCGACCGTCCGACGCTCATCATCGTCGACAGCCACATCGCCTGGGGGTCGCCGCACAAGCACGACTCGAGCGCCGCGCACGGCGAGCCGCTCGGCGAGGACGAGATCCGTCTGACCAAGGAGGCGTACGGCTGGCCGCCGGACGCGAAGTTCCTGGTGCCCGACGCCGTACCGGACCACTTCCGCCGCGGCCTCGGCGCCCGCGGCCGGCAGCTCCGCGAGGGGTGGTTCACGATGCTCGCCCGATACCGGCGTGAGCATCCGGCGCTGGCGGACGAGCTCGACCGCATCCAGCGGCGCGAGCTGCCCGAGGGCTGGGATCGGGACCTGCCGACGTTCGAGCCGGACGCGAAGGGCGTCGGCGGGCGCGATGCCTCCGCGAAGGTCCTGAACGCGGTTGCGCGCGCGGTCCCGTGGCTGGTCGGGGGCTCGGCCGACCTCGCACCCTCGACGAAGACCCGCCTCACGTTCGACGGCGCGGGCGACCTCGGTCCCACGACCCCGGGCGCGCGCAACATGCACTTCGGCATCCGGGAGCACGCGATGGCGGCCGTCCTGAACGGCATGGCGCTCGCGAAGCTGCGTCCGTTCGGCTCGACGTTCTTCACCTTCAGCGACTACGCCCGGCCCGCGATCCGGCTCGCGGCGATCATCGAGCTGCCCGTGATCCACGTCTACACCCACGACTCCATCGGTGTCGGCGAGGACGGACCCACCCACCAGCCGGTCGAGCACCTGGCGTCGCTGCGGGCGATCCCGGGCCTCTTGACGCTCCGGCCCGGCGACGCGAATGAAGTCGTCGAGGCGTGGAGGGTCATCATGCAGCTCCGCCACGAACCCGTCGCGCTCGTCCTCTCCCGGCAGGCCATGCCGACGCTCGACCGGACGCGCTATGCGCCGGCCTCCGGCGTCGCGAGGGGCGCGTACGTGCTCGCCGATCCGCCCCGCGGTGAGCCCGAGGTCATTCTCATCGCCAGCGGGAGCGAGGTGTCGCTGTGCGTCGCTGCCTACGAGGAGCTGACCGCCGAGGGCCTGCGGGCGCGCGTCATCAGCATGCCGTGTTGGGAGCTCTTCGAGCGGCAGCCGGAAGCGTATCGCGACAGCGTCCTGCCCCCGGCGATCACCGCGCGCGTTGCGGTCGAGCAGGCCTCGACCTTCGGCTGGGCGGCATACGTCGGACCGCTCGGTGAAGTGATCGGCATGAAGACGTTCGGGGCTTCGGCCCCGCTGAAGGCGCTGCAGACGAAGTTCGGATTCACACCGGAACGCGTGGTCGCCGCCGCCCGCGAGACGCTGGCGCGGGCACGCGCCCGGCACTGAGGGAGATTCCCATGACGGACGACGCTCTCCTCGCTCTAGACGCCTACTGGCGCGCCGCGAACTACCTCACCGTCGGACAGATATATCTCAAGGAGAACGCGCTTCTCCGCGAGCCGCTGCGGCCCGAGCACATCAAGCCCCGGCTCCTCGGGCACTGGGGCACCTCGCCCGGCCTGAGCCTGATCTACGTCCATCTGAACCGCCTGATCCGGGACGTCGGCGCGAACGTCATCTACCTCGCCGGGCCCGGTCACGGGGGCCCGGCTCTCCTCGCGAACGCGTACCTCGAGGGCACCTACAGCGAGATCTACCCCGCGATCAGACGGGACGCCGAGGGCATGCAGCGGCTCTTCCGCCAGTTCTCGACGCCGGGAGGCGTGCCGAGCCACGTGAGCGTGCCGACGCCCGGCTCCATCCACGAGGGCGGCGAGCTCGGCTACGTCCTCGTGCATGCCTTCGGCGCCGCCTTCGACAATCCGGACCTCCTTGCGGTCGCCGTGATCGGAGACGGCGAGGCCGAGACGGGGCCGCTCGAGGGCTCGTGGAAGGGCATCCACTTCCTCGACCCGGCGCGGGACGGTGCGGTGCTGCCGATCCTCCACCTGAACGGATACAAGATCTCCGGCCCTACCGTCCTCGGTCGTGAGCGCGACGAGACGATAGGGAGCCTGCTGCGCGGCCACGGCTACGACGTCCACTTCGTCGCCGGCGACGATCCGCCGAGCGTCCACCGCGACCTCGCCGCGACGCTCGACGCCTGCTGGGCGCGGATTCGCGAGATCCAGGACGACGCCCGTCGGCGCCAGGTCCGGATGCGCGCTTCGTGGCCTGCGATCGTGCTCCGCACGCCGAAGGGCTGGACCGGGCCCAAAACGGTGGACGGCGAGCCGGTCGAGGGGACGTTCCGGGCTCACCAGGTGCCGCTCGCCAACGTGCGGCAGAACCCCGCCCACCTCGCCATGCTCGAGAGCTGGATGCGGAGCTACCGGCCCGAGGAGCTGTTCGACGCCTCGGGGCGGCTCGTGCCGGCGCTCGCCGCGCTCGCGCCGACGGGCGACCGCCGCATGAGCGCCAATCCGCATGCGAACGGCGGGAAGCTGCTCATCGACCTCGACCTGCCCGACTTCACCGAGTACGCGTTACCCGTGCCGCGACCGGCGACCGAGCACCACGAATCGACGCGGCGGCTGGGGATGCTCCTGCGCGACATATTCCGACGCAATGCCCGCCAGCAGAACTTCCGCCTGTTCTGCCCCGACGAGACCAACTCGAACCGGCTCGGTGCCGTCTTCGAGGTCGAGAACCGCTGCTTCGGCGGACCGGTCCTCGACATCGACGATCACGTTGCCCGAGACGGGCGCGTCATGGAAGTCTTGAGCGAGCACAGCTGCCAAGGATGGCTCGAGGGCTACCTGCTCACGGGACGACACGGCCTCTTCGCCACCTACGAGGCGTTCGCGATGGTATCCGCTTCGATGACGGTCCAGCACACGAAGTGGCTCACGGAGAGCATCAGGCTCCCCTGGCGTCGGCCGATCGCGTCGCTGAACGTCCTCCTGACCTCGACCTGCTGGCGGAACGACCACAACGGCTTCAGCCACCAGGGGCCCGGCCTGATCGACACGATGCTCTCGAAGAAGGGATCGGTGGCGCGCATCTACCTGCCCCCCGACGCTAACTGCCTACTCTCCGTCGCCGACCACTGCCTCCGCAGCCGCAACTACGTGAACCTCATCGTGATCGACAAGCAACCGCAGCTCCAGTGGCTCGATATCGACGCGGCGCGGACACACTGCGGGCGCGGGGCCTCGGTGTGGTCGTGGGCGAGCACCGACGACGGCCGCGATCCCGACGTCGTGCTCGCTGCAGCGGGCGATGTCCCGACGCTCGAGACCGTGGCGGCGGCGTGGCTGATCCGCAAGCATGCGCCCGAGCTTCGGGTCCGGCTCGTCAACGTCGTCGACCTGATGACGCTCTTTCCGCCCGACGTGCATCCGCACGGGATCGATCAACAGGCCTTCGTCGACCTCTTCACGGCCGATCGACCGGTCGTGTTCGCATTCCATGGATACCAGCGCGCGATCCACGAGATCGTGCACGGCCGACCCGCGGCCGACCGCTTCCACGTCCGCGGCTTCAACGAGGAGGGGACGACGACGACCCCCTTCGACATGGTCGTCCTCAACGGGATGAGCCGTTACCACCTGTGCATCGAGGCGCTGCGCCGGGTAGGCAAGGCACGCGCACCCCGGCTGGTCGACGAGTGCCAGGACATGCTCGGCCGGCACCAGCGCTACGTGCGTGAACATCTGGAGGACATGCCCGAGGTACGCGACTGGACCTGGTCGGAGGCTTGAGCGTGTCGCCGTCCCTTCGCATCCTCTGCCTGAACACCGGCTCGTCGTCGCTCAAGTTCGCGCTGTACGAGCTGGGGGAGCGCGAGGTGGCGCTCGCGACCGGTGCGGCCGAGGGGATCGGCAACCCGGGTGCTCGCCTCACGCTGCGGAAGGGCGGCGACACCCCCACCGTCGACGTCCTCGACCAAGTTCCCGACGTCAAGACAGTTCTGGCCGCGCTGGACACTCACAGGCTTCCCGCCCCGGATGCCGTTGGGCACCGCCTGGTCCACGGCGGTCCGCTTTATCGCACGCCCGTGCGGGTGGATGCGCGGCTGCTCGAGGCTCTGAAGGCACTCGTGCCGTTCGCTCCCTTGCACCTCCCGGGCGAGATCGAAGGGATCGAAGCCGTCGCACGCCACTTTCCGGACCTTCCTCAGGTCGTCTGCTTCGACACCGCATTCCACCGGGACATGCCCGACGTCGCGCAGCGCTTCCCGCTCCCGGGCGCGCTCTGGGACGCCGGCATCCGGCGCTATGGGTTCCACGGCCTCTCCTACGAGTACGTGGTTTACGAGCTCGGGGCCGCGAGCCGCGGGCGCGTCGTCATTGCGCATCTCGGGAGCGGCGCGAGCATGGCAGCGGTCCACGACGGCCGGTCGGTCGAAACGACGATGGGGCTCACGCCGACCGGCGGCCTCATGATGGGGACGCGCCCGGGCGACCTCGATCCCGGCGTCCTGCTGCATTTGCTCGCGACTCGGCAGTACGACGTCGACGGTCTGACGCGGCTGGTGGAGCGCGAGTCCGGCCTGCTCGGGGTCTCGGGCCTGAGCGCCGACATGCGAACGCTTCTCGCCGCCCGCGATCGGGATCAGAACGCGGCGCGGGCCATCGCGATGTTCTGCCATCGCGCTCGCCGCGAGGTGGGCGCGCTGGCGGCCGTCCTCGGCGGAATGGACAGCCTGGTGTTCACCGGGGGCGTCGGTGAACACTCGGCAGAGATCCGTCAGGAGATCTGTCGAGGGCTCGAACACCTCGGCGTGGTGCTCGACATGGACGCCAACGGGGCGCACGCCCCCATCGTGAGCCCGCGTGGAGCCGCATGCGTCGTGCGCGTCGTCGAGACGAACGAGGATCTGATGGTCGCCCGCCATACCCGAGCCGTGCTCCAGGGTCGGGCGGTGGGCACGAACGACAGGAGGCAGGAATGCAAGTCGGCATGATCGGGCTGGGTCGCATGGGCGCGAACATGGTGCGTCGCCTGCTCCGCGGGGGCCACACCTGCGTGGTGCACGACGTCTCGGCGGCCGCCGTACAGGCTCTCGTGCGCGAGGGCGCGACCGGCGCCACGTCGTTGGACGCCTTCGTCGAACAGCTCGCCAAGCCTCGCGTCGTCTGGCTCATGGTCCCGGCGGGCGTCGTCGATGCGACGCTCGAGAACGTTGCCCCCCGCCTCGCGCGCGGTGACATCATCGTCGACGGCGGGAACTCCTACTACCGCGACGACGTCGATCGCGCGGGCCGGCTCGCCCGCCACGGGCTCCACTACGTGGACTGCGGCACCAGCGGCGGCGTGTTCGGGCTCGAGCGCGGCTACTGCCTCATGATCGGCGGCGAGCCGGACGTCGTGCGTCGCCTGGATCCGCTCTTCGCGACCCTGGCGCCCGGCGCGGGCGACGCACCGCGAACACCGGGTCGCGAAGAGCGGCGCGGCACGGCCGAAATGGGCTACCTGCACTGCGGCCCGAGCGGCGCCGGCCACTTCGTGAAGATGGTCCACAACGGCATCGAGTACGGCCTCATGGCGGCCTACGCGGAGGGGCTCAACATCCTGCGCCACGCCGACGTGGGGAAGCGGACCCGCGCGACCGATGCGGAGACGACGCCGCTCCGCGACCCGGCCTACTACCAGTACGATTTCGACCTCGCCGACGTGGCCGAGGTCTGGCGCCGCGGCAGCGTCGTCGCCTCCTGGCTGCTCGATCTCACCGCGGCCGCTCTCGCGGGCGATCCGCACCTCGAGCGCTTCACCGGCCGCGTCTCCGACTCGGGCGAGGGCCGATGGACGCTCGACGCCGCGGTCGACGAGGGGGTCCCCGCGCATGTCCTCGCCGCCTCGCTCTTCGAGCGCTTCAGCTCGCGGGGGGCGGCGGAGTTCCAGGACCGTCTGCTCTCCGCCATGCGATTCGAGTTCGGCGGCCACGTCGAGAAGAAGTCATGACGCCCGCGCGTTCCGACGCGCTCGTCTTCTTCGGCGCGACCGGCGACCTCGCCTACAAGAAGATCTTCCCGGCCCTGCAGGCGATGGCACGCCGCGGTCACCTCGACGTGCCGGTCATCGGCGTCGCGAAATCGGGCTGGACGCTCGATCAGATGCGGGCCCGTGCCCGGGACAGCGTGACGCAGCACGGCGGGCTCGACCCGGAGGCGTTCGCGAAGCTGGAGTCGCGGCTCCGCTACGTGGACGGCGACTACCGCGATCCGTCGACGTACACCACGCTTCGCACGGCCCTCGGCGATGCGCGCCGGCCGGCGCACTACCTCGCGATCCCGCCGAGCATGTTCCCGACCGTCGTCGAGGGCCTCGAACGCTCGGGCTGCGTTCGCGACGCGCGCGTCATCATCGAGAAGCCTTTCGGACGGGATCTCGCGTCGGCGCGTGCGCTCAACGCGACGCTGCACGCGGCGTTCGACGAGGCGGACGTCTTCCGCATCGACCACTACCTCGGCAAGGGGCCCGTCCAGAACCTGGCGATCTTCCGCTTCGCCAACACCTTCCTCGAGCCGATCTGGAACCGGAACTACGTCGACAGCGTGCAGATCACGATGGCCGAGTCCTTCGGCGTGCAGGGTCGGGGCAAATTCTACGACGAGGCTGGCGCCATCCGGGACGTCGTGCAGAATCACATGCTGCAGGTCGTGAGTCTGCTCGCGATGGAACCACCCCTCACGACGTATCACGAGTCGATCCGTGACGAGCAGGTGAAGGTGTTCCGCAGCATCCGGCCACTCGATTTGCGCGACCTCGTCCGCGGCCAGTTCGCCGGCTACCGTCGCGAGCCGGGCGTCGCAGCCAGCTCCAACGTCGAGACCTTTGCCGCCGTCCGCCTGCACGTCGATTCCTGGCGCTGGGACGGCGTCCCTTTCTTCATCCGGGCTGGGAAGTGCCTGCCCGTCACGGCGACCGAGGTGGCCGTGACGCTCAAGCGGCCGCCTTTGCTTCACGTGCCGGCAGACGAGCGGAACACGATCCGCTTCCGGCTGAGCCCGGACGTGTCCATCACCCTTGGCGCGCGTGTGTGGCGGCCGGGCGAGCAGATCGCGTCCGAACCAGCGGAGCTCAAATTCATCCACCATCCGACGGCCGACGACCTCGATGCCTACGAGCGCCTCCTGGTCGACGCGATGGCCGGCGATGCGATGCTCTTCGCGCGCGAGGACGGGGTCGAGGCTGCGTGGCGGGTCGTGCAGCCGATCCTCGACGACCCGACACCGGTGCGCGAGTATGCGCCCGGGACGTGGGGGCCAGACGAGGCCGACGCGCTGACGGCGGACGTCGGCGGCTGGCACACGCCGCTCGGCGGAGGCGATGCGCCATGAAGGTACTGGTCGTCGACGTCGGCGGAACGCACGTGAAGATCCTGGCGACTGGGCAGCGCGAGCACCGCCAGGCCGATTCCGGACCGACGATGACGGCCCGGCGCATGGTCTCCGTCGTCAAGCGTCTGTCGGCCGGCTGGTCCTACGACCACGTCGCCATCGGCTTTCCCGGACCCGTCGTCCACGGGCATCCGGTCGCCGAGCCGCGCAACCTCGGCGGCGGCTGGGTCGGCTTCGACTTCCGCCGCGCCTTCGGCCGACCGGTGAAGGTGATCAACGACGCCGCGATGCAGGCGCTCGGGAGCTACCGCGGCGGCCGCATGCTCTTTCTCGGCCTCGGCACCGGCCTCGGATCGGCGCTCATCATCGACGGCGCCCTCGAGCCGATGGAGCTCGCGCATCTGCCGTACAAGCACGGCCGCACATTCGAGGAGTACGTCGGCATCCGAGGCTTCAAGCGCCTGGGCAAGGCGCGCTGGCGGAAGTGCGTGCTGGACGTGGTCGAGCGCCTGCGGGCCGCACTCAATGCGGAGGACGTCGTCGTCGGTGGCGGGAACGCCCGCAAGCTTCGGACCCCCCCGCCGGGAAGCCGGCTCGGCGACAACGACAACGCGTTCCTCGGCGGCTTCCGCCTCTGGAACGGCGTGCCCACGCGCGCGGCGAGGCGTGGATGACGGATCCAGGTCTGGAGAACGCCGCGGCACGGGTGCTCGAGCTGGTCGCGGACGGGATGCGTGTCGGGCTCGGCACGGGGCATGCCGCCGCCGTGTTCCTCGCCCGCCTCGCCGACCGTATACGGGGCGGCCTCCATGTCGTCGGCGTAGCGACCTCCGAGGCGACGGCGGCCCAGGCGCGGAGCCTCGGCATCCCGCTCGGCACGCTCGATGACGACCCGGAGGAGCTCGCGCTCACGGTCGACGGGGCCGACGAGGTGGCGCCGAATCTCGACCTCGTGAAGGGCTTCGGGGGCGCCCTGGTGCGCGAGCGGATCGTCGCGGCGGCGTCGCGCAGGCAGGTGATCCTCGTGGGACACGACAAGCTCGTCGGCCAGCTGGGGATGCGCCGCCGCATCCCGATCGAGGTCGTGCCGTTCGCCTGCCGGCTGGTGCTCCGCCGCGTCCGCGCGCTCGGGCTCGAGCCGGTGATTCGGCTCGCCGACGCACGACCGTTCATCTCCGACAACGGCAACCTCACGATCGACTGCGGTCTCGCATCGCCGCTCGCCGACGCGCGCGCGGCGCGCACGTTGGAGGCCGACCTCCGCGCGATCCCGGGCGTCGTCGACACCGGCTTGTTCCTCGGCACCGCGGAGCGCGTTCTGGTCGGCCATCCGGACGGCCGCGTCGACGTGCTGCAGGCGGAGGGGTGATGCGTCACGGCGTCGAAGTGGTCCCGGACAAGCGCGCACTGATGGAAGCGGGCGCCGCGGCGTTCGCGGCGGCAGCGCGGGCGGCGATCGCCGCACACGGCCGCTTCGTGACCGCGCTGTCGGGTGGCTCGACTCCGCGCGCGCTGTTCGAGCTCCTCGCGACCGAGCGCTTCGCGGCGTCCATCGACTGGAGCCGCATCCACGTCTGCTGGGGCGACGAGCGTGCCGTGCCCCCCGACGCGGACGCCAGCAATTACCGGATGGCGCGCGAGGCGCTCCTCGACCACGTGCCGATTCCTCCCTCGCAGGTGCACCGCATCCGGGGCGAAGAGCCCCCGATGATCGCCGCCGCCGCCTACGAGCGGACCCTGCGCACCCTCTTCGCGACGCCCGTGGGTCCCCCGCGTCCCGTGCCCGGCGCGCGCTTCGATCTGGTGCTGCTCGGGATGGGCGACAACGGGCACACCGCCTCCCTCTTCCCGGGGCTGCAGGCAGTGCGCGAGACGGAGCGCTGGGTCGTGGCGGAATCCGTCGCGGAGGTCCGGATGTGGCGCATCACGCTCACGCCGGTCGTGCTGAACGGCGCCGCGGAAGTCCTCTTCCTCGTGAGCGGTGGCGACAAGGCGTCGATGCTCCACCGCGTCCTCGACGGTCCCGTCCGCCCGGACACGTACCCGGCACAGATCGTGGCGCCGCATCACGGTCGGCTCCGGTGGCTCGTCGATACCGACGCGGCCGCCGAGCTGGAGGAGCGCTGAGATGGAGCAGGTGGTCTTTCTCTTCGACGTCGACAACACCCTCGTCGACAATGACCGGATCGCCGCGGACCTGAAACGCTACCTGACCCACGAGGTGGGGGAGGGGCGGCAGCAGCAGTACTGGGAGATCTTCGAGCAGCTCCGCGCCGAGCTCGGGTACGCGGACTACCTCGGAGCGCTTCAGCGCTATCGCGTGAAGCACCCGCGCGAGCCTCACCTGCTCGCGGTCTCCTCCTACCTCGTGAACTATCCATTCGCGAACCGGCTCTTCCCCGGCTCGCTCGACGCGCTCGAGCACACGCGCTCCTTCGGCCCGACCGTCATCCTCTCGGACGGCGACGTCGTCTTCCAGCCCCTCAAGGTGAATCGATCGGGCCTCTTCGAGGCGGTCGAGGGCCGGGTGCTCATCTACATCCACAAGGAGAAGGAGCTCGACGACGTCGAGCGCCGTCATCCGGCGGCTCACTACGTCCTCGTGGACGACAAGGTCCGGATCCTGGCCGCCGTGAAGGAGCGCTGGGGCGAGCGGTTGACCACGGTCTTCCCGCGCCAGGGGCACTACGCGCATGCGCCCGACGTCGCACGCCACCCGGCGCCGGACGTGACGATCGATCGGATCGGCGACCTCACGACCTACGACATGCCGGCGCTGCTGGACGCGGCGCGGCGGAAGGGAACCCGATGAAAGCGACGCAGCAGTTGCACGCCGCGGGCCAGAGCCTCTGGCTCGACAACATCACGCGCTCCCTCCTCACCGGCGGGACACTCTCCCGGTACATTGCGGAGCTGTCGGTCACCGGGCTCACCTCGAACCCGACGATCTTCGACCACGCGATCAAGAACAGCCACGACTACGACGCGGCCATCCGCGAGAGGACCGCGGCGGGGCTCTCGGGCGAGGCGCTCTTCTTCGAGCTGGCCCTCGAGGACCTGACCCGCGCCGCCGATCTCTTCCGGCCGATCCACCAGGCGACGAACGGTGTCGACGGCTGGGTCTCGCTCGAGGTCTCCCCCAATCTCGCGTACGACGCGAAGAGCACCGTCGCCGCCGCGAGGGACTTGCATGCGCGCGCCGGTCGCCCGAACCTCTTCATCAAGATCCCCGGCACGGCGGAGGGCATCCCGGCCATCGAGGAGGCGATCTTCGCGGGTGTGCCGGTGAACGTAACCCTCCTCTTCTCGCGCGAGCAGTACGTCGCCGCAGCGCAGGCGTACATCCGCGGCATCGAGCGACGCGTCGCCGCCGGCCTCAATCCCCACGTGGGCTCGGTGGCATCGGTCTTCGTCAGCCGATGGGACAGCGCTGTCACGGGCAAGGTGCCGGCCGAGCTCCAGGGGCGCCTCGGGATCGCGATGGCGCAGCGGACCTACAAGACGTACCGCGACCTGCTCGCGTCCGACCGCTGGCTCCGCCTGCTGAACGTCGGGGCTCGCTCGCAGCGGCTCCTGTGGGCGAGCACCGGCACCAAGGATCCGAAGGCGTCGGACGTGCTCTACGTGAAGTCGCTCGCCGCTCCGCACTCGGTGAACACCATGCCGGAGAAGACCCTGCTCGCGCTCGCCGACCACGGCGACGTCGGCCCCATGCTGCCGCACGACGGCGGCGACGCCGAAGAGGTCCTCGACCGGTTCGCTCAGGCAGGTGTCGACCTGGATGCGCTCGCCGCCGAGCTCCAGCGAGACGGCGCCGCCGCCTTCGTCGCCTCGTGGAAGGAGCTCCTCGCGTGCCTCGTCGACAAAAGTACGAGCCTCAAGAAAGCCGGCTGAGCCGGCGAGGAGATCACATGCCGACCGTTCCGCTCACCGACCGCCCCGCCTGGAAGGCTCTCCGCGACCATCACGCGAAGATCCGGAACATCCACCTCCGCCAGCTCTTCGCCGACGATCCGCGTCGCGGTGAGCGTCTCACGGTCGAAGGCGTGGGCCTGTACCTCGACTACTCGAAGCACCGCGTGACCGAGGACACCCTCCGCCTCCTCCTTCGGCTCGCCGAGGAGGTCGGGCTGCGCGAGCGCATCGACGCCATGTTCCGCGGCGACAAGATCAACGTGACCGAGCACCGCGCGGTCCTCCACGTGGCGCTCCGGGCGCCACGCGGCCAGACGATCGTCGTCGATGGAGAGGACGTCGTTCCGCAGGTGCACGCGGTGCTCGACCGCATGGCGGACTTCGCGAACCGGCTGCGAGACGGTCGCTGGACCGGGTACACGGGCAAGCGCATCCGCAACGTCGTCAACATCGGCATCGGCGGGTCGGACCTGGGACCCGTCATGGCCTACGAGGCGCTTCGCCACTACAGCGCCCGCGACATGAGCTTCCGCTTCGTCTCGAACGTCGACGGCACCGATTTCGCCGAGGCGACGCGCGACCTCGAGCCGGCGGAGACGGTGTTCATCGTGTCGTCGAAGACCTTCACGACGCTCGAGACGATGACGAACGCGCGGAGCGCACGCGAGTGGACGCTGCGTGCGCTCGGCGACGAGCGCGCGGTCGCGAAGCACTTCGTCGCCGTGTCGACCAACGCTGCCGAGGTCGGGAAGTTCGGCATCGACACGGCCAACATGTTCGGCTTCTGGGACTGGGTCGGCGGCCGCTACTCGATGGACTCGGCGATCGGCCTCTCGACCATGCTGGCGATCGGCCCCGAGCACTTCCGGGCGATGCTGGCGGGCTTCCACGCCATGGACGAGCACTTCCGGTCCGCGCCCTTCGACCGGAACCTTCCCGTCCTCCTCGGTCTCCTGGCCGTCTGGTACCGCGACTTCTTCGGCGCGCAGACGCTCGGCGTGATGCCGTACGAGCAGTACCTGAAGCGGTTCCCTGCCTACCTGCAGCAGCTCACCATGGAATCGAACGGGAAGCACGTGACGCTCGATGGCACGGCGGTGGACTACGACACCGGGCCGATCGTCTGGGGCGAGCCGGGCACGAACGGGCAGCACTCCTTCTACCAGCTGATTCACCAGGGCACGACGCCGGTCCCCTGCGACTTCATCGCCTTCCACCGGACGCTCAACCCGCTCGGCCGCCACCACGACCTGTTGCTCGCGAACGTCTTCGCCCAGGCCGAGGCGCTCGCCTTCGGCAAGACGGCCGAAGAGGTGCGGGCCGAGGGAATGCCCGACTGGCTCGTGCCGCACCGGACGTTCGAAGGAAACCGCCCGACGTCGGTGATCCTCGCCGATCGCCTGACGCCGGAGACGCTCGGGACGCTCGTCGCGCTCTACGAGCACAGCGTGTTCACGCAGGGCGCGATCTGGCACATCGACTCGTTCGACCAGTGGGGCGTCGAGCTGGGGAAGCAGCTCGCGCAGCGCATCATCCCCGAGCTCGAGAGCGCGACGGAGCCGCCACTCCGCCACGACAGCTCGACGAACGCGCTCATCCGCCGCCATCGCCGGCGACACATGGAGGCGTCATGACCGACCTCGGGTTCGACCGACCGCTCTACATCCTCCCCTTCGACCACCGCGGGTCGTTCCAGTCGGGTCTCTTCGGCTGGAAGGGGACGCTCACCTCCGAGCAGACGGCGCGGGTCGCGGCGTCGAAGGCGATCATCTACGAGGGCCTCCTCGCCGCGGTCGCTGGTGGCGTGCCGCAAGCGCGCGCCGGAATCCTCGTCGACGAACAGTTCGGCGCCGCGATCCTCCGCGACGCGCGGGCGCGTGGCTTTCTCACCGCCGCGCCGGCGGAGAAGAGCGGGCAGCACGAGTTCGACTTCGAGTACGGCGACGACTACGCACGCCACATCGAGGCGTTCTCGCCCACCTTCTGCAAGGTCCTCGTGCGCTACAACCCCGAGGGCGACGCGGAGATGAACCGCCGCCAGGCGCCGCGCCTGCGCCACCTGTCCGAGTACCTCCACCGGACGAGGCGAAAGTTCATGTTCGAGCTCCTCGTGCCCGCGGAGCGCGCGGAGCTGGAAGAGCTCCACGGCGACCAGCGCGCGTACGACCGGTCGCGCCGGCCGCGCCACATGGTCGACGCGATCCACGAGCTCCAGGATGCAGGGGTAGAGCCCGACATCTGGAAGATCGAGGGCCTCGATCGCACGGAGGACTGCGCGGCCGTGGTCGCTGCGGCACGGCGCGCCGGCCGCGCCGGCGTCGGCTGCATCGTCCTCGGACGGGGCGAGGACGAGGCGAAGGTCGAGGCCTGGCTGTCGACCGCCGCCGGGGTGCCCGGGTTCATCGGGTTCGCCGTCGGACGGACGACCTTCTGGGATGCGCTCGTCGGCTGGCGCGACGGTCGCACGACGCGTGAAGCCGCCGTCACGGAGGTGGCACGGCGCTACACGCGCTGGTGCCACCTCTTCGCGGAGCGAGCGACGGAACGGTGAGCACCCGTCCCGTAGAGATAGCGCCTTCGATCCTCTCCGCCGACTTCCTGCGGCTCGGCGCCCAAGTGTCCGACGCGCTCGACGCGGGCGTGCGCCGCATCCACGTCGACGTCATGGACGGGCACTTCGTCCCCAACCTGAGCATGGGTCCGCTCGTGGTCGCGGCGCTCCGGCCCCTCGCCGAGCGCGCGGGCGCCGTGCTCGAGGTTCACCTCATGATCGCCGAGCCCGACCGGTATCTCGACGCCTTCTCGCACGCCGGGGCGACGGCAATGACGGTGCACGTCGAGGCCTGCCATCAGCTTCACCGCACGGTCGACGCGATCCGCCACCTCGCCGCGCAGCCCGGAGTTGCGCTCAACCCCGCCACGCCGATCGCCGCAGTCGAGGAGATCTTGCCCGACGTCGACGTCGCGCTCGTCATGTCGGTCGATCCGGGCTTCGGCGGGCAGGCATTCATCCCCGCGACGATCGGCAAGGTGGCCCGGCTGCGGGCGGAGCTCGTCCGGCGCGGGCTCGAGCAGGTCGAGATCGAGGTCGACGGCGGCGTCGACCCCGAGAACATCCGCGCCCTCGCAGACGCCGGCATGACGATCGCGGTCGCGGGCACATCCGTCTTCGATCCTCGGGCGCCGGTCGCCGAGAACGTCCGCGTGCTGCGCGCGGCGTGCGGGCTCCATGCGAGCGCCTGACACCCCCCGTGCTCGCGCCGTGACGCCGGACCGCCCGAAGCCTCGCCAACGGATGGTCTGCCTGCTGGTGGTGCTCGCGAGCATCGTGTGGCTCGCGCGTAACGTCGACGCCGCCGGCTTCCAGGTGAACGAGCAGAGCGCGCGCGGGCTGGGCAGCGCGTTCGCCGGGGAGGCCGCGGCCGCGGAGGACGCCTCCACGATCTTCTTCAACCCGGCGGGCATGACCCGGCTGTCCGGCACGCAGTTCGTGTCGTCGGGGTTCGTCATCAAGCCGACCGGCAACTTCCACAACGAGGGGTCCCGCCTGAACTCGGCCGTTGGCGGCGGCGCCCTTGGCGGGCAAAACGACGGCAACGGCGGGTCGATGGCACTCCTGCAGACTCTCTTCATCTCTCACGAGTTGCTGAGTGACCGGGCCTGGATCGGTCTCGGCGCCAGCACCCCATACGGCCTGAGGACGAGCTGGACGCCGGGATGGGTGGGCCGCTACCACGCAATCGACTCCGAGCTCCTCACCGTGAACGTCAACCCATCGCTCGCGCTCAAGCTCACGCGGTGGCTCTCGATCGGCGGCGGAGCGGACATCGACTACGCGAAAGCGCGGCTCACCAACGCCCTCGACCTCGGCACCATCTGCCAGCTGAACGCGCCGCGCTTGGGCCTCCCGCCGCAGGCTTGCGTCTCGGTCTCCGGCCTGCGGCCGCAGCGGGTCGACGGGTTCACCGCGTTCAGAGGTGATGACTGGAACGCGAGCTACAACGTCGGCGTCCTGCTCAGCCCGCTCGACACGACCCGCATCGGCCTCGCCTACCGCGCGTACACGCATCACAGGCTCGGAGGAAGCGCAAGCTTCCTCATCCCGGGTAAGCCCCCAGTCGGCGAGGCCGATGCGGGTCGTG